>Ga0164295_10001116_pt1 | contig 22232 bp, 12 predicted proteins | sample GEODES006metaG_FD_111798 | JGI IMG/M metagenome (GOLD analysis project Ga0164295, IMG submission 111798) | Oligotrophic lake water microbial communities from Sparkling Lake, Wisconsin, USA - GEODES006 metaG | ecosystem: Environmental > Aquatic > Freshwater > Lake | place: USA: Sparkling Lake... | reverse complement strand
TCCTAGTTTTGCGTTCTTTCTTTGCCTCAAACCTTTTTTTAATTCTCTCTAGTTCTAATTTGCGTTCGCTAGCAATAAGTTCAGTCAGACCTTCTCGCAGGAAGTCAGTTACTTCTTTCTTTTGGGCTTCATTAAGTGTGGTATTCTGAGTAAGTAGCGCTCCAAATTTATTTTCAAAATCCATGATATCACCTTTGCTCGAACGGATGAGACCGCGGACATTAGTTTGAGGACCACCAATTGATTCGAGAGAACGGACTGCCTGCTTGAGGCTTGATACGGTAAATGGACGGCCAAAAGCTTCGTCAATAAAAGGCTCGAGCCCAGCAAGCTCTTCTTCACTATAAACCTCTTTTAAAGAGTCACGCACATTATCAATGAACTCCATCACCTCAGGATATTTTTCAATTCTGTCGCGAAGGACTTCGGCTTCTGTCGGTTTTGGTTCCGGCGCAAAGGTTGGCTGAAGTCCTCCCTGCTCTTTTGTTCTCTGAGCAATTAACCTACGGATGCGGGCGGCAAACGCCTCTAACTGATCTTTTTTCTTTGGCTCTTGCTGAAGGCGGGCAGCTTGTTTTTGTAGGGCTTCCGCGGAGGCTTCAGCCAGAGCTTCAAGTCGTGAACCAGCATCAGTTGGAATGGCAATTGGGGCCTGATCTTTAGCTTTTGCCTTAGCATCAAGGACTCGACGAACTGCCTCGCCTCGGGTGGCGGGAGGTTGAATGCCCTCACGAGCACGGGCTTCCCCTAAAGCTTGAGCTGAAAAAATTTCAAGGGCATTAGTTAGGGAGGCGTCAAAATAAAGATCGAGTTTGCGCCGAACGTTCTCTTGATTCTTAGCGTCACGCAAAGCTGGGGTAAGCATCAACAAGCTTTTGATTTGATCTTCGGAAGCTGCCGTCACACTTGGATTTTCAGAACGTTGAATGATCTCAAGAATCATTCGACTCAGCGCTTTAGTTTGTTCTGGGTTAAGACGAATGCCATCGGCATCACTTCCCTCAACTTCGGGGGCGGCCGCTAGGTCGGCACCAAGAAACTCTGCTCCATCAGTTGTGGCGGCTTCACTCCCAATGTACTCTGCTATAGCTGCCTCTAACTCAGCGACGGTTGCCTGCTTCTTGTTAAGCTCGACAAGCTTTGCAATCTTCTCGATAGTCGATTTTGTCTTTTTATCCGTAGTTAGTTTGTCTACAGCCCGACGGGTTGAGTCAACAAGACCAGAAGAAATTTCACTTTCTTCTTCCGCAAAACCAACCAATCTTCCTCGAATCGACGAATCAATTTGTCTTCCAATGTACATCTTCATGGCTTCTGGATTGCTGGAAAGTTCTCCTAGAGCATTCCAAAGATCGACAGTTCGTCCGGGTTCGGTGCCATACTTCCTACTCAATAGGAGCATTACTTCTGCAAGCTGTTCCCTAGCGTATAGATCCGTCTTGGCTTTCGCCCCAAGAGCATTGGCCAATTCAAATCCAATCGCACCCTGCAATGGCAAAGAACTCTTGATGTTACCGCTCAAGAAAGCGTTGAGAGAATTTTGTAATCCGTTTGTTGCGATGTAAGATTTGGCATCAGCGAATTGTTGCTCGCGGGGTACGGATTGGTAGTACCAAGCGTCCAGAAGTTTATCCTTCACCTTGCCTTCGGGAAGAACATCGACGAACTGCGTGACGATATTCTTTACGGCTCGGCTTTCACGAATCTCGGGGGCTGGAGCTGCAACAACGGGCTCGGGTGACGGAACTGGAATTAGAACTGGCTCTCCACTCAAAGAGATTGAGCTGACGATTGGTTTTTCCATTGCGACTGCGGGGGCCGGAGATATAACCTTGGCGAACTTGTTATACCCAGCATCGCGGAGAGCAGCGATCAGAGGTCCGGGGCTGGTATAACGTTGGCCGTTATAGTTAACCACTTCCTGTCGTTCAAATAGTCGGATGACGGCATTAGCTGTAGCCTTTGCCTCGGAAGAAGCTGTAGTCGGAACGGCTATGTTGCCAGGAATTTTAACACGATACTGTTGATATGCTGGTTGAGTTTCAAAAGTTTGTTCGCTGCTGGTTACTTCGGCGGGAGCAGAGGTTGCGACAAAAGCTGCGACAGGCAATGACCTTCCGGCTTCTTCCATATTCTCCGCCAACTCAAGAGCTTTATTAGCAATCGCTGGGAGACTTGCCCGGCCTCCGTCCATCACGGCTTGCGTTGCGGAACGGAAAAGATCGCGCTCGTCAGCCGTAATAATCCCGCGGCGTCGGTTAATATCTAATGCGTTCAGCCATTCTTCTACGCCAATAGTCTTGAATAGATCGTCGGCAACTGATACCCCAAGCACCCCCTTAGTTCTACCTTCCAGATGATTTTCAATCATACGGTAGATTCGAAGATCGTATGAGTCAAATACGGTTGCGGGGCGCGGTGCCGTTGGTGAAGTTCCGGGGGCGGGAATGGGTTTGGCTACCGCTTCGCTAGCCTTCATAAATTCTTTTGAATTTCCGCGAAGCGTGGAGATTGCATCCTCGATGCTTTGACGCATTACCAAACGATCCTTTGCGTTCGGAGCCAATCCTAATCCACGCTTGACCACTGTGGCCATACTGTCAAACCACACGCCAAGTCTGGCAAGAACGGACTTATTCTCCTGACTCAAAATATCTTTGAGCCGTTGGGTTGCTCTGGCAATATCATTTGCGTTTACTGAAGCGACTTGTTCTGTAATCCCTCCGGTTAGTTTTAGCTGGGACAGTTGGCGGATTCCCTCCATAGCCACTAGATAAGAGTTATTAGAAAGAGCCTTTATCTCTGCCTGGACATTTGGGCTCGTGATATCAGATCCCAATGATGATTTGTAGAGTCTTCCAATTGCAAGTTTGGATGCTTGTGAAAGCGAGTCACCGATCGCAGTAAGTTCTTCTATCGGGTCAAGGCCCAGCTCACGATAATACCGCAAAGTCTCCATGTGAATTGTCTCTTCTATCAACGCCTGGGTTATATAAGACTTATAGTCTTGCGCTGAAAGTTTATTTTTTCCTTGCTCTAAAAGCGTTGGATTGATCACAATCGTATCGGAATCATTATCTGATCCGACAACAACAGCCATTGAATGAGAGAAGTTAGGATCAATCTTCACATTATAGTTGTGAGCTTGACCCTTGGCATCACGGAATATAATTACATTGTTGGCGTAATCCTTGCCAAGGGCCGATTTTAAAATTTCGTCTGTGCTGGAAACTTGTTCGGGAGTTGCTTCGATCGTTGATTTAACCGGAGCTACAATTTCGGTGGGCTTGACTTCTTCAGCCTTCAGACCCTCAAACCCAGCACCGGTGGTAGCGTCCAGCAGGCGGAGCTTGGCACGCATTCTGTCAATGTTCTGCTGATCGACCTCGGCTTTTGATTCTAAGAAAATAAGATTGGGCCGGCTGGCGCTGTCAGCACGCCATACTCGATATACAAGTTGGACTGCCTGGATCGCGCTGACGGGTGGCGACATAATAATCATGTCGCGAGGTTTGTCGCCAAACTTATCATCCAGCTCAATTCCAGTCCCGCCCATTTCCTTCGTGGCGATCAGAACATCAGCTGCATTCTCATTGAAGGCCGCCAACGCCTGTTCCTTAGTTTGGTCGGATCCCGTATACATCCTTGCAATTTTTAATTCGGGATTCAGTTTGAGAATGGCGGCTTCTACCGCAGCTGAAGTTGGGTCAACTGCCTCACCGCGGGCATTTGTTTCAGAAACAAACCCGACATAGATAACCGGCTTGCGTCCTTGGCGGATAGATTTGATTGCTCGTTTTGCTGCGGAATCTACTTTGTATTCTTCCAGCGCTCGCTTCTGGGCGGATACTAATTTTCGCAACGAGGCGATGTCGGTATTCTGTGTACCGCCATACATGTTCTTAATATCTTCAAGTTGCTTGGTGATCGCGGAATCAAGTGGAACGTCTTGGAACTCGACACTCACTCCGTCTAATTTGAGAGAGCGGGAACGTAGGATTCCGTTCTTCACCAGACCATCAAGGTAAGCTTCGAGACGATCCTGCATCTCTGTTTCAGTAACTCCGGGAGACAATGTCCAGTAAGATTTCTTTCCGCCCCTAAGATATTGTTTTTCAAAACCAAGTCTCTTGATTAGGGCGTCGGGGGACTCGGTGTCAAAAATACCAAGCCTACCCAAAGAAAGGAGTTGATCGGGAGTCTCAAATGGAGTCCCGGATGCCATCATTACTCGGCCGGCCTTGAGGGAAATCTCATTCATCAAGATCGACCAAGCGCGACTCTTGCCCTCTTGAATTGCTTTATGGAGATTGCGACCTGAATGCTGTTCGTCAAAAATAACAACTGTCTTTGCATCAACTAGCGGAAGAATTTTTTCTAGGTACTGCGAAGTATAGGTTGAGACAACAACTTTTCCGGGAACATTTTCAATTGGGAGGCCACGGCCACTTTCGCCTTTGCCTCCGCGGGGAGCAATTGGAACTCCCATCAACGCAGCATCCTTTTCGATTGTACCGCCAATTGTTCCGAGATCCCAATTCGGAGTCACCGCATCAGGTGCTGTAAGCAAGAATACGTTATAGCCCTTGACTAGATAGTACTTCGCCGTGGCTAATTCAACTCGTGTTTTTCCAGTACCAGGACCATTAGCCAAGTAAAAAGCTTTATGCTTGGAACTCTCCATCGTTGTGATGGCGGCGGCTACATCTTGCTTTTGTTCCGGGGATAAAAGCCTTGTCGTATCAGAACCAATTGGATCGAGGACTTTTTCGCTATAGGGTTTGCCTAGCTGGTTGCGGGATTCGACGAAGGACTTGGGGATGGGGACGCCACGAGCGCGTTCAGCTCCAAGTCTCCCGACTCCGGTTGCCCCACCCGCAACAGCGCGTCCCACTTCTTTCCGCTCAGTGGGAACGGCTTTTTCAAGAACTCGCTTTGCGGTGGAAGCGCGTTTGGCTTCGAGCTCCGCAAGTTTCTGGCGAGCTTCCGCACGTCGGTCATCGGCTGTTTTAGCTTCTGGCTTTGGGGTTGGTTTAGTTGTTGGTTCTTCATATGTTCCTTCCTCGTTGGTGGTAATTCCGCTATCGGCCAGAATCTGGTCGTTGACCTTTAGCAGATTTGAGCGGAAGGTGGCGGCAATATTATTTTTTGCCTTACCCTCTTCCAGAGTTTGAGAAGCCAGATATGGCTCCGCAAGTTTGTTTAGTTTATTGATGTAATCATCAGCCTGAGCCTTGGAAATGTTTTCATTATCAAGGGCAGTTTTTAAATTGCCATCAACTGCTTCGGATAGTTCCGTGATTGCATCGGGAGAGAGCTTTGCCTCAGAAGTGGATTCGATGAATCCCTCAAAGGCTCGCAGCATATTAGCGGAGCGACTGCCCTGTGTTTGCTCAAGCAATGCTTTGGCCGAAGCCAACTCGGCGTCGTCAAAGAAACTATCGGCCTGTAGTTTTCGAAATCGTTCGATTGCAGGTTGAATCTGTTTAGCTGTTAGATTTCCCTCTCGAACAATTCCTGCTGGTTCTACGACTTCCCGAAATGGGAGAGTCCCGGCTTGCTGATTTTTTCGGTACTCGGTCTGTAGTTCAGAAATAAACTTCTGCTGAACGGCTGACTTCAATGCATTGATGTTATCAATGGTGGTTCCAATCTTGGCGGCGTCTTGCGCGGAAGCAGATTTTCCAGAAGTGACGGAATCGAAAGCCAGCTTCTCGGCTTCAGTTCCGAGAGACTGCCTAAAAGGTGTCTGGAGATTTTGCGCTAGAACGGCAAGAGACTCCTGTCTTTGGGCTGAAGAAGGAATATCTGAAGGGTTGGTAGCTTGATTGTCTACCTCCGTGGCATCAATCTGATCGAGAGCCTCATTGATAGCTCCCGCCACAGCGGGATTAATCCCCTGTTCTTCGGCTAGCGTTTCGGCGTCAACCGCATTAACCCGAAGCCCGGGAGTTTCGAGGCTAACCGCTGCGCCAAGCCCAACTCCGGCACGCATGCGGGGAACAGCCCTGCGGATAAAGTCCCGAAGACGGCTGTTAAAAATTGTACTTAACGAAAGATTATTTTTTCCCTGGCGAAGTTCATACAAGAAGCTATTGATTGTTGCGGCAGGCACTTCATCCGCAATATTATATTTTTGATATCCCCCGAGTGATTTACTTTCGAGATAAGATTTTTTACGATTTACATAAGCTAAAACAGTTTCAGCTGGAGTCATTATGTTCCGACCGTTTTCATCAATCGAGCCAAGGCTTTGAAGTAATTCAACGGTAGACGGATTCTTCAAGTTAAACACCGCCCCCAACGCATCTGTTGAATTCTCGCGGTCATCGGGTTGGAGCTTTTGATACTTCTGAAAAGACTCGCTCTCAGGATTATTAATTGGAAGAACAATATCCGGGCGAGCCTCTAACTCGGGGGCAAGCTTTCCGGTCTTAACTTCGCTGGCAGCTTCACCTTCAAATTGTTGTACAAGTTTGGAGACTGATTCTTCGCCGCGCACTAGGCGAGCAACTTGTCCTTCAACTTGCAACGCTTGAAGTTTTTGAAGTTGTTCTCGCATTGTAACGGCTTCATCTGCTGGGGCTTCTTTTATTTTTGTTTCAAGAACATTGATTTGATCTTGAACTCTCTTCGCGTTAATTTCAGCCGGTTTTTCCTGCTCTACTAACTCTTGACTTTTTGCCAGCTGACTTTCTAGGGCAATCTCATAGTCAGTGGGACCAAGATATTTTCTAGCCACTTGTTCGACAGCGTCATCCGTTCCGGCTTTTTCTAACTCCGAATTCATCTGGTCTACCTCGTCGGTCTCAAGTCCAATCTCTTCTGCTCGCATGATGAACTGATCTTTTAACTCTTGGTTAAACTCAATTGCTGGAATGCCTCGTAGCCAATTACCAGCATCTGTCTTTACATTTGTAACGGAATAGGTTTTTCCATCTTCGGAAAGTTCTCCAACGACACGGCCCTGACCCTCGAGCCATTGAATCTTCGAAGCATTAGTCGGGGAATTATCCAAATCGATAGAGGTTGCGCCTTTATCAAAAACATTGATTAACTCATTGAGAGCAGAAAGTTTCTCTTCCTCGGTTTCGGGAGGTCCCTCCTTGAGAACGGACGGAACTCCAATCTGACCTTCTGCTTTTGATATTTCCTGGGACAGCATTGACTCAACAGTTCCTTGTTTGGACTTGTTGATTACTTCGTCGGCTACCTTGGCAGTTTCTGGGGCTAGGGTAGGATCTACTGAGGCTCGAACATTCAAGGCATCGAAAAGGGTTTGTGCTTTTGGGGAGGTCAAAGAGCCACGAAGTTTGGCGATCTCTTCCATTTTTCGTGGGTCATCGAGCTTTGGATCTGTTTTAATTCCCCTCAAGGTTTGCTCAAGCGAGGTGGCGAATCTCTCATCAGCCATTGCGTAAATTTTATTTCGTCTGGCCGCGATAGAGCCGGATATTCCGGGTATGGCCATTCCTAAACCAATACCGCCCGAAACAGCCAGATTTTGAAGCAAGGGTTCAATAGGGTCTTGACCGCGCAACACAGCCTCAATCTCTTCTGAGGCTGTTTCCCCAAGAGTTACTCCAACAATTTTACCAGTACTTCCGACGAGGGGAGCCAGCTCGGGAATCTTGGTTGCCAGAGCTTTGGCCGCAACATAATTCGCCATGGCGGAATCAATAGACGCTTCCAGTTTATTTCCAGCACCTTCTGCCAACCCAAGAATTGCTCCCTCACTAAAGACTGAGGATAGCCGTTGTGCGATTGACAACTCTCGAGGATCGCCTTCAAAAGATTGAGAAGCTCCGATCGTCGCATAGGTCGCCCCCTTAGAGAGAACGGTTGGGATTTTAAGCGATTGATCCCCTATCTGTGCGGCTCGCCCTAAAGCTTTAGTTGCAACTCCCCCAACAGTTATAAAAGATCCTACAGAGCCAATAGCGGCTCCCGCCAAGGTGCCCGTCATATAATCTTTTTGAATTGTGTCGTTGATCGAGTTGGATAAGGCTGCCCGTCGGGCAACTAGGTCGGGATTGTTTTCGTCCACGACGATATCTCCGATGGATACAAACGGAAGGAAAGCGTCCCCAGACTGAATGGCAAAGTTTCTAAGACTCGCTGTGCCCAATTTTTTCGAGCGATCGCTCTCAAGATCCCGAAGATAGTTTTCGGCCATCGCCAAATTCATCCCTAGCTTTGCGGTAAGGGGTCCGGTGCCAAAGGCCATTGCCGGTTTTTCATCCTTCGGGACAATAGATTTTCCGGCGGTTAATTCATCCTGGTACAGAGATCCGAGTTCTAGGGCTTTGGCTGCCTGCTCGGGATCTTTGATCTGCCCGATATAATTTCTAGCAGCTAAACTCTGTTGCGTGATTTCAGCTTCTTGATTAGTAATTCCGAGTCCTGCTTGCAGGAAGGAAGCAAATGTTTTTCCAACGCCACCAAGACTTAACTTGGTAAGCTCCATCCAGTCATTTTTCTTTTCTGCCTCCATGAGTTGGGGCTGAATTTGAAGACTATAATCCCTAGCATTTTTTGCGGCATCCTCCAGCGATTGCTGGTTGAATGGAAGTTTTCCTTCTTTAAAACGGGTCGCTAAACCACCCAAAATATCGATCGACTGGGGATTGTCCCGGGTCTCAATTAACTTTTGAGCTTGAGCCAGATTGACAGAGGGCGCAGACAGAAAAGATTGAATCTCCTGTTGAGGACCCTCCGGGGCAAAGAGGGAGTTTATTGCTTCCCGCTCGCGTTCCGAGATACTAGCTAAATCAAACTCTGTCTCGGGGTTGAAGGGATCCACCATGATTGATTAAATTCAAGGGACTTTTCACCCGTCCGTCAATAACTTTGTCCGATTTCAGGGATGGAGTAACCGGCGGATTTAAGTTTGGCTATAATCTCTCTAATTGGTTTTCCTTCAACAAGAGCGTTAGGATCTTGTTCGTATAATTTAACAAGTCTGGATACTGTATCTTGGGAAATGGGAACAGTCTTTGATACTGGCGTCACTGCCATTGGGGCTGTTCCCACAGGAGTTTGTGGTGGCAATACTGTCGTGCTGGTGGAACGATATGGTAGTGAAGCTATTTCTTTGGCTTTTTCTGGAGGGAGGAATGGAACGGATTGTTGCGCACCAGTTGTGAGACCGCGTGTAAACGGAACTTGACCCATAAGATAAGTAGGGGAAGTGATTTCGGCAATATATTTTTCGTTTGAAGTAACTGTTTTTTTGTTAATCAACCCTGTAACGGGATCAATAGTTCCGTTGTATCCAACCGAAGGAGTTAAATCCGGAGACTTATAAGCGAAGGTTTTGTATTTAGTTTTGGTGGTTGGGTCTTCAATTACGGTGGCTAACCCCTCATTTTGCCGAACTAAATTTTCTCCTTGTTCCCGATTGAACCTATCCATGTTCGCCAACTCTTGAATTGACTTTGCCTTATTAGCTTGAAACATAAGGCGCCTCGACTTGTTGGAATAGTCCGAGGATGAGTTTCGTTTAATCTCATCTGGATATTCTTTTTGTAGATCATCCCACTGTTTTTGATATATGGGATCTAATTCACCAACAACGGCATCGCCCAAGAAAGAATTAAAAACTTTTGCACTTTCTTCCTGGTCATATTCATATTTTCTTTTTGCCGCAGCTTGAGATACAGTCATGAAAGCGTCATTCATTTTTGTATCCGTGTTGCCAAGGGCTTGCATACGTTGCGTATAGTCCTTAAGAGTCGCAGCCAACTCGTCTGACGAAAACTTGGTAACATCCAACATGTTTAACTCTTGGACTAGATTCATAGCCTCTGGTTGGGTTCTAATATTAACGTTAGACTGTTCCAAAGATTTTTTTGTGTTTACCAAACTCAACGCATTGGTATACACATCGTTTTGTTGTTTCGAGGAGAGAATAGTCCCAGCCATTTTATTCGTCCACTCAATCAATTTTGTTGGGTCGTCACTATTTAGAGCTATGACTCCTTCTTGGAGTAAGCGACTAGCCGCAAAATCTTGTTCGCGCTCTCTCGTTTCCTGCTCTAATTTTCTTTTTTCTGTCTCTAGTCTATTAAATTCTTTGAACTGATCAAATTTAAACTTTTCTTGGTCCAACTCTGATTTTGAAGCACTTTGGTACCCGAGTTGCTGGAGTGATGTGTACGCTGGGGCTGAAGCTCTTTGACTGGCCTCCAACTGAGCTCTGGCATTATTTGCGGAAACCCCAACTTTGTACATCTCCAAAGACAACTGTTGATCGGCCAATTGTTTTTGCTGCTCGAGCTGGGCGTAACTCAACGACAGCCTATCTTCCTGGTCTTTTTCTTGTAGATATAGTTGTTTCTTCTTCAAGAAATTATCGCGCACATCGCCAATAATTCCGCGAACTGAACTAATATAATCTGGGGCTGATGGTGTGATTGGCATAATGTTTATCCGTAAGCAGCGTTTCTGGCTTGAGATATATCAAATTCGCGCAGCATTTGAGCTTTTTGAGCGGTGAGCTGCCTTACATCTTGTTCGTATTCTGACAGTGCTTTAGCTCGAATTTTGTCATTTACCATTCTTTCTGTATCCTTTAAGGTCATGCCGCGATACATTGAGTTTGCCTGGAAACTACTTACAGTCACGGGATCTCTTTTGTAATCTTGGATTCTTTGTTCAAGGGAATAGTCTGGAGTAACGCTAATTGCTTCTAGTGCGGCTCTCCCGCCCCCACTCTTAGCGGCAGCAGTTCCGGCGGCAGTTCCGGCGGCAGTTCCGGGAGCTACTGGTTTTGTATCCGAATAAGTTCCGGGTTCATACCCAACATACTTACCCTTTGAAATATCGAATTGACCTGGCAAGGCTTGAGACTGGTACGCGTTTATTAGGTTCTGTGCCTTTATCTGCTGGTTGTACTGAGCCTGAGCCAAGTCGACGTCGTATTGAGTCATTGCCTCTCTTTCCGCCAGCTGCTGATTGTACTGGGCCTGGGTAGTCGCAGTCCCGAATTCAGTCATCGCGTTTCTTTCCGCCAACTGCTGGTTGTATTGGGCCTGAGTCGTCGCGACCCCAAATTGAGTCATCGCGTTTCTTTCTGCTAGCTGCTGGTTGAATAGGGCCTGGTCGCGTTGAGCGTTCCATTCATTCATCGCATTTCTCTCGGATATTTGCTGATTCTGGGTGGCCATTATCTTACTAGTCTCCCAATTGTTTAGCTGATTCTGCATTTCGATTTGCTGATTATACAAAGCTTGTTGTGTAAGTGTGCTTAATACGGCGCCAGGTTGAACCATTTTAGATGCTTCAAAGGAGGCCCTCGCCATTGTTGACTGTTGCGCCATATTAGCCATTGGGCCTAATATGGCACTAACTGGCGTGTAGACAGAATTAAATATTGCAGAGGGATCAACCCGCTTCATTGACATGCTCGCACTGAACATGGCGGTTGGGTCGGCGAATTGAGCGCCCGTAACTGGCATAGTTGCCTGGAGGACGGAGTTGGCTATCTGAGAAGTTTGCTGGAGAAGATTTGCCCCGGCAGATTGAAGTTGAAGAGATGTTAGCCCCAAGTCCCTAGCTACAAGATTCCTACCAATTCCACCGCCCAAAAGACCCGTAGTAAATCCTTTTGCGGCCGCTCCGCGAACTGTTGCGTCAACAACAGATTGTGGAAGTTTGCCAGAAAGATATGTTGAAGTCAGTTCATTAGCTTTGGCCATGTTGGCCTTGTATCCCGGCATCGCGGATTCAAATGAATTTTGATATTTTTCGTTTAATGCGGCTGCTATCTTATTCCCGGTAGAAGCTGCTGTGTCGGCGAACTTTTCGTAGTCTGCAATTATTTCTTCGCTCGAGGGATTAATCTTGGCGATGTAATCTTTAATCTCTTCGGGGCTCATGTTTAACTTCTCTGCCATTTTTTTTACATCAGCAATAAGTTGACTTTGATCGACCTCAAAATTTGGGTTAATGCCCTCATTTAACTTATTGAAAGTAGATTGAAAGTTAGCTATAACCCCGGAAAAATCTACTCCAGATAATTTGGGGGCATTGGGAAGTTGCAGCCCCTCGATAGTTGGAGCATTTGGAAGTTGTAGATTCCCGACACCTGCATAATTTGGGAGTTGTAGATTTCCAACACCTGCATACTTTGGCAATTGTAGATTTCCAACACCTGCATACTTTGGTAGATTTAATTCTTCAAGTGTGGGAGCTGGGCCTAAATAAAATTCTAAGGGATTTTGTGCTGTACCGCCTGAGGCCCCACCCAAGCCCATTCCCCCATAAGCACCTCCACCACTTGCACCACCTACACCAACAAAACCACCTGAAGCTGCGCCCGGTACGCTAGATGCAACATTGGGTTTTGCTGCCAATGTGATCGAGCCGACTCTTTGACCTGTTGAAATATCCAGCCAACCTCCGCCCACACCATTCGATTGTTGGGGGAGTTTTGTGTACGCTTTACCATCCGCACCTTGAACGACTTGCGCGCTTGGGCTGAGAGTCGACAAATTAACTGGTTCTGAGACTGGGGTCAGACCTCTTAATTGTGAAGATGAGGACGGCGTGCCGGAAGAAGGAGAAGAAGCAATAACAGAATTATAATAAGTAGCCATAAATTAGGGCATGTTCGGGATTTCTCCCATTGCGAACATCTCCATTTGAATTTGTGGTCTTCCGATATTCGAACCCTCAACTTCTTTCAACTCTTCGCGAAGAAGGGTGACTGCCTTATCTTCGTAAACTTGAGCCTCGCCCAAATTGTTATTCTCTTCTTTTTCAATTGCAATCGCCATCATCTTTAAAGCTCCGAGATTAGTAACGATCAAATCGTCGTCATCACTCACTACGGGAATAAATTTGCGCTTGGCCAGGACTGTCACAGTAGCCCCCGCTTCACTTTCAAAACCCGGAATTGCATACCGTCTATACTGGGGCAACGTCTCGTCCGGCGCAAGTATGGCAATGCAAGATTCCGAACCAGTAACTGGATCGACTGCATAGACGCGGACCCAGCCTTTCGTGGGGCTTTTGTTTATGGCATCGATGGAGCGGAAGGCGTTGACTGTGGTGCGGGGGAGTTCTGTTAGAGTCAAGGCTGGCGTAAAGGTTGCTTGCCAAGGATAATTACTGTTACCAGAAGAAATTGCGACTTGAGTGCTGGATGCGTTTAAAACGCGCCAAACGGATGCATTATTTGAGATAATCCAACCATCAAGATTCCTATACCTGGGCTTTGAGTTTTCAGTTCCGAAATAAGCAAATACGGAATTCCCGTCAGTGTTAGCGCCAGTAAACCCAGAAACCAACACGCTGGAATTACCCGACCCAGCGCTCAAGTTCAAGCGCTCGCCGTCGATGTACGCCCCATTGTCGATTGTCTGGATTCGATTGTTATAAGTATCCGATCCTCGAAATAAAATAGTAGACGTCGCGTCTTCAATAAGGTCGGTGTATACGCGGATATACTTTTGGCCTTCAATCGAGCGGAAGCAGGGCACATAACCGCGATCTTGTAATTGTCTCCAATCCCCAGCGGGAGACATTCCGGGGCCGTTGGCCATAAACTCATACCATTGGTTATAAACTTGAGCCGGTGCCCCACCATAGTTATATCCTAAAATAGATTCAAACTCGCGAGGAAGAGTAATACAACCGCCGTACACGCAAATCGAGTAACGACCATAAGTTCCAGCGTAAAGACCTTTGTTTAGCAAACGTTCTTGGGCTTCGTTAGTGCGAGCTAAAAGTTGAGCGTCGCTGGGGCACATTCCATTCTGGGTGACCCGAGCCAGCTGATCTTTCACTGATCCGTAGGTTCGACGAATCATAGATAATTCCCAACATACACTTTATATGTGTAACCGGCTGGGGCTGCGGGAGTCAAAGGAGTAACAACCTGCTGCCCGGCCACAGTGTAGCTTGTCGCCGCCTCTCCCCAAGGAGCTATAATAGTCGAACCGGCCGCTACTAAAACCATATCTCCAAAACTAAACTGTGTAAATTCGAGCCAGGAACCGTTGACAAAAAAGTTTACTGTTTGGGGAGTTCCATTTTGATTATTAAGCCGGAACCACACTTTATCTTGGTCAGAACCAACTGGTAGAGAAGGACTAACAACTGCGTAACTTAGTTCTTCGGGGAATTCAACTGTTAAATATGAGGAAAGATTAGTGATAAAATCATTAAATGTTCCTGGGTAAGGGGTACCGGCGGGAACACTGCCGGCATTAATTATTACCTCGGCCATAGAGTCTTTAGATTAAGGGGTTGCATTTTAATGTCAAGGTAGTTTGAAGCCTATGGATTCTTTTTAACATGGTCCCACCCCTACGGATGGACGCCCGCAAAATGGGTTGGTAAACCCTGTTCTATTAGCGCAATAATAGACGGTGCCAAATTGCGCAATAGTGATACCAGTATTTGAGTTTGCCGGGGCATTCCCTAGAAACTGCATAGTCTGTAGGTTGGGCATATTATCGAACACAACAGACCCGAGTGTCTGCACTCCGGTTCCAATAATGACGGTGGTCAGACCAGGGTTACCAAAGAACGAGAGAGTATCAAGAAGCGTTACGCTGTTGGGGATGGTGAAAGTTCCGCTAAAATTAGTATTACCAAACGCGTAACCGTTAATACTCGTCACGCTGTTTGGGATATTAATGTTGCTTAGGCTGATGCAATTATAGAACAAACCGGCAGAGATACTCGTCACGCTATTGCCGAGAGTAACGCTAGTTAGGGCAGCGCAAGCATTAAACACAAAGTCCTCAAGAGTCGTTACGCTGTTGGGGATGGTGACGCTGGTCAGAGAAAAGCAGTTATGGAATGCCCATACCCCAATGCTCGTCAATCCGTTAGGGAAATTGAGGGCCCCAGCTATACTGCTGCAACCTTCGAACGCATAATCCCCAATACTCGTTATTGAAGAGTTTGCGCTAAAAATTAAGCTATTTATACCGGCCTGGTTCTGAAATGCGTAATCAGAAATACTCGTAGCCGACGACCCAAAAGCAACCCCAGTTAATGTTAGAGAGGGGGAGTAAGAACTACTATTAATCGTGGCGGTATTGACTGATGATGTTGTGCCATTACTATACGTAAAAACCGTTTCAGGGACGACAATGCCTATGGGTAAAAATGCCGGGGAGGAAGTTAAAGCGGCATTTGTTGCGGTTAAACTAGTCAAAATTACGGGGGCGGGGGTTGTCGGTGTGCCGGATATAATCCCAGTATTTGAGTCAAGCGAAAGACCGGCTGATAAAGGTGTGGCAGTAAAAGACACTGGAGATTTGGATGCAGTAATTGTATACGGAGTTATCGGACTGCCTATATCGTAAAATAAAGGTGTTAAAGAACTTGTTACTACGGGCCTTTGTTGCAACGTGAAATATAAATTTAAATTTCCTGTACCCAAAGAATTTGTTGCGCTTAGCTGGGCCGTTTGGAAATTTTCAGCAGAACCCCCAGTAACCGATGGAGTCCCGGTTATTAAACCAGTAGAAGTATTTAAAGAGAGACCTGTTGGTAAACTCGTGGCAGCAAACGTAATAGGAAGTACTGAGTCCGTGGTGATTTGATAGGAGAAAGGAACTAGAGTTTCTGCGGTAACGAGTTCACTACTAGTTATAATCGGGACGGTTGGTGTTTTTACGGTAATATCTAATACTGCCGCCCCGGTTCCTCCGGCCCCCCTAGCTAAAATTGTAGAGGTAAACCGCCCGACTTGATTTGGAGTACCGGAAATAACCCCGGAGTTACTTATAGTGAGTCCTGGGGGAAGATTTAAAGCGGTAATTAGCTGGGCAGTTGGAACACTTATTGACCGAGAATAAGGTGACCCAACAGGTACTCTTTGGAAGACAATGTTCATGGTGTCACAACCGGAGGTGTAACTGGCTTTACTCTGGCTCCGATATAATACTTATAATTAAAGCCTGCTGGAGCGGCGGGAAGTACTGGAACAGTAAAATTGGGTTCCCCCCACTGGGACATGTCGTAGGTTTCCCCGGATTCTCCCCAAGGAAACACAACGGCCTCGCTGTCGGGCGCAATAATGATATCTCCTCGATCCACAGAAGGAAACTCTAACCATTCTCCGGAAACAAAACGACGAAGAGTTGGCGGAATAATTAAATTCGGAGGTAAATGTACCCAAATGAGTGATGCGTTGTTCGGAATATCTGGGCCAAATGCGTAAATAGAGTTAGCACTTAAACCACTAACGGTAGCATTTTCCGCCGCGTAATTGACAGTACCTTGAACAGTTCGCGGATAATCCGCGAACGCAGGGGGGTTAAAGGAAATAGAAAACTCGCTCATTTAGCATTCTCCTAAATCACTGATATCTTTTCGGTAAGCGTGAAGACGAATAAATACAAGCTTACCGGTACCCTCCCAAGAAATTTTACCCTGGAACATGAACCCAAAATTAGACAATCGGTTCGAGGTGTCAACGCAGGCGGAAGTTGGTTTTACAGTTCTAATGGTTTTGAAACCGAGCGGCAAATTGGGGGGAGCTTGTGTTGTGAGTTCTAAAGTCCCCTGCTCATATTCAAGATTTCTCGATTGTATCGGGTAGAATACATTTAAAAAATCGGGACTGTAATCTAAGTTCCAGTTTAAATTACCATAAACTTCTGAAAAGCCCACATCAGCGCGAAGAAGTTCTTTAATCTCAAGAGGGGCCCCGAACGAAAAGCGTCTGAGTTCCATAGAGCAATTTATGGGGGTAGATACTATATCGCCCACGCGCGAAGGTTTAACTTCGTCGTTGTTATACGAGGTAAGTAGTTCATACAAACAATTTTTTCCGTCGGGGTCACAGGTGATAGCGAAACATCTTCTTTGCCCTTCAAAATTACCCTCGACAAGTTTGCAAATTTGAAGACCATTCCACTCTCCGCAATACGCTGGTTCTGGGTTTTTTGTCGCGGCTCCGGCAAGAAAATCTTTCACTACAAGTTTAGAAAATACAATATTATGCGCTCCCGTATATTGGTTATTGTCATCGGTAATTCTCTGAACTTTAGGAGCTGCCCCCACCAAATACCGGCCATTAAAAATAACGCCGGGGGCATATCGTGACCATCGCTCTGTGTCAAACTCAAGAATCCTCTTGGCCTCTAAACTATCCGTCAAGCTAACCGTGGCGTATCCGGTAAGATTTTGCGTAAGAGATCTTATTCCATCGTTCGCTCTATAATAAATATCCCGGTCAAGAGCAATGATTGAGTCTTGGTTGAAAGAACCTGGGCCGGAAAATATTTTACGTACCATGTTAGGGGTAGATTGCCAGGTAGTTCTATCATAAACAGTAGCCCTGACAGCATAGACGGATACTTTAGTGAATACAATTAAATCGCCTTGGCCAACTGAAGAATCAACTCCCGGTAAAAAAAACATTCCAGTAATTAATTCAGGAAAATAAAAGCTCCCCCCGCCCGTTAAATAGATAATTTCAGAAAATGCAATTTCAGAACTAATGTCTGTGCCGACTAAATCCCCGGCGTAAAGATTATTGCCATTAGCTACCCACAATCTTCCATTCCCGAAACACATAACAGACCCGACTGGAACAGAGATATTGTCACGTACTACCCCGGGAAGATATAAACTTACATTTATTACAATTGTTTTTGGGACTGGATTGCTTAAAAGAATTGTAAGGTTCTCAATATCGAAAGAAGATATAGTAGTATTTTCTGGTATAAATCCAGCATCTGCGAGCGCGAGCATACCGATTTGAACATCAGCTAAATTTGTAACAGTAATAATAGGACTACCGGCGGTTAATATGCAACCCGTTAAAATAACTGATGGGGTAGAAGGTTTAACTCTATCTTGTGACCGAAAAGAATCTACTCCGTTATAAATCAAGGCTGGGGATAACCCGTCTTGAACGACCAAAAAATTAGTGGTTTGGGTGAGGCATGCTGTTCTAGATATAAACGGATTAGTCTCCCCAACGGGGGAAATATTTCTGGCTTCAATAAGGGGAGATTGCGGGAATAAGTCATATAGTTTTCCGTTTATCATACCAACCACTGTCTCTGAAAGTTGTCCTGGAGTTGCGAAACGGCTAGCTCCCTGCACAACTCCGGATGGGAGTAATTTAATAAACCTAAAATTAGGTCTAGTCCTTGGATACCCGTCTCGAATATCTACGTTTTCAGCCCAAGAGTATTGATCTGATGGAATCAGGGCTGGGTCGACAGCAGAATTAGCGCCCCCCAGAAAGGACGTCATTCCCTCTGTTAGCCTGTTCTGCTCGGGAATCATTAGACGGCTAGGCTACAACTAGATACTACAATATTTAAAGGAACGGCCTGCGAGGAATACACATTCGTGCTGTAGTTTTGAAGAAATATCTTAACCACATTTGCGGTTGGAACAACGGCAGATAGGGACACATAATTCTCAATTAAGCTCCCGGGATTTGGCGCATACCCAATTGTAACGACATCACCGATAGCTGCACCAGTACAAGTTGCAGATATTAGTTGAACGGCCCCAACAGTTCCGCTTAATGTTACTGTTACTGTCGGGGAAAAAAATAAAAGTTTTGTAAGTTCTCCTGCCGGAGAACCACTCCCAACCCTAAGTCTTGCTGCGCTAATAAACCCAGGGGAAACAAAAGAATCTCCGGTGACTTCAAAAGACCCACCCACAGTAAGAGTTTTCCCGCCGGCAACTGGACTTAGATTTACCCCAACCTTGTTGAGAACAGCATCAACTTGTAGCAAGGGTAGAGTGTTAGAGCCGCTAACCCTTAACGCTGGGTTCACTCCGTTATAGTTAGCGTTAATATCGATAGAATTAGATATTGTAACAGGCGTAATAGCGGCGGACGAGGATGTTATTTTCCTAGCGCTAGAGACCGTAGCTCCCGGGCTAATCAAGTCTATAACAACCAAAGTTACTATAATTGAAGTGAGGGAGTTAATAGCCGTTACTCTATAATATCCGGCTTGTGAAATATAAATAATTTGGCCTACGGCGATCCAGGAAGAAGTTTGAACTGAAATAGTAACCGAACTCCCAGCAGTGGGTTCTTGGTTGGGCTGTACAAAAGAGGCCGTAAGAGTTGTAAAAGCATTAACCCCATTCGTTCCGTCCGTGCCGTCGATGCCTAAAAACCCTTGAGGTCCCTGGGGTCCAGCTTCTCCAATTACAAGTGTGTTACAATCGCAGCTCATTTAGTTCTCCTTATTTATAAAATATAACTCTGCAAAAACCATTCGCACCATTTCCTCCAGCTCCACCTGAACCGGTAGAATTAGAAGCTCCGCCACCGCCGCCACCTCCGCCGGGTTGGGCCCCATTCCCACCTGTTCCGCCAGCAACTCCAACTGAATTTGAAGAACCTCCCCCGCCCCCGCCCGTTCCGCAAACAACAAAGAAAGAATTTGAAATTTGAGTTGCCGCGGCTCCATTTGCTCCGCTTGAGCCGCCCACAGCCCCACCCGCAGAACTTGTACTGTTTCCGCCTAATGTCCCCGCAGCTTTAGCTGGTGCTCCTGCAAAAGCAGTATTTGTTGGGGATGTATTATCAATTGATCCTCCGGCCCCGCCCCCTCCAGCATAACCACCGCCCCCGCCAGATCTGCCAATCCGTAAAGTTGTACTATCCCCGCCAATTCCGCCCAGAGCGCTATTTATATCTGCCCGATCAGCAACACCAATACCCCCAGCCCCGCCGGCCCCACCAACTGCTCTTACCACCTTGGAGGTACCAGAAAGAGTGACAATTGTGTCGTTGCCGGTAGTGCCTGCAGTTCCGTCCCCAGCGGCAACGGGGGCGCCAGATCCTCCGGTTCCTATAGTTACAGCTATTGAGGTTAAACCGGTAAGAGAACTGGTTGGCAAGTTGACATCAACATAATCTCCCGCCCCTCCCCCTTGACCCCCAAATTTATTGTTCCCAAGTGTCACATTTTTCCTCCCGCTTCCACCCCCGCCCCCTGAACCAACTGCTATAACTCGCAAATATTTATAGGCGCTTAACTGAGTTGTTATTGCTAATGATCCAGAGCTTGAAAAATCAGTAACATTTATTGACCCAACATTTACGGAAGATTGCAAAGTAGTAACGGAAGATTGCAAAGTAGTAACGGAAGATTCCAACGCGGTGACATCATCATTTAAAGTATCAAGTTGAGCCTGAATTGTGGCCGGAGGGGGAGTAGTATTAGCCCCGGCTGTTCCGCAATCGCAATCTCTGGCGTAGTTGTCGGGATTAGGAAAACTCATCGGTACTAGTATGTCAACTGGTTTTTCAGAGTCAATCGCTATTGCGGCATTTCATATCCCGCCACAATCCAGGTGGCTAAAAGAGTTGTGTACGGGTCATCTTGTCCTTCTCCGTCAAAACCCGAATTAATATATAGAGAAATCTCTTGACCGGGGCCGGCGGCGGGCAGAAGTGTATTACCAGTACTCATATCTGCCCTCCCTGAATAACCTATAGCTAAAGGATCGGGAGAAGAAATGCTTTCAAAATTAAAATAATATGACAATGTATTAGTGTTACTAATTAAAGTTACTGCTGGAAAAGTTGTTTTTTGACTCCCCACAACAGATGTTATCAAAAAAGAATGATTTTGTATGACAAATGTTTTTTGAGAGGGAACTGTATAAATCAAATTTGTTGTTCCTGCTGGGGCTAATAAATCGATTCCTGTCCTATATACTACTTTAAAAACACCAATATAAACTCCGGGGGCTCCTTGAGGCCCTTGGGGTCCCTCGGGTCCCTCGGGTCCCTCGGGTCCTTGTGTGCCGGCGGTGGTGGACACATCAGAAGTCGTGCCGGCCATAACATTTCTTTGTCTACCAGTCAATTGGGTGCTGTTCATTTATGAAAACCTCCTTTTAATACGCTCCAATTATCCCGCCACTTACAATTAGGTTCCATATAAATAGACTTGGTGCGTGGGAGTTTTTCCCTCGGTATAATAAACATAGCATCTAAAGTTGTATGTAGAAATATAAAAACATCGCAATCTCCCTTGGTATATAGCCTCTTCTGCATATGCCCAAACCCGGGACCGCGAATGGCAAAAAACTTTAATTTTCTCCTTTGGCAGTCATCGCTTCCAACCGTGGTTTTAACTTGGACGCGTACCATCTTACCTTTCCAATCTGTAACCAAGTCATACCCATCGTCATAGATGGGTAGGCTTACAAGAAAGCCTTGTTCCATCAACTTGGTGGAAACCTTCTGTACACCTATTGCTCCTAGTCTAATGTTATTACTCATAACCAGTTCCTTGCGAGTATTGTACCAAGGGGTCGACGCTTGCGATAGACCCCATCCCCATCACGGCTCCCGTCGTCATTTGTATTACCTTCAATCGTGACTGCCATCTTACCCTCAATTCGCTCTATAAGACCCGTGTGGGCCACCCTACGGAGGCTTTGGAAGTATATGCCAAAAGCGTCAGCGGGGCCCGGGGTCACGCCTTTACCACGATCCCAGGTAGGTTTAACGACAAAGGCCGGACTCCAAGCGGAACGCGGAAATGGATTGTTCTGTTTACCAAAAGCTTTATCTCCCACATACACAACCCAAGCGGCGCACCATGGAGCCCTTGTTCCTTCTAGCCCCACTGAGGCTAGGATTTTGTCCACCAAGGGCCCGGAGTTTCCCCGTTCTTCTTTCCACCCGATTGTATCTCGGGCAACTTCCATAAGTCTTTCCACTCTTGCTCCTCGCGTCGGTACGATTCCCTGAGCAATTCCCTCTCCGGAACCCAGCAAAGATAAAGATGCCAAAGCCAGCGCATAGATTATCCGCATAACAAGGCGAAAGCCAGGACGAGCCCGAGGAACACGGCGATCAAAAGGGTCGCCCGAGTCTGCCCGCCTAACTCCCGCCAATCGTCTCCCAAGGTATTGTTATCTATGTAGTCATCAAGAAATTTAAACTCTAAATTGATTATTAGCCAAGCTAATGATACCGCAAAGAAAAGCTTAACTGCCGAAAAGAGCACTACGTGTAGAGCGCCAAGATCCACAACGCCCGCACCGGGTGAAATATTTTGAAGGATAGGGCCTAAAGCAAGAAATAGAACTACGCTACAAGCCAAGGCCCCAAGACCTTGTGCGTTGTCTTTTAGCCACTTTTTCACTTAAAAGAGTTTAAGAAAGGGAAAGAAATTACGCAAGGCCAAAAATGCGGGTAGTAAGAGCATCCCGCCGATACCAATCAAACGCCATTTCCACAGCATACCAACGGCTTTGCTGTA
>Ga0164295_10001115_pt1 | contig 22233 bp, 18 predicted proteins | sample GEODES006metaG_FD_111798 | JGI IMG/M metagenome (GOLD analysis project Ga0164295, IMG submission 111798) | Oligotrophic lake water microbial communities from Sparkling Lake, Wisconsin, USA - GEODES006 metaG | ecosystem: Environmental > Aquatic > Freshwater > Lake | place: USA: Sparkling Lake... | reverse complement strand
TGGCTGCCGATGCCTCGCGGCATGTCTCGGCACTGGCCGCCGATGCCTTTGAAGGACGCGAAGGGGGGAGCCGCGGGGGGCAGGCTGCCGGGGCCTATATTGCCGACGCCCTGCAACGGCTACCGCTGGTGCCGGTGGGAGACGGCGGGAGCTACTTCCAGCGCTTCGGCAGCATGCGCAATATTCTGGCCCTGCTGCCCGGCAGCGACCCCGTGGTGGCCCAGGAACTGATCGTGGTGGGAGCCCATTACGACCATGTCGGTTATGGCACGGCTGCCACGAGCAACGGCCCCACCGGCTTCATCCACAACGGAGCCGACGACAACGCCTCGGGCGTGGCCGGGCTGATCGAAGTTGCCGAAGCGCTGACAATGCTTACGACCGCTCCCCGGCGTTCCATCCTGATCGCGTTTTGGGATGGCGAGGAGAAGGGGTTGCTGGGCTCCTATCACTTCCTAAGGGTGCGGCCGCAGCCACTGGCCCAGCAGAAGATCGTTTTTTCCTTGAATCTCGACATGATCGGTCGGCTGCGGGGCGAGCGGTTGGAGGTGTTTGGGGCCCGCTCGGCTCAGGGCCTCAGGGCACTGCTGCTGGGCGCCAACGCGGTTACCAATCTGGAGTTGGCGTTCGATTGGGAGATCGCCGACGACTCCGATCATTATCCCTTCATCGCGGCGCAGATTCCCACCCTGATGCTGCACACCGGCCTGCACGAGCAATACCATCGCCCCAGCGACGACACGGAACTGGTGAACTTCTCCGGCATAGAACCGGTGGCCCAGCTGGCTCTCGGTTGTGTCACCGCCGTTGCCAACGGCACCCAAGTGCCGCTGTTTCGCCCCCGTTGCCGCCAGGAATCACTGGCAAACCGTTCCGCGCTTGAGTCGCCGGCAGCAGAACCGCTCAGCCATCCGGCCGGAGCCCGCCCGCGGTGGGGCATGGGAACAAGGGAGGATCCGGGGGAGCCGACCGCGCCGGTGGTGGTGCGCATCACCCCCCATTCACCGCTGGCCAGAGCAGGATTGGCGATTGGCGACCGCGTCGTGTCGATCGATCAGCAGACGATCGGCGATCAGGCAGACATGGTGCAACGCCTTGGTGCTGCCGGAAACCGGGTTGTGATCGAAGTTGACCGGAGGGGACGCATGCTCAGGCTGGAAGCAGTGGCCGAATAACAGCTTCGGCAACCTGTGAACGCACGGCCAGTGGCTGCAGGGAACTTCCCAAAGCTGAAGAAGACAGAGACCACAGGTGGTCAGTCTTCATCGTCTTCCTCTTCCTCTTCTTCCTCTTCGTCGTCATCTTCCCAATCTTCGTCGTCATCTTCCCAATCTTCGTCGTCGTCCTCTTCCTCTTCGTCGTCCTCTTCCTCCTCATCCTCTGCGTCGTCCTCTTCTTCGTCCTCTTCCTCCTCGTCGTCGACTTCTTCCCACTCATCGTCTTCGTCTTCGTCATCTTCGTCGTCTAGATCATCATCATCTTCATCTTCGTCTTCGTCATCATCGAGATCTTCCTCGTCATCGTCGTCGTCGTCGTCCTCATCCTCGTCTTTCGCGGCCATCGGAACGACAGCAGCCAGTTTGCCGGCCAGTGGAGCGGCTTCTAGGCCATCAAAAAGTTCCACGGCCGCAAGCAGCTCCGGCAGTTCGTCCCAGCAGAACAACATATTGGAGTCCAAACCGTTTTGACGCCCTTTGGGGCTCGCAACACTCGTCACGGCAAAACCTCCCTCGAGACTGTTCACGATCGCTTCAGCGGCGGGTGAACAAAAAGACGAAACAAAAAAACGACGCACCTTCCAGCACTCTGCATTGGCATTCGGACAGTTGATGCACCGTCTTGGCGACAGCCATCCACTACCGTACCCGTTCTCCCACAACTACCGACATCACCGCAACGATCCGCGCCGATTCATGTCAGAAACGGTCCTCGACAGATCCATCGACAGATCTCCTGCGAGTCCCCATCAGTGCCAACCGATGTGACGGGCAGCCTGCAGGCGATGTCCGCAGACAATCTTCGGTAACTTCTCTACCCGATCGTGCGAAATCATCCAACTCTTGGGCAGAAAAAGTTTTCGCGGGCCCATCGCCACCAGCCCAATTTCTATCGTCAGACCAGCCACGGGATCGCAAAGTGTGTCGCCCATTCCGGCGAAGTGCAAGGCGCCCTCAAAAAGTTGACGGAAAAATTTCAGGGAGGAAGTCAGGGGGTGGCCACACTGCCACCGAGGGCCGTTGCCGAGGGGTGAGAAATCGGACCGATATTGGGGAGGTCTTCGATACGGGAAAGCCCAAATGCCCGCAAAAAACGCTTTGACGTTTGATAGACGTTCGGGCGGCCGAGTTCCTCGGTCCGGCCACCAATGGCCAGGAAATCGCGTTCCAGGAGATGCCGTAGCATTTCCTCGCAGCCAACCCCGCGAATGGCCTCAATTTCGGCCCGGGTAACTGGCTGGCGGTAGGCCACGATTGCCAGCGTTTCCAAGGCTGCCGCCGAAAGTCGGGTTTCCGGGGGGGCGGTCAGGAGTCGCCTCAGCCAGGGACCGAACGCCGCTCGGGTCAGCAGCTGAAATCCGCCGGCGATCTGCTCCACCCGGAAGGCACTTCCCGAGGCTTCATGCAGCGATTGGAGCTCTCGCATGAGGGAGCGGGCCCGCGTCCCGTCGGGCAGGCGAGCCAGTTTTGCGAGCCTGCGGGGGCTGAGGGGTTCTCGCGAGAGAAACAACGCCGCTTCCAGCCGGGCCAGTTCCTCGCCGCGGCAGTGGGGGCCAGGCGTGACTGGGACGCTCGCCTCCGGCGGATCTGCCCGGCGCAGCCACCTCCACTGCCTCCGGCGGGCGGGCGCGGTCTCTCTGCGCGCAGCCCCCGACACCAGCCCAAGTCTGTCCGGCCTGAGAGAATGGCCACCCCGTCGGCGCGATCCTCGCTGCTGCCATCGCATGACTACCCCGCGTGCTGTCAGAAGTCGCTCGCGAAAAAAAGTCTGGAATTCAGGATGTTCAGTAGGGCGAAGGGGGAGCGGTTGGGCCGAGCGAGGCCCGCCCTGTGGCCATGGCCTGCGGGCTGCGGGTCCGTTGCCAGGCGTCAATTTGAGCCAGGAGATTGTCTGCTGCAGCGGTGGGATCGGAGCCCGAACCATGGAATACCCTGTGCAGTTGTCCGGTTGTGTCGACTGCCAGACTGCACGAACAGCCATGAACCCCGTCTCCAGCCTTCAGCGGGGTCCATTCAAACGCCAGGGCTCCCAGTTGGCGAAGCCGATCTTCCAGGGCCTGTCGCCCCGCTGTGGAGCGGACGTCGGGCAGTGGGGTGGTGGCGTCGAACGACGTCAGGGTGGCCTGCGGGGGACTGCCTGCCGACTCGCTGGCGGGGAACGCTGGCTTCTGCCACTCGCCCCGTGTCGCGGAGGCCAAAGCCGCGGCAACCTGCCGTCCCCGGGGGGCTGGCGGGGGAGTCAGAGGCTGCGTTTGCAGGGCAACAGGTTCAAGAACCACAGGATCGATTCGCTCCAGTGGAGCCGGCGGCTCGGCGGCCGCGGGGGGAGGAGCCGCCAGAACAGCCGGGTTTTCTGGCAGTGCAGCTGGCGGCAGCGGCTGTGTGCTCAAGGGGGTCGCCCCGGTGGAAGGCGGCATCAATTTCGGAGTCGCTGTCACGGAGGCCACGCTTCCGGTCGTGGGGTGGGCTGTCGATTCCATGTCGAGTGCCGACAGAATCGCCTGCTGAACCGGGTTCCAGACATGTTCCCGGGCCGCGGCTCGGGCCTGCCTGGGAATCTTGTGGGAAAACATCGCCAGGAGCGGCACTATCACCATGCAGGCAATGAGCAGTGAGGAGCGCAGTTTCATGGTTGAAAGGGGGCCACGCCGGGCGCGAAGGGGGCGATAATGAGCGGCGAGGGTAGCGGACCAGGAGCGGGGCCACAATCCAAAAACAGGGCGTCTGTACGGCGGGAAAACATCTGCACTCGCCGCCGGCAATGGGAATGGCAGCTCCGCTGCGGGCACGCTGTGGAGCCAATGAACGGCCCGAGGGCGGGTGAAAGCCGCCGCTGTTCCGGTGGGCTACGGCGCGCTCCGGGGGCCTTGGCAGGAAGGCTTATTCAGCCCCGCGGGGGGCTGCGGTTGCGGAAGGGTCCACAACCACCCGCCGGGGACTCCCCGGACTCGCTGGTGACGTGGACTCAAAATGGGGCACTCCGGGCGAATAGGAAACAGGCGTCGTCTGGCGGGCACCCACCACCCGCTGTCGCAGCAGTTCCTGAGCCACGATTCTGTCGAGCTGAGGCCGTATTTGCTCAACCGGAATGCTCCCCGGGCGCTCTTCGGTGACAGTCAGCAGATGCATGCCGGCAGCGGTCAGAAACGGCGGCGAGATCGTTTTCGTTTCCAGCGTGAAAGCCACCCGCGAAAATTCCTCGTCAAGTGCACTGTGGCGGGGAATAAAGCCGATGTCCCCGCCGCGGTGGCGGCTGGGGCCAGCCGAATATTTCTCGGCTGCGGCCGTGAAGCTCAATTCTCCAGCGAGGATTTTGGTCCGGATCGCTAGAGCCTGATGCTCCAATGCCGGCAGGCTGTCGCTTGCACCTCCGGCCACCGGTCGCAGGACAATGTGGCTGACGCGCCGGCTTGTCCCGTCGAATTCCCGGTGGTGTTGGGCAAACACCTGCTGCCGGATTTCGGGCGTGAGTTGTGCCGACAGCATTTTTTCCAAGGCTACATCCAGTCGTAGTTGCTTGCGCACTGCCGCAGGATCGCGGTCAAGGGCCAACTGGAAGGCCTGCAGGGCATCTGGGCGGGCTGCCAATTGCGCTCGCATCAGGATGATGCGGGCTTCCACATCGGCGTCATCCACGACGATCTGGCTGCGCTCGATCTCCGCCTTGACGAGGCGTTGGCCGATGAGCTGTTCCAGAACAAGAGCCTCAAACGCTGGGGAGCGAGCCGTTTCCGCGGGGCGGCCCTGCAGTTCGAGCAACCGGTGCACTGCGGCGTTGAGTTCGGCCCGAGAGATTTCCTCGTCACCAACCCGGGCCACGATCTCAGCGACCGCTGGTGGTTCAGGTTCGGCACTTCGCGGCGCATCCAAACACGGCAGGCTCGCGGCCAGAAGCGTCCACGCACCCACCATGTGGCGGAAAGTTTGCGGCGAAAATAGTTGGAATCGTGGCACGTCGCACGTTCTCAGGCCAGGCAGCCGCGGGCGGTGGGGAGCCGGCTGGGCCGACGGTGCTCCGCGGAAAACATTCTATACATCCAGTCGACCACCTGCTCGGGGCCATGCCGGCACGGCCCCAATCTGACCCCCCTGAGGGTCTTCTCCTGCCCACCCACGAACTGGCACAATGCAGGCTGCGGTTGGGCGACAACATTCTCTGGGCCACGCTCGGTCAGATCTATGGCCAAAATTGCGATCAGTCTGTGCGGGGAGGGGCGCGGCCACGCCACGCGGATCTGCACGCTCGTTGAGCGACTCAAACCCGAGCACGAGATTCTGATTTTCACGTCGGGAGATGCGTTGGTTTTTTTGGCGGAGCGGTTTCCGAAGGGCACGGAACGAGTGCATCTCGCGGAGATCCCGGGGATTGTTTTTCAATACACCGGCGGGCGGCTCGATGTGGCCAAGTCGATTGCCGCCGGCCTCGATTACCAAGCCCGTCAGCTGGGGCCTCTGGTCGATCGCCTGCTCCGGGAGTTGGACGCGTTTGGAGCCGATCTGGCCGTGGCTGATTTCGAGCCGGCGCTGCCCCGCGCCTGTGCCAGGCAGAGGATCCCTCTGGTGAGTGTGGATCACCAGCATTTTTTGCTCTCCTACGATCTTTCGTCCCTGCCATGGGCATTGCAATGGAATGCCTGGTTTATGAGTCATGCGGTGTGGATGTACTCGGCCGGGGCGACCGATACGGTCGTGTCAGCCTTTTTTCGTCCACCGCTCAAGCGGGGCTGGGAGCATGTGATTCAAGTGGGGCCGCTGTTGCGGCAGGCGATTACCCAGGCCGTGCCGAGCGACCGCGGATTCATCCTCAGCTACCTCCGCCGGCACACCCCCTTCTCCACGCTGGCTTCCTTGGCTGATTGCGGGCTGCCGGTGAGGGTCTATGGACTCGGTTCTCGAGATCCGATCGGCAGCCTTTCGTTCCACCCGATCGACGAGCGGCAGTTTGTGGAAGACCTCGCCAGTTGCCGCGGTCTGATCGCAGCCGCCGGTAACCAACTCATCGGGGAGGCGCTCCATCTGGGAAAGCCGCTGCTGGTGCTGCCGGAGCAGGCCCATGCCGAGCAACTCATGAACAGCCATTTCCTCGCCGGCATGGGCTGCGGGGAGTTCAGGTTGCTCGAAACGGTGACACCACAGGATGTACAGGCCTTTCTGGGAGGCCTCGACCGCTTCCGGTCCGCCCTGACCGGGGTCTGCGGGAAGATGGACGGCACGCCCGATGTGCTGGCGGTGATCGAGCGGCGCCTGCGTCAGCCTGCCGCCGCCCCCGCCTGATCCCAAGAGCCACCGATTTCGCCGAGATCAGGCGTTCTCCAAGGCGTGTCAGCGAGGTGCCAGATGGGCTTGGATCGCTGGCAGCAGGGCACGCAAAGCTCTGGCCCGATGGCTGATCAGTGCCTTGACCGCCGGAGCGATCTCGCCGAAGGTGCGGTGGTATTCCGGTACGATGAACAGGGGGTCGTAGCCGAAGCCACCCCGGCCCGCCGGCGCCGTGGCGATCACGCCGCCACAGTTGCCCCAGGCTGTCGCCACCACCTCCCCCTGCGGATTTGCCAGAGCCGCATGGCAGGCGTAATGAGCCGAACGGTCAGAGGAGTTGAGAGAACTGCCGAGCATGTTTTTCAGCAGCAGCGCGTTGTTGCTCGTGTCGGTGGCACCGGCTCCGGAATACCGGGCCGAAAGAATCCCCGGCGCGCCCCCCAGGCAGCCCACCACCAGACCGCTATCCTCAGCCAGCACCCATTGTCCAAGCGCGCGGGCTTGCTGCGTCGCCTTCAGCGCGGCATTTTCCGCGAACGTCTGGCCGGTTTCCTCGACATCGACCGCGGCAGGAAATTCGGCCAACGAACGGCAGGTGATCCCCAGCGGCAGCAGGAGTTCTTGCAGTTCCCGCACCTTGCCGGCGTTGGTTGTGCCGAGCACCAGTGGCGCGGCGGGCAGTGGCGACATCACCAGCCTTTGGGGACGCGGGGCACATCGATCGGTTTGGGCTGCACATCGAGCATGATACCGTCGATTGTGCGGGGCATCACCACCCCCGCAGCCAGCTTCTGGGGATCTGGTCCAAGCTCGCGGACGATGCGGGCCATTTCGGGATCGAGTCCCGCCTTGCCGTCGACCTGAGGAACGGCCAGCGTCTGGAAACTCCCGACACAGACCACGCTCGACTCACGGTCATGGAATTCCCAGGCCTGCCAGCCAGCGCGGCGCAGCGATTCAGTCAGGCGGTGAGCCTTTTCTGCGGCATCGACGAGGCGGCTTTCCAGCTTGACGGCCTCCTCGCCAGCCTCAATCGCCTTTTGATCAAAGGTCCCTGCGCCAGTGAACGTGGCCACCCGCACACTGAACCTCCCGGGGCAGTCGAGCAGCGAGTGGGTGACGTCGGCGTTCATCTCAACCACAAAGGTGTCGACCGACTGCCGCGTGAAGAAGTCTTCGGGGAGGAGTGGGTTGGGGATCACGAAGGCCAGATGCATGGGACCTTTGCCGGCGTTGCGGTCGAGTCCTACCATCCGGCGAAAATCAGAGAACGACTGGCTTTTACCGCTGCCGCCGGAGAGGGCCTCCGGGTGGAGGTTTTTCACCTTTGACAGCAGTTTTTGGCCGCGGGCATCGTCAAAAGAGGCAAAATCGCCCACCAATACGGCCACCTCCACCACCTGTTCACTGTTGGCGTAACGCATCTTCTTGGGGGAGCCATCCCGATTGAGGCCCAAGCCCTGCGGAGTGCCGGTGTAGTCGAACGATTTTTCGTGCGTGTAGGCCTTGAGCTTATGGATACCGCGGAGTTCCTGCACCAGCCGCTTGGCGTCTTCGCGGGCGCCTTCGCCGCGGAAGGTGGTGGCCAGCACCAGCCAGGGGCCGTCGCGCTCTGCCAGCGGAAACATCGCTTTTTCATCGATATCTGCTGAAGAAAACCAACTGGCCGGAAGCCAGCCACTCGGGCTTTGGGCCTGCAGGTGCCCCGGCCAGAGGATGAGGCACAGGCAGACCAGCAGCAGTCTGAGCGGAGGCAACGGTGTGCTGACCGGTTTCACGCGGACGGCTCCTTCGCGGAAGGAATTCGAATCGGCAGGCCGCGGATCACTTTTTCCTCGGTCTGCTCCGGAGGCACAGTAGCGATCCCTCCCCCGGGTCGCCAGAGCGGTTGTCACACCGGAAAAGAACTGCAGAATGAGAGGCATGGAAAATATCTCCCCTGCAGGGCCCGGTGGTGCTGGCCGTCCGGCCGCGGGCAGGCTGGCGAGGCTCGGCTTGGGGCTGCTGCTGGCAGCCTGGTTGATCATCCTCGTGCTGCCCCCCATCCTGCTCCTGCGAGTGCGGGAGGGGTGGCTGCGCGATCTGGAGAAGCCTGGGCAACAGGAGAACTGGGATGCCTTCCGCCGCGATATGGCCCAGCAGTCGGGCCGCGCTGGCCCGGTGCAACGCAAGATTCCCAAAAGCGCCGAGCCGCCGCTGCGGGTGTGGCTCCGCGATTATGTGGGATTGGCGATCGCAGCCTGGCTCCTCTTTGGAGGAGTTCTCGGCCTCTTCACCGGCATTTTATTGGTGGGAACGCTGCGGCCTGCGCGATCACTTCCCCAGAATCAACTGGGCCGTGGCGGCCACAACGAGAAACAGGATCAGCGTGATGCCCAGAACGCCCAGCAAGGAAAACACGGTGGCGGACCCTCGTAGCAGGAAACGAAACAGCATTCGCCCGCTGAGCTGTGAGGCTCTGCTCGCGCAGCAGGAGGCCACCGTAGGGTGACAGCAGGGATGGTAGACGCCCCCGCCCGCCGGAACAAGCCAGCTCCGTGGGCCGCAAACACCCTCAGCCTGGCCCCGGCTTGCCGTCAGAGCATGTTCAATCCCCCGGCTGACGGCGGAACACGTCCTCCGAAACCAGGCATTGTGCGGTGCGCCCTACATCGTTAAGCGTTCGTCGCTGTCCGACATGGTGCCAAGGAGTGACGTCCGCCAGTTCCGGCATGATCTCCAAGACCTGCTCCACGAGCATGTCAGCCATCCGCCGCAGGCCGGTTGCCGCCGTCGCCTGTTCCCGGATAGCTGCAGCGGTCTTCATCAGCTTCACCATCCGTGACCGCTCCAGCACCGGGCCGGAAAGCTGCCCTTCTGCCTCAACCAGCAGTTCGCTGACGGGAACCTCCAGCACCTCCTGCCACTTCATCAGGTCGGAGACCCGCACGTCGCAGTCGGGCTGTTCCTGTCGCCGCACCACAGACATCTCCAGTCCGAGACGACGGGCCACGTTGCGCAGCGTGACCCCCTGCCGTTGCCTGACCTCGGCAATGCGATGGAGGGCCTTTGTCGGTCGGATGCTCGGCCGGATGCCGGCCTTGGGCATGCCTTCTGTCTGGCCTGAGCGAGCGTCATATTGGGTGGCCGCTCGGACCACATCAGAGTGTTCCGAGTCGGCGACGGCGAATGGATTACCCAGCCCATCCTCAGCGTCGTCGAAGCCGTCGCGACAAGCGGTGTCGTAATGCACAGTGGCCATGGGAACCTCCTCTGAAAAACGCTCCGGCCGCCCTCAAAGCGCGCACGGGGAACACTCAATATCGAACGGAACGGGAGAACACAAAGAAAGACTCGGTGGCACGATGCGTTGCCGAAACGGGCCTTGGGGCCCCCCTGCCGACCGCATTTCATCCACTCGGTGGCTCTGGCCATCAGCGGCGAGAGCCCTGTTTGCCGCCCCTCGGCCTTGCCGTTTCGCAGGTTGCGGTAGAACTCAGTACGGAGGACCGCTCCCGAGCGTTCACGCGGGATCAATATTTTTTCTGAATCACCCCGCGCGGGATGTGAATACCGCGTGATAGCCTCGGCGGATTCCCATGCGCATCGAGCCTGCCACCACTGCCCCTTCCGTGCCGCCAGCGGGGTATGAGCGTCTGCGGCGGTCGGTCGCCTGGGCCGATCTGGGGCGGAGATCGGCGCTCTTTGTGAGTGGTCGCGATGCGGTGCGGTTTGTCGATTCTTTCACCACTGCCGCCCTGCAATCGGTGCTTTCCGGCGAGGGAACTCCGGGGTTTTTCACCGATGCCCGCGGCTGGGTGTTGCTCTGGGCTGCGTTGCTCCGCAGCGACGAGGGTCTGTGGATTGACGGACCGCGGGTGGATGGCTGGTCGTTGGCCGAGCACTTGGAGCGGTATCACATTCGCGAGCAATTGCAGTTCCACGATCTTGCTGCGGAGCGGAGATTCTTGGTGGTGGCCGGTCCCGACGCCGCTGAGTGGTTGGCATCCCATTGCGATCACCCACCGCCGAAGAACACGCTGAACCACTCGTTCCACGGACCGCAGACTGCCACGCAGAATGGCGGGGCTCAGGTCCGGCTCTGCGGGGTGCCGGTCATGATGGCGCGGGTCGATTGGGCCGGAACCGGTAGCTTTCTGGTCAGTTGCTTGGCGTTCGATTGGGACCGGTTGGTCACGCGGTTCGAGGAGGGTGGAGTGGTCGAGGCAGACGCAGCCGCCATGGACACAGTTCGCATTGAGCAGGGGCTGCCGCTGCCAAAAGACATCCCTGCCAAGGCCCTGCCCCAAGAGTTGGTGCGCGGTGGCAGTTCCATCTCATTCACCAAAGGCTGCTATCTCGGCCAGGAAACGGTCGCCCGCATCGATGCCTTGGGCCATGTGAACCGGCATCTTATGGCGGTGGCGACTGATCTGCCTGCGCCGCTACGGGAGGGGGCGGAAGTGCGGATTTTGGAAGAGGGAGGGGATGTGGCTGGCAGCGTGGCGGGAGTGATCACTTCATCCTGCCTGTCGCCGCTGACGGGAGGGCATGTGGGGCTTGCCATGCTCCTCACCCGGGCGAGTCTGCCCGGCGCGATCGTGGTTGTGGAGGGGGCGACCGCCAGAGTGGTTTCCACCCCCCTGCCGCTCGAGGCGTGGTTGGAAAAAAGGGATTGAAGCAGGCCGGAGTGCCCCACGGAGCATTGTGAGATGGAAAACACCGACTCCCCCACACCGCTGCAGCGGGGCGGCAAACTGCTGCTGGAGACGCGGCGGTTTTGTGTTGTGCGGCTTCAGGAACAGGCCGCGGATGGCTCCGTGCGAACCCGTGATGTGGTGGAGCATCCCGGCTGTGTCGTCATCGCTCCGTTTGTTTCCCCGCGGGAGGTGTGTTTGGTGGAGGTGGTCCGGGCCGCGGTGGGCGAGACGCTCCTGGAACTGCCAGCAGGCACGCTCGATCGCGTTGAATCCCTGCAGGCGGCCGCCGCACGGGAATTGGAAGAGGAGACCGGATATACAGCCGGCCGGATGGAATTGGCGGGAAGGTTTTGGATGTCTCCTGGTATCTTGCGGGAGCGGATGACCCTGTTCGTGGCCGAAGAACTCTCTCCGGGACCGCAGCGGCTGGAACCGGGAGAGCAGATTCGCCCCCGCGTTGTCGCTTGGGAAGAAGCGGTCTCGCTGTGCCTTGACGGCACCATTCAGGACGCGAAGACGGTGGCTGCCCTGATGCTCTTGGAGGCCCGCCGCCGCAGGGCGGGCGGGTGATCCACGGGGCCGCGCTGGCTGGCTGTGGATAAACTGCCGCATCGCCGGCTGCGATGCCCGTCGACCGTGGAAACCCTCGGCGTTTCCACCGGTCGACCGAGTGGAAAAAGGTCATGGATGACTTTTTCCACGGACAGCTAGAAAAGTGAATGGTTGTCAGGAACGGGCATGAGGCAGACGAGTATTCCCACAGACAGCTAACTGCTGCTGGTGGATGTCGGCTTGGTGGTGTAACGGGGATTGCGATCGAGCAGGAAGAGCACGCCGCCGACAAGCCCGCAGCAGATGGTGGTCAGAAACCAGAGCAGGCCTATGGCCACAGCTTTTTCGGCTGCCACGCCGTGTGGCGCCAGGAGGAACTCCAGCCCACTCTCGCGGATGCCAACACCGCTGACGGTGATCGGCAGCACCATGGCCAGAGCCACCAGAGGTACGACCGCAAACCAGGTCAGCAGCGACAGCGTCACTCCCAGAGACTTCCCCACCAGGACCACCGTGAGTGTCGATCCCACCTGCACCAACAGACTCCAGAAGAAGGCATGGGTCAGCAGCCCTGGTTGCTCCGAATAGGGAAGCAATTGGGCGATGAATCGCTTGGCGGGATGACCTTCTGAAAAAGCCCCGGCCAGCCGAGGGAGTGAGGCGATTCCCAGACGCATCGGCAGCCATGCCGCCAGCAGCAGGCCGGCTCCCACCAGCAGCGTTTGGAACCAGGGCAGTGACCATTCCGTGGCCGCCAGAGCCGTGCCTGCCAGCACGCCGAGGGCAGTCAGACCAGCCAGCCGGTCGGCGAGGACGGTGCATCCTGCCAGCAGACGGCCCGAGGTGGAATCGGAGAGTCGATAGGCCTTGATGAAGTCACCGCCAATCGAGGATGGGAGGCAGAGACTGAAAAAAGCCCCTTCTAAAAATCGCCTGATGAACACGCTGGTCGGTAAAGGAAATCCGATCGGGCGGGCGAGTGCCGCCCAACGCAGGGCAGCGATGATTTGCACGCAGATGGCCACCCCCAGAGCCGCCAGCCACCATGCCCAGTCAATGGTTCGCAGAAGAGAGAACAATTGCGGCCACTCAACGCTGCGGAGCGCAAAGGTCATCAGGCCAGCTGTGCCCCCCACCCGCAGCAGCAGGCCGACCCACGGCGGCATTCGGCCGCGTGATGGGGAGGACGCAGCTGATGCGGATGCTGGAATGAAGGGGGCGTCAGACATCATGAATGCCAGAAGTTGGAAGTGGTGGTGGTGGATGATGGGCGACCGAATACGGTACCTTATACAAGAGGTGGCATCGGCTGGCGGGGGACGGAATACCTTGGCCGGCCCTGTCTGAGGGCTGTGGAACCAGATTTTCCCGGCACAACACCATGACATTCGGGAAGATCGAGCGATGGGCATGGTGACGACGGCCGCGGTGGTTGAGCAGCTGGGGTGGCTGCTGCCAGACCTTGCCACGGCGGGAGTGGTGCTGGTGTTGGCTGCCAATCTGGGCAGTTTTCTCAATGTCGTCGTGCATCGGCTGCCACTGGGGGAATCAGTGGTCTACGGTGGATCGCACTGCCCCAAGTGTGGAGCGGCCATCAGGGCATACGACAATGTGCCTGTCTTGGGCTGGCTCTGGCTGCGGGGCAGGTGTCGCGATTGTCAGGCATCCATTGCGCTGCGGTATCCCCTCGTGGAGGCTGTGTGTGGGGGGTGGGTCGGGGGGATTGCGGCGGTGCAGCTGCTGTCGGGGGGACGCAACCTCCCTGGGCCATGGTATGGCGGCGGACGGAGCGGGAGTGACGTGCTGCTGCTGCACACCGACTGGCAGCTTGTGGGTGTCACGTTGATGCTCAGCGCCATCCTGCTCACGCTCCTGGTGTGGTCCCTCCTGGAATGGGATGGCCACCGGGTGTCGGGGCGCTGGGTTTTCGCGATGCTGTTGGCTATCGGTGTGGCCGCGCTGATAGCGCCTGCCCTCCAGCCGGCTGGTCCGCTGTCGCAGTATCCCCTTTGGCCGCAATCACCTCGCTGGCTCAGGCCTCTGGCCGTTTCCGCTTTCGGCCTGCTGGCTGCGGTTGTGCTGGGACGGTTCGGAAGCAGCGTTGTGCGACAGGGTCTGCTGCTGCTCGGCGTGGCCTGTGGTTGGAGAGCCGTGATGGTAGTGGCGGGCCTTCTGCCGGTCGTCGCGGCGATCAGGCGGGGATTGATCCCGCAGCCCGTGGCGGAGCGAGAGTCAGATGGCACAGAAACGGAGGCAGCCAGCAGTGGGGCCGGGCTGCTGGTGTGGGGCCATCCTGCCGGAGTCGACATGGTGGTGGCGGCCGGCTTGCATCAACTCGCCTGGCGATGGATCGATCAACTGCTGGCCTGGGTCATGCCGTAAGTGCCTCCAGTGGCGGCCATCCCGGCTCCTTTCGGTGGGCGATTGGCAGTTTACGGACGGAGAAAACGGGGAAAAGTTTGAAAAATCATCTGGCGAAGGGGAGGGGGGCGGGAGGACCGACCGGACCTGGCCGGAGGCCCCCTCCGGGGCCACGACGGCCAAATGCAACGGCAGTGGGAGTTGCTATACTTAAGGTTCTGACGCCATCCCCCATTCTGATTTTGAAGTCTTCTGCCATGAGTCAATTCGCCGTGGGATCCACCTCTGTGCCTGCACAGGCTGCCGGTTCGCCCTCCGGGGGAGGGGCGAACGACGAGGGGCTCTTGGAGGGCACCTTGCGCCGCGGGCGGGCCTTGGCCGCTGCCATGCGGGAACCCGACCAGCGGTGGCCCCTCCTTTCGATCGCTTTTTTTCTCTGTCTTCTGGTCTACAGCTATGGGCCGGGGCTTCTCAACGCCTCTTCAAGCTGGACCAATCCGCAGTATTCGCACGGCTGGATTGTGCCGCTGTTTTCGGCGGCGCTGCTGTTTTGGTGGTGGAAGCCTCTTGAGCCGGTCTCTTTTTCTGCCCGGGCTGCGGGGCTGGGATTGATGCTCGCAAGCTTCGCGCTGCGGCTGTTTGCGGCTAAATTCCGGATCATCACCATCGACATGTACACGTTCGTGCCGGCGTTTGCCGGGGTGGTGCTGCTGTTTGGCGGTTGGAGCCTGTTTCGCTGGGCGTGGGCACCGTTGGCTTTTTTGATTTTCATGTTTCCGCTCCCCGACGAGGCAACTCGATATCTGCTCGGGCCGCTGCAGACTGTCGCGACGATTGTGAGCACGTTCGCGCTGCAGACCCTGGGCTTGGAGGCCTATCGGGAGGGGAATCAGATCGTCGTGGGTGAAATGCATATGGGTGTTGTCGATGCGTGTAGCGGCCTGCGGATGCTCACAATTTTCATCGCCCTGTCGGTGGCCCTCGTGCTCGTGGGCGGGCACGATTGGTACGAGAATGCCGCGATTCTGGCCAGCGCCATCCCAATTGCCCTCATCGTCAATAGCGTTCGCATCACCGTGACCGGAGTCCTTTACCAGTTTGCCAACTCGGAAGTGGCCGAGATGGTGTTTCACGACCTGGCGGGCTGGTTCATGATGCCGATGGCCTTGGGGATGCTCTATCTTGTCCAGTTGGCGCTGTCGCACCTCTTTTATGAAGAAGAGAAGGGGTTGGTGACCTTGGCCGGCGGCGGCAGCGTCCGTCCGTCCGAGAGGCCCCGGTTTGGAGCTGCTCCATTGCCTGTTGATCCGGCAGGTCAGGGGCAGTCCGTGCCAGGGGAGCATCGCTGAGGTATATTGGAGAGAGGGTTCCCGGTGAACTTCGAGAGAGCAGTTTGACTGCCTCAAACCGCGGTGCGTGCGCCTGTCTGATCCGCACTCTTCCCATTTCTGGGTGTTTTCCATGAGCCATACGAATCCTTCCGTTCCGGGTGTTGCCGTGGCGGAGTATCCGTCTGTCGGTTCCTTGGCGGTTCGCGATACGGCGGTCGCTCCTTACCAGCCGCAGCCGCAAATGCTTCCTCAGGCTCCCGCTGCAGAGGAGCAGGGGGAAGGCGGCTTAGACATCCTCCGGATCCTGCACTCGTTTCGCCGTCGCTGGCTGCCAGCGGTCGTGCTGGGAACAGTGGTGGGGCTGTGTGCGTCGGTCGGCACCTATCTCTTCGCGCCGCGTGGTGGCTATGAAGCGGTGGTCTGGTTGCGGGTGCGCAACAAATCAGACGTCATGGCATTCGGCGGGCGTGATAGCGGTGAATACGATATGTACCGTCGGACGCAGATGCAGTTGCTGAAGAGTCCGTTTGTGATCAATTCTGCCCTCCGGAGTCCCGGCATTGCGGAACTCAGGTCGCTACGGGAGGAGCGGGATCCGGCCGCGTGGCTGTCCTCCTCGTTGCAGGTTTTCACGCCGGCCGAGTCGGAGGTTATGCAGTTGAAGCTGATGGCACAAACGCCAGAAGACGCCATCAAAATTCTCAATGCAGTCACTGCCGTCTACCTCGACAACATCGTCAACAAAGACCGCACCGAGCGCTTGTCCCGTCGGGACATGCTCGAGAAGAAGTTCAAGGAGAATCAGGCGGAACTGCGCAGCCGCCGCGAGGTGTTCAATGAGTTGGCCAAGACGCTCGGCACGCGCGACAGTTCAGAGGTCTCCACGCAACGCAGCCTGCTCCTCGACCATTTGCAGACCCTGCGCAGTCAGGTTGTGCGCAACCAGCAGGACATTCGGGCGATCGACACGGAACTCTCTGTTCTGGAGCTGGAAAAGACGCTGACGGATGATGCCATGCGGGAATCGCTGGAAAAGGAGGGGGATTCGGCTGACGAAAGAGTCAATCAGGCAGTCGATGCGGCTCTGTTTCGAGATCCTCAAATTGCGGAAATGATGAAGCGGTATTCGGAGATCAATTCCGCCATTTCTGTGCAGGAGTCACGCAGTGTTCGTGGCTCGAATGAGCCCGTGGTGAAACGCATGCGTGCCCAGCGCGAAGAACTGATCGCCATGATGGAAGAGCGGAAAAAAATGCTGCGAAAGCTGGCCATTGGGCAGGGTGGAGTGCAGCCCGGTGGCGGTGGAACTGAGGGGCGCCGGGCGGTCAATCCCGCCGTGCTGAAGCTGAGGCGAGATACGCTGGCGCGTTCGCTGGAAGAGGCTTCGGAGGAGTTTGACCGCGTGGCCAAGGAGGTGGCCTCCCTCGGTACGGCCAACGCCGACATTGAAAATCGGAAGGCGGAAATCGACCAACTTGCCCGTGTGACTGATCAGATCGGCTTGCAGTTGGAAAGCTCGTCGATCGATATCACTTCCCCCGCGCGGGTGAATCTCGTTGAAGAGGCCAGCGTGCCCGGCGGCGATACCCGCAAGAAAAGGATTCTGCTGGCCGCCTTGGCCGGTGTCGCGGGAATGGGGTTGGGGGGGGCGATCGTCGTGCTGTTGGAGTATATGACCAACAAACTCAATGTTCCTGATGAGATGTCAAAACGAGGCGGCCTGCGGCTGATTGGTTCCATACCGAGGCTCAACCGCTCCCGGAAGCGCACCGGGAATTCGCAGTTGATCGAAAGCATCGACAGCATCCGGACATTTGTCTTGCAGTCAGGACGCGAACCGCCGAAGGTGATCTTGGTGACCAGCCCCGGAGAGCACGAGGGTAAGACGACCTTCGCCGCTCAATTGGCCGCGAGCCTTGCCCGGGCAGACAAACGCACGCTGCTGCTGGACGGAGACCTCAGGCACCCGACCGTTCATCTGTCTCTCCAAGTTGAGGCCGGGCCAGGCTTCGCCGAATTGTTGCGTGGCGAAATGAAGCCAGACGAGGTCATTCAGCCCACCAGCATCGAGCGGTTATTTGTTGTGGCTGGCGGGGCGGCAGATGAGGCGGCCGTCAATGCTCTGGCCCGCACTGAATTAGCCACCGCCATCAAGAGTTTCAGGAATTCTTTTGATATCGTCGTGATTGATTCGGGGGCTGTTTCGATGTTTGTCGATGCACTCTTGATCGGCCAGCAAAGCGACGTGGCGATTGTTTCGAGCATGATTGACGTCAGTCGCGTCCACCAGATCGTGAGCGCGGCAGACCGCTTACGTTCTGCCGGTGTGCGGATTCTCGGTGGAGTTGTCAACGGTGCGACATCGGCTCCCGCGGGGCGGCAGACCATTTCGCGGCGGGCTGTCTGAGGCGTGGTGTGCCGGGATGTTTTTGGCATGGCTCACCCCGCCGGAGAAACCGGTGTGAGCGTTCAGTAACGAATCCTTGGTAGATGACAACGGTTGCGCGGTGGAAAGATTTCCCGAAGAACGGTGGTTTTTATGAGCCTCTTCAAAAACGGCATTCCCTTTCTGGTCGCCCTGCTTGTGGTGTGTGGGGTGACGGCAGTTCAGGGGGTCTGGACGGAGCGCTGGAGCGACCGCAACATCGCCGGTGAGTTGGCAGCGAGGTCGAAGGTGCTGGTGGAGAAGTTTCCGACCAGTGCCGGTGCCTGGTCAGTCGATGTGAATCTCGAAGCCGATCAGAAGGCGTTGGACCGCGCAGGCGCGGTCAGCCATATTTCCAAGCTCTATGAGAACCGCGATACCGGCATGAAGATCGCGGTGTTTGTGGTCTGCGCGACCCCGCATGCTGCGTCCGGCCACACGCCCGACCGGTGTTATCCCGGCGCCGGCTTCGAGATTGCCGAAACGGAACACCGTGAAAGCATCGCGCTGAATGATGGTCGGGAGGCGGAAGTGTTTGTGGGCACTTTTCGCAAAACAGGGCAGTTGCTGCGAATTTACTGGTCCTACGGCGTTGACGACCGGTGGGTTGCTCCACAATTGGCCCGCATCGAATTGGCAGGCAGTTCCTCCGTCTACAAGCTCTACGTGATCCTCGATCAGACAGGAATGTCGGCGGCCAAGGCGGGGGAGGTCTGCAACGGATTTCTGGCGGAACTCTTGCCGGCCTTCAGCGAAGCATTGAAGGACGAGGGGCCCAGCGCAGAGCCCGGAGCACAATCCCGGGCAGGAAGTTGAAATCAGGGGCATGAACAGGACGATCAAGCGAGCGTTCATTACCGGCATCACGGGGCAAGACGGCTCCTATCTCGCCGAATTCCTTCTCACCAAGGGTTATGAAGTTCATGGGTTGCTCCGCAGATCGAGCACCTTTGGAACGCAGCGATTGGAGCATCTCTACCGGGATGTTCATGAGTCACAACGCCCTTTGCATCTCCATTATGGGGATATGGCCGACGGCAGTTGCCTGTCGCGGTTGATCCGGGAGATCGAGCCGGACGAAGTGTATAACCTCGCGGCTCAAAGCCATGTGCGGGTCAGTTTTGACCAGCCGACGTACACGGCGGACGTGACTGCCTTGGGAACGCTGCGGCTCTTGGAGGCATTGCGGGATGTTCAGGACGCCTCCGGACGCCAGGTTCGTTTTTATCAGGCATCCAGTTCGGAGATGTATGGAAAGGCTGTAGAGACGCCTCAGAAGGAGTCGACGCCGTTTCATCCGCGCAGTCCGTATGGAGTTGCCAAACTGTATGCCCATTGGATCACGGTCAACTACCGGGAGAGCTACGGACTGCATGCCTCCTGCGGCATTCTGTTCAACCATGAGAGTCCGCGGCGGGGCGAAACGTTTGTCACGCGAAAGATCACCCGAGCCGCGGCCCGGATCAGCGTGGGACTGCAAAAAAAACTCTATCTCGGAAATCTTGATGCCCAGCGCGACTGGGGCTTTGCGGGCGACTACGTCAGGGCGATGTGGTTGATGCTGCAGCAGGATGTGCCCGACGATTACGTGATATCCACCGATGAAATGCATTCTGTCCGGGAGTTCTGCGAGCGAGCCTTCGGCAGATTAGGGCTGGACTACCGCGATCTGATTGAGATTGATCCGCGCTATTTTCGGCCTGCCGAGGTCGATCTTCTGCTCGGGTGTTCGAGCAAGGCGCGGACATCTTTGGGGTGGGTGCCAAACATATCCTTCTGCGGTCTTGTCGATATGATGATCGATGCCGACCTCCAGTCTGCCCGAGCTGAGCAGGCGATGGTGGCTGCTGGCCACGGAACAAGCCTTCTTGCGAGGTGAGCCTGTGTCAGTAGGCGGGGCGGTTGGAGGATGAGGATGACAGATCTCGCAACCAAGCGCATTGTTCTGACAGGTGGCGCTGGGTTTCTCGGACGGGCGGTGGCACGAGTGCTTCAGGCCCGAGGCGTTCCCGCCGAGCGGCTGTTTGTGCCGCGAAAACGCGACTTCGATCTCACCGATGAGGTCGCAGTGAAGCGGCTCTACGAATCCGCCAAGCCGGATGTCGTGATCCATCTGGCCGCTGAGGTGGGGGGCATTGGGGCCAACATGGCGCAGCCTGGCCGCTTCTTCTACGCCAATATGGCGATGGGGATGCATCTGGTGGAACAGGCCCGCCGCTGGGGCGTGGAAAAGTTTGTCCACACCGGCACGGTCTGTGCCTATCCGAAGCACTGTCCGGTTCCTTTTCGGGAGGATGCAATCTGGGACGGCTACCCCGAGGAAACGAATGCCCCCTACGGCGTGGCAAAAAAAGCGATTTTTGTCATGCTCGATGGCTACCTGCGGCAGTACGGTCTCAAGAGCGCGGTGGTGGTTCCCGTGAATCTCTATGGTCCGGGCGATAATTTCGATCCGCGTTCAAGCCATGTCGTTCCGGCCCTGATCCGGAAATGCGAGGAAGCCAGAGCCCAAAACGCCGCGGAGGTGGTGTCCTGGGGCACCGGCGCGGCGACGCGGGAGTTTCTGTATGTGGACGATGCCGCCGAGGGGGTTGTTCGTGCCGCAGAAGTGCTGGAGGAACCTGTGCCTGTGAATCTTGGAGGGGGGGCTGAGATCTCGATTCGCGAACTGGCCCAGAAGATTGCCAAAGCCTGTGACTTTGGCGGTCGGATCGTCTGGGACGAGAGCAGGCCGGATGGGCAGCCACGCCGCGCGATCGACATCACGCAGGCCCGCCGTCTTCTCGGCTGGCAGCCTGTACAGAACTTCGACGGAGGGCTTGCCGCGACGGTGCGGTGGTGGCGGGAGCATGGAAGGGATGCGTCTGATCCCGGTTCGCACTCAACCGGTGGTCGAGGAGATCAGCGCTGACTCCGCCTCCAAAGTTTCCCGGAAACAACCCAAATGAAGTTCGCGGGAAGTGTCTGGGGTGCCTGCCCAAGTGGTGGACACGGAGGTCCGGCGTTGGATGCGGCGGCAGGCGCGCAGGAAAAGCCAGTTGAACACTCGACCTGGGCGTTTTTTTGCGGTGGAATTCTCAGTTCAGACGGCCGTAGCGGGGGCTTTTTTTCCGCCCAGCGAGCAGGGCTCTTTCATCGGCAAGAGTTGCCTTGCTTCTCAGGGTTACCGCTGCTAGCATTAACGGGTTTGATTGGGTAAACCATGCAAACCTCATCAGATCGCCATCTTTGAGCCGATTCGTATCTTCGGTCGAATCCCTGCGGAGAGTGGCGGAAAGAGTGAGCTGAATTTTGAGGAGAGGGATGCATTTTTGCGTTTGAAAATCCAGAATCAATCGCGGTTGTGCCGACGTCGTGTCGGCGAATCCGTGGCAAAGGCCATCACTCGGTCGGAGATCACCGTGCAATCCTCAACCACTCGTCTCGTTCGGCTGCTGATGCTGCTCCTCGGGGTCTGCCCGACAACTGGTGTGGCTCTCGGGGCGACCTACACGTGGAGCGGTGCAGGGAACAACAACCAGTGGACGACCGGCAGTAACTGGCAGGGGGGCTCAGCTCCCGTCAGCAGCCTTTCCAACATTCTGGCCTTTTCGGGTACCGCGCAGCCTTCAAGCGTCAATTCCACCCCCTTGTTTGGCGTTTCGCAGATCCGCTTCGTCTCCCCAGTAGCCTCTGTGACAAGGACGTTCTCCTGGGCTGGGTCGACCGGCTATACAGCCAGCGGTACCTTTTCCTACACCCCGTCTGCGGCCGTCGGCGGTGTCGTCTCGGCTACCGGGTCCTCAACGCCGGGAGGTAGCGGCAATAACGGCTTGAACAGCCTCGATATCAGTTTCAGCAATCCTGCTCAGTCTCTGCTGGCAAGCTACACAAACGCCACTGGAGGGTCCGTTACCTACAGTAATCTGGTGTTCAATTTTGACACGCAGGTCAACCAGTTCGTGAAAGACTTTCAGTTCGGCGGGGATTACGTCCTGAACGGGCAGGCAACTGCTCCTCCCGCCCCATTCAGCGAGTTGAACGGCCCAGGTGGTTTTCTCGACGACACAACTGGAATCAGCGGCCTGACGTTGACCGGATCGGCCACGAGCAATTTGGTTCCGTTCACACTTTCGGGCAGTTCGATCCAGATCGCGGGTGGCGGTTCAATAGTTACCGAATCGCCCCAAGGCGGACCATCGCTGACCGACACGATCGCGATGCCTGTGGTGACCAGTGCTGGCGGCTTCGCGGTGACGCTCGGTGGCAGCACAGGGAGCGTCAGGAATGTGTCGATGACTGGCCCGATTTCCGGCCCCGGCGGTTTGACGCTCAATGGTGGTTCGGGAACGCTCACGCTTACCGGCAGCAGCAGCTATGGTGCCGGCACTGTCGTCTCGACGGGAACTCTGCTCCTTGATCAAGGAGCA
>Ga0164295_10001113_pt1 | contig 22242 bp, 34 predicted proteins | sample GEODES006metaG_FD_111798 | JGI IMG/M metagenome (GOLD analysis project Ga0164295, IMG submission 111798) | Oligotrophic lake water microbial communities from Sparkling Lake, Wisconsin, USA - GEODES006 metaG | ecosystem: Environmental > Aquatic > Freshwater > Lake | place: USA: Sparkling Lake... | reverse complement strand
GTCTGCCGTGTCCAAAAAAACAGTCGTTAAGGATGCATTTGTAGCACTGAAATTGGTAACGGTCATATTGGTCGCCTCGGTATGCTCTAGATAAGCGGTGGTCAGCGTAGCCTCCGAAGCCTGGAGTGTGGTCACGGACAAGTTTACCGCGTCCGCATTGTCTAAAAATGCGTATGACAAGGATGCATTTGTAGCACTGAAATTTGTAACGGTCATGTTTGTCGCATCGGTATGTTCTAGATAGGTAAAAGTCAGATAAGAGGTACTCGCATTGAGATTCTCCGCCGACAAGTTGATTACATCCGCTGTATTTAGGTACGCAATAAATAGCGATGCATTTGTAGCACTTAGATTTTCTATAGAGGAATTGATTGTATCTAGATTTTGTATGAGTCCAACCGAGGCCGTCAGTAAAGTAGACGAAATATTTAATCCACCAGATTTATCACCTAGGATAAGCGTACCTGAAGAGTTTATAGAAGAGGTATTGATTCCATTATAGAAAGTACTCATATATATAAAGTAAGATTTAATCTATTCGTAAAAAAAAATCTAGAACTATCAGTATAATGTGGAAAGCTCCTATTTACCGAACAAGTTACAAAAAAAGGTACGGCTCGCGATGTTTTTTAAGACCTCGTACAAGGACCTATCCTATTTGTACAAACGGACAGATAGATTGCAAAGGTCTTAGAGCAGCTTCGTATTATATTCGTTTACATAAAGTGAAGTCCTTGACCCGAAAAGTCTTGTCCTTACAAAAGAATTATTGTCAGAAGTTAAAGAGACGTTACTAGTATCCGATAGATGAGGACACTTTATCTGTACGTTGCTGACAATAATCTTCGCAATCTTTACCTTGATGCAGCTTATACGATGAACCTGCAGTTAGAACAGAATCCCTATTCCGATTCTGGGTTTGACTTGTTTCTTCCACAAGATTATTCCGTCGTACAAGGTGTCTGTAAAATAGATTACAACATCAAGGCAGCCATGTATGAAAATGGAGTTCCTCATGCGTTTTGCATCTATCCTCGTTCCAGTATTTATAAGACTCCTCTCCGTATGACCAATAGTGTCGGTATCATTGACCGAGGATATCGTGGAAATCTAATGTCTATCTTTGATGCTTCGGATGAAGTCAATTTGAAAAAGGGCAATCGTCTCACTCAGATTTGTTCACCTCTATTGGACCCCTTCCGGGTTGTGGTGGTAGAGTCTATGGATGAATTGGGCTATACAGAACGTGGAGACGGTGGATTTGGTTCTACGGGAGTATAAGTATATCCATAAAAGTATAAAACTATAAAATTGACAAGACTCTTATCCTATGAGTCTAGGTAGTACGATGGCCAAAATTCTATGTGTAGAAGGAAATATTGGCTCCGGCAAATCTACCTTTATGGCCAAGCTGAAGAAAGCCTTTCAACACAGAGAAGATATTTGTTTCTTGGATGAACCGGTAGATGCATGGAACGACTTTAAAGACAAGGACGGCAGTATCCTGGAACATTACTACAAGGACCAAAAATCTTGGGGATTTTCCTTTCAAATGCTTGCTTATATTTCCAGACTCTCTATTTTAAGAAAGGCTCTGGCGTGTCCAACCTTCAAGTTCATTATTACTGAACGAAGCCTCTTTACCGATAAGTATGTCTTTTGTCAAATGCTTTACGAAAATGGAGTGATTCATCCTATTCAGTATCAAATTTATCGTGCATGGTTTGATGAATTTCTTACAGAAAATGAATACCAATTTATCTATTTGAGAACAAATCCGGAAGTGGCGTTGGAAAGGGTGAATCGGAGAAACCGAAAGGGCGAAACCATTCCACTTGACTATTTGGAATCATGTCATCAGTATCATGAACGATGGTTATCCGATGCACTTACGTTTCAAGCAAATGTAGGCGAACCGGAGACAAGTCAATGGATTTCCATTCTTCAAGAGACGTTTCATTTATAATTTGTAATTTGTAATTGTAAAAATTTATCCGATAGGTTTGTCCGATAAATTTTTATTTTCCTATTATAACCCCATGATTAAAGTATTTGATACATTTGGTGATGTGATTCAGCACATCAAACCCTTCTTTGCCCGGATGAAACCGACTGCAGTTCGTTATGAAAAAAAGGTGGAAGGTATCCCTGTCCAACTTCCCGAGTTTTCCAAAATAAAATTATGGAACATCAGTGAAAAGGCATGTGAGGAAACGATACGTTATATATTCGCCATTTCTCATCAATGTTATTTGCTGGCTATCGTAGAATCTTCTCCTATTCTTATCAAAATTGTACCTCCTTTACAGCGCCCTTATCAAGAAGAATTAGAACGTGCTTTTAGAAATCTGAAACGAAACCCTCATCTTACCGACAAGCAACGTACACGTATTCAGAAAATGGAACCTACGAGAATTATGCAATGTGTGGTCAAGGAACGAGTACGAGAAGAAACAGAAATAGATACCAACGAGTACTTGGACGTGTTCTCCAAGATGAAATTGCCGGATGGTTTCTTCATTTTAAACTTGACAGACGCCATTATTGTTCGGGCAGACCAAACCTATCCCTTTCAAATGGTGACGGGTCAAAGACCTCTTCCTCATCCTCCAGCGATGCTTCCCATTCTTTCCATGTCAGGTCAGAAAGGCTATCTGGACATTCCGATTCCCAATTACGACGAAATAGATTGGGTGTATCAAAAGGAAGGAAAAGATATTTATGCAAATTTTGTCACGGATTGGGACAAGAAGACGATAGCAAAAGCAGTCTTTCGCGGAGGCCCCACTGGTTGTGGGTATACAGAGGAGACCAACATGCGTATTCGTTTGCTTCTCATGTCTCAATTGCCCGCTCTAAGTCCTCTCTTAGATGTTGGTATTACGGGAAAAGGGAAGACCATTGATACTCAATCCGTAAGATTTGACCCGGTGTATGGAATCGGGATGTTGAACACGGGACTCGCTCCCACCGATAAGTTTTTGACCATGGCGGAGCAGAGTCAATACAAATTTATCGTTCATATAGATGGAAACGTCAATGCATATCGTATGTTGTATACCATGACGACGGGGTCTGTGATTTTACGTGTGTCGAGTGACTATACTTCCTGGGCGGAACAATATCTGGTTCCGAATGAACACTATATCTCCATTGCATCGGATTTGTCAAATCTAAAACTCAAGCTGGAATGGTGTTTACTCAACCCTGCAAAATGCAAGGAAATATCGGAAAAGGCTCAGCATTTAGCACGAACCTTACTCAGTCGTGAGTTTTTGGACAATTACTTCAAAATGGTCTTTTCCACGTTCTCGGGTAAAAGTGTGGAACAATCCTACAAGGATTACAAACGGAATCGTAAAAAGGTCGTGATTGAACGACTACCTGCTGTTGACGTTGGTATACGAAACGCTCGTGTCGCAATGATTGTACCTCATCGTAATCGGATAGAACATCTCCAAGAGTTATTGACACGAATGTCTGCCTATGATTTAAAAGGTAATGTCCTGGATATTTTTGTAATAGACCAAAACAATTCTGAAAAATTCAATCGCGGCTTGTTGTTGAACATTGGATTTTATTTGACATCCAAGATGAACTATGACCGTTATTTGTTTCATGACGTTGATTCATATCCAGACGATGTGTTGTTACCGCAATACTTTCAATTCTTAGAAGACACTGTTCATTTTGCTTCTCCTGAACTCGGATACAAATACGATTACGAGGATTTCTTAGGAGGTGTAGAGGGGTTTACCGAACAAGACTATCGTGCGATTAACGGCTATCCTAACAACTTTCTTGGGTGGGGGGGTGAAGACGACGCTTTGTATGACCGTTTAGCTGCAGAAAAGATTACCGTCTTTCGTCCTACCAAAGGTAAGTACCTCTTGGCTGACCACGCCAAACCCAAGGAGGATGAGAAAAATCACTTCAAGTACGAGAACGTATTGGAAGACTTGAAAAACTACAAGAACAATGGAATCAAACAAATACCAGACTATTCTATTCAAGTGACTCCTTTTTCCATAGATGACTTTATCTCATCGTATCAATTGGAAAAGCCGAATCCTGTTCCTGTGAAGGTGGAACTGTCTCAGTTTGAAGTAGACCCTAAAAGGGGGTCCATGAATGCCTATGCCTTCAAGGTACAATATACTCTTCTGAAAAACAAGACCTTGATGCCTTCGGTCAAACAAACCGAAAAGGAAAAGGAGAAAGAAAAGGAGATAGAAAAGGCCTTGGACCGAGAGTTGCCCACTGTACAAGATACCTTGGAGTATATCCCCTCCCTGATGAACGTTTCTATTTCCGTACCCTTTGAAAATGCAGGTAAAAACATGGAATCTTATTTTATTTCTTATTCGGAAGAGAATCTGGAAGGTCGTTGTTGGAAAGAAGGCTATGTAAGAAAAGGTTCTTCCAGGGTCATTTCGTATACGGCAGGCTTGTTGGAGGGTACTTCCATCGGATATCATGTACTGTATCTAGTAGAAGTGTGTTATCCGTATGAATCCATGGAAGTAGACTGCACCATTCAAGCCATTCATAAAGTGGGTATTCAAGCCATCATTCGGGAAACCTACAATCCGATGGTGTTGTATATTACCCGTGAACATAATGAAAAAATAAACATGGAAGAGTATAAAATAGGACAACCGATTAGAGCAAGAGTATTAGGTCATCGTTACGAACCAGGCGACCCAAATTTAGTCGTCATGGCGGAAATGGTGTAGTCGTTTCTCTCGTGCCGCTGCATAGTCTATCATTGGTTTTGGATAAATTGGAGTATGATGTTTGTCCCATTGATGAATGTGTTTGGGTGCAACGTCCTTCAATTCTGGAATCCATTTCTTGATATACTCGGCGTTTTTGTCAAATTTTGCACTTTGTAACCATGGATTGAAAATCCGTTGACTATAGGGGGCTCGGTCCACCCCCGTTCCAGCCACCCACTGCCAGTTCCCGTTGTTGACACACGGGTCATAGTCTATCAAATGAGTTGCATAGTAGGTTTCTCCTTGCCGCCAGTCTATCCCGAGGAGACGGGTCAGAAAATTGGCCGTGATGAGGCGTCCGCGATTGTGCATGTAACCGGTTTGATTGAGTTGTCTCATGGCGGCATCTACGACTGGAAACCCCGTTTCACCTTTGCACCATTTTTCAAATGCGGGTTTAGAATTGGTCCACGTGAGCGATGCTTTGAAATCGGCACGGTTGTCCAATACCTTTGGATAATAACAAGCAATGTAATAATAGAATTCTCTCCACAAGAGTTGATTACGAAACTCTTGCGAAGTGTTTGCCCAATAGGCTTCACGAATGCTGATACATCCAAATTTTAGGTACGGAGACATTTCCGTCGTGGGTGTAAAGTTATCATGCTGATAATGAAAGACGAGTCGTTTTAGGCCTTCCTTACGTCCTCCTTGAAAGTAGGATTCGTTCGTTTCATACGTGGGTACGTAATATTTTCCTTTCGGCGCTTTCATCGTTGCAAATTCTATAGGTATGATGTTTGGTTTGAGAGGGTGATGTTTGGCTGCCGCATTCCTGAAAGGTGTATAGACCACATACGGCATCTTGTCGGGTTTCAAAAAGGTTCCCATGGGAGCCAGCAAATAATCTTCCGCCGTAATACATTCTATTCCTTTACTGAGACAATACTCTAGAATAGGTTCATCCCGACGACGAGCATAAGGAGTATAATCTAAATTAAATCCTAGTTTCGCGATATCTAACGTTTTTAGAATATCCAACGTGTCTCCGTAGAAAAAATAGAGGTCTGAATGTTTCGCCTGTAATTCTTTTTTGAGTTCGTACAAGGATTCGCACATAAACTGAAATCCGCGTGGCGAGTAAAATGGGTTCTGTGTCTCTTTGATTTGATACGGTGTAAACACAAAGATACACGTGACGGGTCCATGACGAGACAACTCGTTCAATGCTAGATTGTCTTGCAAACGAAAGTCGCGATGAAATAAAAAGACATTCATCTCTATATAATGTGACGTCTATTTTAAATCATTACAACCTAACCATTTAGAAATGGTCTAAAAGCATAAAGCATAAAGCGTAAAGCGTAAAGCGTAAAGCGTAAAGCATAAAGCGTAAAACTTCTAGAAAAATAGTCTACTTTAGTATACGATGGATTTATCAAGAATTCAACTGATTCAAGAAAGTACCTTGGGTGACCTAAAAAATCCAGCCTATTTGGAAGAATTAATGGTTCGGTTAGGATTCAATAGTGAAATTTTAAGGGAGCAACCTCAAATCGTCAAAGACAACGGGGGCGGACTATTGATATGGCAATATCCAAATCAATTTTCAAAGTATTTGGTGTTGTTGAGTGAACAAAACATACACTCTTATATTGAAATCGGATGTCGCTGGGGAGGAACCTTTGTACTCACACATGAGTATTTGAAACGATTTAATCGTATGGATAAAAGTGTAGCGGTAGACATCATAGACTCACCTGTACTGGAGTATTGTTTGACCACGGAAGAGACCTCTTTTTTGAAAATGAATAGTCACAGTCCTGACTTTATGCATTATATGAATACCCAGTCCTTCGACCTGGTTTTTATAGATGGAGACCATAGTTATCATGGAGTAAAAATAGATTATGAAATTAGCAAAAACAGCGGTAATATATTTGTATTTCATGATATCCAAAATGATGTATGTCCTGGAGTTGTTCAATTTTGGAAGGAATTAAAAGAACGCGAAGCCGAGGTGTATGATTTTTATGAATTTGTAGAACAATATCCAGACGTATGGAAGGAGACTCAACAAACCTTTTTAGGAATAGGTGTCGCCATTCGAAAACAAGAGATTAAATAGACTCCAGTTGAATTCTTTTTATTTTTCTAAGCCTTTCTAGTTCCATCTTCACAAAACTTTTCACATAATACAATACTTCATGCAGCTGTGAAGAGACCGTTTTTTCATGTAATCGTTTGGACGCTTCTTTGGACAACATAGAGCCTTTGGTATGACAGCGAACACAGCATCCAGATTGGTCCCGAATGTCATCCGGTTTCATTATTTTAGTTACAGTAAACTGGTCGACTCGTTCAATCAATGCCGTCAATTCACAACGATAGGAAGGACATTCACAACGTATTACATCATATTCCCACCAATCTAAGATTTCAGGCCAAGGAACCGACCTACGATACAGTTCAGACAAATAAAGGAAAATGACCTTTCTTTGATGCAATGGAATGTCAGCACTGAACACGGCAGGTATGTTATTAAGTTCTTCTTCTAATCTTGCGTACAATTCCTCCACCGTATACTTCTTGATGTCGTTTAGCGAAGGGTCGTCGTACATGAGAATTTCTTCACGTGTAACCACTTCTGCAATGATATCCTCTGTAATCGCTTCACACATCTTTCTATCTCTATCTATCACGTTTGGTTTATGTTCAATTTTATAAATTTATTTAAAATAAATCGTGGAAGGATATATATGTCTGTTCTATCACAACTTCCTATACCCCATGAAATGCAGGAACTGGTGAAACAATTTGCATATTGTTCTAAAACCGAATACCAACAACGGAAACTACACAAATTACTGATAAGACAATTCAAACTGTGCGAACGGATAGACTGGGGTATAAATAATTTATTTTACGAGTATTTTTATTATAAAATGGAAAATTTTAGCTGTTGTTTCTATGACAAAGCTCCGTGTATTTTGCAAGAAATCACATTCATGTCTGCGATTTTTTGTAGGGAATGTCATCAATATGTCTCGTCGCATTCCGATGTACCCGAATCTATTATATGTCAATGTATACCTGATTTAGTGGATGGACCTTTGGCGATTGATTAAAAACAGACGGATAAAATGAGGTCCATCTTGTTCAGTTTATTGATTTCGTATGAAAAATAGAGATGGGTCAATTGACACCGAAAGCACAGCATATGAATGTTATGAATCAATTCAACTTCACGCCCCTTTTCTCCTAGTGGATAAGGAATATGTATGGCGAACATGTTATAGTCTTTGGTATTGAGTTCATTCGTTTCTAGTTCTAAAAAGACGTTGCATTTCTTCAAAATAGGCAAGAGTGAAGGATTCTTATTCTTTTGATGAAACTGATTCAACGCATGGACTTTTTTCCAAAAGGTCATGGGGAATCTATGCCTAAAGAACTGTTCTTTCAGGTCGTCTGAATTGCATATCGTTTGAAGGTCTTCTATCGTGGGTTGAAAGACTTCTAAGTAAAATTGGAGCCAATTTCCTGCGTACAAATGGGAAAAAGACCAATCCTTTGTCATGGAATGAATCCCAGCAAAACTCTTTATTTCTTTCCATAATTCATGTGGAAACTGCATCTATAATGCAAATAGATTTTTTTATACGACGATGGTTATTTCTTCAGTATCTAACCGTAGTAAAGGTTCCTTACGTGACATATATCCCGCGTCTTTTTTATATTGAACATCTAACTGGTCTATCCAATTCTGGGGTCTACGTTTGCAACAGCATAATCTACAAAAAAAATCTTTCATAGACATACACTTTCTATTGTATATAAGGTTACATTTATATAGCTTAATAGTATGGAACTCATTCGGAGAGTTCCAAACGAGATTCGTTTACGAATCCTGTCCTATACCTATCGTCCCCAACCCCCTTTCTTGTTACGGGATATTGAAAACTACAAAGAAACCAAAGATAAATTATTGGTCGTGTATCATGATTATTGGAATTCAGAGCATAGAGATTGGCTGCTCAATGACATCTTTTCTTATGCAAATCACTACAAAGCATCCATGTACGGTTATGTAGACCATTTTTATTCTATTTTCATGAGAAAACCCAAATTACTAACGAAGGGGTTGATAGATAGGTATGTAGAGAATTTAGGTGAGAAAGACGTGAAAACACAAATCAATATTGTATTGGGGCTTTTTACGGTATACGAACGGACGGATTTGGTGATAGACCTTTCTTTACATCTTGAAGAATAATGTCAAAAATTGAATCTGTCTTTATCTTATTGAAATACTCAACTGAAATGATATTCTCAAAGTGGTCTGGACCGGATGGGCTAGAGTCCCACATCCTCCATCAAACCGGATGTAAGCCATTTAGTGGTGCAGGCATCAATCCCAGAATGGAAAAAAAGACGACTATCTTAAAATCAGTAGACCATACCTATTATTATTTGGATGACCTGAGTGATAGTCAGAACATTCAATATACTTTGTTTGGGCATAACGGGAACCAAGATGAAAAGGAACCCAAATTTAACGAACCCTTGTTAAACAAAGACAAGACTCATCACATCTATGTCTACCAAGTGAGACAAAACAAAAAACATAAGGAATATGTGTGGCATGGAAAATATGAAATTGTAGATAAATGTTACAAAGAACATATCGGTAAAGATTACATGCCGCGAACCGTCGTCGTGCTATGCTTACAAAAAGTGAATAATGTCAAAAAGAGTATAAAGATAACCGCCTCTTTATAGTAAGATGTATCAAGTAAAGTGGTTCAACAAGAAGAAGGGGTATGGTTTTGCTACCTCAGACAAAGACGAAGAAGTCTTTTGCCATCACACCGATTTGAAGGTGGATGGGTACAAGTATCTGAAGCGGGGAGAATTTGTACGCGGTGAGATTTCACAGATGGAAGATGGTAAGTCTAAGCTTGCTAACATTCGTCCTCCTATGGACAACGGGAAGCTGATGTGCGAGGTGGAGCGTCAGGAGTTCGTAAAGGAGAATTAGGAAGAGCAGCTATCGTTAAAGATTGTCTGAATGTCTAAATGTCTATTATTTATTTTATCTTTATCTTTTTGGTTGATAAAATAAAGAATCAAAAACTTAACTTAACTTAGGCCATGGTTTCAAGTCCCATTTGAGGTGGAATGTAAAGTCGCGATGAGTGGAGTCTCCAAAAGAATAGATATGCCTCACTAATTCCAGATTGTGAAATACTTATGTAGCCATGATACTTCTTTCATTAGGTAAGGAGTGAGTCAACTTTATTACTTATACTTATTATACTTTTTGGGTGTCCAAAAAAAATTGATGGACGAATAAAACTTATGTGAAAGGTATCAAAGATGCCTCACATGGTGACTCGTTCTATGAAAGCAAGTGGTCATTTCTGCATCCGCTTCCCAAATGGGTTGCCTCCAGCAAAACCCAAAAAAACTAAAAATGACAAAAAAATACGCGAGCATATGGACCGCGAGAGGGTCCGGATTATTTACCGAGACAGTCCAATGTTCTCCATCTTTGCAATGTACGTACACTGTATGGGTAACATTGTTGCAATCATTTATTGTTTCATTCTCTATGCAAATCTATTCCATTATATTTACACTCATCCTGTTTCCACGAAAGAATCTAAACAAATGATTGCTTATTGAATCAATGGAGATTCCCTTTTTTCTTTTATCCCTTTATGATTGGATTCAGAACGTACAATGGAAAGTGTCTTACCTCCTATTGTGTCAATTTGTATATTAAATTTATAGAGAGGTATCCCAATGAATACGAATACGAATACGAATACTTTAGAATCTCTGAATCGTGCTCGTAAAGATTACGGTACCTTGTATGACAAGATTCAACTGGATTATAGTTACATGGAATATATTTTAGAACACGTAGACGAGGTCTCGCCGTATCGCGATGAAATTCTAGACTTGTATGAAAAAAACAAAGAATATGCTGTGTATGAAGAATCTATCTATAAACAGTTTTTGTGGTTACTAGAACAGCTGATGAAAAAATTATAGCGGTGAATCCTTACATCACAAGGTACCTCACTTGATATTTAACCTCAATTGTGGTCATGGATTCATACACCGGTAGAATGAGATACTTACTACCTTTATCCGTAGAAGATATGCATCTTCCGACCGATAGTTTGTTCGCCATAGCAAGAGTGAGTCTGTTATTCCCCGTAAGGTTGTCCACGGTCATTCCTGAGGTTAATAACTTAGATGTCACCCAATATCCATCAATATAATGGAGAGCGAATGAAACGGATACGTTCCAAAGTACATATTTCAAACGATAATTCATATCCATCAATTTTATAGTGGCGGATTGTTTTTATAAATACTCATGCATCCAGAAATAGCGCCGTGCTTCTTGAGTTTCTTTCGTGTTTTTGCATCCAATCCTTTATAAAAACTATCCTCCAAGATGTTCGTGTTCTTTCCGAAGAGTTCTTTTCTACGCGAAAGCTGATAGTTGGTTAGATTTGAATTTTTATTCTTTTTTTTCAAGGATTTTGCAAAGGTATTGGAGAGTTTGTTCGCCGGTCCCGCTTCAAAGACCGTATGTTTGCATCCTGGATTGCAAAAAAACTTACGGTATTCTTCTTTTTTCTCTTTCCTGAATTGGTCCAGGGTTTTCAAGGTCTGATTTTTGCCTTTGGGCATCATTTTCGCCAACGCATTCAACATGGCCTTGCGGTCTTTGTACATTTTGTCTACCGCCTTTTCGTTGTATACTTTTTGGAGACAGGCTTCACTCATTGTATTTTACAAAGATAATATATTGTACGGCTCTTCAGACGCGATTATTTATCTTGGAATACTGGATTCATGAGCTTAAAATTGTCTAGGGTATCCTCGTAACATCCCGAAATCGCTCCGCGAGCTCGTAATCTTTTTCTTGTTTTCTTGGACAACCCTTTGTAAAAGCCATTCTCTAACACGTTCTTGTTCTTTCCAAAGAGTTTTTGTCTTTCTTCTATCCGATACTTTATTCGTAGTTTTTCAGGGAGAACGATTTCCATTTTGGGTTCTTTTAACATTTTTTTGATAAAGGCGGGAGGTACCTTGTTCGGGTCACCCGCTTCAAACAACGTATCTTTACACGCGGGATTACACAGCATCTCTTTGTATTTTTCCTTCCGTTCTTTCATCTCTTGCTTGAGCGTTTTCTTCAACCTGGTTTTAAAATATCTCGCAAGAGGTGTATTGGGTTGAGATTGAATAAACAGTTTCATTTTCTTCTTGGATTCTGTAAACTCTTTTTCTATGTCTTTTTCTAGTTTCTTGTTGAAAATCTTCTGGATGCACTTGTCCATAGATTATATAAAGGAATTTTTATAAGAAAGATAAATGGACTCCTCGTTTGCGGAACTCTATGAAAAGGGATACACGATTGTCTCAGGGGTCTTTACGCCAGAAAAGGTTGAAAAGGCGAGACAACTGTTTTTTGATTGGATAAAAACGGTACCTCAGGTGGAGGAACATCACGCACGAGAATCTTTTCAAGGACTCATGAAATTTGCCCAAGTAGGACATCAGAAACATACCTGGTTTATCAAAACAGACCCTGCGGTTCAGCAAGTGTTCAAGGATTTATGGAAAACCAATCAATTGGTCACAGGATTTGATGGATGTTGTTGGATGCCTGAACATTGGTCTATGACAGATGTATGCTGGACACATACGGACCAAGCTGCATCGGCCAAAGGACTTCACTGCGTTCAAGGATTTGTCTCACTCACTGACAATGTAGACCGGTCCTTTGTGGTTTATGAAGGAACACACCTGTTGCATGAAAAATACATGAAACTCAAAGGATTGACGGGCACACGCCATTGGCGGCTCATTGAACCCGAGTATCTAGAACCTCTTCAATCCAAACGGAAAGTGTTGACAGTGAAAGCGGGGGACCTGGTTCTGTGGGATTCGCGTACCTTTCACCAGAATCAATACGGAATCTTGCCTGAGGAACGGTTGGTCCAATATGTTTGTTTTCTTCCACGCCACCATCCTTCCAACACAGCAGGGATGCAACGCACGAGACAAAAATATTTTGAGAAACGACGTACCACCTCTCATTGGCCTTATCCCTTGAGTGTTGTTGCACAACATCCACAATTAGAGTCCCCTCCCGTAGACCTGAGTGAATATGAGGAAGACATTAAAAAATTATTATAATTTTATAAGATTGTAAGGTTGTAACTTTGTAAGATTATAACTTTATTCCTGGAGTAGACGAACCAGGTCGCGGAAGGTCCGGTCATGTTCCACATGAAAATATCGTAAGTCCTCTTCTTGCATACAAGCAATAGACAAGAGGTCCATTTCTTCTTCTTCAAACAAAGGATACAAATGTTCCTTGTTGAGCCAATAGAGAATCAAATAGACCACGTTGAAATTGTTCATTTGGTCCACAAAGTCTTGCTCCGTAGGAACAATATGGGTGTAATGATACAACGACCAGATGATTCTGTGCGCAGGGTCATGGAACATCTTTTCTCTTTCTATTTTCTTTTTCTATCATTTATTTTGTAAAATACTTTCTGTCAATTTTATATACATGAAACAGATGATGCTTTTTTTCTTACAATTACAGAATAACATACAGCTTTTTCATTGGAATGCTGTATCTTATTCTGCGCATAAAGCGTCCGCCAAATTGTACCAAAATTTGGAACCTTTAATAGACAAGTTTGTAGAAGTGGGTTTAGAGAAACGGGTTCCTGCGTTTGAGGAAAAGATTACCGTGTGTCACAAAACCCTTCCTCCATTTAAATCTTATTTGAAGAAATGCTGTAGTACACTTAAACGCTTATCCTTAGAAAATGATTTGTCTAATCTACGGGATGCGATGATGGAAGAAATTCATCAATTCTTGTATCTTGTGAATCTACATGAATAGAGAGCAAATGAACCCTGCAAATTTGTTCATTTTCTTTTCATATACTGTTTAAAATAAGCAGTCAACAAACCTTGCAGCAAAGCAAATACAGCCATGACGAACACAATTTTTATAAAGTCTTGTCGCGTGGGTAATTCTAGTCTTGTTTCTTTGTTACTAAATTTACCAATGTTATAGTGTATCATATTCTCAAACAGGTTCACGAATATGTATACGAAAAAAGAGATGACCACGATATGGAAGCTTGTGCCTGAAAGAATATACATGCTATAGATTCTTATTTTTATAAGTCCAAATTTTTATGGTCTGAACAAATAAAATATAGAGACACATAAATGAACTATTCACTCACCTTGGTACGAGCTGCGGGGTATAGTTATATTGTCTTTATTATTCTTTTCATCATAGGTTTTTTTCAAACGACCCCGACGTCGTTTATCACCTTTACGTTCGGAGTCAAAGTATTGATGGCCTTGTTTCTACTCTATCGGTTTAATCCTTGGTTCAAAAAAAGAATGCATTATACGGTATTAGACCAGGAGATTATACTGGCGTCTGCCCTGTTTATTTTGATTACTTCGTTTACAGACTACATTAACCATTTTCTCAGGGAAACACAGAAGATGGTCACCAATAACTTCACAAAACCATTCATGGAAAAATAAGAGATATGATATGGATTTTTCCAAGGAATCACTTTTTGATTTTTGATTTTTGATTTTTTTGATTTTGATTTTTTGATTTTGATTTTTTGATTTTTATTTTTATTTTTTTTGGATCACTCCCTCCCTGACTTATTGTTTTTTTTGTTAGCCCTAACTTATAAAATCAAGGTAACAAAAACAATAAAAAAACAATAATCCAATGAACCGTAACCAGTGTAAATTATCAACAATCATTGTTTTTATTTAGGAAAAACAATAAAACCAATATAAAAACAATAAATTTACTGTATATATGCCCACTTATAATTGCGAATGTTGTCAATTTACCACACTGTTAAAGAGCAATCATACGAATCATTTGTTAACCAAGAAACATATTAGAAATAGTCAAATAGTTAGCCCAAAATTAGCCCAAATTAGCTTTCCGTTAGCCCAAATTAGCCCAGTGGTCTATCCGTGTAAATACTGTGACCAACCTTTCAAACACAAATCCTCTTTGTCAAAGCATATCAAATATTCCTGTACCAAAAATAAAACAGAAGACCTGACCGAACTGGTTCGGCTTATGAATTTGCAGATGGAGACACGTGAAAAGGAATATCAAAATGTAATCAAAACACAAAGTAAACAAATAGAAAATCAAAGTAGACAAATAGAAAAACTCATGGGGAAATTAGAAATCAATGGTTCTTTCAACACGACCAACATTCAAAACATTCAATTGTTAAATTACAAGGATACCGATGTGTCTCACTTGACCGATGAAGATTATAGGCGTTGTATCAAAAAAGTATGCTTCTGTGTGATGAACCTGATTGAGAAAGTACATTACAATCCGGACAAACCTGAAAACATGAATATTTATATCTCTAACATGAAAGACAAGTATCTAATGGTCTATGAAGATGGGAAGTGGCTTCTCAAAAACAAAAAAGAAATCAATCATTTATACGAAGAAAAAGAAATGATGTTGGAACAGTGGATAGAAGAGAACAAGGACCCCGAAATGGATAAGTTTTTTAGTCGGTACCTGGACTTGAAAAAGGACAACAAGACCATGCAGCTGATTCAGGATGAACTCAAATTGATGATGTTTAATCAAAAAGACAAGGTTCCTGTCTTAGAAACGATTGAATAATCCTGGATTTATTTTTATTTTTATTTTTATTTTTATTTTTTGAAAATGTTGAAAAAAGTTTAACCTTTTTTTTGAAAATTTTTTATTTTTTTTGGGGATCACTCCCTCCCTGAAATATTGTTTTCGATTCAACGGTTGACTTTTTAAAATGGTCACAAAAACAATAAAAAAACAATAATCAAATGAACCTGGTTACGTGTTAAATAATCATCATCATTGTTTTTATTTAGGAAAAACAATAAAACCAATATAAAAACAATATTTTTACAGTATATATGCCCACTTATAATTGTGAATGTTGTCAATTTACCACACTGTTAAAGAGCAATCATACGAATCATTTGTTAACTAAGAAACATATTAGAAATAGTCAACAGGTAGTCAACAAAAAGTCAGCATTGAGTCAACAAAAAGTCAACCTAGAACCAACATCCTTTGTCTGTAAATATTGCGAACATCCATTCAAATTCAAACAATCCATGTATAGGCATATCAAGTATAGTTGCACCAAAAATAAAACAGAAGACTTGACAGAGCTGGTACGACTCATGAATCTACAGATTGAGACACAACGAAATCAAATACAAAATCAAACCAAACAAATTGATACCCAACACAAACAAATAGAAAAACTCATGGGAAAATTAGACATTCATGGGACGTTCAATACCACGATTAACCATATCCAATTGTTGAATTACAAGGATACCGATGTCTCTCATTTGACAGATGCAGATTACAAGAAATGTATCAAGAAGGTATGCTTCTGTGTGATGAACCTGATTGAAAAAGTACATTACAATCCAGACAAACCCGAAAACATGAATATTTATATTTCTAATTTGAAAGATAAATATTTAATGGTCTATGAAGACGGGAAGTGGTTACTCAAAAACAAAAAAGAAATCAACCGACTGTATGAAGACAAGGAACTGATGTTGGAAGAGTGGATTGAAGAGAACAAGGACCCCGAAATGGATAAGTTTTTTAGTCGGTACCTGGACCTGAAAAAAGACAACAAGACCATGTTACTCATTCAGGACGAACTCAAATTGATGATGTTTAATCAAAAGGATAGGCTGCCTATGATAGAGGGGTAACTACTCTGATAGCTCACGTCTATCATGATAGAAAAGGCTCACCATTTCCGGAATATATGACGATGAAAATGCACTGTATGCAGCCCTGTTCAATGACTTTACCACGTTCATGTCTATAGTAGAGCCCCTGACCATGGTAGACCCGGGGTCGCATTCGTTTTCTTGGGATAAGGATTGTGAATTGAGATATTCATTGAACCAGGTTGAGCATACCCTATAGCCTTATCACGCAGTCCATTTAAACCAAGAATAAATTTAATAATTCTACTATTTTCATCTAACAAACTATGAACATCCGTTCTGATTTCATCAATTTTGACATTATCATGTTGAGAGTGAAATTTGTCGTTATTGTATCTAGGGTTCAGTTGTTTTAGACTACGCATTTGTACAACCAATTTGTATAAATCGGACATAATAAGTTCGAATATTTTCATAATGAAATCTCTATACGAATATAATTCTTGTTTGAGTGTAGCTATTCGTTCAACCTCTCCAGGTGAATCTGTTTCAAGTTGTGTAAGAACGGATAGTAATTTAGCTGTTTCATTTATAGAATTTAATAATAATTCCATGTACATTTTTTTATTAGTATATATTGTTTCGATTTCAGGGTGAACTGATTCAGCGTTTTCACCCAACCAAATATATAATCTAAGATACAATACATACAACTGAGTAATATAATAAGATGTACGTCGGGAAAAGGTAATCATTTTTATTAATTTACGTCTTAAAATACCAGTATCTTCAGTAGGGTTTTTTATAAAAAGGCTATCGTATTCAGATTCAGGAAGCTCTGTGTCTATTTTAAAATATAAGCTATAATTATTATTTTCGGCATCTTCATCTTTGATAATCGTGGATGTTTTTATTTGTTCTAACCTATCTTTGGAACCAACAGTAACAGCTCCACCATGTCTTCTTTTATACGATTTTCTTTGTTTTCGTTGTTTTCGTTGTTTCCGTGTTCTCGCCATTACATTGAATGTATATTTTTACGTACCTAGATTTAATTCTTTGGTTTTGTTGTAAATCATCAATTTGAGGTCCTCTTTGATTTGGTTGAGACATTCGTCATCTTCTTTGTTATTTAAATACTGAATAAACTTATCTTTCAGGACAGGGTCTGGATTGGACTCTAGCCACTCTTCCAGCATCATTTCTTTTTCTTCGTACAGCCTATCTAACTCGTCTTTCCGATTGACTAGTGTCCAATTGTTTCCATCGTATATGGTCATGTATTTGTCTTTCATGTTTGAAATGTAGAGATTCATGTTTTCGGGCTTGAGTTTGTTGAAATGGATTTTATCTACCAACGTCTTGACCCCATGATTGATTTTCTTAATACACAAACTGTAATCTGCATCGGTTAGATGAGAGGTGTCTGTATCCCGATAAGAGAGTAAGTTGAAATGGTTGACCGTATTGTTGAAAGAACCATTGATTTCTAGTTTACCCATGAGTTTTTCTATTTTTCTATTTTGAGATTCTATTTGTTTGTCTTGAGATTCTATCTTATGATTCAAAAGGCGGACAAGTTCTTTCAAGTCTTCGTCTTTATTTTTTGTACAAGAGTATTTGATATGTCTATACATAGACTGTCTGAATTTAAAAGACTGACTGCAATATTTACAAACATAATTTGGTAATGTTGTCAGAGGGATGACAGTAGGTTGACATTTTGTTGACTTTGAGATGACAAGTATGTGTTTTTTGGACTCCAAATGTTTCTTAAAGTTAGCTGTAAGTTTCGTCTTGTATTCGCAACATTCGCAATATTTTTCCATGATATAGTAGGTTAATAAAATATATTTATATTACAAATGTAATACAATGATTAAATACACACTATTATAAGGTGAAAACATGTATTCTATTTGTAATAATACGAGACCATTATTACTTTTGTAATGGCTAATAAAAAAGTAATATGCGGGAGAGAGAGCGACGTTTTTTTTTGAAAAATATTTTAAAACTTTTTTCAAAAAAATCAAGAATAAAGAATAAAAATGTAACCCGATAGTGTATGGGCTATCAAACAAATTGTTATTTCCAAGATTTCAAGAGAACCAAAAACTTATCCTTTTTAGAGATGATGTTGATTGACCACGAGGAAAAGTTAAAGCCGTTTAACCTAGACAATGCCTTTATCCTAGAGTGTCTCCGTATCAATGGACGTTCCATAGAACTCTTGCATCCGTATGACCCGTCCATGTTGATAGACCCGAAACGATTGGACATTGCCTATCAAAGCGTAGGTCCCGTGCTGATGCGTAGTTTAGCGCTCAGTTACCGTAAAACCGTACGAAATCTATTGCAAAAACACATCCGGATGACCTTAAAGCGAAAGGGAACCATGATACCCAGAGTGAAGAAATAAATATAATTATAACTATAAATAGATGAGTATAGACAACTTAGGGACTCATGCTTTATTCCAAGGTGTAGGCGATGAAGTGGTTTACAAAACAAACAATGAATTGAAATTTGAAAATTTTGTCATTCAAGCAAAAGTGAATAAGGTCCTCTTGTTGAAAGACGAAACAAAAGAGTGTATCATCACAAAACCTGGCATGTTATTTGGTACGATACAATATAACGCAAACGACCCATCCACCAAGGAAAGTGTGTTGACAGATACTTATTTAGACCTCTACGACTATTTAATCAAAAAGAACATTATTACAAAGGAAGTCAGCGCAGGGTCATTTTGGACATGGGACTATGTGAATAAGGTGAATCCTGCACTGACGGATATAGGAAATCTACAAAAAATCCTCATAGAGTCAGATTCCGAATATCCGAACACGTTGAAATGTTATACGGTATATTACGACCGATTATCCAAATTTCTTCAAACGTATCAATATTCTTCTGGAGACCAATTTGAAGGAGATAAAAAACCACTACAAGCTAAAAGTGGGTTACAGGGTGGCAGAAAAAGTTTAGGCAAACGTAAAACACGTAAAGGTAAAGGTAAAACACATAAACATAAATGTAAAAAGTGAAATTAGTATGTAGTGAGTATACAATGAACCTGGTAGTAGCTACTTTAGCACCCATCGTCAATTGTATCCAACTCTTCCCGCAATTGTACAAAACATACAAAACCAAACATGTGAAAGATTTGTCTTTTGGTTCTTTGTGCCTCATTCTTCTGACGAACCTATTGTGGCTACTGCACGGGTATTTTATCATGGATGCCTCCCTTCTAGTTGCTGGCGTGATTAGTCTCCTGATAAACGGTTCTCTGATGGGATTGTATCTTCGGTATAGATAAAAAGAATCCTTACCGAAACAGTTGTTCTCTATAAAAGGAGTCGTCTTCCACGCGAATCCCATAGACTTCGTTGACCAGAATCCAGTGAAGGTCGTCTTCGGTTTGTTTTCTTTCCCGATACAAATCCCATAATCTATCTCGTTCAATCACATAATTGCAAGTACTCCTCATCGGCATATTTTTAAGAGGATTGACGAAATCAAACAGATGTTGCTTTAACAGTCGTGTATGATGATGAGCATCTACATAGGATGCAAGGATAGGTACAATTCGGTCGCCGTGGGTCTGTAACGACTCTTTGAGCGGGAAACAATGGTTTTTACCCAAGACTCTTATCGCTTGGTTATATTCACGAAAGTATTTGAACCTAGGCTTTGCATAGGCACGAATGAGTGCAAGCACGTCGTCTGGGAGTTCCATGGTATAATCTACCTTCATTATAATAATGTGATTCAACTTTAACGAATCGTCCACTAGTTTAACCCACTAGTTTAGCAAACAACTCGTCTGCTCGTTTTTGGACGAGCCAAAATTGGTCCACTTGACGTTCTCGCTCCCTATAATAGTCATCCGTATGGACAAGGTGTGGATGTGTATATTTCATAGGAGTGACAAAATCAAATAATTGTTTACGAAGCAATTTGGACTCTACATAGGCATCCACATACGGAAGAAGAATCGTTATTATCTTGTCTTCGTTCTGTTGTAATTTATATTTCTCTATATACCATATGGGTCCCAACGCTTGGACCGCCTTGTTGTATTCACGGAAGTATTTGAACCTAGGCTTCGCATAAGCGCGAATGATTGCAAGCACATCGTCTGGGAGTTCCATCTTGGATTCCATACTGGATTCCATTGTAGACAATTCTCTGAATAAAAAAGAGGTTCAACTTTACCGATTATACTGAATGTTGTACATGTAACCAATGAGTTCAAAGTAGATACCCATTTCTTTGCGACGACTCTCTATCAAGAGGTCCATCAGACGAATCCCTTCACGCGTTTCCGGTTCGGTGAGTATCCGTTTATGTTTATGGGAAAAGGTGTACAGATTCAAGGTTTGTTCCTGTATCTTTCGTCGGACAAGGGCTTCCATGTAAGCGGTGAGCACCGGGATAATCTTTTCGGCAGAATCCGATTGCAATTTCTCTTTCAACACGTGCAAAGAGACCATGTCCTTTTCCAACACTTTGACGGCTTGGTTGTAGATACGAAAGTGTGTGAACCTAGGTCGGGAGTAATCCCTGATTAAGCCAAGTACATCCTCCGGGAGTTCCATCGTAAGATACTTATTACAAGAATAAAAAAAGGTTATCAATTTTACTCATTGGAGCTGTCAATATTTTTGATACGAGATACAACAGAGTTCTTCTCTCACACGCAGAAGTTCATCCAGTACTCTGCGAATACCTCTCCGTTTCATCTCTACCTCACAAGAGTCCACGTATTCCCAATATCGTCGTTGGAAATCAATAGAGAGGCGAATGAATTCTTCATCCCAAAACTCTAATCTCTGCAGAACAGGTAGAATCAGGTCTGGGTTCTTACGGAGACAGGGTTTGATATCTGGAAAATAAAGGAGACGAAACCGTTTACGTGCATTATTATATTCGCGATAGTATTTGAACACAGGTCTTGAGTACTCGCGAACAATCGCAAGTACCTCTTCCGGGAGTTCCATCGTAAGATACTTAGGAAGGTTACATAAAAAGATTATCAATTTTATTCAAACGTTTATTCAAAGAAATATTTAAGGTGACCGAGCCGATGGAGGTCATTGTAGGTATATTCTTTATCATAAAGTAACTGGGTAAGACGTCGGAGCTGTTCCTGTTCAATCATACTGTTGCGATATATACATTCCGAAAGTGTAGAACGTTCTACCGATAAGATTTTCTCTGGTTTCGCAATACAATCACGTCTCACCCTATAAGACTCGGTTAACTGAATCTGGGCTTGTTTACGTTGGGTCACTGCGTCTGCAAAGACCAGGAGTACTTCCAATACTTCAGGTCTATGTAAGTTGGCTTTTAATGCCGTCCAATCTTTTTTGTCCATGATTTGCATAAGTTGCTCATATTCTTGTTCGGGCTGTATGTCCGAAAGTTCCATGGTACAGGATACATGTAAAAATATCACTCTTCAATTTTATAAGGGAACCACTGCTTTAACCAATAAAACATCTTCTTTAAAACCAGATACCTTTCCCCTTTAAAATACGTTCCAGCTACAGAGCATTTGGATTCGTCGGTTCTCACAGAAGTCGCGTAATCGTATAGCACGATACCCGTATGTAAGTCTTTCCCTCCGAATTTCATACACTTGGAATCGGACGAGGCAAAGGATGCACCCTCAGGCAAATAATATTGACATTGCATGCAGGATGGT
>Ga0164295_10001112_pt1 | contig 22252 bp, 21 predicted proteins | sample GEODES006metaG_FD_111798 | JGI IMG/M metagenome (GOLD analysis project Ga0164295, IMG submission 111798) | Oligotrophic lake water microbial communities from Sparkling Lake, Wisconsin, USA - GEODES006 metaG | ecosystem: Environmental > Aquatic > Freshwater > Lake | place: USA: Sparkling Lake... | reverse complement strand
TTGTTGGGGGATTATTTGAAGTGTTATTTTTTATTGCATCGCAATAATATTCTCCCCCAATTTTTCAAGGATCAATTTAAGATATGTGCTGAGCAAAATTGCAGGTATCCAGATATAAAAAAGGACATTGATGAGTAATAAACCAAAAGTTTTAGTGGCTAGAGCAATTTTTCCAGATCAACTGGCTAAGTTAGAGGAGTCCTTCGAGGTTCGCTCTAACCAGGCTGATCAAGTCTTTACGCCGGAGGAGTTGCAAAAAGAGCTATCGAATGTTGTCGGCGCTTTGGTCACTGGTAGTGAGCGATTAGATGCAAATGCATTGGCCAATGCTAAAAACTTAAAGATAGTAGCCAATATTGCAGTGGGCTATAACAATTTTGATATTCCTGCAATGACTATAGCTGGCGTAATGGCAAGTAATACCCCAGGCGTATTAACCGATACCACAGCTGATTTTGGGTTTGCCTTGCTGATGGCAACTGCAAGGAGAATTACAGAATCTGAGCGCTGGATCAGGGTTGGTCTGTGGGATCAGTGGTCGATCGTGCACAATCCTTTGGGCATGGATTTGCATCACAGCACATTAGGCATTATTGGAATGGGGCGAATTGGCCAGGGCATTGCGAAACGCGCCTTGGCTTTTGGTATGAAAGTGATTTATCACAATCGTAGTCGTCTACCTGAAGCAGACGAAAAAGCCTGTGGGGCAACTTACATGTCGAAAGAAGAATTACTTCGCACAGCCGATCACGTTATTTTAGTTCTACCTTACACCCCAGAGAATCATCACACCATTGGCGCCAAAGAAATTGCCTTGATGAAACCGACTGCCACCCTGGTAAACATTGCGCGTGGCGGTATTGTGGATGATTTAGCACTAGCACAAGCACTAAAAGAAAAAAAGATTTTTGCCGCTGGTCTAGATGTGTTTGAAGGTGAGCCCAAAGTCAATCCCGAGTTACTCAAATTAAGTAATATTGTCTTGGCGCCGCACATTGCAAGCGCTAGTGAAAAAACACGCCGTGCGATGGTGGATTTAGCTGTTGATAATTTACGTGCTGCATTGGCTGGTCAGAAACCACCCAGCTTAATTAATACTGAATTATTGAAAGATTAGTACGCGGTTCGCAAATAACAATAAAGCCGAGACAGATACAGTTCTCGGCTTTATTTATTTCTAGAGTGTCATTTACTCAGCTTCAATTTCTTCTGGGAGTTCACGCAAGGCTAGTTCAATGCCACCGAATTTACCAGCTACCCAGTTATAAACCTTGCAGGCAATCCAGAGTAAACCAAAGCCAAGCAAAGCATTCAGAACTAATGCTGAAAGCACGGTAAAGCCAGGAATCGCACCATCGCGGACAAAGGCGACAAAGAGTGCCAATAGAACGATAGGGACTGAAAAGCACAGGTAAACCAAAACTAAAGTTTTGGCGGTATGCATAGGGTCGAGGAAGACCAGTTCTTTTTTGCTAAGTTTCATGATGACGCAATCTTAAAGCAGTCCATCAAAAAGCGCCACATCTACCCAGTCTCCGGCAGCAATATTTCCTTGATCGTGATGAAGGATGATGAAACAGCTTGCTTCGCTCATGGAGCGCAAAATGCCAGCCCCTTGGCTGCCAGTCAGTTTGACTGTGGGTCTCCCCTCAGCGTTACGCCCTAAGATAGCCCGCTGAAATTCAGTGCGACCTGGCTTTTTGCGAATCGGGGTTTCTGAAATAGCTTGGCTTAGTGGGACTTCAGTTTGGCTCGCGCCGTTCAGTTGCAAGAGTGCGCTTCGAACGAATTGGTAGAAAGTCACCATGACTGCTACAGGATTGCCGGGTAAACCGAAGAACAAGGTTCTCTTAGCTGATGATTGGCCTAAAACTGGCTTCAGTGTTCCAAAAGCCATCGGCCGACCTGGTCTCATCGCGATCTTCCAAAATCCGACATCACCTAATTCTTGCATGATTTGTTTAGTGAAATCTGCCTCACCAACTGAAACTCCACCAGAAGAAATTAAGACATCGGCTTTAGTGGAGGCCTCAATAAAGGCTTCCTTCAAAGATTTAGGATCATCACGCACAATGCCGCAATCGATTATTTCAAGATTGAGTCGATTAAGAAGCCCAGTGAGGCTATAGCGATTGCTGTCATAAATACATCCGCTCTCTAAGGGCTGACCTAAGGATCGAAGCTCATCACCTGAAGACAAAATAGCCACTCTCAGTTTGCGTTTGACTTTTAGTGATGCAATGCCAAGAGATGCTGCTAGACCCAAATCAGAGGGTCGCAATAAACGACCAGCAGCAATTGCTGGCTTACCCTTTTGTAAATCTTCACCGCGTAAGCGACGATTCTCACCAGGCTTGAGTTGATTTTGTTTAAAAGTAATGAATTCAGGATTGTCGCTAGTAGTTAATTCTTGAGGAATGACAGTGTCACAGCCAAACGGTATGAGTGCGCCAGTCATGATCTTGAGGCATTCACCGTCGCTAACCTTGCCTTCATAAGGCTTACCAGCAAGGGCTGTTCCAATTACAGCAAGAGTAATGTCGAGTGAGTTTGTTTCCAGACATTTGCCATTAAAGGCAAAGCCATCCATAGCAGAGTTATCTGCTAATGGCACATCAATCGGCGATAAGACATCTTCAGCCAAAATTCGGTTGATTGCTTGATCCAATGAAACGATGTTGATTTCTGCAGGATTATTAAGAAGTTGAGCTTCTGCGAGAAGTTCATCCACCATTTGTGCAATCGCTTTGCGCGCATCGTCTACATGCAATGAAGAACTTAAGAGAATAGGGTTATTGGGCGAATGGTTCATCAAGAGGCTTCTTCTAAAGCTTTGAGTTCTTCTGGAGTATTGATATTCGCAAAGGCATTAGCGTTTTCAAATATCACCGTACTTGAATGCAACTCTTTAAACCAGCGATCGATTTTGAAATTGCCACTTTTTAAGAAGAGCTTTAGTGAGTCAATTACATCTGCACGCATTAAACAGAAAACGGGTTGCGCCCACACTTTGCCATCGCTCTCTTTGCTTGAGGCGTAGACCAATTGAAAATCATCCCGTTCCATTTCTGCAGCTAACTGGGCTCCAAGGTTTATAGGCAGGAGCGGCGAATCGCAGGGGGCGGTCAAAAGATAGGGCGTCTTACAGGCTTTGAGTCCAGCAGAGAAGCCTGCTAGCGGCCCAGAAAAATCAGGAGTTTCGTCCTCAATCACTGGATAACCGTAGGTCGAATATTGGGGGATATTGCGATTAGCATTAATCAAAATTTCACTGACTTGAGCTTGAAGTCGATTAATCGCCGAGGCAATTAAAGGTTCGCCTAAAAATGGAATCAGGCCTTTATCAATTCCACCCATCCGCTGTGCTCTGCCACCAGCAAGGATTAATCCAGTCATGTATTCTGCAGCAATCATTAGCCGCCGATATAAGACATTTCGACTTTGCGATTACCGGTCGATTGGTTAGCGGTATTCGATCCCCGAATTTCAGAATAGTGATCGTCTCGACTAGACCAAGTACTCATGATGGCATTGGCAATTTCTAAATCACTATGACTAGAGCGCAATAGAGTCTTGAAATCAACACCATGGTTTGCAAATAAGCATTGGTACATTTGACCGTCTGTGGAGATTCGGGCACGAGTACATTCATGGCAGAAGGTTTGAGTCACACTGGAGATGACGCCAATTTCTCCTGAGCCATCAAGGTAGCGCCAGCGTTGTGCGACTTCACCCGTGTAATTTGCTTTAATTGGTTCTAGTGGAAATACTTCATGAATGCGAGCGATGACTTCTCTGGATGGAAGTACTTCAGCCATATTCCAGCCGTTAGAGCTACCTACATCCATAAATTCTATAAAACGCAGAATCACACCGCTATTTTTAAAATGCTTTGCCATAGGAAGAATTTCATGATCATTCGTTCTCTTTTTAACCACCATATTGACTTTGATATTTTCAAAGCCTACTTCCTGTGCCGCTAAGATGCCATCTAATACATCAGCCACAGGAAAATCAACATCATTCATCTTTTTAAAGATCTCATCATTTAAGCCATCTAAGCTGATGGTAAGTCTTTGTAAGCCCGCGGCTTTTAATGCAGCAGCTTTTTTACGGAGGATGCTGCCATTGGTCGTCAAGGTAAGATCTAATGGTTTATTTTCAGGTGTTCGAACCTGTGCCAGCATTTCAATCAATACTTCTAAATTCTTGCGGAGTAATGGTTCGCCACCAGTGAGACGTATTTTTTCAACACCTAAACTAGCAAAGATAGTGGTGAGGCGAGTAATTTCTTCAAAGCTCAGTAATTCTTTGTGTGAAAGATAAGGGTAATCTTGGTTGAATACTTCTTTTGGCATGCAATAGGTGCAGCGAAAATTGCAGCGATCAGTCACCGAGATCCGAAGGTCGCGCAGAGTTCGACCTCTTGCGTCTTTGGTGTGGGCATGGGGCGCAACTAACTGTCCAGGAATGGACGGCCTAAGGCCTGTGCCTTCATCGATTCGGATGGGGATTACTTTTTCAACCATATTCTTGATTATGGCCGTGAAAAGGGGTTTCTGCCAAACTGCCAAATATCTTGGTGGGATAAATGGTAGTCTGGAGAAAAAGCTTTAAACCGTTTTTTCTTGGCCGCCGGTTTCAACTAAAACCATTGGACCTTGAGGCTGACTAGCTGCAGGTTTTGGTGTTCTGCCTACATTTTCTACTACCGGCTCTGCCTGAATCTGACCTTGTGCTTCTGCATGTTTAGAGGCATCAGTAGCAACCCAGATCATTCCAGCAGATTGCACAACGCTATGCAAGGGAGTTTCTTCAAGCGCCTGGAAGGCAACCTTAGGAAGTTCTGGTGCAGGCTTCACAATCACTTCAATAGCAGCAGCTACTGCCACTACTGGAGTTGAAGTTTCTGCTTGTGCTGGGCGCGGCGCGCGAGGTGCACGAGGGCTTCTTTCCTTTTTAACTGTCGCAGGCTTTGCATTACCAAAGCTGTTGGCAATATTTTGCATCGGCATCGTTGCAGATGCACCAGCCATTCCCGAAGGAGGTCCTGAGAAAGGAGAAGCACTTACTGCTGGAGTAGTTGTTGTATCGCTAGTGTCGTCACCGCGTTGACCGCGACCACGGCCACGACGGTTACGACCACGGCCACGACGTTCTTCGCCATCAGTGCTCGGTGTAGCTTCAGCACCAGGAGCAGCTTCCGTTGCAGGAGTAACTGCAGCTGGGTTTGCTTGACGCTCAGGCTTTGGACCATTTTGATTACGGTTGTTTCGATTGTTGCGGTTATTCCGATTAGCGTTATTGCCTTCAGTAGTACCTTCAGCGGCATTCGCTACTGGACGTTCTGTACGCTCACCATTGCGATCGTTACGCTCACCGCGACGATTGCGGCCACGGTTGCGATCGCCACCATTGGCATTGCGTCCTTGATTGCGACCACGGGCATTGTTATCTGCTGGCTTCTCTTCTACTGCAGGAGAAGAAGAGAACATCTTCTTGATAAATCCAAAGAAACCACCAGAGCTTTCAGCTTGTACTTTTTCAGTACGAGCAGGGCGTGGTTGGCTAATCGGCGCAGGTTGAGTTGGCGTAATGCCCTTCACAGCTGCTTCAGGACGTACCTTCACATCAGCATCTTTACGACTTACTGTAGTGTCTGTCTCGAGCTCGCGGGCAGCTTCTTCAGCCATCACATAGCTAGCCTTTTGATCGTCAAGACGTGGATCGTCATGACGCAAACGCTCTAACTTGTAATGTGGTGTTTCTAAATGCTTGTTCGGAACCATCAAGACATTCACTTTGAAGCGAGACTCAATCTTAATCACTTCAGCACGTTTTTCATTCAAGAGGAATGCAGCCACTTCGACTGGTACCTGTGTATGAATTGCTGCTGTGTTCTCTTTCATTGCCTCTTCTTGGATGATGCGAAGAACTTGCAGTGCAGAAGACTCAGTATCACGAATATGGCCTGTGCCGTTACAGCGCGGGCAAGTGACATGACTACCTTCAGAAAGTGCAGGCCGCAAGCGCTGGCGTGACATTTCCATCAAGCCAAACTTGGAGATCTTGCCCATCTGAACGCGAGCACGATCATGACGCAGAGCATCGCGCAGGCGATTCTCAACATCTTTTTGAGCTTTGCTCGATTCCATATCAATAAAGTCGATCACGATCAAACCACCTAAGTCACGTAAACGTGCTTGACGGGCAATTTCATCGGCAGCTTCTAAGTTAGTGCGAGTAGCGGTTTCTTCAATATCAGAACCACGGGTTGCGCGGGCAGAGTTCACGTCCACAGAAACCAAAGCTTCAGTGTGGTCGATCACAATCGCGCCGCCAGACGGCAATGGCACGGTACGTGAGTACGCAGTTTCAATTTGATGCTCAATTTGGAAGCGTGAGAACAAAGGTACATCATCTTGATAGCGCTTTACTCTTGGCAAGTTGTCCGGCATTACGACTGACATAAATGCAGCAGCTTGCTCGTAGATATCATCGGTATCAATGAGGATCTCGCCGATATCCGGCTGGAAGTAATCTCGGATAGCACGAATCACCAAGCTCGATTCGAGGTAAATCAATAATGGTGCTGAGTTGCCTTTAGCAGCCTCATCAATTGCTTTCCACAACTGCATGAGGTAACTTAAGTCCCATTGCAATTCTGTAGCGTCACGACCAATACCAGCGGTACGAGCAATAATGCTCATACCATCAGGGATATCTAACTGGGACATAGCATCACGCAGTTCTTGACGGTCTTCACCCTCAATGCGACGAGACACGCCGCCTCCACGAGGATTATTTGGCATCAATACCAAATAACGACCAGCCAAGGAGACAAAGGAAGTTAAAGCTGCACCTTTTTGGCCGCGCTCTTCTTTTTCTACCTGAACAATGATTTCTTGACCTTCACGCAGGGCATCCTTGATGGAGGCACTGCGAACGTCTATACCCTCTTTGAAATAGGTTCTGGCAACTTCTTTAAATGGCAAAAAGCCATGTCGCTCTTCGCCGTAGTTGACAAAGCAAGCTTCCAGGGAAGGCTCAATACGGGTAATAACACCTTTGTAAATATTGCCTTTGCGTTGTTCACGACCGGCAGCTTCGATATCAATATCGATGAGTTTTTGACCATCAACGATGGCAACTCGCAACTCTTCTTGTTGAGTTGCATTAAATAACATGCGTTTCATAACACTCTCCTATGGGGGAGGTTGTCGTTGCGCGCTGCGTAGGAGACAAGTTAGATACCGCTAAAGGCATAACCTTTAGCGATTTAATAGTGTGGATCATGCAAATCTGAGCATCTTTTACTCAGTTCACCCAGTTAACTGTTGGTTAAATCGGTGCCACACTTGACGATCGCCGCAGAGACCTCCTTTAGGTCATCAATGCAGGCGCGCGCCTGAAAACTGTCTTCTAATCGCGGGTCGCGGCATACGGCACACCAACCCTGCGCCTCATTACAACGGGGGAGGGGCAACCCCGAGAGTCTTTTAAAGGGCGACTCTAAGTTCCACGATTCAAACCTGAATCAGGTTCGTTTCGGGCCAATAAATTGGCTAGAGCATTGATTATACGGCACAAGTTGAATGACAATGGGGTATTGTTGAGTGCCTTGTCATCCTCTGTGGAGCTGGCAAGAGAGATAAATCATGAAATCCGACCCCATATTGACCCCAAAAGCAGTTTCAGTCCTTACTCCGGCCACAGTTCTGCTTCAGACCATCGGCCCCGAAGAAGCCGGGCAGCGCTTAGATAATTATTTATTACGCTGGGCTAAAGGGGTGCCTAAAAGTCACGTTTATCGGATTATTCGCTCTGGTGAGGTGAGGGTAAATAAAAAGCGTGCTGAACCCACTACTCGTTTAGTAGAAGGGGATGTAGTGAGGCTTCCTCCAGTTCGGATTGCTGAGCCAGCACAAATGGCTGCCGTCAATACTGCTCAGACCAAGTCTCGGGCAAAAACGTATTCCGACAAAATGCCCATTCTTTTTGAAGATGATGCTTTATTAATTGTTGATAAGCCTACGGGCTTAGCAGTTCATGGCGGCTCAGGTATTGCCCTTGGCGTCATCGAAACTTTACGGATTACACGCCCTGAGCTCAAATTTTTAGAATTAGTACACCGCCTAGATCGTGATACCTCTGGTGTTTTACTGTTGGCCAAAAAACGCAGTGCTCTGGTTGAGCTCCACCGTCAAATTCGGGAAGGGCAAACGGATAAACGATATTACTTATTAGCTCATGGTGAAATTTCTCAGGGAAATAGCGTGATGCAGCTCAAGTTTCCATTGCACAAGTATTTACTAGCAAACGGAGAGCGCCGAGTACGCGTTGATCCTGACGGCCTACCAAGTCATACCGCCTTGCGAGTGAGTAAAAGCTTGCAGCGAGAAGGGGTCGCAATCACTTTAGCGGAGGCCCAATTAAAAACTGGCCGTACCCATCAAATTCGGGTGCACTTACAAAAGTTAGGCCATGCTATTTTGGGCGATGATAAGTATGGTTTTGAAGATCAAGATAAGTTGATTAAATCAAAACGCCTCTACTTACATGCCCATTTAGCAGGGTTTACTCATCCTCGAACAGGGGAAAAGATGCGGATTGAATCCCCACTACCTATTGAGTTCGAGGCTATGATGAAAGCATTCGATCAGCCAGAAAAGCCGACTAAAGAAAAATCTCCAACTGAAGATGCCACAAAAAAATAAATCTGATCGCCGCTATGACTTAATTGTTTGGGACTGGGATGGAACCATTATGGATTCCACCCCCACGATCGTCCATTGCATTCAGCAATCCTGTCGTGATCTAGGCTTTAAAGTCCCTGACGATACTTTGGCAAGCTCAGTGATTGGCTTGGGTATTCATGATTCATTACGGCGGGCAGTTCCCTGGGTAGACCCAATTCATTTTCAAAAACTGACAGACCGTTTTCGCTTCCATTATTTAGCAAAAGACCATGAGCTTGATTTATTTGTTGGCATCCGTGAATTGCTAGAAGAATTACGTGCTGACCAATATCTGCTGGCAGTGGCAACTGGTAAATCGAGAGTCGGCCTAGATCGATCATTAAAGCACCATCAACTTTCTCATGTATTTCATGAAACCCGAACTGCGGATGAATCATTTTCTAAGCCTCACCCAGCTATGTTGCTCGAGTTATCAGATGTCACTCAGGTACCGACACGTCGTATTCTGATGATTGGCGATACAACTCATGACTTAGATATGGCAACTAATGCGGGAGTAGATGCGGTAGCTGTGACGTATGGAGCTCACCCACCTGATACCTTAAAGGCTTCAAAGTCATTAGCCCATGTGGATGACGTGAGTCAGTTGTCGTCATGGCTTAAAGAAAATCTGATAACGTAGGTAGTTTAAAAGTTTGAAATTAAAAAAAGTAACACTAAGGAATTAATGAAGATGGAAAACAGTCCAAATCCTAATTGGGAACGACAAGCACTCGAGCATTTATTGTTAGAGAACTTAAAAGAAACCCGTAAGGCCCGTCGCTGGAAAGCAGTGCTAAGAGTTCTGACCTTACTGGTTATTGTGTCTGTGGTGATTATGGTATTTGATTTTCATTTGCCAGGACGTGGTATTGGCGTAGAAAAACATACCGCCATGGTGACATTAGATGGTGAGATTTCATCTAGTTCAATGGCAAACGCTTTGGATATTAATTCATCTCTAACTGCAGCATTTGAAAACGAAAATAGTGCAGGAGTAGTGATGCGTATCAATAGTCCCGGAGGATCGCCAGTTCAGGCGGGGATGATCAATGATGAGATTCATCGCTTACGTAAGCTTTATCCCAAAAAGCCATTTTATGTTGTAGTGGAAGATATTTGCGCCTCTGGTGGTTACTACGTAGCTGTCGCTGCAGATCAAATTTTGGTGGATAAGGCCAGCATCGTTGGTTCTATCGGCGTCATCATGGAAGGCTTTGGATTTACGGGTTTGATGGATAAGTTAGGCGTTACTCGACGCATGATTACTGCAGGATCTAATAAGGGCATGATGGATCCATTTAGTAAAGAAAATCCACAACAAGTCGAAATGATTAAAACCATGATTGATGAGATTCATCAGCAATTTATTGCTGTAGTCAAAGAGGGTCGTGGCGCTCGCTTAAAAGAATCTGCGGACTTATTTTCTGGCCGTGTTTGGAATGGTGAACAAGCGGTCAAGATTGGATTGGCTGACGGCTTTGGAACGGTTGATACGGTTGCGCGAGATGTATTCAAGGCCCCCGATATCTTGGACTACACCATGAAAGAAAACTTTGCTGAGCGGGTTGCTAAGCGCTTTGGTGCTGAGGTTGGGGCAGCAGCTGGTAAGTCCTTAATTAAGGCGCCAGACCTGAAGTAAGAAAAGAAATACTAGGCCAGCAGCAGAAATACTGTTGGCCTATTTTGTAATGAAGTACAAGCTGCCTCATTAGGATAGCGCTTGCGCCATTCTGCAATCGATAGAGTGGCGATCATTTCTGATGTCAAACTGAGATCTACACCAAGACAAAGCAAGGTTTGTGGCGCTAAGGAGTTAAGACAGGCCATGAGCATTGAGCTATTGCGATAAGGCGTCTCAATCCATATTTGAGTTTGTTGTAATTTTCTAGATTCCGTTTCTAATTGCTTGAGCTTAGCGCTACGCTCATGAGTGTCATATGGAATGTAACCTTGAAAAGTAAAGCGTTGACCGTTCAGTCCACTGGCCATGAGGCCTAATAGGATTGAACTGGGCCCAACGAGGGGCTTTACCTTCGCCCCTATTTGGTGTGCAGCCAATACCAGTTCTGCACCAGGGTCAGCTACACCAGGTACACCCGCTTCTGACATTAAACCCATGTCTTCTCCAGCCAGCAAAGGTTTGAGAAGGTCGCTAGGCTTTACGGTATCGCCATACTTTGCATTGCGTGCTGCCCCTCGCCATTCACCCATTTGCATTTCTTGAATCGAACAAATCAATGGAGAAACAGTATCAATCGCTTTTAAAAATGCGCGTGCTGTTTTGGCGTCCTCCACAATCCAATGCCTTAATTTAGCAGCCTGCACGATCGTTTCATGTGGCAATACCCAGGGTAGTTGTTCTACGCGAGCATCTTCCCCTAAGGTATTGGGAATTAAAAAAAGAGTGCCAAGCTTTGCCATGGATTATTTTTTACCATTCGATGGAATCGTAAAACCAACATCACGCAATAAACCGCTTAATGCAATCAGCGGTAAGCCAATGAGGGCCGTTGGGTCATCGCTCTTGATTGACTCAATCAGACTGATGCCTAAGCCTTCGGACTTGGCGCTGCCTGCACAATCGTATGGTTCCTCAGCAAGCAAATAGGATTCCAAAATTTCATCTGAGAGATTTCGAAAGACTACTTCAGTGGGGACGCAAATAGTGCTTTCTGTATCTCCATTCATTAGGCAAAGTGCCGTATAAAATGTCACTGTTTGTCCGCGCATCAGTTGTAATTGTGCCAAGGCCCTTTCAAAATTTCCAGGCTTGCCGATAGCAGCGCCACACAGATCAGCCACTTGGTCTGAGCCAATGATCCAAGTATTGGGGTGCTGTTTAGCAATAGCCGCTGCCTTAGCGTGAGCCAATCGAAGCGCTAAGTTCAAGGTGCTTTCGCCGGCAAGAGACACTTCGTCAACCTGAGGCGAAATAATCTTGAAAGGAATACGCAAGCGCTCTAAAAGTTCTCGGCGGTATATCGAGCTTGATGCCAAAATAAGTGGTGAATTTGTCGAAATACTCATTGCTGCAGGTGCTTTCAAAGTGGGCTTGATTTAGACTGATGTCATGAATCGTAATCAAGTTTTACCTCAAGTTCAGTTATTGGCAGAGCCAAGTGCCTTAAAAAAGGTCGATTTTTGTGCTCCCCAGACTTATCAAGGCACTGGCTTTTTGAGTATTACTGACTTACCAAGGCTTACTAAAGAGGCTTCCGTGGTTTTAAAGGGAGATGGATTTCATTGGGTAATTCAGACCCATTTTGAAGATTCTCCAGGAAGTGAGTCCCTACAAACAATGGATTTGGCCTTAAAAGGCCGTATTCACTTGATTTGCCAGCGGTGTTCGCAAGACTGTGCCGTAGATTTAGACGAAAAACGTCGCTTTTTGCTGCTGGCAACCGAACAAGATGCAGATGATTATCCAGTTGAGGATGAGGAGAGGGAGGCTTTGGTAGCCAGCCAGCATTTCAACCTCTTAGAAACAATCGAGGATGAGGTTTTATTGTCTTTACCACTGATTCCAAAGCATCCAGAGGGGTTTTGTGAGCCCCATGCCTCTAGTTTTGGGGGTGATGCAGAAGAGGGCTTATCAGAAAAGCCTGAAAATCCATTTAACATATTGAAAAATATGAAGAAAAACTAAAAATCTAAGCTTTATTTAGGATCTTGTTTTGAATACAGTTTATCGATAAATCAAGCATTTAGAACCTTTTTTCGTGCTAGAATATCGCCTTGCTTAGGAGTTCAATATGGCCGTTCAACAAAATAAAAAATCACCTTCCAAACGTGGCATGCACCGTGCTCACGACTTTCTGACCGCACCTGCAACAGCTGTTGAAGCTACCACTGGTGAGGCTCATTTGCGCCACCACATTTCACCAAACGGCTACTATCGTGGTCGTAAAGTCGTTAAAACTAAAAACGACTAATTTATTAGTCCAATCAGATTGAAGCGGCTCCATAAAAAGCCGCTTTTTTCTTAGACAAACTACTTGCAGCAATCAATGAGTTTATGAGCGTTACTCTAGCTATTGATGCCATGGGCGGAGATCATGGAGTCGTCGTTACGGTTCCAGCCGCTTGCGATTTTTTGGAAAAGCATGCTGATGTCAACATTGCATTGGTAGGTGATACCAAGGCAATTGAGCAAGTTTTAAATAAATTCTCTAAAGCGCCCCTCGATCGCATTCAAATTATCCCTGCCGGTGAAATCGTTTTAATGGATGATCCCATTGAGGTTGCCTTGCGACGCAAAAAAAATTCATCGATGCGCATTGCTATCGAGCAAGTGAAAGAGGGTCTGGCTGATGCGGTTATCTCCTCTGGCAACACCGGTGCTTTGATGGCGATTTCTCGTTATGTCCTTAAGACGCTAGAAGGTGTAGATCGCCCAGCGATTGCAACAGCTATTCCAAACGAAAAAGGCCGCGGCACAACGATGTTGGATCTGGGTGCTAATGCTGACTGCGAACCGATGCATTTGTTTCAGTTTGCGCAAATGGCCAATGTGATGGTGCAGGTCGTTGATGGCACGCAAAATCCTACAATCGGCCTACTGAATATAGGCGAAGAGGTCATTAAGGGTAGTGATGTAGTAAAGAAAACTAGTGAGTTACTGCGGGAATCTAAGCTGAACTTTTACGGCAACGTAGAGGGTAACGATATTTTCAAAGGTACAACTGATATTGTGGTGTGTGATGGTTTTGTGGGTAACGTTGTTTTGAAGGCTAGTGAAGGTTTAGCTAAAATGATGAGCGGCATGATTCGGGAAGAATTTAATCGCTCTTTGTTCACCAAACTCATGGCTATTTGTGCGATGGTGCCTTTATTAAGAGTGCGTAAGCGGGTGGATCATAGACGCTACAACGGTGCTGTATTGTTAGGTTTGCGCGGTTGTGTGATTAAAAGCCATGGTTCTGCGGATCGATTTGCATTTGGTTTTGCCTTAGATCGCGCTTATGAAGCTGCTAAAAATCGGATGGTTGAGCGCATTGCGGATGCCTTTATGGCGGAGACGAAAGAATGAGTATTTATGCAAGAGTTGCTGGCACAGGAAGCTATCTTCCAGAGCTGCGCTTAAGCAACCAAGATCTAGTTGAGCGCCTCGCTAAAAATGGCTTGGAGACTAGTGACGAGTGGATTACTACTAGGAGCGGTATTTCTGCAAGACATTTTGCTGCTGAAAATGAACTCACTAGCGACCTTGCTGTTAAAGCAGCGCAGGCTGCACTTTCTAGCGCGGGTCTGAGTTCATCAGATTTAGACCTTATTATTTTGGCAACCTCTACACCAGATCATTTGGGTGGATTTCCTAGCACAGCATGTGTCGTTCAAGATAAATTGGGTGCTCATACTAATTGTGCTGCCTTTGACATTCAGGCAGTTTGCGCAGGCTTTACCTATGCACTCGCTACAGCTGATGCATTTATTCGTTGTGGCACTTATAAAAAAGTGCTGGTGATTGGTGCTGAAACTTTTTCACGCATTCTAGACTTTCAGGATCGTGGCACTTGCGTCTTATTCGGTGATGGCGCAGGAGCAGTTGTTTTAGAGGCTTCAAAAGAAGCTGGCATATTATCTACAGCTTTGCATGCCGATGGAAGTCAGCGCGCTATCTTATGCGTGCCTGGCCGAGCTGGTAACGGTGAGGTGCATGGTTCACCATTTATGACGATGGATGGTCAAGCAGTTTTTAAATTGGCCGTTAAAGTACTAGAGCAAGTTGCGTACGAAGCATTAGAAAAGGCTAATCTGAAGCCGGAGCAAATTGATTGGTTAGTTCCACATCAGGCCAATATCCGCATTATGGAAGGTACCGCCAAGAAGATGGGCATGTCGATGGATAAGGTGATTGTGACTGTGCATGAGCATGGCAATACATCTGCCGCCTCTATTCCACTTGCATTGGATTCTGGTGTGCGCTCTGGTCAAATTAAACGCGGCCAATATCTTTTGTTAGAAGGCGTTGGTGGTGGTTTTGCTTGGGGTGCAGTAGCACTGAAGTACTAATTTTTAACTACCGAAAATAATTACATGACATTCGCTTTTGTATTTCCTGGCCAAGGCTCTCAATCTGTGGGGATGCTCAATAGCGTTGCCCAGCGTCCTGAGGTCCGCGCAACCATGCAAGAGGCTTCCGATGCCTTAGGTGAAGATGTTGCCAAGTTAATTTCAGAGGGGCCTGCAGAGGCCTTGTCATTAACGACGAATACGCAACCAGTGATGCTAACTGCAGGTGTTGCGTTTTACCGTGCCTGGATTGCTGCTGGTGGCGCCGCACCAAAAGTGCTGGCTGGTCATAGCCTTGGTGAGTACTCGGCTCTGGTTGCGGCAGATGTGATTTCTTTTAAAGATGCAGTGCCCTTGGTGCGTTTTCGTGCACAGGCAATGCAAAGTGCAGTGCCAGTTGGGACCGGCGGTATGGCAGCAATATTAGGCTTGGACGATGCGGCTGTTATTCAGGTTTGTAAAGAAGTCAGTATTGCATTGGGTAGCATCGTTGAGGCAGTTAACTTTAATGCACCTGGTCAAGTCGTCATTGCTGGTGCTAGTGATGCGGTCACTAAAGCATGTGAGCTACTGAAAGCAGCTGGTGCAAAGCGAGCTCTACCATTACCGGTATCTGCCCCATTTCATTCTTCTTTATTGCGACCCGCGTCTGAGAAGCTCAAGACATATTTGGCGAATATTGAATTTAATGTACCCACGATTCCTGTGATTAATAATGTCGACGTTCAAATCTTAAGCGATCCTCAAGCAATTAAAGATGCCTTAGTGCGTCAAGCGGCCAAGCCTGTGCGTTGGCAAGAAACAATTCAAGCAATGGCACAGCAGGGCATTACTCAAGTAGTAGAGTGTGGGCCTGGCAAAGTTTTAGCGGGCCTTACTAAGCGTATTAACGATCAAGTTTCTGGCGTGCCCGTCTTTGATGAAGCTAGCCTGAATGAAGCCTTAGCTAGCGTGAAATAAAGAATAGTAATAGAGAAAATAGCGAAAGATAAATATGAATCTCGACTTAAGCGGACAAATTGCATTAGTTACCGGCGCCTCCCGTGGCATTGGACAAGCGGTTGCAGATGAGTTAGTAAAGTGTGGCGCCAAAGTGATTGGAACTGCCACGTCTAGCGAAGGCGCAAAAGCAATTGATGCTCGTTTAAAGTCATCAGGCGGTGCTGGTTTAGTTTTAAATGTCACCGAGCCAAACGCTTGCGAAAATATCATTGATTACATTGTGAAAGAGTATGGCGGTATTAATATTTTGGTCAATAACGCTGGAATTACTCGAGATAATTTAGCGATGCGCATGAAGTCTGAAGAGTGGTCTGATGTGATCGATACGAACTTAAGTGCGGTATTTCGTTTATCTCAAGCAGTTATTCGCCCGATGATGAAGGCTCGTGCTGGCCGCATTATTAATATTACGTCGATTGTGGGTCATATGGGCAATCCAGGTCAGGCCAATTACGCTGCTGCAAAAGCAGGTGTATCGGGCATGACAAGAGCCCTGGCACGTGAAATTGGCAGTCGCAATATCACTGTAAATTGTGTTGCCCCAGGCTTTATTGATACCGATATGACGCGTGCACTTAGCGAAGAACAGCAAAACGCCCTAAAAGTGAATATTCCTTTAGCTCGTTTGGGTAGTCCTGAGGACGTAGCTCAGGCAGTGGCGTTCTTGGCCTCTCCAGCTGCGGGATATATTACGGGTAACACCTTACATGTCAATGGCGGGCTATATTTAAGCTAATGACAAATCAAGGATTTAGTCATTTTTTGGCGGATTTGCAAGATTGCTTCGCCAAGCTGATAAAATCTGTCAATCATTTTTTTACAACCCCTGGGGGACTTAATGGACAACATCGAACAACGCGTTAAGAAAATCGTCGCTGAGCAATTAGGCGTCGCTGAAGGAGATATCAAGAATGAATCTTCTTTTGTGAATGACCTGGGCGCTGACTCTCTTGACACTGTTGAGCTGGTCATGGCTTTGGAAGATGAATTTGGTATCGAAATTCCTGATGAGGAAGCCGAAAAAATCACCACGGTTCAGCTCGCGATCGACTTCGCTAAATCAAAAGCTCAGGGTTAACTCCCTAGCCTAGGTATTACTGTGTCAGTATCAAATGGCCAACGCCGGGTTGTAGTTACCGGTCTTGGTCTCATCTCACCTGTTGGTAATTCTGTTGATGTGGCATGGTCTAATTTGCTTGCAGGCAAATCAGGCATTGCTACTATCACGAAGTTTGACCACTCTCCTCTGAGCGTTCATTTCGCTGGAGAGGTGAAAGACTTTAATGTCGAAGAATATGTTTCTGCCAAAGAAGCTCGCCATATGGATACCTTTATCCATTTCGGCATTGCCGCTGGGGCACAAGCGATTCGCGACAGTGGCTTAGAGGTCACCGAGCAAAACGCAGAACGCATTGGTGTGATGGTCGGCTCTGGGATTGGTGGCCTGCCCATGATTGAAGAGACTGGCGCTGAGCTTCTTGCTCGGGGTCCTCGTCGTATCTCACCATTCTTTGTTCCAGGCTCAATCATTAATATGATTTCTGGGCACCTCAGTATTTTGTTTGGTCTGAAAGGTCCGAACGTTGCTGCAGTAACTGCTTGTACTACTGGATTGCATAGCATTGGTCTGGCTGCTCGTTTGATTCAGTACGGTGATGCGGATGTAATGCTTGCAGGTGGTGCAGAATCCACAATCTCAGCATTAGGTGTTGGGGGTTTTGCTTCTGCAAGAGCCTTATCCACTCGCAATGATGATCCTGCAACTGCTTCACGTCCTTGGGATAAGGATCGAGATGGTTTTGTGCTCGGTGAAGGTGCGGGAGTGATTGTGCTTGAGGAGTATGAGCACGCCAAAGCTCGGGGTGCAAAAATTTATTGTGAGCTGCTGGGCTTTGGTATGAGTGGTGATGCATATCACATGACCGCACCCAATATGGATGGCCCAAGACGCTGCATGATCAATGCGATGCGAGATGCAGGCTTAAATCCTGATCAAATTCAATACATTAATGCCCATGGCACTTCCACACCTTTAGGTGATAAGAACGAAACTGAAGCTATTAAAGCGGCCTTGGGCGATCACGCTAAAAAAACCTTAATTAACTCAACCAAGTCGATGACGGGGCACCTTTTGGGGGGCGCTGGAGGCTTGGAGTCTGTTTTCACTATTCTGGCGCTTCATCACCAGAAGTCCCCTCCAACGATCAATATCTTCAATCAAGACCCTGAATGTGATCTGGATTACTGTGCCAATACAGCCAGGGACGTGAAGATTGACCATGCGGTTAAAAACAACTTTGGCTTTGGTGGTACTAATGGCACCTTGATTTTTGGCAAGTTGCCCTAATATTCTCTTTATCTCCATTTTTTGGTTTTTACCAAGTAGGCTAGCATTATGAAAAAGTACTTTATTGCGCTATTGGCGGTCATGAGCCTTGGCAACCTTTCGTTTATACCCCTTGCCTCTGCGCAAAATCCAAGGGTAATGATTCCTGATTTTGCTGACTTAGTTGAGAAAGCAAGTCCGGCAGTGGTAAACATCCGTACTACTGAAAAGGTTCAAGCTCAACAAGCCCAAGGCGGTATCCCTGGAATGCCTGAGGAACAAGCGGAGTTTTTTCGTCGCTTCTTTGGGGTACCTATTCCGGGTGTTCCTAGTACACCTAAACAAGCACAACCAAATCCCGGAAAACCACAGGAGTCTGATCGCGGTGTTGGCTCGGGTTTCATTATTGAGTCTAACGGTTTGATTCTGACTAATGCTCACGTGGTTGAGGGGGCGAATACTATTTATGTTACGTTAACGGATAAGCGTGAATTGAAAGCCAAATTATTGGGCTTGGATAAGCGCACTGATATTGCAGTGGTGAAGATTGAAGCGCGAGATTTGCCCAAACTGACTTTAGGGGACTCTTCAAGAGTGAGGGTGGGTGAGTGGGTATTGGCTATTGGCTCACCATTTGGTCTAGAGAACACAGTGACTGCTGGTATTGTTTCCGCCAAAAGTCGTGATACTGGTGATTACCTTCCATTCATTCAAACTGACGTAGCGGTAAATCCAGGAAACTCGGGCGGTCCACTTCTCAATACTGCTGGCCAAGTGATTGGTATTAACTCCCAAATTTTTAGTCGCTCAGGCGGATACATGGGAATTTCTTTTGCCATTCCAATAGATGAAGCAATGCGCGTTGCCGATCAATTAAAAACCAGCGGCAAAATGACGCGTGGTCGAATTGGTGTAGCTTTGGGTGAGATGACTAAAGAGGTTGCAGAGAGTTTAGGACTAGGTAAACCACGCGGTGCATACGTACGCAATGTTGATCCTGGAGGCCCTGCGTCTGCAGGTGGTATTGAATCTGGCGATGTCATCCTTAGTTTTAATGGACGTGAGATTGCAAAATCTACTGATTTGCCACGTTTAGTAGGGGAAACAAAACCGGGTACTACGGCCACTGTGCAGGTTTGGCGCAAGGGCGCCAATCGTGAACTAACCGTCACTGTGGGTGATAGCGAGTCGACACAGGCAGCCAGTAAAAAGACAGATACACCATCGTCAAATAGTGCAAATACCAATGCATTAGGGGTTGCTGTCACCGATTTGTCTGAGGCCAAAAAGAAAGAGCTCAATATTAAAAACGGAATTGAAGTGACCACTGCTGGAGATGGGGCGTTGGCTAGAGCGGGAATACGTGCAGGGGATGTCATTATCCGCATTGGAGATGCTGATATCACCGGGGTTAAGCAGTTTGAGACCCTAGTCAAAAGCCTTGACACTAATAAGGCTGTTCCAGTGTTTGTCCGTCGTGCAGACAGCACTTTGGTGATCCCTGTAAGGCCAAAATAAGGCTAAATAAGGCCTAAAAATGGGCTTAGGCGCCAAATCGGCGCCACCCATTACAATCCTTTTAAGACGACTTTTTGCAGCGCATCATTGTGGTGTGTTCTGACAAGGCGTTTTTTGAATGACCTAATTAGACGCTATGGATTTAATCCGCAATTTTTCTATCATCGCCCATATTGATCATGGCAAATCGACACTTGCTGATCGCATTATTCAGCTTTGCGGTGGCCTTTCTGATCGAGAGATGGAGGCTCAAGTCCTTGACTCAATGGATATTGAGCGTGAACGCGGCATCACCATTAAGGCCCAAACTGCGGCACTGCATTACAAAGCCAAAGACGGCAAAATTTATAACCTCAACTTGATTGATACCCCGGGGCATGTGGACTTCTCATACGAGGTCAGTCGCTCCTTATCGGCTTGTGAGGGCGCTTTATTGGTAGTTGATGCTAGTCAGGGCGTTGAGGCGCAAACAGTAGCGAACTGCTATACCGCTATCGAGTTGGGTGTTGAAGTGGTTCCGGTACTGAATAAGATTGACTTGCCGCAAGCTGATCCAGAGCGTGCCATTCAAGAAATTGAAGATGTGATTGGGATTGATGCTACTGATGCTCTTACTTGCTCTGCAAAGACTGGCCTTGGAGTTCATGAAGTCATTGAGGAAATGATTCGTCGTGTGCCACCACCTGCAGGGGATGCGAGCGCGCCATTACAGTGCCTCATTATTGACTCTTGGTTTGATAACTATGTTGGCGTGGTGATGCTAGTTCGCGTTATCAATGGCACCCTTAAACCTAAAGACAAAATTACTTTGATGGCTAATGGCTCCACTCACCTAGTTGAGCACGTAGGTGTCTTTAGCCCAAAGTCAGTTGATCGGCCTGAGCTCAGTGCAGGTCAAGTGGGTTTTATCATCGCCGGGATTAAGGAATTAAAGGCTGCAAAAGTAGGCGATACCGTTACGCACGCTATCGGACAGGTAGGTCGTACGCCCGCTGTCGTTCCATTACCAGGATTTAAAGAAGTAAAGTCTCAAGTATTTGCTGGTTTATATCCAGTAGAGGCGAGCGAATACGATCAGCTACGTGAGTCTCTTGAGAAATTAAAACTCAATGATGCTTCTCTGCTGTACGAGCCAGAAGTATCTCAGGCCTTAGGTTTTGGATTCCGCTGCGGATTCTTAGGCTTGCTGCACATGGAGATCGTGCAAGAACGTTTAGAACGCCAGTACGATATGAATTTGATTACAACCGCACCAACTGTGGTGTATCAAGTGCAGCAATCCAATGGCAGCATCTTGATGGTAGATAACCCATCAAAGATGCCTGAGACTAGTAAGGTCGATACCATCATGGAGCCGATTGTTACCGTTAATCTTTATATGCCTCAAGAGTATGTAGGTTCGATCATTACATTGTGTGTCGGTAAGCGGGGCATTCAGACGGGTATGAACTATTTAGGTCGACAAGTACAACTGACTTATGAGTTACCGATGGCAGAGATTGTGATGGATTTTTTCGATCGTCTCAAATCTATTTCACGGGGCTATGCCTCAATGGACTACGAGTTTAAAGAATATCGCCCAGCTGATGTAGTGAAAGTCGATATTTTGATTAACGGTGATCGGGTTGATGCTCTATCGGTTATTGTCCATAGGAGCAATAGTCAACACCGTGGTCGTGAGGTAGTCTCTAAAATGCGCGGCATTATTCCGCGTCAAATGTTTGATGTTGCTATTCAGGCGGCAATCGGCAGTAATATTGTCGCGCGTGAAAATGTCAAAGCCTTACGTAAAAACGTCTTAGCCAAATGTTATGGCGGCGATATATCACGTAAGCGTAAGTTATTAGAGAAACAAAAAGAAGGTAAGAAGCGTATGAAGCAAGTGGGTAATGTGGAGATTCCACAAGAGGCCTTCTTGGCAATTTTGCAGGTAGAAGGTTAATGAACTTTGCACTGATTCTCTTTATCTTGGTGATTGTTTCTGGAATCGCCTGGATAGCCGATAAACTGTACTTCGCACCCCAGCGACTGCGGGCCGGTATTGCTCGTATGCCACTATGGTTGGAGTACACGGCTGGATTCTTTCCAGTGATTTGTGCTGTGTTTGTACTGCGCTCATTCATTATTGAGCCTTTTAAAATTCCATCAGGATCCATGATTCCGACTTTACAAATCGGTGACTTTATTTTGGTTAATAAATTTACCTACGGTATCCGTTTACCAGTCATTAATCAAAAAGTGATTGATATGGGATCGCCCAAACGTGGAGATGTTGCCGTATTTCGTTACCCACGCGATGAGTCGGTCGATTACATCAAGCGGGTTGTTGCACTACCTGGCGATATTATTGAGTATCAAGATAAGCGCTTGATTATCAACGGACAGCCTTTGCAATACAGTGGCGGTGAACCATACCTTGACCCTGAGAATATGCGCTATGCCAAGCGGTTTACTGAAACTTTCCCGGCTGATTTAGGCGGTAATCGTCACGATATTCTGAATGATCCTGATCGTCCTGCTGGATTTTTACCATCAGAGCGTTTTCCCGGCGCAGAATTTTGTCAGTATCAGCAAACTGGTTTGACCTGTAAGGTACCTGCTGGTCATTATTTTGCTATGGGAGATAACCGTGATAACAGCGCTGATTCTCGCT
>Ga0164295_10001111_pt1 | contig 22263 bp, 20 predicted proteins | sample GEODES006metaG_FD_111798 | JGI IMG/M metagenome (GOLD analysis project Ga0164295, IMG submission 111798) | Oligotrophic lake water microbial communities from Sparkling Lake, Wisconsin, USA - GEODES006 metaG | ecosystem: Environmental > Aquatic > Freshwater > Lake | place: USA: Sparkling Lake... | reverse complement strand
CCATGCCCGCCGCGCCGCTTCCGACGACGATGACGTCGTACTCCTCGGTTGTCATACTAGAACACGTTATAGAATCGGGCCGTCCGCCCGCTACTGGCGCCCCCGCCCGGTTTCCGCGATGACCCGCCTCGGGTCACTCCCATCGCACTAGGATTCCGTGACACGGGGCATGCGGCGCCCCGTGTCACCTCGACGATTGGAGCTTGGCGAGTGCTGAGCAGTGCCATTCGCGCCGATCTCGCGGCCGAGCTCGACGCAGCAGAACGAACTCGAGTCCCGATGGGTCCGCTGACCGCCGCGCATCCGGGCATTGACGTCGTCGATGCCTATGAGATCCAGCTCATCAATATCCGCCAGCGGGTGGCAGGCGGCGCGGTGGTCGTCGGCCACAAGGTGGGCCTGTCCTCAGAGGCGATGCAGAAAATGATGGGCGTTGACGAGCCCGACTACGGCCACCTGCTAGCCGATATGGAGGTGTTCGAGGACGTCCCGGTGAACACCGCCAAGTACCTCTTTCCCCGGGTGGAGGTCGAGGTGGGTTTCATCCTTGCCGAGGATCTTCCGGGCGCAGGTTGCACGGAAGATGATGTGCTGGCCGCCACCGCCGCATTCGCGCCATCCATCGAGCTCATCGACACCCGGATCAGAGACTGGAAGATCGCGCTGTGTGACACCATCGCCGACAACGCCTCGTCGGCGGGGTATGTGCTGGGTCGGGAGCGTGTGTCGCCCAAGGACATTGACATCACAGGAATCGACGCGGTGCTGACCCGCAATGGCGAGGTCGTGGCTGAGGGCCGCAGCGACGCCGTGCTCGGCAACCCGGTCACCGCGGTGGCGTGGCTGGCGCGCAAGGTGGACAGCTTCGGTGTGCGGTTGAAGGCTGGTGACATTGTGCTGCCGGGTTCGTGCACCCGGGCCATCGACGCCCGTCCGGGCGACGAGTTCGTAGCCGATTTCGCCGGTCTGGGCTCGGTCCGATTGTCCTTCGAGTAGGGAAGAGCCATGGGTTCGAACAAGAAAACGGTCGCCATCGTCGGCTCAGGCAATATCAGCACCGATCTGCTGTACAAACTGCTGCGGTCGGAATGGCTTGAACCTCGTTGGATGATCGGAATCGACCCGGACAGCGAGGGCCTGGCGCGGGCCCGCAAGCTCGGACTGGAGACCAGCCACGAAGGCGTGGACTGGTTGCTGGCCCGGCCGGACAAACCGGATATGGTTTTTGAAGCGACCTCGGCCTACGTGCACAAAGCCGCAGCGCCGCGCTATGCCGAGGCCGGTATCACCGCCATCGACCTCACGCCGGCCGCGATCGGCCCCGGCGTGGTCCCGCCCGCCAACTTGCGCAAGTACCTGGATGCGCCGAACGTCAACATGGTCACCTGCGGTGGTCAGGCCACGATTCCGATCGTGTACGCGGTGTGTCGCGCGGTCACCGAACAAGGCGGGACCGTTCCCTACGCGGAGATCGTCGCGTCGGTGGCCTCGGTGTCAGCCGGTCCGGGAACCCGGGCCAATATCGACGAGTTCACCAAGACCACCAGCAGGGGAGTGGAGACCATAGGTGGGGCTGCACGCGGCAAGGCGATCATCATCCTGAACCCGGCAGATCCGCCGATGATCATGCGGGACACCATCTTCTGCGCCATCCCCGAGGACGCCGATACCAATGCAATCGCGGCGTCAATCCGGGAAGTCGTGGCCGATGTGCAGACGTACGTCCCGGGTTATCGGATGCTCAACGAACCGCAGTTCGACGCCCCTTCGATGAACTCCGGCGGGTACGCGATGGTGACGACGTTCATTGAGGTCGAGGGGGCGGGCGATTATCTGCCGCCGTATGCGGGCAACCTGGACATCATGACCGCCGCGGCGACCAAGGTCGGCGAGGAGATGGCCAAGCAGGCCGCACACGTCACAGGGGGCACACGATGAGCGAGAGCATCTGGGATGTGCGGATCACCGACACCTCTCTGCGGGACGGCTCGCACCACAAGCGTCATCAGTTCACCCTGGACGAGGTCGGCGCCATTGTGGCCGCCCTGGACGCGGCCGGGGTACCGGTGATCGAAGTGACACACGGCGACGGCCTGGGCGGGTCAAGCTTCAATTACGGCTTCTCGAAAACCCCTGAGCAACAACTGATCAAGTTGGCCGCCGAGACCGCTAAAGAGGCCAAGATCGCCTTCCTGATGCTGCCCGGTGTGGGCACCAAGGAGGACATCAAGGAGGCGCAGAATAACGGTGGATCGATCTGCCGGATCGCCACCCACTGCACCGAGGCCGATGTGTCGATCCAACATTTCGGCCTTGCTCGCGAGCTTGGGCTGGAGACGGTCGGGTTCCTGATGATGAGCCACACGATTCCCCCGGAGAAACTCGCCAAGCAGGCACGCATCATGGCCGACGCCGGGTGTCAGTGCGTGTATGTCGTCGACTCGGCAGGAGCGCTGGTGCTCGGTGACGTGGCCGACCGGGTGGCTGCATTGGTAGCCGAACTCGGCGATGACGCCCAGGTCGGTTTTCACGGACATGAGAATCTCGGCCTGGGAGTTGCCAATTCGGTCGAGGCTGTGCGCGCCGGGGCCAAGCAGATCGACGGTAGCGTCCGGCGCTTCGGTGCTGGTGCTGGCAATGCACCGGTCGAGGCGCTGATCGCGGTATTCGACAAGATCGGCGTTAAAACCGGCATCGATTTCTTCGAGATCGCCGATGCTGCAGAGGAAGTGGTCGCGCCGGCCATGCCCGCGGAGTGCCTGCTGGACCGCAACGCACTCATCATGGGTTACTCCGGGGTGTACTCCAGTTTCCTCAAGCATGCCGTTCGCCAGGGGGAGCGCTACGGTGTGCCGGCACATCAACTTCTGCACCGCGCCGGGCAACGCAAGCTGATCGGCGGCCAGGAGGATCAGCTCATCGATATCGCCCTTGAGATCAAGCGCGAGCAGGAAGAAGCCAATGGCTGACACGACATATTCGCAACCCCTCCAGGACGCCATCGCAGAGGCTGAGCTCCTTGTCCGGGAAGCCCCTCATATCGAGACCGAGGCAGACCTACTGGAAGGTCTGCAATACCTGGCAGGCTGTATCGCGGCCTGCACGCACCTCGCCTTTGACTACGACCGGGACCATCCGTTCCTGCATTCAGGCACCGGACCGTTCACCAAGATGGGCCTGGATAACCCCGACACCCTTTACTTCGGCACTCGCGTGCAGACCGGCCACGAGTACGTAGTCAAGGGAACTCGTGGAACCACAACCGATCTCAGCTTCCAACTGCTCGGTGGGGAGTACACCGACGATAATGTCCCCGACAGTGAGACGGCGTTCGACGACCGTGAACTCGATATCGCCGCCAACGGCGACTACGAATGGCGGTTCACGCCGAAAACCAATGCGCAGTTGGTGATTCGTGAGGTGTACAACGACTGGTCGGCCCAGCGTGGCAAGGTCGCCATCGCCCGAACCGACACCGCCGGAACCGCGCCGCCTGCGTTAACCAGGGATCTCATTGAGAAGCGTTTCGCAGTCGCCGGAAAGCAACTGGTACAGCGGGTCAAGACCTGGCTGCAGTTTCCGCAGTGGTTCTACATGAACATCCCGGTGAACACCATGGTGGCGCCACGGCTGACTCCCGGCGGCCTGGCTACCCAGTACTCATCCGCAGGCCACTTCGAACTTGCGCCGGATCAGGCGTTGGTGATCACACTGCCGATGACCGACGCGCCGTACCTCGGGTTCCAGTTGGGCAGCCTGTGGTACGTCTCACTGGATTACATCAATCATCAGACTTCGCTGAACGGCACTCAGGCGCAGGCAGATCCAGATGGGAAGATCCGCATCGTCGTCGCCGAAAGCAACCCCGGTGTGACTAACTGGGTCGAGACGGACGGCCACCGGAAGGGCTTCTTGCAGTTCCGCTGGCAGCGGGTATCGCGACAGCTCACCGAGGCCGACGGGCCAACCGTCGAACTCGTCGACGCCGACGATGTGGGTTCACGGTTGCCCTACCACGAGAGTAATAAGATTTCCGCGGCAGAATGGCGGGTGCGAATAGCACTGCGGCAGAAACTGATCGGCGACAGGATGGTGGGCTAGACAATGGCTGGGATGCTCGAAAACAAGGTTGTCGTCATCAGTGGCGTCGGCCCTGCGTTGGGAACCACGCTGGCGCGCCGTTGTGCAGAAGCCGGTGCCGATCTTGTGCTTGCCGCACGTACTGCCGAGCGGCTGACCGAGGTTGCCGACCAGGTGACCGGTCTCGGACGGCGGGCACTGGCGGTGAGTACCGATATCACCGACGATGAGCAGGTTGCCAACCTGGTCACCCGCAGCCTGGAGGAATACGGCAAAGTCGACGTCCTGATCAACAACGCCTTCCGGGTGCCGTCCATGAAGCCGTTGGCAGACACAACATTCCAGCACATTCGCGACGCCATCGAACTGACGGTGCTCGGTGCGCTGCGGATCAGTCAGGGGTTCACTCCGGCACTGGCCGAGGCAAAGGGTTCGGTCGTGAATGTGAATTCAATGGTGATCAGGCATTCCCAGCCGAAATACGGTGCCTACAAGATGGCTAAGGCGGCGCTACTGGCGATGTCGCACTCGCTGTCCACTGAACTCGGGACCCAGGGCATCCGGGTGAACACCGTCGCCCCGGGCTACATCTGGGGTGGGACGCTGCAGAGCTACTTCGCTCACCAGGCCGGGAAGTTCGGTACGACGGTGGAGGAGATCTACAACGCTGCCGCGGCCGGATCTGATCTGAAGCGGCTGCCGACCGAGGACGAGGTAGCCTCGGCGATCCTTTTCCTGGCCAGCGATCTGGCCAGCGGTATCACCGGCGCCACCCTGGATGTGAACTGCGGCGAGTACAAGCACTGATGGCGACCCGCACTGATGTGGGGACTGTCGAGGACCTGAAGGCCTCGGCGGTTAAAGCTGTCGGCCTCGATGACTTCGGCAGTGATGACGACAACTACATCGAGGCTCTGACGGTGCTGTTGGACTCGTACCGTCGAGACGCCGACTTCACCGAGCTCGGTAGCAAGATGTCGCGATTCTTCCTGCGTAATGCATTGGTGGCCAGGCTGCTCAGCGAGGCGTCGTGGAAGCAGTACCCCGAACACCGTGACGTGCCGATTACCGCACCGATCTTCGTGACGGGGCTTCCGCGTACCGGCACCACGGCACTGCACCGATTGCTGTGCGGAGACCCCCGGCACCAGGGTCTTGAGTTATGGCTCGCGGAGTTTCCGCAGCCGCGTCCGCCGCGCGAGACCTGGTCGCAAAATCCGGTGTTCACCGAGTTGGAGTCCCGGTTCGCCAAGGCCCACGACGAGGATCCGGACTACACCGGCCTGCACTATATGACCGCCGACGAGGTGGAGGAGTGCTGGCAATTGCTTCGGCAGTCGGTGCATTCGGTGTCGTACGAGAGCCTCGCCCACGTTCCCACCTACGCGCAGTGGCTGGCCGGACAGGACTGGACGAGGTCCTACCAACGGCACCGCAAGAACCTGCAGTTGATCGGTCTCAACGATCTCGAGAAGCGTTGGGTACTCAAAAATCCGAGCCACTTGATCGCGCTCGACGCGGTCTTCGCCACCTACCCTGATGCCCTGGTGATCCAGTGCCATCGGCCGGCGGAGACCATTATGGCCTCGATGTGTTCGCTATCGCAGCACACGACCGCGGGTTGGTCCAACAGTTTCGTCGGTGCGACGATCGGAGCCGATTCGCTGGATACGTGGTCGCGCGGCCTGGAGCGGTTCAACGCGGTGCGGGCCACCCAGAATCCTGCCCAGTTCTGCGACGTCGATTACTTCGCGCTCATCAAGGAGCCGTTGCGCACGGTCGAGGAGATCTACGCGCATTTCGGCATCGAGATGACCGATGAGGCCCGTGCTGCGATCACCCTTACCGATGACGAGAGCAAGATGGGTCCGAGGGCCCCGAAGCACACCTACTCACTCGCTGACTACGGCTTGACTGAGGATCAGGTTAAGGACCGTTTCCGCGGGCTGTAGCCCTACGGCATCAGCCGTCGCCGGGTGCGGGTGCGCTCGAGTACTCCTCAAGGCAGCCCTCGGACACCGCGTGGGAGATGCTGTCGGAAAGTTTCGGACACGACCTGGCCCTGGCACTGCTGCCACCGGCTGCGCGGATCTCGGTGAAGAAGGCGCACCGCTGCTGAGATTCGGTGCTCCACTGCACCGCAGTGTGCGGCGCGCCGAGCTTCTTGACTTTTACCGAGGCGTGGCAGAACCGGCAGTCGACGTCAGCCAGCCCCGCAGTGAGATAGCGCTCGCGGTCACGACGGGTGGCCTCATGCACGGCCGCCGCACGCTCGGGGTCATTGGCGAAATCGGGCGCTTTCGACCACGTCGCGACATCGTGGTCATCGCGAGCATGCGGGTGATGGTCGTCATGTACCCCGTGCAACAGAAGCATCGACCGCGCGATCTGGTCGACGTCAGGCAGCTGCTCCGACGTCATGACGCTGGCTGACCCGCCTTACCGGCTTGCTCTCGTCGGCGCAAATTCTCCTCGACCTCCACATGCCATTTCTCGTTGGCCTTTGTGGTGTCCACCTCGAGTTCGAAACGATCAGTCATATCCGGGCTGATATCGGCGACGTCGACGTAGAACTGCTGATACCAACGGCGCATCTGGTAGACGGCACCGTCCTCCTCGACCAGGAGCGGATTTTCGATCCGAGTCTTGTGTTTCCAGATCTCGACGTCCTGCAGGAAACCCTTGCTGACACCGGCGGTGAACGCCGACGAGATCCGTTCCGTCGTCGCATCATCGAGGCCCTTGGGTTTTTCGATGATGACGCCCCACTGCAGCATGAACGAGTCCTGGTTCACCGGGTAGTGGCAGTTGATCAGGATGGATTCGGCTTTGAAATCGCCGTAGGTGTTGTGTAGCCAGTTGATCATGAAGGAGGGGCCGAAGTAACTGGCCTCGGAGTCGAGGTGCGACTCGCCATAGGCGGTGCCCATCCCACCGATATCGGGACGTCCGACGTTGTGCAGGTACTGGGTGGCGACCTGTCCTTCGAAGACATTTTTGAAATAGGTCGGCAGCCCGAAGTGGATGTAGTAGAAGTGCGCCATATCGGTGACGTTGTCGACGATCTCGCGGCAGTTGGAACCTTCGATGAGCATCGTGTTCCAGTTCCAGTCGGTCCATTCATCGCTGGCTTGTTCGGGAATCTCGGGGATGCGGACTTCAGGCTGGGGCGGATTGCCTTCATGGTCGTGCCAGACGAACAGCAGGCCGGCGCGCACGTCGGTATGCCAGGAACGGGTGCGCGCCAACTTCGGTGTGCGCTTGGCATAGGGCACCAGCTTGCAGCGACCGTCGCCGCCCCAGCGCCAGTCGTGAAACGGGCAGGCCACTTCGTCGCCCTTGATGGTGCCCTGCGAGAGGTCCCCGCCCATATGCCGGCAGTACCCATCCAGCACATGCAGTTCGTTCTTGGAATCGGCGAACACCACCAGTTTGGTTCCGAACGCATGGATCGCATGCGGCTCACCGTCCAGAAAGTCCCGAACCGGGCCGAGGCAGTGCCAGCCACGGGCGTAGCGATCGGGCAGGGTGCCGGTGTCGATATCGCGAATCTCGGTGGTCATGTCGCCCCTCCACTGTGCGTCTCTAACTAGAACACGTTACAGTTTTGTGGGCGGTTCGTCCATGTATGCCGGTCGGATGCGGTGACGGCCTGAACCGGGCGCGGCAGCCGAGCAGCCCTATTTGCTGGTCGGCTTATCGGAGCCAACCACCCACATCGAGTAGTACTGCGATCCGCCGCCGTAGGCATGCCCGAGCGCCTTGCGGGCGCCGGACACCTGGTGGGCGCCGGCCTTGCCCATCACCTGGATCGCCGCTTCGGCGAACCGGATCAAGCCTGAGGCTCCGATCGGATTCGACGACAGCACACCGCCCGAGGGGTTGACCGGCAGCCGCCCGCCGATCGCGGTTTCGCCGGCCTCGGTGAGCTTCCATCCCTCGCCCTCAGGGGCGAAGCCGAGGTTCTCCAGCCACATCGGCTCGAACCACGAGAACGGAACGTAGATCTCGGCCACGTCGATCTCATCGATCGGGCTGGTGATGCCGGCGTCCTTCCATAACGCGGCCGCGGCGTCGCGGCCGGCTTGCGGATTGACCTGATCGCGCCCGGAGTAGGAGATCGGTTCGGTCCGCAACGCGGTGGCGTGAATCCAGGCCACCGGGTGGCCCGCGGCCACCCGTTTGTCGGCGATCTCCTCGTCGCCGATGACGATGGCTGCGGCTCCGTCGGAGGACGGGCACGTCTCATCGAACCGGATCGGATCCCACAGCATCTGCGAGGACATCACCTTCTCCAGGGTGATGTCAGGCTGGTGCAGATGTGCGAGCGGATTCTTGGCCCCGTTGAGCCGGTCCTTGACGGCCACCATCGCCCCGATATGAGCCGGTGCGCCTGAGCGGCGCATATAGGCCCGAATGTGCGGGGCGAAGTAGCCTCCGGCACCGGCACCGACCGGCTTGGTGAACGGCACCGGAATCGACAACGCCCACATGGCATTCGACTCCGACTGCTTCTCCCATGCCACGGCCAGGACTCGGCGATACCTGCCGGACTTCACCAGACTGGCGGCCACAACACCGGTCGAACCGCCTACTGAGCCGGCCGTGTGAACTCGGATCAGCGGCTTGCCGGTGGCTCCGATGGCATCTGCCATGAACAGCTCCGGCATCATCACGCCCTCGAAGAAGTCCGGAGCTTTACCCACGACGACCGCATCAATGTCATCGAAGGTGGATCCGCTGTCGGCCAGCGCACGGTCGATCGCCTCGCGCACGAGTCCGTTCATCGAGACGTCGGTCCGTTTAGCGACGTACTTGGTCTGCCCGGTGCCGAGAACCGCAGCCAGGTGTCTTCCCGCCATTAGCTCTTACCTTCCAATACCGCCACGAGGTTCTGTTGCAGCACCGGACCGCTTGTGGCGTGTGCCAGTACCCGCTGAGCGGAGCCATTGAAGATGTGCCGGGCGGCGTATCCGATGCGCTCCAAGCCGGTGGAGAACATCGGATTGGCGGCCAGTGCGCCGCCGGACGGGTTGATCTTGGTGGAGGTCCTCAGGCCGATCGCCTCGGTAAGGATCAACTGCTGATGACTGAAGGCCGCGTAGATCTCCGCCACGTCGATTGAGCCGGTGTCGCCTCCAGTCGCCAAGGCGGCCGACGCCGCCGTCGACGGAGACGTGGTGAGGTCTCGGGCACCGATGAGGGGAGTCTCGATCCGGTGCTCGAAACCCGTTATCCAGGCCGGTCGTTCGCGCAATTCCCGGGCGCGGTCGTCTGCTGCCAGTACGACGATCGACGCACCGTCGGTGATCGGCGCGATGTCATGACGGTGCAGTGGGTCGGAGAAGAACGGGCGGGCCAGCAACTCGTCGATGCTCTTGGCCGACTTCTCTGAATCGGTGCGCTGCGCGACCGCCAGCGAGTCCAGTGCGACCTGCGCCATTTGCTCCTGTGTCCACTTGCCGGCGTCCAGGCCGAGGCGTGCCTGCAGTCCGGCCATGGACACCGCATCGGGCACCAGTGGCGCGACTGTGTAGGGGTCGGTCTGCAGTGCCAGCACCCGGCGCAGGGTGCCGGCACTGGACTTGCCGAACCCGTACACCAGCGCAGTCTCCACCTCACCGGTCAGGATTTTGATATAGGCCTCATACAGCGCCCAGGCCGCATCCATCTCCACGTGCGACTCATTGATCGGCGGCACGGCACCGATGGAGTCGATCGCACTGAGGAATGAAAACGCCCGGCCGGCAAGGTAGTCCGACGACCCCGAGCACCAGAATCCGATGTCATGCTGGGTGATGCCCAGGTCGGCATAGATCTCGGTGAAGCACGGCATCAGCATTTCCACGCCGTTGGTCGTTCCCTCGGTGCGCCGGACGTGTGGGGCGTGGGCGAAGCCCACGACGGCGATATCTCTGCTCACTGGGTCATTTTCTCTTCGCGCAAGACGCTCATGCTGGGCTTATTCCTTGTCACTAGAGGTGATGCTTGTAGGTGTCGTACTCGGCGTCGGGTTCGCCGTTCGGCCGGAAGTGATCGATATTGTCGATACCGAAGTCCCGCTCATCGCGGGGCTTCCAGACCGCCTCCACGCGCATGCCCATCCGAACGTCGGCGGCGTCGATCTCGGTGACCAGATGCAGAAACGGGATGTCGGCACCGTCGAGCAGGACATAGGCCGCCACATACGGCGGTGGGATCTTCTGTCCGGCAAAGGGAATGTTGATGATCGCAAAAGTGGTGACGGTGCCCTTGTCGGGAAGCTCGACGAAGTTATCGAGTTCCTTGCCGGTGGCCGGGTCCGCCTCACGCGGCGGGAAGTAAATCTTGCCGTTCGCCCCGGAACGGGCGCCGAGCAGAGTTCCGTTTTGTAACGCCCGCAGAAAAATGCTCTCCGGCCGCGACGCGGTGTGCTGGACTTCGAGGCTGCATGGTGACAGCAGCATGGTGACCGCATCGCGGTCATCGGTTGTCTCCGATACGGATTCGGGTTGCTCGCCGGGGACGAAGCACGCGATGTCGGTGATCGCACCGACCGACTCGTCGACCCAGTGCACGTGCACCCGGTCCCCGGTCTTGATGCCGGCGGGGGAGTCAACGGCAACGGCGTGCAGCATCGCGGTGTCGGCGCCGTCAAGTTTGATCAGCGCGAAAGCGAACGGCCGGTCCAGCGGCTGACCCTCGAGTGGCTCGGCCTGCCAGCTCCAGGACAGCACTGTTCCGACGCTTGCCACCGGTACCATCTCGCTCAGCGGCGCGTAAGTAACCGGGTCGTATTCGGCGGGCGGGACCAGCACCCGTCCGTCCGAGGCCCGAACGCCGAGGATGTGGCGTCCCCGCAGTGCCGTGAAGAAGGCGCTCAAGGTCGACCCGACTGAACGGGTGTAGTCGAACGAGAGGCGAAGCGGCGCCGAGAGTGGCGGTTCGTGGGAGTCCATCAGGGCGGGGGGGCTTTGGTGGGCTGTCACACCATCGAGTAGAACAGGTTCTAGGAATAGTGGCAAGGATCGTCTCGACAGGAAGGCGGCACCAGTGAAGCTGGGTCTGCAACTGGGTTATTGGAGCGCGCAACCGCCCACCAACCACGCGGAGTTGGTGGCCGCCGCCGAGGAGGCGAACTTCGACACGGTGTTCACCGCCGAGGCATGGGGGTCGGATGCCTTCACTCCGTTGGCATGGTGGGGACGCGAAACCACCCGGATGCGGCTGGGCACCTCGGTGGTGCAACTATCGGCGCGTACCCCGACGGCGTGCGCCATGGCGTCACTGACCCTCGATCATCTCTCTGGCGGCCGGCACATCCTCGGACTTGGGGTATCGGGTCCACAGGTGGTCGAGGGCTGGTACGGGCAGCGCTTCCCCAAGCCGTTGGCCCGCACCCGCGAGTACATCGACATCGTCCGGCAGGTGTGGGCCCGCGAGGCGCCGGTGACCAGCGCCGGTCCGCACTACCCGCTGCCGCTGACGGGCGAGGGCACCACCGGATTGGGTAAGGCGCTCAAGCCGATCGTGCATCCACTGCGTGCGGATATCCCCATCATGCTGGGGGCGGAGGGTCCCAAAAACGTTGCGCTCGCAGCAGAAATCTGTGATGGCTGGCTGCCGATCTTCTACTCGCCGCGGATTGCCGACATGTACAACGAGTGGCTCGATGAGGGCTTCGCCCGTCCCGGTGCCCGCCGTAGCCGCGAAGACTTTGAGATCTGCGCCACCGCGCAGGTGGTCATCACCGATGATCGCGCCGCCACCTTCGAGATGATGAAGCCCTATGTGGCGCTCTACATGGGCGGCATGGGGTCCGAGGACACCAACTTCCACGCCGAGGTCTATCGGCGCATGGGCTACGGCCAGGTCGTCGATGACGTCACCACATTGTTCCGGTCCGGCCGCAAAGACGAAGCTGCCGCGGTGATCCCCGACGAGCTCGTCGACGACGCTGCGATCGTGGGCGACGTCGACCACGTCCGCAAGCAGATCAAGGTGTGGGAGGCCGCCGGCGTCACGATGATGGTCATCGGTGCACGCAGCCCCGAGCAGATCAACGAACTCGCCGCGCTGCTCTAGGGGATTGCTTGCGGGCCGGTTAGAACACGTTCTAGATTGGCCGGGTGACGACTCGCTGCTCAGCCCAGGATGGTGGGCTCGCCGAACGTCATATCCACATTGCCGACCGACCCGGACACCATCGGGCGCTTCGGCAGGCCGAGCGCGGCCAACTCCTTGGCGTAGGGATGGTCGCCCAGTCGCAAGCGCGCGCCGCCTGGCCGGAACCGCACCCCGGAATTGACCATCTCCCAGGGCACCTCCCGGGTGGTCCCGTCAGCGTAGGTATAGGTCTTGAGAACCTGCGGACGCGAACGCAGCGACGGGATCGGCAGACCGCGCTCGAACTCCATGGCCGCGATCAGCGATCCGCCTTCGGAGACCTCGAAGCCGAAAGTCTTGGCGTCCCGAACGGTGAAGTCCGCCATGATCTTCGGGAAGCCCCAGATGGTGCGGCCTGCTTCCAGCGTGAACGACTGGTCGACGGGCAGATGGTGGATGAATGCCGCCGCATCGCCCAGAGCTTTGAGTCCGCCGGCCGTCGAACCCGGTGGATTGACCATGACGCAGGTGCCGAACTCGTAGTAGCGGCCGAGGTCGCCGTCGATGTAGCGAGCGAGCATCAATGTCACGACGGCCCGTCCCGGGCGGAATTGGCAGACCTTGAGCCCGCTGTAGTCGATCAGTTGCTGAGCGGCCGCAGCGGGCACCGAGAACATCGCGGTGTGCACATCGGCTTTGCGGACCCGTACCGGCATCGTCAGTACGGTTCCGGCAATGGTGTGTTGGGCGGCTGGCATGTAGCTACTGTAATGCGCGCTGATCCAGGGCAAGTCCATATCGTGGAAGGCAATCGATGACTGCACAGACCAAACCGGATGTTGATCTGACCGACGGCAATTTCTTCGCTGACGGCGGCGCCCGCGAGGCGTACCGCTGGATGCGTGCCAACGAGCCGGTGTTCCGCGACCGCAACGGTCTTGCCGCCGCGGCCACGTATCAGGCCGTACTCGATGCCGAGCGCAATCCGGAATTGTTTTCGTCGGCGGGCGGCATCCGGCCGGACAACCCGGCCATGCCCTACATGATCGATATGGACGACCCCGCACATCTATTGCGGCGCAAGCTGGTCAATGCCGGGTTCACCCGTAAGCGGGTGACCGACAAAGCTCCCGGCATCGACACCCTGTGCGACACGCTCATCGACGCGGTGTGTGAGCGCGGTGAGTGCGACTTCGTCCGCGACCTCGCTGCGCCGCTGCCGATGGCGGTCATCGGAGACATGCTCGGGGTGTTGCCGGAGGATCGCGCCACCCTGCTCAAGTGGTCCGACGATCTGGTGTGCGGTCTAAGCGCAACCGCCGACGAGGCCACCCTGCAGGCGGTGATGGAAGCCTTCGTCGGCTACACCGCATTCACCATGGAGACCATTGTCAAGCGTCGCGCCGAGCCGACCGATGATCTGTTCTCCATCCTGGTCAATGCCGAGGTCGACGGTGAGCAGCTATCCGATGACGAGATCCTCTACGAGACGCTGTTGATCCTGATCGGCGGTGATGAGACGACCAGGCACACATTGTCGGGCGGTACCGAACAGCTGCTGCGGCATCGGGATCAGTGGGAACGTTTGGTGTCGGACCCGGAGCTGCTCCCCGTCGCGATCGAGGAGATGTTGCGCTGGACCGCGCCGGTGAAGAATATGTGCCGGATGGCCACTGCCGACACCGAGTTTCACGGCACGCAGCTGCACGAGGGCGACAAGATGATGCTGCTGTTCGAGTCGGCGAACTTCGATGAGTCGGTATTCGGTGACCCAGAGAACTTCCGGATTGACCGAAATCCAAACAGCCACATGGCGTTCGGCTTTGGAACGCACTTCTGTCTGGGCAATCAACTTGCACGGCTGGAGCTGAGCACGATGACCCGCAAGATCCTGCAGCGCCTGCCTGACCTGCGACTCGCTGACGACGCCCGGCTGCCACTGCGGCCGGCGAACTTCGTCAGCGGCCTCGAGGCGATGCCGGTGGTGTTCACCCCGTCGAAGCCGGTGCTGGCCTAGCGTTGCTCCCCGCGAGTGTGAATCTACTGCGAGAAAACAAGCCTCAATTCGCAGAGGTTTCACACCCGACGGGCGAAAGCCGACCCCACGCGGCGAATGATGACCGCCGGGGTGTCTTCTGAGGTGATGCGCACCACGATCCAGCCCATCGCGGTCAGAACCTCCGTTCTGGCGATGTCGCGGTTGAACTGTCTCCGGTCGGTTCGGTGGTGATCGCCGTCGTACTCCGCTGCGATCATGGCGTCCTCCCAGCCCATGTCCAGGCGTGCGATCAGTTGGTTGAATTCGTCATACACGGGGATTTGCGTTCGCGGTGGTGGGAAGCCTGCGCGCAGAAGCAGGAGACGCAACCAGGTTTCACGCGGTGACTCAGCGCCGGCGTCGACGAGATCGAGCACCGCTGGGATCCGTGTGACGCCGCGGCGGCCTCGGTATCTTTGGCACAGCAGTTCAACGTCGGCGACTTTTAGGTCGGTGGCATTGGCCAGGGCATCAATAGCTGCCACCGCCCGGCCCATTGGATTGCGACACGCGAGGTCGAGAGCCGTGCGGGCTGGCGTCGTTACCCGCATGCGGTTGATTTCGACCACTTCGTCCTCCGCGAGCCGATCGGCATAGGTACGGATGCCGGCCGGACGATGGCGGTTGCCGTAAAGAAGTTCAGCGGGTGAACCCGGGTCGACCCACTTGGAGCCATGTAATGCGGCGGCTGATAAGCCGGCGACGACGCCCCGCCGACGGGACCACAGCCAGGCCGCTTCGGCCCGAGTCAGAGCGTCGAAAGTAGTGCCGCGCGGGACATAGACGCCAGGATGGATCGGGAAGTAACGGGTGCGGAGGGCATAAGGGGTCACGACTCCCGCAGCGACGGACTCGCTGCCGATGATGGCTGCCGACATGGATGGAGTCTGTCAACGGGCACCGACACCTCGCGAGTGTGAAATCTCTGCGAGATTTCGGCCGCGAAGTCGCAAAGGATTCACACTCGGCACGAAGAAAAGCGAAGCTAGCGCATCTTGAATTGCGGGGCGCGCTTCTCCTTGAAGGCCAGCGGACCCTCCTTGGCGTCCTCGGAGAGGAACACCTCGATGCCGATCTTGGTGTCGATTTTGAAGGCGTCGTTCTCGTGCAGGCCCTCAGTCTCGCGGATCGAGCGCAGGATGGCCTGTACCGCCAAGGGACCGTTGTTCGAGATCACCTCGGCGATCTCCAAAGCCTTGTCCAGTGCCTGGCCGTCGGGTACTACGTGACCGATCAGTCCCATCTCGAGAGCCTCGGTGGCCGTGATGTGTCGGCCGGTCAGCAGCAGTTCGCAGGCGATCGTGTACGGAATCTGGCGGACCAGGCGAACGGCCGAGCCGCCCATCGGGTAGAGGCTCCACTTCGCCTCGGAGATGCCGAACTTCGCGCTCTGGCCGGCCACCCGGATATCGGTGCCCTGCAGGATCTCGGTGCCGCCGGCGATTGCCGGGCCCTCGACCGCGGCGATCAGTGGCTTGGTCAACCGGCGGCCCTTGAGCAGACCGTCGATGCGCGACGGGTCATAGCTCCCGTCTTTGAAGGAATCGCCCGGCGGCTTGGCGGTAGCGGCCTTCAGATCCATGCCCGCGCAGAAGTAGCCGCCTGCGCCGGTGAGGATGCAGACCCGGATATCGGGATCGTTGTCGACGCGATCCCACGCCTCGACCATGATCGAGAGCATCTCGCCGGAGAGCGCGTTGCGGGCCTCCGGACGGTTCATCGTGACGATGAGGGTGTGTCCGCGCTGCTCGATGAGGGCGTCGCTCACGGATGACTACCTTCCTGGCTGCTGCACTTGTGGAGAACTGTAACAGGTTCTAGTTTGGGTCCGTGGCCCTCAACATTGCCGATCTTGCCGAGCACGCTATCGACGCCGTGCCAGAACGTGTCGCCCTGATATGCGGGGACGACCAGATCACCTACGCCGGACTTGAGGAGAAGGCGAACCGTCTCGCCCACTACCTCATTTCCCACGGCGTCAAGAAGGACGACAAGGTCGGCCTCTACTGCAGAAACCGCATCGAGATCGTCATCGCGATGCTCGGCATCGTGAAGGCCGGTGCGATCCTGGTCAACGTCAACTACCGCTACGTCGAGGGCGAGCTGCGTTACCTGTTCGACAACTCCGACATGGTCGCACTGGTGCATGAGCGTCAATACGCCGAGCGGGTCGCCAATGTGTTGCCCGAGACCCCGAACGTCAAGACCATCCTGGTGATCGACGATGGCAGTTCGGTGCCGACAAAGACCTATCAGAGCTACGGCGGTGTGGAGTTCTACCAGGCGATCGCCGAGGGGTCACCCGAGCGTGACTTCACCGATCGCAGCGCTGACGATATCTACCTGCTCTATACCGGCGGCACGACCGGTTTCCCCAAAGGCGTGATGTGGCGCCACGAGGACATCTACCGGGTGCTGCTCGGCGGAACAGACTTCGCCACAGGCGAATTCGTGGCTGATGAGTATGACCACGCGAAGCAGGCCGCCGCCGGGCCCCCAATGATCCGCTTCCCGATTCCCCCGATGATTCACGGAGCCACACAATCGGCGACCTGGATGGCACTGTTCACCGGCGGAACCGTTGTGCTGTCGCCGGAATTCGATGCCGACGAGGTGTGGCGCGCAATCGAGCACCACAAGGTGAACCTGCTGTTCTTCACCGGTGATGCCATGGCCCGTCCGTTACTCGACGCCCTGGAATCTTCCGAACGCGACCTCTCGTCGCTGTTTCTATTGTCCAGCACCGCGGCGCTGTTCTCGCCAAGCCTGAAGGAACGCTTCCTCGAACTGCTGCCCAATCGGGTGATCACCGACTCGATCGGGTCCTCGGAAACCGGGTTCGGCGGTACCAGTGTTGTGGCAAAGGGACAGAGCGGCGGCGGAGGTCCGCGGGTCACCATCGACAAGAGGACGGTTGTTCTCGACGACGACGGCAATGAGGTCGTGCCGGGGTCGGGTGTGCGCGGCATCCTGGCCAAGCGCGGCAATATTCCGGTCGGCTACTTCAAGGACGAGAAGAAGACCGCTGAGACCTTCCGCACCATCAACGGGGTGCGCTACGCGATCCCGGGTGATTACGCGCAGGTCGAGGCGGACGGCACGGTGACGATGCTGGGCCGCGGCTCGGTCTCGATCAACAGTGGCGGGGAGAAGATCTACCCCGAGGAGGTGGAGGGCGCTTTGAAGGGCCACCCCGACGTCTTCGACGCCCTCGTCGTCGGAGTGCCCGATCCGCGGTTTGGTCAGCACGTCGCGGCGGTCGTCGCTCCCCGTAAGGGCAAGCATCCGACCCTGGCCGAGTTGGATGCGTTTGTGCGCACGGCGATTGCCGGCTACAAGGTTCCCCGCAGTTTGTGGATCGTGGACGAGGTGAAGCGCTCGCCAGCCGGCAAACCCGACTACAAGTGGGCTAAGGAGCAGACCGAGCAGCGGCCGGCTGACGAGGTGCACTCCAAGCACACCGGGGCGAAGTGATGCACACCGAACTGTGTGATCGGTTCGGCATCGCGTACCCGATTTTCGTGTTCACTCCGTCGGAGAAGGTGGCCGCCGCCGTCACCCGGGCCGGCGGTATGGGTGTCCTGGGCGCTGTGCGGTTCAACCACCCCGACGAACTCGAGTCGGTCCTGTGCTGGATGGACGACAACACTCTCGGCTTGCCGTACGGCGTGGACATCGTGATGCCGGCCACCGTGCCGACCGAAGGCACCACGGTCGATATCGACAAGCTGATTCCCCAGGCGCATCGCGACTTTGTCGCCAAGACACTGGCTGACCTCGGCGTCCCGCCCCTGCCCGGCGACGGACCGGGTAGCGAAGGCGTCCTGGGCTGGCTGCACTCCGTCGCCCGGTCACATGTCGACGTCGCGCTGGGCCACCGAATCAGCCTGATTGCCAATGCCCTTGGCTCACCGCCGGCCGACGTGCTCGAACAGGCACATGCTGCCGGCGTGCCCGTCGCCGCGTTGGCCGGTACCGCCGGCCACGCCCGCCGGCACGCCGACAATGGCGTGGACATCGTTGTCGCGCAGGGCTACGAAGCCGGCGGGCATACGGGTGAGATCGCGTCCATGGTTTTGGTGCCGGAGGTTGTCGATGCAGTGGGGCCGACGCCGGTCCTGGCTGCCGGCGGCATTGGCAGCGGGCGACAGGTAGCCGCCGCTCTCGCGCTGGGCGCCTCCGGTGTGTGGATGGGCTCGGCGTTCCTGACCGCGGCCGAATACGACCTGGGTGTTCGCCATGGCGATGGTCCATCGGTGATTCAGGAGGCACTACTGGCCGCGAGCTCAAGCGATACGGTCCGCCGGAAGATCTTCTCCGGCAAGCCGGCTCGCCTGCTCAAGAGCCGCTGGACCGATGCCTGGGACTCCGAAGATGCCCCGCAGGCCCTACCGATGCCGCTGCAGAACATCCTCGTCAGCGAAGCGCATCAGCGGATGAGCCAGTCAGCCGACCCCACGACGGTCGCGATGCCGGTGGGCCAGATCGTCGGCCGGATGAACGAGATCCGACCGGTTGCCGACATCATGGCCGAGTTGGTGTCCGGCTTTGACGAGGCGACGCGGCGACTCGATGGTGTTCGCGATCACTGAGGCTCTACAGTCAGACCGGTGAACGGCGCCCAGGCATTGTTGACTGCACTTGTCGATAACGGAGTAAGCGTCTGCTTCGCGAACCCGGGCACGTCGGAGATGCACTTCGTCGCGGCTTTGGACACCGTGCCGGAGATGCGCGGTGTGTTGACCCTGTTCGAGGGCGTCGCCACCGGCGCGGCCGACGGTTACGCCCGAATGTCCGATGAGCCTGCCGCGGTGCTGCTACACCTCGGACCGGGCTTGGGCAATGGGTTGGCCAACCTGCATAACGCCCGGCGTGCCCACGTGCCGATGTTGGTGGTGATCGGCGACCACGCCACCTACCACAAGAAGTATGACGCCCCACTGGAGTCCGATATTGACTCGGTTGCCGGCACGGTCTCCGGCTGGTTGCGGCGCACCACCGATGTAGCAGAGGTCGCCTCGGACGCGGTCGAGGCTGTCACCTCAGCTCGTCGGCACCGTCACATCGCCTCGCTGATTCTACCTGCTGATACCTCGTGGACCGAGGGAGCAGGAGGAGCGAAAGCCGTTGCGGCACAATCACCCACACATATCGGTGACAGTGATGCGGTCACGACTGCTCTTCGGTCCGGTGAACCGACAGCAATTCTGATCGGTGGGGACGCCACCCGGGCGGCGGGTCTTGATGCGGCGGCTCGGCTGGCCCAGACTTTCGGGACGAAACTGTTCTGCGAGACATTCCCGGCCCGATTGGAGCGCGGTGCAGGTCTGCCGGCCGTCGAACGGATCGCCTACCTCGCCGAGGCTGCGACTGCGCAACTGGCCGGCCTCAAGCATCTGGTTCTGGCCGGGGCGGCGCGGCCGGTGTCATTCTTCGCCTACCCCGGCAAGCCCAGTGATCTGGTGCCCGAGGGCTGCGGGGTGCACACACTGTCGGGACCCGTGGGAGCCGCAGCAGCCCTCGGGGCGCTGGCCGAGGAGCTAGCACCCGACGCGGTCGCCGTCACGGCGGCACTGTCCCGTCCGGTGATGCCGTCAGGACCGCTGACGATCCAGACGTCGGCCGATGTGATCGGTGCGTTGCTGCCGGACCGGGCGATCGTCGTCGATGAGGCCAACACCTCGGGATTCCTGCTGCCGCATTCCACCGCGGGCGCGCCCGCACATGACTGGCTCACATTGACCGGCGGAGCGATCGGATACGCACTGCCGGCGGCGCTCGGAGCCGCGCTCGCCGGCCCGGACCGCCCGGTGCTGTGTCTGGAATCCGATGGCTCGGCCATGTACACCATCTCCGCGCTGTGGAGCCATGCTCGCGAGTGCCTCAACATCACCACCGTGGTCTATGCCAACCGGGCCTACGACATCCTGCGGATGGAACTACAGCGGGTGGGTGCACAGAGCCCAGATCAGAAGCCTGGCCCCAAGGCCGAGTCGCTGCTTGAGTTAGCTCCCCCCGCATTGGATTTCGTGCGGATCGCCGAAGGCATGGGTGTGCCGGCCCGCCGGGTCGCCACGGTCGACGAGCTCACCGACGCGTTGCAGTGGGCGTTCGGTGAGCCCGGCCCGCATCTGATCGAGCTCACCATGCCATCGATGGCCGGTTAGCGCGGTATCTCGAACACCGGATCGTCGCAGTCGAGCGCCTCCGCGGAAAGATGGCGCTTGATGATCTTGAAGGTCTCGGTCCGGGGCAGCGATGAACTCACCCGCACGAATGACGGCCACTGCTTTCCCCCGAGATTGGTCTGCTGGGTCAGGAAGTCCCGGAACGCCGCCGGGTCGAACTCGATGCCGTCCGGAAACACCAGTGCCGCCATCACCCGGTCACCGACTGCCGGGTCCGGGATCCCGTACACCGCCGCCTCGGTGAGGCCTGGATAGCGCATCAGCACGCGTTCGATCGGGGCGGTACCGAGGTTCTCGCCGTCCACCCGCATCCAGTCACCCAGCCGGCCGGCGAAGTAGATGTAGCCGGCCTCGTCGCGGTAGGCCAGGTCGCCGCTGTGGTAGGTACCGCCGATCATCCGCTGCGCCTCGGCCTGGGGATCCTTGTAGTAGCCGCGGAACTGGCCCGCCCCTGCGATATTCACAAGTTCGCCGATCACCCCGGGTGGACACGGCTCTCCGGTCTCGACGTCGAGGATCGCAAGATCGTCGGTGATCGGCCCCAGCGAACTGTCCGGAGTGTCGGGGGTACGCGCCACCGATACTCCACCCTCGGTGGAGCCGAACCCGTCGATCACCATGACATCGAAGCGCTGCGCGAATCGGCTCAGATCCCGGGGGGCACCCTCATTGCCGTACATGATCCGCAGCGGGTTGTCGGCATCATCCGCCTTGGGCGGGGTGGCGAGGATGTACGACATCGGCTTGCCGACATAGTTGGCGTAGGTCGCACCGAACCGGCGAATATCACCGATGAATTGTGACGCGGAGAATTTGCGCCGCAACGCAATCGACGCACCGGCCGCGACGGCCGGAGACCAGCCCGCCATGACTGCGTTGGAGTGGAACAGCGGCATCGACAGATAGCAGGTGTCGGAGGGCCCCAGCCCGAACCGATCGGCCAGCATCACTCCGGGCCCGGCGACCTTCTCGTGGGTGCAGCGCACCGCCTTGGGGTCACCGCTGGTGCCGGAGGTGAAAATGAGCATGAACAGATCGTCGGGTGCACAGTTGGCGAAGGTGATCGGCGAGCCGCTGAACCCTGACAGTTCGTCAGCCCACGTCGGTGACGACACGTCGAGTACGGCCATACCCTCGGGGGCGAACCCGGTGCCATAGGAATCCAGGTCGCCGTCTGCCAGCACCAACTGGCAGTCAGCGTGGGTGATATCGCGGCGCAGGGCTGCACCGCGGCGGGTCGGGTTGAGCCCGACCGGAACAATGCCGCTCAATCCGGCCGCCACCAGAACTGCCGAGAACAACGGGGTGTTACCCAGCAGCACGCCCACATGCGGCGGCTGATCGGGATTCAGGCGGGATCGCAGCAGGGCGGCGATATCGGCGGCGTACTGAACATGGTGACGCCACGTCGAATAGGACCCGTCGTCGGCGTGGACGCCGCGATCGTCGACCGCGGCCAGGCCTGCCAGCAGGCCGGTGACCGTCGGTGCGGCCGGCACTGATTCAGGCAGGGGTACCGGCCAGGTCCCGACCGATGATGAGCAGTCGGGAGGTTGCGCCACCGAGTGCGAACTCGATCTGCTTGGCGGTGATGAAGTAGCGGTGCACCGGATGGTCCATGTCGATACCCACTCCGCCGTGGACGTGCACGGTGGTGTGGGCCACCCGGTGGCCTGCCTCGGCTGCCCAGAAGGCCGCGGTGGCCACCTCCGTCTCGGCGGGCAGATCCTCCGACAGTCGCCACGACGCCTGCTCCAACGTCAGCCGCAGACCCTTGATCTCGATGTAGTCATCGGCAAGTCGCTGCGAGACCGCCTGGAAGCTGCCGATCGGGCGGCCGAACTGCTCGCGGGTCCGCGCGTAGTCGGCCGT
>Ga0164295_10001110_pt1 | contig 22274 bp, 38 predicted proteins | sample GEODES006metaG_FD_111798 | JGI IMG/M metagenome (GOLD analysis project Ga0164295, IMG submission 111798) | Oligotrophic lake water microbial communities from Sparkling Lake, Wisconsin, USA - GEODES006 metaG | ecosystem: Environmental > Aquatic > Freshwater > Lake | place: USA: Sparkling Lake... | reverse complement strand
TAAAGTTTGCGAAACTAATGATTGGGCATTCTCATTAAGAAAAATTGTGGACAAAGATAGCAAGTATGTTTGTCTTGATGATTGTGAGAACTTAGGTAAATGGCCTACATGCTTAAGTGAACAGGAATATTTTGTAGATGTAGGTGCATACTTTTTACCTACATCTATTGCAATTCAAATATCTCCTTTATGGTATCGCAGAGCAAGACATCCTGACGATCAACCTGAAGTAGATCGTATCATAATGCAAGTATTACGTGAACACGAATTTACGTATGATACCAATGGAATATATTCATTGAATTATAGAGTTGGTAATAGAGAAGATTCGGTCAAGGCTGACTTCTTTAGGTGGGGTAATGGATTGATGGAAAAGAAATTTAAGGATGGATACCCATGGAGAAAGAAATAAACTACAAATATAATGAAGGACAACTTATAACAGAGTTGAAAGAATATATCGACGCCACTTACGGCGAACATTATTCGATGAACAAATTTCAGGCAACTGAATTTATAATTGATAATGGTCACGGTGTCGGATTTACCGCAGGGAACGTAATGAAATATGTTCAAAGATACGGAAAGAAAGCCGGAAGGAATAGACAAGACATACTAAAGGTGTTACACTATAGCATGATGTTATTATATGTACATGACATTGAAACCAAGGAGTTAAATAATGCAGATCAGTAAAGAGACAATTGATATCCTGAAGAATTTTGCTAGTATTAATAGCAATATTCTAATCCGAAAAGGTAAGGTATTATCCACAATTAGCACAGCTAAAAACATTTATGCGAGAGCAGAAGTTGCTGAAGACTTTCCGGAGGAAGTTGCAGTATACGATTTGAATTCTTTGTTAGCTTTGCTAACACTGATGGAAAGTCAAACTGTAGATTTTGGAGAAAAGAGCTTAACTATGTCGAAAGACAATGGCAAGTTTGAATACTTCTATTCTGCACCGAACGTAATTGTAGCAGCGCCTGCCAAGGAAATTGAAATAGATTCACACTATGAATTTAAATTGACAGCAGAAGATGTTAATATGATTATGAAAGCGGCGGCTATTACAGGTGCCCCAACAATCACAATCTCCAGCAAAGGCGAGAATGTTACATTGACTATCGGTGATAAAAAGAATGACACAGCAAATACTTATAAGAAAATTATTGGTAAGAGCGAACATTCATTTGATTGTCATATGGCAGTAGAGAATTTTAAGATTGTGCCGGATGCATACAATGTTACAATCTCGAAAAAGAAAGCATTCCAATTTAAACACGCAACAAAACCATTAGGATATTTTATCGCAATGGAACCTGATTCGGTGGTATAATATGCAAGAAAATTTTTATGTACCAAGACGTGAGTATATTGCTGTTCTTCAGAATGAAGTAGAGACTCTAAAGCGTTATTATTACAAACCAAATGAGGAAGGCACAGGACATTTTAATACAACAATAAGTGTATTAGAGCAACGTATTAACGAACTTAATACTGTCCGAGATGCAACAACAGCTTGAAATTAAATTATTGGTCTTTGGGTATGAAGTGGAAAAAAAATTAATATTATGAGGTTATTATGGATTATCGTGAAAATGAATTTTTATGGGTTGAGAAATATCGCCCCCGCAAATTAGAAGACTGTATCTTACCCGCAGACCAAAAGCGTATCTTTCATGAGATGTTGTCTAAGGGTGAGATTCAGAACATGCTATTATGCGGTGGGGCAGGTATGGGCAAGACCACAGTTGCCCGAGCATTATGTGAAGAACTAGAAACAGATTATATTATCATTAACGGATCAGAAGAATCAGGTATTGATGTTCTTCGTACAAAGATTAAACAGTTTGCATCTACTGTATCATTCAGTGGTAAGCCTAAGGTTGTAATTTTAGACGAGGCAGATTATCTTAATCCGAACTCTACACAACCTGCATTGAGAGCATTTATAGAAGAGTTCTCATCTAATTGTAGATTTATTCTTACTTGTAACTTTAAGAATAGAATCATTCCTCCGCTTCATTCTCGTACTGCGGTTATTGAATTTAAATTACCTAAAGCAGATAAGCCTAAAATTGCGGCAGCATTCTTCAAACGTGTTACCGAGATTATGTCTATCGAAAAGATTGAGGCTGACGGTAAAGTAATTGCTAAGGTAATCGAAAAGCATTTTCCTGACTATAGACGTGTTCTAAATGAATTGCAGAGATACTCAGCCTCGGGTAAAATTGACGAAGGCATCTTTGTTAATTTAGGCGAATCCAATATGCAAGAACTAGTCTCTTCTTTAAAGGATGGAGATTGGAAGAAGATGCGCACATGGGTTGTAAATAATATTGACAATGACCCTGGGACTATCTTTAGAAAATTATACGATACATTAACAGATCAAGTTAAACAAGTACCGCAGTTAATTTTACTACTTGCAGATTATCAGTATAAGGCAGCATTCTGCGCAGATCAAGAAATTAATCTTGTAGCATGTCTAACTGAGATTATGGCAGCGGTAGAATTTAAATGATAAATTATGTCAAACCAACTTTTGAATGGATAAGAGATGACTGGCACACTAACGCTAATAGGTTTATGTTGGAGTGTCTTGCTTGGGGTATATCTATTGGGTGTTCTATCACAATGGCACTTACGGTTCCCAATCCTCCTTTACTTATACTGTATCCTATCTGGATCTGTGGTTGTGCTATCTACGCTTGGGCTTCTTATACTAGGAAATCATTTGGTATGTTGGCTAACTACTTATTGTTAGTTACAATAGATACCGTTGGATTAATTAGGATGGTGCTATGAGTTTGTTTGGAGAACCTGTCGCAAAAATAGAGGAAGTTCCGTATAAGGCTCCTGCAATATCCCCCTTTGATTTTATCAATGCAATACATCATAGTAAGGAAAATTTAATAGTCGACGATTGGTCCGAGAAACAGTATAACCCTTGGGTCATTAATAAAGGATTATCCTACGGACCAGATACAGTAATCCCCGCCAATGAAATGAACTCTCGTCCTCATTTGGATAAGATCCTTCAATTTCACTTTCTTATAAATATTATTAGGCCTAAGAAGAGATTCAATAAATGGATCAAGGCTGAGAAAATCAATGATTTGGAAGTTATAAAAGAATACTATGGCTACAGCACAGAAAAAGCTAAGCAAGTACTCCCGCTTGTAGATGACAAGATTATTGACGATATGAAAAGAAAAATAACAAAAGGTGGTAGGAATGAGTACTGACATGATAAGTATTGACTTCCCGGGATATAAACCCTTAGAAGTAATACTCGCAGAACCCGACGATTTTTTAAAGGTAAGAGAAACTCTAACACGGATAGGTGTGGCTTCTAGAAAAGATAAAATACTATTCCAATCTTGCCATATACTGCATAAACAAGGTCATTATTTTATAGTTCATTTTAAAGAGCTCTTTGCCTTAGATGGAAAGACCGCTGATCTATCAGATAACGATTTACAAAGAAGAAATACTATTGCTAAATTACTAGTTGATTGGGGATTAGTTAAAATTAGTAATCCAGATTACTTTACGGATTATGCCCCGCTTTCTCAAATCAAAGTTATATCCCACAAAGAAAAAAATGAGTGGATGCTTGAAACAAAGTATAACATTGGTAAGAAAAAATTGACAACTAGCACTAAATAATATATAATAAAGAATCCCCGAGATGGGAACAAGGAGAAGGTAACCTTGTAAAAAACCTTCGCCAAACGCTACGCCTTCGGGGTAGTATTATTAACTCGCTTATTTAAGGAGCACAAAATGCAATATTTTTTAAACAACCTACCTAAAGATTTCGACAAATTCTTTGTAGGATTTGATGATCAATTCAATCGCCTTTCAAAGATGCACGATGATCTGACGAAAGCAATCCCAAACTATCCCCCATACAATATCAAGAAAACAGGCGATAACACTTACGTTATCGAATTAGCTGTTGCTGGTTTTGCCAAACAGGATATCGAAATTGAATTAGCTGATGGTAAGATGATTATCAAAGGCAACGTACAGAATGACGAAGCCGACGATGCATTCCTATTCAAAGGAATCGCTAATCGGGCATTCACAAGATCTTTTGCTTTAGAAGACACAGTCGAAGTAAAAGATGCAGCCATGATGAATGGTATGCTAAAAGTATTCTTGGAAAAAATTATTCCTGAGCATAAGAAGCCAAAGAAAATTGAAGTAAAGGATTCTGAGGCAGAAGTAAAAACAACAAAGAGCAAAAAGCAATTACTTACAGAAGATCCACAAGATCGTGATCTGTAATTTTAAACTACTCAAAAGGTAAAAAATGCAAAAAGAACTAGAAGCTCTCGGCGGGGTTGACACGCCATACATGAGCAATTTTTGGAATTGGGTGAAAAGAACTTTCACAATATCATATCAGGATGAGATAGAATCTTATCTTGCACAATCTGTGGATTATGTAGACTTTGACAACAGAATGCGCAACCTTCAAAGAAGAGGTATGATATGAAGAAATTCTTTTTAAGTATTCTTGAAGCAATTCAAGCAATCAAAAAGCACAGAAGCGATACCGGTTTAAAGGGTCGTTAAACACGGGGACTTCGGTCCCCTTTTTATTAGGAAATAAAATGATTAAAATTCTTAAACTTGTTACCGGTGAAGAAATCATCGGAGAATTAAACTATACAGAAACAAAGATTGAAGTAACACGCCCATGTGCTGTTATGTTGATTTCATCCAAGTCAACACCCGATCAACATTCTATGGCATTAATCCCATACGCAGGTTACGCTAAAGATCATACTATTACAGTAGATGAAAGAGCAGTAATTTGGGAAGCGGAATTAGAAGATTCTGTTTACAATCAATACCAATCTATTTTCGGATCGGGTATTCAAATATTATCGGAGCAATCTTCTATGTCTCCAAATCACGCATCATTAAATATCGTACAGAACTAATTTCTTTTAGTTAGTCTCACCCGTTCAGTTATAGATGAGGGGCAGGATCCTGATCTGTTATAATAGGTCTTTTGTATAGGACCCTTATCTCCAGAAGCACATTTATACTCGCATACTAAAAGATTGTCTGAGGCTTTTTTACTAGTTAGGTTGCAAGAAGTTTCCACAACCGTATAAGGTTTTTCTACCTTATCTTTTGAAGATACTTCTATTTTAAAATCAAAATTTATATTTGTTATCAACGGTGCAACTGCCGCGGAAAAGGCAGCAATGCTCAATAAGGTTTTTTTACTAAGCATTGCTGTCCATTAGGTTAAAACCAAAGCCAAATACCTTGACTCAATAGTACCATACCAGCAACAGCAACGTACAAACTACCTTTATACATCTTATTGTTGACTGCTAAAATACTTGCAGATAATAAAACAATTGCCAATTGAAATGCCATACTGGCGAAAGTTAACCAAGGAGTATGTTTACTAGCTTCATCTCTTGCCTTTTCGTAGGCTTGGGCTTTAGCTAATAATTCTTTCTTACCCTCGCCTTTGTCAGGTTCAGATTCATATCTAGCAATCTTGGCATCTAATTTTTCAGCTTTTGCTTTGTCTCCGCGAGCAACATAATCGTCTCTTTGTCCTTCAGCAATAGCTTGCTTAATTGATTTGGATTGAAAGAAAGCATATGTATCAGTTGCCTTTAATGTATTCTTTAATACAGCACCACTGAAACTACTAGCATAGTATGTAGTAATTGCCAGACAAAATGCCATAACAACAATCACCATTCCTGCCTTATCTTTAATTAACGCCTCTCGCTCAGAACGAGATAGAGGTTTTGTTTCTGTTTTTACTTCAGCCATATAACTCCTTTAATGTTTGCCTGAAAACAATTTCACAAGTATCATTGCAATGGTAATAAAAAATAACATAAATGCATTCACAATTATAAGGGCAATAACTGTTCCCTTATCTAATAACCAGTTCCACAAATATTCATATTCTTCTGCTAATCTTTTGAACATTTTATCTTCCTACGTATTTTTGAGGTTGAGATTCTTTTTGTCGTTGCGATTCGGATTTAGGAATAAACCCGTTGCCTAACTGAGGATATTTTCTAATTCGATCTTCGACAACAAATGATATCATTAATCCAAATGCTAATGTTATTACAATCGCCCCTATTCCCCAGGCAGCTTGTGCTCGGGCAATAGCTAATCTTCTTTTTCGTTTAATTAAATTTTTATGGTCTTCTTGCATTTGTTTTGCAATAAGAATTTTTTGTTCTTTGCCCATAACTTCCATCATTTCTTCAACTTCAGTATGTAAGGCACCTAATTCTTTTGGACTTTGATATACCATTATTTCACGCAATTCTGTTCCCATTTGTTCTAATTGTTTTTTCATTAGAACTCTTTGTAATGCTCTTTTACCTAAACTAGAATCGCCCGCGTATACTTCTGTTTTAGCACGGCGCTCCTCTTCATCAAAAATAGCCATGCATTTGTAATAGTTATCATAGTAAGCGCCAAGATGATTGCCGATCTCAGTATAGATACCAGTAGTTTCACCTGATTGTTTATTGAGTTCTATTACGCGATTTTTCTCTTTAACAAACTGATTACGTTGTTCTACTGTCGCGGGTTTTTCTGGGGGGTGTAATTTGCTGAACTGGTCGTCAAGATCTTTTAGAACATCTTTGACTTCTCCGGCTGCACCCTTTATATCCCTGTAAAGTTTGCATCCTGCTTTAACTGCAGACACAGCGCCGTTAGCGAGAGCAAATAGAGTTATTGGATCCATTGCTCTTTTCTTCTAACACGTGATGTGTACAGTAACACTGCGAATTGTCCTTTTTAATTATTATCTATTGACAAATTCACGGGATTACTATATAATCATACATATATTTATATAACTAAGGTTTTATTTTAATGAAGTTTTATACTAGCGTAAACCAATATGGCAACAGTATCCTTGTTCGTGGGATAAATAACGGCCACAAAGTACAGGATAGAATTCCTTTTAAGCCTACTCTTTACTTTAATTCACCAAAGGAATCCAAATTCAAATCTGTTTATGGGCAAGATCTATCACCAATCGAATTTGGCAGTATAAATGAAGCTAAAGAATATGTTCAACAGTATAAGGAAGTTGAGAACTTTCCTGTATATGGAAACACAAACTATGGATATCAATACATATCTTCTGCATTTAAAGATGACATAGAATTCGATATGTCTCAAATGAAGATATGGTCATTGGATATTGAGACAACTGCAGAACTAGGATTCCCCGATGTTTCTAATCCTAATGAGAAAGTTCTGTTGATAACTACGCAGGACTATGTAACCAAACAACTTGTAACCTTTGGATTAAATAAGGCAAATCCTGTTAGTGCAAACCACACGTATGTTTATTGTGCAGATGAAACACAATTGCTAAAAGAGTTCTTGGAATATATCGCTGAAGATCATCCTCATATTATTACAGGATGGAATGTAGAGTTCTTCGATATCCCATATCTGTGTAATCGCATTGCTAAAATTTTAGGCGAGGATGCGTTAAAGAAGTTGTCGCCGTGGAAGGTTGTAAATGAAAAGCGTATTCTAAAATTAAAGAAAGAAAATATTTCGTTTGAAGTATTGGGTATTGCTATTCTAGACTATTTGGACTTGTATAAAAAGTTTACTTATAATGCACAAGAGTCTTATAAGTTAGATCATATTGCTAAGGTAGAACTAGGTAAAGAAAAATTATCATACGAGGAATATGGATCGTTCTCAGATTTTTATAGAAAAGATTGGCAGAAGTTTGTCGAGTATAATATTCGAGACGTAGAACTTGTTGACCAACTCGAGGATAAGATGAAGTTAATTGAACTGATCCTAACAATGGCATATGATGCGAAATGTAATTACATTGACATCTTCTCTGCAGTAAGAACCTGGGATTGTATTCTATATAATCAACTACTCAAGAAAAATATTATTGTCCACCAGCGTGAGGACAAACCTGGTAGGCAAATTGCTGGAGCATATGTACAGGAACCTATTCCTGGAAAGTATAATTGGGTAGTATCATTCGATGCGACAAGTCTGTATCCTAGTATTATTATGCAGTATAATATGTCGCCAGAAACACTTGTTAATAATCCTAAACACTTCGACATACAAATTAAAGATCTTCTTAAGGGAGAAGATGACTTATCAGATTTGCAGGAATCGGATTATTGTATGGCATCCAATGGCAGATGTTTTACAAGAGATAAACAAGGCATCTTCCCTGAGATTGTACAAAAGTTATTTAATGATAGAAAACAGTATAAGAAGCTGATGCTTGATGCAGAAGCCGAGTATGAGAAAACAAAGAATCCTATTTGGAAAAAAGAGATATCGAAGTATAATAATTTTCAGATGGCTCGAAAGATTCAGATGAATTCTTTATTCGGTGCCTGGGCTAATGAGTATTTTAGATTTTATGATTCCAACATTGCTGAAGGTATCACACTAACAGGTCAGTATATTATTCAGAAAGTAGGTAGAGACCTCGACGCATACTTAAATAAAATTTGCGGAACAAAGGATCATAGCTATTCCTTTTATTCTGATACTGATTCTTGTTATGTTACCTTTGCTCCTCTTGTGGAAAAATTCTATAAAGGAAAAGACCCAGAAAAGATTGTGGACATTCTTGATGAAATATGTGAGGGTAAGATTCAGGAGATTCTAAATAAAAGTTGTAATCAAATTGCAGATTATACTAATGCTTTTGATAAGAAGATTTATTTTAAACGAGAGGCAATCGCAGAAACAGGTGTATGGGTTGCGAAGAAACGATATGCTTTAAATGTCTACAATAACGAAGGGGTTAAATATTCAGAACCTAAGTTAAAGGTTATGGGATTAGAAATTGTTAGGTCTTCTACACCCGAGCCTATCAGAGATGGATTGCGTAAAGCAGTTAAACTTGCACTAACAGCTGATGAACAAACACTACAAGACTATATAAGGGTGTTTGAATCGGAATATAGAAAGATGAAACCTGAATTGATTTCCTTTCCTCGAGGAGTTAACGGAATAGGTAAATATACAGATAGAGCAGCCATATATAAACAGGCTACACCGATGCATGTCAGAGGTGCACTATTATATAATTTTTACTTGGACAAATATGATTTAGGTAAAAAATATGAAAAGATTAAAGAAGGCGATAAGATTAAGTTCATATATTTAAAAGAACCCAATACTATCGGTGAAAATTGTATAGCTTTCAATACTATTATACCGCCTGAGTTTGATCTGCTTAAATTTGCAGATTATGATACTATGTTCGAGAAGTCATTCTTGGAACCTATGAATACGATATTAAACGGAATAGGATGGTCGGCTAAACCTCAAGCAACACTAGAAGGATTATTCGGATGAAAAAATTATTAGTAACATTATTTGTAGCATTAGTTGCTACAGGATCTCAAGCATGGGATCAGCGTCAACCATTACCACCAGAACAATGTAAGGTACATAGCCCATTCGGTTTTGCCGATAGTGCAAAAAAGTATACACCTATTTGCCGTCAAGCATATTTTGTGGCATATGATGCACCTGCAAAGATTCCTGCATATGTAGCGTATACATTAGAGCCAAAGAATGCTCTTGGTTGTGTTGCAAGAACAAATGCTTTTGCTGCAGATAAATCTGTTAAAGATGGCCCAGTCCCAGGAGACTATGCTGGTACAGGATATGACAAGGGTCACGTATCACCTGACGGAGACTTAAGCTGGGATCAGCAAGTTGAATATGAATCATTCCTTATGACTAATATGGTTCCCCAAGCAGGATCATTGAACAGAGGCATTTGGAAATTATTAGAAACATCTGTGCGCGCATGGGCAGTTCAATTAGATGCACCATTTACAATTTACGGTGGCGGTATCTATAACGACATAACAGATAAGAAAATTGGTTCGGGTGTTATTGTACCTCACGCATATTATAAGATTGTAATCAATCGTAAAACAAATGAATATGCTGCATGGCAATTTCCACATATTCCACCTTATCCTAATTTAGGAAACGATTTAACAAAATACAGAGTACGTGTTACCGATATTGTTAAAGAAGCAAAAATTGCATTTGGTGTTCCACCCAATGGCAAGGAAATACAACCAGGTAAAGAATGGCCTGTTGACTTTGGAAAATTAACCAAAGATAAAAGAGCAAAGTGTGGCGCATCGGCATCTGCAGATTGATCTTTTTACTTGACAAATACTGCAATATACATTATAATATACTATATACATAAGGAGATACTATGTCATTACTTGATAAATTGAAGAAAAATTCGACGATCAAAGAAACGGAAGTTTTAAATAAATCCAAGTTCTTTCAAAAGAAAGATATGATTCAAACATCTGTTCCTATGATCAATGTGGCGTTGTCAGGAAGTTTAGAAGGTGGCTTGACCCCAGGCTTAACAGTTTTTGCTGGACCTTCTAAACACTTCAAGACAGCCTTTTCATTATTACTTGCGAAAGCTTATTTGGAAAAATATGAAGATGCTATTTTATTATTTTATGATTCTGAGTTCGGTAGTCCTCAGTCTTATTTCGATAGTTTCGGGATTGACACAAGCAGGGTATTACATACCCCTATAACAGATATTGAGCAATTAAAGTTTGATATCATGAGTCAGATTAACAATGTCGAGCGTGGCGATCATGTTCTTATTTGTATTGACTCTGTAGGCAATCTTGCATCTAAGAAAGAAGTTGATGATGCACTTGAAGGTAAGTCTGTTGCAGATATGACCCGTGCTAAACAGATGAAGTCGTTATTTAGAATGGTCACACCTCATTTGACTATTAAAGATATTCCAATGGTTGTTGTTAATCATACCTATTCAGAAATCGGTTTATATCCTAAACAGATTGTATCTGGCGGAACAGGCATTTATTATTCTGCAGATAACATCTTTATTATCGGTCGCCAACAAGAAAAAGATGGCACGGATGTTGTAGGTTATAACTTTATTGTGAATGTAGAGAAGTCTAGATTCGTAAGAGAAAAATCTAAGATCCCAATCGAAGTAACATTCGAAGGTGGTATTAGTACTTGGTCTGGTCTATTGGATGTAGCAATTGACGGTAAGTTTGTTGTTAAGCCATCTAATGGTTGGTATTCTAAAGTAGATATGAAAACCGGCGAAGTAGAAGATAAAAAGTATCGTGTCAAAGATACATATACAAAAGAATTCTGGATGTCTATTCTTCAGTCGAAAGCATTCCGGGATTATATTGAGGGTCGCTATAAAATGGCATCCATTGACATGGTTGGCGTAGAAATGGCAAATATAGATATAAGCGAGGAGTTCGAGCATGCAAGTGAAGTATGAACCATGGGTTCTAAAAACAGAAGAAAGTGAAGTATGGGGTGTAAAAATTCTAGATGGCGAATTTGCAGGTTGCGCATTTGCTATTAATGAACTGGATGAAAAAGAAGGTTCAAAGGAATTGATGTTAGACTATAATGTAGTTTCACCCCCAGAAGGTAAATCTGTTGAAGATGCTAGCGGGCCTAATTTTGACGCAGCACTAAATTTTATTATTCAAGACATTTTACAAAAGGCAATTGATGTATACGAAAATCGAGAAGGTAATCCTACAGAACCTAGCGAATGATGATGTGTTTATGAGAAAAGTGATCCCGTTCTTAAAGCGGGATTACTTTATTGACAACAACGAAAAGATAGTTTATGATAAGATTAAGAATTTTATAGATGAGTATAATGTAATACCTACAAAGGATGCGTTGGTTATTGCATCTCAAAATGATAAAAGCTTAAACGAAGATCAGTATAAGGAAGTTGTAGAACTTATACATGAGCTTGAACCTACAGACCATAATAAAGATTGGCTGTATAAAGAAACAGAAAAGTTCTGTAAAGACAAAGCAATCTACAATGCTATTCTACAATCTATTTCTATCATAGATGGCAGAGACACAGCAAGGTCTGAAGATGGTATTCCTCAGCTTTTGCAGGATGCGCTAGGAGTGTGCTTCGACAATAATGTCGGACATGATTATATCGAAAGCGCAGATAAACGATATGAATTCTATCACCGTGTAGAATCAAGAGTCCCGTTTGACTTAGAATACTTTAACAAAATTACCAATGGTGGAATGCCTAATAAGACATTGAATGTTTGTTTGGCAGGAACAGGTGTTGGTAAGTCTTTGTTTATGTGTCACGTTGCAGCTTCGGTATTGGCACAGGGCAAAAATGTTTTGTATATTACTTTAGAGATGGCTGAAGAAAGAATTGCGGAATGTATTGATGCTAATTTAATGAACATCACTATGGATCAACTGAAAGATCTTCCTAAGACTCTTTTCGATAATCGTATTGAAAAGATTCGTGCAAAGACAGAAGGAACTTTAATCATTAAAGAATATCCTACTACTGGCGCACATACAGGACACTTTAAAGCATTGTTAAATGAATTGCAACTAAAGAAACAGTTTAAGCCAGATATCATTATAATTGATTATTTGAATATCTGCGCATCATCTAGATTCAAAGGCGGCGCTAATATTAATTCCTATACTTTGATTAAGTCTATTGCGGAGGAACTTAGGGGGTTGGCAGTAGAAGAGAATCTTCCTATTCTTTCTGCTACACAGACTACTAGGGGTGGTTATGGTAACACAGATGTAGAACTAACAGATACTTCTGAATCGTTTGGTTTGCCTGCGACAGTGGACTTTATGTTTGCTTTGATATCCACAGAGGATATGGAAAAGATGAATCAGTTGATGGTTAAGCAATTAAAGAATAGATATAACGATCCTACAATAAACAAGAGGTTTGTCATAGGTGTGGATAGAGCAAAGATGAAATTATATGATCTTGAACAATCCGCGCAAAAGGGATTGAGTGATTCCAATATCCAATATAATGCGCCTAAAGAGAACGACAGACAAAAAGGTATTTTCGGAGATAATAAACGAGACTTTTCAAAGATAAGGGTATAGTATGCAATCACTAAAGAATACTAAATTATCTGATACCAATTTAAGATTAAAAGCTAACTCTGCGATAAGAGAAATAGATAGTCCTATTCCAATGAACATCAAAGAATTAAAAGATATAAGTAAACTTGAATCACATCAAATCATTGAAGGTATAGATTTAGTATATACTAAACATATAAATAATTTGTAGTAACAAGGAGATTCTATGATAGTAAGTGTAAACGGAGCTAGAAATAGAGAATTAACTAAGTTACTTAAATTAGCAGCACAATCATTCGCTGATAAATTACTTTCCCCACAACTAGAAAAGAACATCCAGGTAAAGATCAAAATACATGATCGATTGGACGCTGGAGGTTTCTGTGATTTTGAAGAGGAAGGTTTGCCGAATCCTCGCAGTTTTAAAATAGACATTTGCAGAACAAAAAAGAAGATACATATGTTCTCGGTACTTGCACATGAGATGGTTCATCTCAAACAAATGGCAAAGGGTGAGATGAAAGACAAATATGTTAAATCAAGATACGTAACAGTTTGGAGGGGAGATTGGTATGAGGATGATGTTAACTATTGGGATCAACCTTGGGAATTAGAAGCCTATGGTTTGGAAAATAGTTTAGTTGCCAAGTTTTTAATTGAGCACAATCAATTCAAGAATCTTCGTCAGAAACAAGAGAATTGGTTTGTGTATGAAGAAGATAATGTTTTGGATGAGTGATAGGAATAGATCATGTAATTCAAACTTAATTATAAGGAAAAGAAATGGAAAATTTAACATTTACATTTTATGATATAGTACAGATTGTTTTAATGTTGGCCGCATGCTGGGCTTGTAGGTGTTCGGGATATCAAGCAGGAATATCAGATACAGTAGGGTTTTTTGAGGATAAGGGAATCATCGAACTTACGGATGACTTAGACGTAGTTAAGAAGAAAGATTAATAATAAATTATTACCCCAGCAAGGACTGGGGTATTTTTTTGGCTAAAAATGCTTGACAACCGATCCGAAAGGTGTTATAATTAAGAAAATGGAGAAACGGTTATGAACTTTTCTGTAGGTGCAGATGTCGAAATTCAAACGAAATGGAAGTCCAATCTTCTTGGAGTAGACTTCGATTACAACACCTACAAGGGAACAGTAGTACCTAATCCAAAATGGCTCGATAGAGACTTTGTATCGATTCGTGCGGCAGAAAAAAATAAATTTTTCGACTACCCCATTAATTACATACACAAGAAGTATATCGTAGGCCATGCTTTCTCAGAAGAAAGAAGCAATCTGCGTATCTTCAAAGTGCAATCAAAATCATCAGGAAAGACATACAATGTTACTTCTGATAATGGACATGTATTTTGTGATTGCGTTGGTTTCCAATTCAGAACCAAATGCAAACATTCTGAGAAAGTTAAGTCGGTGTTGTGAAAGAACAACAGCGCCAAACTTTATGCTTGACATGCGATACAAAAGGTGTTATAATTAAGTTTGAGAGCAGACGCTTTCGGTGAGATTAATTTTTATTATTAAGGAGTGACGTATGTCTAATTTTACAGTTGCAGGTGTATCGACTCAGTTTGGTATCACTAAAGTTCGTTTTGCAAACGATATTGTGTCTCGTACTAAGCTTTTAGCTAAAGGCGGACATTCCCCTCTTGAGCTTGTGGAGTTGCCTAAAGCAATGACCAAGTCTGAGGCATGCCAGTATCTTCTAGATACAGGTGGTGTTTTCACACAATGGGCAGGTCTCTTGATTGAGACAATGGCCAAGAAAGAAGGCACTACTGTAGCAGCAACAAAGCCTGCTAAGAAAGTCCCAGCTAAGGCACCTGCCAAGACTCCGGCAAAAGTCCCAGCAAAGACTCCCAAAGTTACAAAGCCTGCAAAAGCTGAAGAAGATTTCGAGATCACAGAAATCAAGAACATTGCAGAAGCAGAACCAGCTTTGATGTAAGGAGAAGAATATGCCCAATTGGTGTCAAAATATTTTGAGGTTGGAACATGACGATCCTGAGTTCATCAGGCGGGCACATTCTGCTTTTGCTGAAGGTAAGTTGTTAAATGAATTCGTTCCAGTTCCTGACGACCTTGCGAATCCAGATACTACTACTCATGGTGGGGTCAATGCGGAAACGCACGACGCCTTGCGATATAGCATGACCAAGAAATACGGTTATAGTGATTGGTATAGTTTTCGTGTCAACGAGTGGGGCACAAAATGGGATGTCGGGGATGAATACGGTATCAACAGTGTCACGGAAAATTCTCTTTTCGTAACATTTGATAGTGCATGGGCACCTCCCGTGGTAGCATATGAAAAAATGTCTAAATTAGGATTTAGAATTGATGCACAATATTGTGAAGAAGGTATTGGCTTTGTTGGTAGATGGTCAGATGAGAATGGTGATGAAGAATTTCAGATTCCAAATACATCAAAAGAGATCGTGGAAAAAATTCCGGCAGACTTAGATGATATGTTCTGCCTTTCAGAAAATAGAGCAATTTCGGAAGAAGAGGAAGCATATGACAGCGAAGATAAATGAGAACTTTAATTTAAGTTACAGTTCACGAGAACAAAATACTAGCGATACAGCCTTGGATTGTACTGTTAGTTTCGAAAATCCTACGAGTGATGATATCCTTATCTATCGACTAAACACCTGGCTTGAAGCCATTGGTCGTGATGAGATTATTGTTACGAAGGTAAAGACAGATTTTTTAGATAAAAAAAGTTCTAAAAAATAGTCAGTGTCCCGTTCATCTAGAGGCCTAGGATAGTAGCCTTTCACGCTATTCACACCAGTTCGAATCTGGTACGGGACGCCATTGTTAAGTGTTATGTGGAAGATTCCAGTTCTCACTGGATAGTGAATCTCTGAATGGTTGTGTCTCCTAGGAAAGCGCAATCAGGAGTTGATGAGGAAGAATGCCCTTTGGACGCTTAGGGAATAAGCCGAGTCGTTAAAATCAAACTCTGAAACGGTGAAGGTCAGACATAACATATAGCACTTAACAATGGCTTCCGCCTAGGTGGCAGAGTGGTCAAATGCAGTGGATTGCAAATCCATAAAGTCGTCAGTTCGAATCTGACCCTAGGTTCCAAAAATAATGCTTGACAAATATTGTAACGATGTTATAATAGAAACAAGTAAAAAGAATCCCGTTACTATTTTTCGTTAAAATAGCGTTTGATTAGCGATAGAGATCCGGTGGCAGAAAACCGTTAGCGGGGTGAAGCCCAGGCTCTGATAGGCAGAATTCTAACTGCACACAGACTTTGAATAAAATGAATGGACAGGGTAACACCTCAAGTAGTGGCGACAATGGAAGGCGTAGACTACACCTAATTTTGCTTCGTTAGCTCAGTTGGTTAGATCGCTTGCCTGTCACGCAAGAGGCCAGGGGTTCGAGTCCCCTACGAGGCGCCAACATTCCCTGATAGCTCAGTCGGTAGAGCGACGGACTGTTAATCCGCAGGTCGGTGGTTCGAACCCACCTCGGGGAGCCAATTGGAGATCGAGAAGCATTGGTGACTTCAGCAGACTGTAAATCTGTCGCCTCAGGCATACGGGGTTCGAATCCCTGGTTCTCCACCATTTTAACTTGAAAGAAAATATGAAATATCAACCACTTGGAAATAAATTAATTGTCAAAGATACAGAGCGTCAAGAAGAAACCGAAAGCGGTATCTATGTAGGTAAAACCTTAGCGGATCCAAGAGCAAAGACTGGAACTGTATTGGCAATTGGCCCAGAAGTTGAAGATGTTAAGGTTGGTGATATTGTATATTTACAATGGCAAAATATACAAACAGTCAAAGAGGGTGATACATATCTTGGAGTAATCTCCGAAGATAACGTATTGGCAGTAGCAGAATAAAATAGCTGGCGATAGTTCAACGGATAGAACAGTAGCCTTCTAAGCTATTAATCCAGGTTCGATTCCTGGTCGCCGGACCAATCATGTTGGCGTTAGTTTAATGGTAAAACCGCGGGTTGTGATTCCGCTATCATGAGTTCGATTCTCATACGTCAACCCAAATAAGAAAGTAGTTATGAAAGAACATAGTCTAAATTCAGCCAATCATTTTATTGCGGGATGGTATATAGACAAAGATGTGGTGGATAAACTTGTATCAGATTTTGTTTCTAAGAAAGATATATGGGTCAATAGTACTAATAACTTTAGAGGCTACTCCAGTTTAGGTTCCGTAGTAATTTCTCAGAGTGTGGCAAAAGCATATGAAATAGAACTAAGTAATTGCATCAGCCACTATAAAGTTAAATACCCAGACTGTATACCTCAGGAGGGACTTACATTTAGTAATCCTAAATGGGGATTGCATGAACCTTATAATGTTCAATGCTATGAACCTGGCAATTATTATAGCGAACTGCATTGCGAAAATTTTGGATCATCTGATAACACAGCATGGCGCACACTTGTGTTTATGACATATTTAAATGATGTGGAAGAAGGCGGAGAAACGTATTTCTCTTCACAGGATATTAAAGTCAAACCTGAAAAAGGACTAACATTAATATGGCCAGCATATTGGACTCATATGCACAAAGGTATACCTGCAACTAAAGATCAAAAGATGATTACCACCGGTTGGTTATCATATGATAATATTTTTATGTCTTAAATACGCGGGAAGGTCTAGTGACCCGAAGAGTCTCATAAGCTCTTTCGAGGATGGTGCGAATCCATCTCCCGCATCCATTTAATTCTCAGGCAATTGAATACGTTCTATTAAACCGTATTCATAATCTTTGAGAATTTCCATTTCAAGATCACAAATTTTAATACGTTGCGCAAAATCTTCGTGTTCTCGATTTCTAAAATCTATTTGTTTTTGTAGTATATCTATCATGATGTTTTGTTTATCATGCTTAGCATTTATTCTAATCATAACCTTTTGTAGATTTGCCATATATCCAACACACGTATTTGTATTTTCAAGCATACTCTGTCGTATGTTAATTACTTCCTGTCTCATTATGGCAAATAAATCGTCAGCTTCAGAATTAAACTGAGGGACAATCTGCCCCATCATTTGAGCAATATGATCTAGTGCCGCATTTCTAATTTGCAGATTAGTTTCAGCATTACCAGATAACTCATATGCTTTACGACGTATTGGATCGGATAAAATCTCATACGCTTCTTTTATGCGTTTAAATTTTTCCTCATCTCCACCCTTGTCCGGGTGATGGATCATAGCCATAGCTCTATACTGAAATTTTATTTCTTCGTCGGTTGCGTCGACAGAAACTTCTAATTCAAGGTATGGATCCATGGTAGATATAAATATGTTATTATCATTTATTTATTAGGAGTTTAAAATGGGCAAAAATAGAGATCCAAAGATAGTGGAAGATCAATTGACTGAGGATGAGGCTTTTAAAGCCATACCAGATCAAATTATAATTGATAACACCGGAACCGACAAAAACGAATACTACGATGTTTTGACTACAGAAGATTGCTTAATGGCAATCTACAAAAATTAATACTTGACATATTTTGTATTAGGTGTTATAATATAAAAATATGCGGGATTAGTTTAATGGTAAAACTCTATCCTTCCAAGTTAGTGTCATCAGTTCGATTCTGATATCCCGCTCCAAAATTGGTAAGTTAAATAAAATTAATATGTTTTTTGACCGACATTTTCCAAACGCCAAAGCAACCTACAAATCTTTGATCCCAAAAACTGTAGTAAACATATCTCCTCATAGAAACTTGTGTATGGAGATTGCCACTGCCCAAGGCACCAACATACGTAGACTTTTAAATGCAGGATGGAAAGGTAAAGTTATTGGTTATGATTTATGGGCAGCAAATTGTTCAAAACCTATTATAAAACAAGCAGAGCTAATTCAAGGAAATATTTTAGATACACTGGTACCATCTTATAATGGAGAACTTATTGACATATTGTTTTTAGATTTAGACGGAAATCCTATAACAACAGCTTTCACATTAGAAATACTAGCTCAGGGGTTACGAAATTCTTTAATTTATGTTGACGAATTTCATGGATCCAAACAATGGCAAAGCTATGATGCTAAAGTATTAGCAATTTGGCTAGCGCAATATGATATTAAGTTTGATATCGTACATTACACCAAATATGGAGTACTAATACAAACAGGTAAAGGATATCCTTCAAGCTATTTGTTGGAATGTTTAAAATATGATTCTAAATAAACACATTATTTTTTAAGAGGTTACTATGCCAGCAATTTTTCTAGTTAGCGATACACACTTCGGCCATGCTGGAGTATGTCGTTTCCTAAGATCAGATGGAACCAAACTTCGTCCCTGGGATAATCCAGATGAGATGGATGAAGAAATGATCCGTCGTTGGAACGACACAGTCAGACCAAATGATAAAGTTTATCATCTCGGAGATGTGGTTATTAATCGTAAGGCGCTAAAGACATTGTGGCGTTTGAACGGAGATAAAGTTCTTATTAGGGGTAATCACGATATCTTTAGAGACGAAGAATATAGAGAGCATTTCAGGGAACTGCGTGCATATCATGTAATGAATGGAATGATTCTTTCTCATATTCCAATCCATACTGAAAGTCTAGCTAGATTTGGAACTAACATTCACGGTCACCTTCATGCGAATCGTGTGATGGCAGAGACCTGGGGTAAATATGAAATTGATCCCAGATACCATTGCGTGTGCGTAGAACAAACTGATTTTGCTCCTATTCTTTTTGAGGATGTTATCAAACGAATTAAAGAAGAAGGTGGAACAGTTGGTTTTAAGAATGGCAATGGCTCAACAGAATGTCCAACGTAATCAGAATAAAACCTGATGAAACTTTCGGGGAATGGGTAGAGCGAGTCCGTAAATATGAATATGGATTTGCTCTACAACAAATTGCATTAGGTGAGAAACCATATAAGGTTATGGAAGAAATGGCAAAGCGAATGGCACAAAAGATAATGCATCCTGTTTATAAAGCAATAAAAGATTCAAGTACCATTTCCATTGATATGGAACAGTCAAAAAAACAATATGAAGAAAATTTTATAAACAAAGTTGCTCGGGCAGCCGATCATGTTTTGGATGAATAGGTATTGCCCTTTTCCATTAATGATTTTATAATATAGAAATGCCCGGGTGGAGAAATTGGTAAACTCAGAAGACTTAAAATCTTCCGCTTCGGCTTGCGGGTTCAAGTCCCGCTTCGGGTACCATATGTGAGAATAAAACTTAACAGAAGGAGTTAGAATGAGTAATTTAAAAGGTAGTAAAACAGCAGAATGTCTTAAAGAAGCATTTGCAGGTGAGTCAATGGCTAATCGTCGTTATTTGTATTTTGCAAATGGTTGCGATATTGCAGGTGAGAATGATATAGCTGCACTATTCCGTAGCACTGCTGAAGGTGAGACAGGTCATGCGCATGGACATATGGAGTTTTTAATTGAGGGCGGCGCAGGAGAACCAGGTACAGGTATGTCAGCAAAAAGTCCACAGGAAATGTTGGAAGCAGCAGTCCACGGTGAGACGCACGAATATACAGATATGTATCCCGGCATGGCAAAGACTGCCAGAGACGAAGGATTTGATGAGGTTGCTGATTGGTTTGAAACATTGGCAAAAGCAGAGCGTAGTCATGCGAATCGTTATATAAAGGCTTTGGAAGCCCATAAATCTAATCAGGTATAATATGATAGTTAATCCGAGAGATACTTTAACAGAAATAGTTACACAATGTGCATGTGGTCGTAGTCCAACAGGCAGATGCGTTGGCTGGCACAATTTAACCGAAGAACAATTTGAACGGCGCCTTCAGAAATATAATGAAGACAAAGCCAAAGAAGAAAACAATTAATAATTAGCGCTGATAGCTCAGTTGGTCAGAGCAGAGGACTCATAATCCTTTGGTCGTAGGTTCGAGCCCTACTCGGCGTACCATATAAAGGGTAATATGAAAGATCTTGATCGAGGCAGATATACATCAGAAGATGCTGCACTTAAAATTGGTAATCGGTATGATATGGTTTTGGTTGCTACTGCGAGAGCACGGGAACTCAAAAAGGAAAAACATACTGATGCCAGAAGCAATATTCTACGGGCTTTGGAAGAAATTGAAGAAGGTAAAGTAGGTATTGAATACTTGAACATATATGCAAAAGGAAGCCGTCAGAGTAGACACCATCGAAATGGATAACTAAGTCCTTGACAAGATTGTAATTTTATATTATAATATGTGTATAGTAATTAATATTACTATGTTTTTTTAATTAATTTAAATGGAGTCACACAATGTTAAAACAACGTGTTTTGAAAGTACTTGAGTCTGGTCGTAATTTTACGCCTGCTCAATTAGCAGGTTTGACGGGTTCGTCTGAAGACAGTATCCGTCCTCGTATCAGCGAACTTCGCTCAGAAGGTTATGCTGTTTACACTAACCAAACTAAGAACGGTAAGACAGCTTATCGCCTTGGCACACCAAGCCGCAAAATGGTAGCAGCCGCCTATGCAATGATGGGCGGAGAAGCATTTAGCCGCGCTTAATGCAAAATTGACGAACACTTCCCCCTACCTTTTATCGCAACGATAATAAAGTGTTTCCGTACGGCGTAAGCGGAATTTTTATATTATTTGATTTTTGAGATCATCATGAAACATAAATTTAAACTGATTCTATTAGTAGCAGCATTGTCCATATCTGGATGTTCTTCTGTTAAATTAAATGAACCAAGTTCAATTAAAGACGCAAAACTTGCAACAAATTTTACAGATGAAGGTGTAAAAATATATTACACTTTTACAGGTAAACTTGAAAAGATTGAAGTGCATGGAAGAGCTGAAGCATGGAAAGGCAATGTAGAAGCCTTGGCAGAAGCAGATGCATTAGCAAAATTAGTTAAGTTTGTATACGGTAATGATGTATCCACAAATCGAAAAGTAAATATTATTGGTAAAGCAATTGAGAATGCTGAAGACTCAACTAATACAGATACTATAACATCTGACTCTAAAGAATTAGAATCAGAGTTAAGAAACAAACCAAACAATTCAAGCAATGCAAAGCGAACAGCTAAGATTGTTAACGAAACAGTCACAGACACAGTAACTTCCATGAAGTCGCAAGGTAAACTTGTAGGTGTACGAAAAGCAAATGATTACCAAAAAGATAATGGCAAGACATACGTAGCAGTTTATGTGTGGAGTGATAAAGATCAAGCTATATCTGAGAACATTCGTAAAAGGATGATGGGTAAGGAGTAATTATGCGTAAGACATTTATTGC
>Ga0164295_10001109_pt1 | contig 22280 bp, 8 predicted proteins | sample GEODES006metaG_FD_111798 | JGI IMG/M metagenome (GOLD analysis project Ga0164295, IMG submission 111798) | Oligotrophic lake water microbial communities from Sparkling Lake, Wisconsin, USA - GEODES006 metaG | ecosystem: Environmental > Aquatic > Freshwater > Lake | place: USA: Sparkling Lake... | reverse complement strand
TGTCCTGTGTGTCCCGGCTCCCCCCGGTGTCTTTTTACGGGTCACGAGGGGTTCGGGTATCTCGTATCGCAACGTGGCGCGCAGTACCAGTAATATCTCACGCACCGCATCCTCACCGACAAACGCGCCCGGCTCCCCCCGGTGTCTTTTTACCGACAAACGCACATTGCGCGCGGGGGGTAAACACGCGCGGCGAGAGAATTATAATCACAGCGCGGATGCCAAAAATCGAAAAAACCGATTTCATCCTTTCATCCTCGTGCAGGCGTGGCTGGACGCACGGCGCGGGCAGCAGGGCGCCGGGATGTTCACAAGCCGTGGGAGCATTTTTGGGACGAAGAGCGCAGCTGCACATGCTCATGGTCGCCACGAGCACGGTCGCTCGAGCAGCGAGGCTGTCCTGCTCCTCGACTGCGGAGGCGCTGACTTTGATGTGCTCGATGGATCTGATGTGCCGGCCTTGCCAGTCAACAGCTACCTGAAAATTTACACGCAGTTCGGCGACACACTCATTGGCGTGCTGGAGACTGGCGAGGGTGCTGCAGTCTTCGAGCTGACGAATCACGTGCGGCGCTCCTTTGCAAAAAGCGTGTGCTTCTACCCTCAGTGGCTCGTCGCGGATGAGCACGGCGCAGACGAGACCGGAGCCATCCTCGCATACGTAGAGTGGACGGCTCCGTCTCTTAGCCCACGCAAATTGAGCGCTCTCAAAGCCGCGGACGCGTCGGTAGAAGACCGCCTCATCACTCCGCCGCGGGCTCGAGGGAACCTGGACGAGCAGCCGTACCGACTCGCACTCCGGGTGCTTGCCACATTGGCTTACGCCGTGGCGCCGGGCCACCGCATCAGAGTGCTGCCGACCAGGTCTCAGTCTGAGGTGCGCTTTGGGACGGTCCACCGGCTCCTTCACAAGGGCACGTGCATAGTTCGTTTGGACCAAAATGCTGGCGACTTGCCTGTCGACCCGCGACCATCGACAGTGGCTACCGCAGCGCATTTCCAGTACTCCGAAGGAGACTTACTGCTCGTCCCACACGAAAACAAGACGGGAGATAGGGTGTGGGCAATGGTGCGTGTGCGCAAGTGGATGGGCTTTGGCAATCGATACGTCGTTGTTGCACGTCTACGTGACTTTGAGGGCGAGATGGCCGCGAAAGAGACCGAAGCGATAGAGCGACGCCTGGCACGCGCCATCGAATCCGCAGCAGTCGCACAGGAGGTGCAGCTGGTGCTGGCGTTGATCTGGACATCGGTACGTGATCTGCAAAAGATGCCAGGCGATTGGAATGACGAAGATCAACTCAGCACCGCAGCGGACGTCGTTGTACACACTCGAAAAGTCGAGATCCAGCAGCGCGCAAAGGAGGCAGCAGAGCAAGCGGCGAAAAAGGCTGCTCGGACAGAGGTAGAGGAGCAGGCTGGAATGGAGATGGCCGCGATAGATGCGCGCCTGGCGCATCTGAACCAGAACCGCGCCCGCGCCTCGACCAACGACCTATTGGAGATGAAGAAGCTCAAACAAGAAATGAGGCGGCTGCAGGACGAGGAGGCTGAGAGGGCAGCTGCGTGGTTGAGGAAGGATGCCGAAGAGGCTGCCCAAGAGATCATCGACGGCCTCGTCGACGATGTCTGTAGCTCATCGGGGTTGCCTAAGATCAGCCTGCGGGAGCACGATCTAGGCAACCTGCCTGAGCACGATCCGCGGTTGGAGAGGGTCGTGCCTCCGATCTGGGTGAATGACGCGGTGCTGGAGGTAGACTTGACCGAGTACAACCACTCCACCCTGGACGTAGCTTTGGAGTCGTCCGTGAACCAGCTGCCAGAAGCCGTTGTCGGACTTCCGAGCAGCGCTCCGAATGCGGTCGTCCACAGCCGCCAGCCGAGTGCACATCACGTTGTGCGCACGAGCCTCGGCGCTTCGCCTCCCGAAAACTCGAGAGAGTCCGAACAGCACGCATCGCTCCGGCACGAGCTGGCAGAGGGGCTGAATGCGACGCTCCTCTTTGATCTCGAAGGCGCCGCGTTTGAGGTGATCGAGGGTGATGTGTCCACAGTCCCTGCCTGCCTCTCGTTCCCATTGACCACGGCACACAGCCATACCGTCATCGGCACTGTGCTCGCGAAGAAGGATGGCGGCACGCGCTTTGCCGAGCGAGTGCGCTTCCTCACCTCAACGTGGTTCAAGGCGGCTGAGCATGGCGTCAGCACGGCTGGAAGAGGTCTACTCGTTCGGTTGCGATGGGCCCCAGATGCGACCAGCCCGCGAGGGACGATCACCGCCCGAGGCGTCCCCGCGAGCTCGCGGGCTGGTCGCATCTCGATGGAAAGTGCTCCCTCGGCGCGCATGCAATCGGCCATCATCCGCATCACGCCCAATCTGTACTATGCGGTCAACGAGGGCGTGCGGCTGGCGGTTCGCTCGACCAAACGACCATCGGAGCTGAGCTTGGGGCGTGTGGTACGCTTGCTGCACGGCACGCACGGGGGCAAGTGCGTCGTTGAGATTGACAATGGAGGGGGAGTCTTGATCGTGGACCCTCGACCGCCCACCGTCCAGCCGGCATCCACTCCCCGCTACACCGTTGCCGACCATCTCATGGTGCTGTACGATGGCGAATGGAGGAATGCAGCAGTGCTCGAGGGGGATGCCAAAGGGCTTGCTCAGGGAAGCCTCCACAAGCTCCGCATGACGATCCTGAAGCCCTCAAAGTCCAAGTTCACTGCCGAGACGACGACCGAGCTCAACGTTGCGGTCGACCTGAATGAGTGTAACCACATCGCCAACCCCATGATGGTCGCAAAGGAGTACGAGGAGCAGAGGATCTTGTACATCCGGAGCGTGCTCGAGGCGACTCGTCTCGTTGAGGACAATTTGACGAGCAACAAGGTGAACATCAAGGACCAGCGTATCTGTGTGGCTTTGAGGGATGGGCCGACGTGGCACTCCTCGTGCCGCACCTATGCGCGATGGACGAAGCTCTCCAGCGTCCGTGACCTGACCGCTCTACTTCTCGCCCCATCGCCAAACCGCGCCCAAGGCGTCATTGAGGTGCTGCCTGTTCTCATCTCAGCGCCCTCGGGAAGCGGAAAGTCGTGGCTCGTCCAGCAGGCAGCCTACCTGCTGGCAGAGCGTCTGTTGGAGGCTGCCGGAGAGCCGCCCGCCGTGCTCGGCACGGGCGAGCCAGCTCCTGCGCCAGCTCCTGCGCCCGCGCCAGCTGCGCTAGAGCCTCCACCTCCGCCGCCGCTTCCGGCGATTCCCGACGGGCGAGGCGGCTGGGCCCATGCAGGCTCCGTCGATTATAAGGACTTGGGCAAGGAGATAAGCGTCTACCAAGTGATCGAGCTGCTACCAAGTGCGATGACGCTCGACGAGCTGCCCGAGGACGATGCGGAGGCGGCAGCGGCGGTGAAGTTGCATCTCGGGCTGATCAACTTTGTCGGCGCGGCGGGCGCGCGTAAAAAGTTGCTCGTGAAGTCGGTGGTGCCGACGGTTGAAGCAGGAGTGTGGGTGATGGCGCCCGACGCTAAGCCTGTGGAGATCCCAATGGAGCGAATCTGGAGGGTCAAGTGTGAGGGGAAATGGCTCCCTCCCGACAACCTGCGTTTCTTGCGTGACGACGGGCCCATCGTGCTCCCGCCGCGAACAAGACCGCCAGACCCGGAGCCTGAGGCTGCGCCTGTAGAAGACGATCTCATGGCCCCAGCCGTTGTTGTGGATATCACAGCAGCGCCGGCGTTGCTGGAGCCAACACCATACTCGGACATTGATGTCGCCAATATCACAGGGCTGGCCAATGTACTGAAGGACGTCGCGCCGAAGGCAAGCCTTGTCATTGGACGCAACATGCCCCTGATAGTGGATGTGTCGGCACTAGCTAGTATCATCACCGATGAGGACGAGGAGGACGACGCGCAATTTCCACAGCTTCTGCAGCAGTACTTGGAGCTCAAGTACCCTGGTGAGGAGCAGAGTCGCACGCGCCAGCTGCTGCTCCAAGCGTACATCATGCGCGAGCTCACCATCTTGGTGGATGGTCTTGATGAGGCAGCCGGACTCCGCGAGCACGTGGAGACGTGGGTGTTTGGTACGTTGCTGATGTCGGGAAATCAGCTCGTTGTGACCACACGACCTGAGGGACTCGAGATAGCGCAGTACAAGGAACGATTCATCATGGTGGCACTTCAACCTTTGACGGACGAGCAGCGTTGGAAGGTTCTCGATGAAACTACTGGCAATAGCGTGCTCTTTGGTCACATGCGCTCGATTTGCAACATGGCGAGGCTACAGGATAGCGTATACTTGCACAATTTCCCCACCCGAGAGCTGCGCGCTCGAATCGAATCCCTCGAAGTGGCCGATCGATTCTTTCTTTCCGGCAGCAAGCTCAATCCCGGGATGCGCCTGAAGACCTGCGACGGGATGCGCCTCCTAGCTGCTCACAACGGCCCACCAAAATCCAAGTACTTGTTACAGATCGCGCGATTTTTGATGCCTCGGGTTTACAAGGATCCGGCAGAAGAAGCCGCAGAAGAAGCTGAGCGCATGCGTCTGAAGAATAAAAACGTAAACCCGAACTTGAGGAAGAAACCTGCCGAGAAGCCTGAGATCTTGCAAGATTTGGATAATCTGCTCAAGTCGCGAGAGAGTCTCGAGAAGAGTACGAATGGGGCTGCCGAGATTGAGGCGGTCATACGGCAGCGATGCGGAGTGGACGCTTCCAAGGGGCTGGAAGGGGATGCATGGAGTGCATACAAGCTCGGCGTCATGACCCTTCGCGCTCGCAAAAAAGAGCCCAATCTCATGGCGAGCACATTTTGGGCACGAGTGGTAGCACATACGGATGAGCTCTACGTGCTCTGCGAGCTTCTGCTCCCCGCTCTGAGGGAAACGCTCACCCTTTTGCTCAAGGAAGCAGGCGTGGAACTGGAGCCGAGGACACTCCAGGTCCAAGGCGGAATCCAAGCCCTGTGGTCCAAACCGCCGGAGCTTGGTTCAAAGTGGAAGAAAATCGGTCCAGAGAGGCCGATGATCGGCACCGAAATCTTCAGTGAGCAGCTCGAAGAGGCCCTGCGTATGAAGCAGGAGTTTAGCAAGAAGGAAATTTCCTTCTTGGACGTGAAGAACCTCAAGGCTGACAGCTTCATCAAGGTAGATGACCAGTACTTTGAACAGATCGACGACAAAGACGCTCTCGTCATCGGGCGCATCCGCGACCCCTTTGAGATGCATTCCGATGCCGTTGAGATGTATGGCGGCTACTCGTCGGACGTGCTACCCGAGACGCTCATCCGCGACGCTCTGAAAGCCAAGATCTTCTGCACAGATAGCACTGCGATGGTAAAACTGTGCGAAATCCTTGTGAAAGGCTTCGACACGGAACTCGCTGCGGGCGTTGCCGGCAATCTGAGGCAGATGCGGATAGAAGCAGCTCAGCTGACAAACAGATTCGATCGCCTCGACCCATCGCACAACCGTACCATGCGATTCACTGGCAAGCTGTCTGCCAAGCTGCCGGCGACGGAGGTGAGCATCTACGTGGACATACAGGTCAACCACACGGCCATCGTCAAGACGCGCCAACTTGAGACCAGCCAAGAGCCGTACACGTATTTTCGTGAGCGGCTTGCCGTCAGCTCGCTGGTCAATGTCGCAGAGGAGATGGAAAGGATCTTCCGATTTCTCGTCGAAGCAACGAGGTTACCTGTCCTCTTCTCGATGCTGGTCATCATCTGCGGCGCAGACAGCGACTCGTTGAAAGGCCTGCCCGGTAGCGAACTTGAGCTGTATCAGCTTGCCACCGCAGCGGCAGCCCGCAAGCTCGTCAACCAGGACGCGGCCAAGGATCTCATCAGTGCCCTCGCCATTGCCAACCAGATGGCAAGACGGCGAGAGATCTCCACGATCGAGGCGGGCGCATGCCTGACGAAGACGCCTGAGCTGCAGACGCTGTGGAATACACTCGTCAAAGAGGAGAAGCCATTGCCATTGCTCAAGCTCGTGGCTGCCAAGTCTGCCAAGCAGGCAGCACAGTACGAGTTTGTGCACCTCTCCATCCAGGAGGGCTTGTTCGCCGCTGACCTGTTGCGCAACGTCAACACGTGGGTGGGGTGGTGCGACGATGTGTCGGCAGCAAAATTCTTGAACGAGCAGTTCAACCAAAACGTGTGCCGGATCGGCTCGACTACCTTAGGCGAGGCGTTAGCCAAGCGGCGGGCCAGCTGGCACTTTGAGAAGGAGATGAACTCTGGATTGACTGCAGTGGGACGCAAGGGCTTGCTCCCGCTGCTCCAGAACAATACCATTCTGCGTAGCGTGACTCTCTCTGGAATGACCATCGATGCGACCGAGGGAGCTGTACTTGGCGAGTGCCTGCGCAGCATGAACTCGCTCACTCTTCTCAACCTGCAGGGCACGAAAATGGGCGTCATCGCGGGCCTCTTGGCAGCCCGTCTGCTTGGGAGCAGCAACGGAGCTCAGCTGACCACTCTTAACCTGGCCGACACGGCACTCGGTAAGGAGGGCATGGCACCGTTGGCCACGGCACTCCAATCCCACAAGCAGATCAAAGAGCTCGACATTAGCAACAACCAGCTTGGGCCAATGGGTTGCACTTCGCTGTGCGACGTTCTGCGCGTGAATCGGTCGTTGCGCACAGTGGTGCTGCTGGGTGAGAGGCTGGGCTTGCGCACGTCCGAGAATCTGGGCCGTGCCCTCCTGGAGAATCGCGGAAGCGGCGTCAACTTCTGGCGCTCAGACGCCATCATGATCCGGGAGGAGACGATTGCTCTGAACACATCAGACCTCGGTGCAGCAGAAGTCAGTTTGGTTGCTGGCTTGCTGAAACACAACGAGACCCTGCAAACGCTCACGCTGACAAATAGCAATATTGGCCGCATTGGAGGTCGTGATGCGTCGCGAGCCCTACGCGCGTTAGCCACGGGGCTTCGTTCCAATGCCGGTCTCACGAACATCGACCTTCACGGCGTGGAGCTGGGTGAGAGTGCGAAGCGCATGCTCGGAAGCTCCTTGCTTCAAAACCAAGGCGGCCGTCGGGCGGCTCTCCGCTTCAGCTCGGAGAGTTGCCCCGAGCTGGGCACCTTGAACGTGTTTGATGAAACGTCCGTCACAGTGGTGGGGCTCGATGCTGCTGCTGCCATCTTGCTGAGTGGCGCCATTTGCGGCCATGCCTCATTGACGCGGCTCGACGTGAGTGTTCACCCCACATCTCGGGATGGTGGTCGAGACCTCGGACTGTCGATGGCCTCTGCGATTCGGGGCAATGCAATCCTTCCTCTTACCCATCTTGCGCTCAATCGCAGCCCCATCGGTGAGGATGGCATGCGCGCAATTGGAAATGCACTCTTGGACGGCTCCACTGGCGAGGCAGTGCAGGCAGGTTGCCGTGTCGCCTACCTGAGCTGTGACGCGTTCAGCGTCAGGGAGGACGACGTCTCCTTGGACTTATCAACACATACGTTGAGTGTCGGTGCAGCTGTGCTTCTTGCAGGCGTGCTCAAGTACAATTCGCGTGTCACGACGCTTCAAGTCGAGAAGAGTAAGCGCACTGGAAACCCACCGCTACCTGTTCAGTACCTCAAAGGGGCCGAGATCCATCACGAAGGCTTCGAGCCCGGAGTCTTCTCTATCAAGGCTCTTGGAGTGGTGACGGCGACTCTCATCGGTGGCCTTGTCAGCACCAACACCTTGTTCACCAAGCTGCGCGTACAATCGAACGAAAGTGCCTCGGGTAATCGGTCGCTCGAGGCGTTGCTGTCCGTTCTTCGCATCAATAAGGAGAGCGCTATCTCGAGCCTCGACCTCGCGGACTACGGGCTCGATGAGAAAGGCGCTCAAGCTCTCGTGGTTGCTCTCCAGGCGGGCAAGTTGCCAAAATTGAGCAACCTTGACATCTCTAACCATCGCCTCGACCTGACATCTTCAGATTCGATGTCAAGCATGCTTGACATAGCATCGCACCTGAACATCGCACAGGCTGTATCGAAGATCAGCATGGGTGTGCAGGAGCGCGGGTACCCGCCGAGTGTCGTCAAAGAGCTGCGGCTCACCGGGAAGTGCGTCGTCGATGCCGCATTTGTTGAAATCCGCGACTGCGACTGGCAGAGCAATGAAGTGCTTAGCATGGACCAGCCCATGCATTTTATCCTCCGTTGCCTCGCAGTCCAGGATGAGGGAACGCCGCCCGTGCGCATCGGCATGGGCTGGTCGAATGGGTCGCATCAACTCAAGACTCATCCGAGCGAAGAGTGCACCATCCGTGGCGGCTGGGTCCTGGACGACTTCTCCGTGCACTTCACTAGCCCGAGCACGCCCGGGGCGTGGAGGCTCCATATCTGGGTTGCATATGGCGAGGATGGGCCATCGTCGTACGTGACGAGTTCCCCCTTACACTTAATTGTCAGTGGCGTCGGAGCAGCCAAGGCGGAAAGTGCCCCCGCACCCGCTCCCGAAGTGGATGAATCGGCCAAGATTGATGAGGGGTCTGATCCCACCACAGGAGCCTCTGAGCCCATACACATCCCAAAAGACGATTTCGGCCTCATCGATGGTCATGATGGCGCTCAGACCACGAAGCCGCTGATGAGGAAGAAGACGGAAGCTCCAGTGGTCATGCCTCCGCCCCTGCCGTTGCTCGACGATTGCGAAGACAAGCAGGAATACGAGAGCAAGGTGCAGACAGAGCGGCCCGAGCGGCTCTTGCAGGGGGTCGATCCATGGAACAAGCTGCAGATGAAGCGCTCGAGCCCCGCGGTGGAGGCCGCGAGTGACAGGGTGCGCAAGGCGAAGTGGGTCGCAGCTCAGGAAGTCAAAGTAGTGCGGAAGGATCTTGGCGAGAAGAGGCTGCAGGTGGCGAGCATGCACGAGCAGATTGTCAAGCAGCGTCAGCTCGTGATACGGACCGCGGCAGTGATGGCACATCAGAGCGTCGAGCAACGTAGGCTGCAGAATCTCGAGGCAGGCTTCAAGGTCAAGATGGACGTGATTTCCTGGCAGGAGCGAAAAGGAGTTGAACAGCGCGCATGGATCGAAAACATCAAGGTACGGGTAAAGGAGGTCACATCTGCTCGCTCGGCGCGGTCTGCGCGCCTCGCCGAAGAGCAAGCGTTCAAGGTCCGGATGGATGTGATCTCCTTTCAGGATCGAGCTCTGAAGCCGCCGCAAATGGAGGCCGAAGATGAGGTCCTTTACCACTCGCTGATCAGGGAGGTCTCGCCAGAGAGGGAGCGCTCGCCGCCTCGGGCACTTTCCCCTCCGACGCACTCGCCTCCGCCCCCTGCGACCTGCGACCCCACGGCGCCTGCAACCCCACGGCTCGCCGCGGCACGCAAAGCTCGCACGGAGGCCGCCAAGAAGAAGGACGCCGCCGCAAACCGCGTCGCAGCAAAGCGCGTGACTTCGAAGAAGAAGGAGCAACGTCGGGCCGAAATCGGGGCGTTCTCCACGATGCTCAACAACTACACCATCGAGGACATCGTTGGGAACGCAGCCGTGGTCGTGCAGGCAGTGTCGGATGCCGACCCTCATGTGCGGATCGCGGCGAGGGCTGCTCTCGATCGCTTCCTCGGCGCGGCAGGCAAGCTCAAAGTCCATCCACTGTTGACGCCGGATATGGATGAACTTGTCGATAGTCTGGTTAAGAAGATGATCGACCCTGCTGCCGAGACGCGCCAGAGCGTCGTCGATGTCTTGGCGCTGATGCACAAGGAATGCTTGGCACGCCACGCCCCGAGCGTGGTCGCGCAGCTCAAGCATTCGAACGGCGAGGTACGGCTCACCGGCATCAAGATTCTCAGCCTTCTTGACCCCAAGGATCTCGGCCTTTGTGCTACTACTCTGTCGCTGATGCTCGACGACCGGAGCACGGACGTGCGGCGCGCGGTCGCGCGAGCGATGGCCAGCCTGGAGGCGAGCACGATCTCAGGCTATGCCGAGCGCATCGTCAGCACGCTGTCGAATCCCGACGTCAGCTATCGGCGCCTCATGCTGACGACGGTGTTCGGGCAGATCCCAGCTCCGGCGCTCGAACCGTACCATCCCGTCATCGGCGAATACCTTTCGGGGGCCTCGGCCGCCGAGCTCAGGGATGCTGTGTGGCTGCTGAGCATGATGCCAACGCTCATGATTGCTCAATTAGCCAAGAGCCTCGTGCGCAACTTGGAGGATTCGGATGAGGCGGTCAGCGTCGCTGCGCAGACGGCCTTGTGCAAGCTCGACCCGGCCACCCTCGCGTCGCATGCGACAGACTTCACTGACCGACTTGCCAGTGCGGACTGGAAGGAGTGTGTGTCTGGACTGCGTGCCCTGGCCAAGCTCACGCCCATCTTGCAGCAGTCAGCACCCCTCATTTTCCGTAGACTGGAAGACGACGACGTAAATGTGCGCTGCGCGGTTCTCGAGACGATGCGTGTGATGAAACCCGCAATCATCCTCAGCAAGATGAGCTCGGTCGTGCCAATGCTAGTAGATCCCAACGACAACGTGCGCTCGATGGTTATCGACTTGATCAACCTCATCGACCCCACCGAGTTCGTGGCGCAAACTGCGAGCCTGACCCCCCAAATCATCTCGTGCATCCGCTTCCCAGACGACAGGGTGCGTGCCTTGGCAGTCACTTTGGCGGGGCACTATCTGGACTATGACCAGGAGCTTGTCCGGCAGTATGTCGAGCTAGGCGACTTTGTCCAGCTGCTGCAAGACCCTAGCACCCAAGTGCGGCTAGCGACCATTCCAACTGCCGCGCGTTTTGAGAAGCAGGACTTCATAGCCTATGCGGAAGGAATCGTCGACACCTTTGCCAAGGAGGCCGAGCGCGAGCGAGGCGCGACTTCGGCGCGGAACACGCCAAGGGCTGCATCGGTCTCAAAGCTACTCATGAAGACGCTCTTCTGCAAGCTGGATCCGACAGTTCTCGAGGCGAAGCAGGAGGTGCTCCTCCCCGAAATTGCCGCCGCTTTTAAGCGCCTGGAGAACCAGAAATGGCAAGTTCGTCGAGAGGCGGCTGAGGTTATTGGCGCGCTTGCGCACTTGACAACGGAGAACGAAATGTATTCCCTGTACGAGAAGCTCGAGGACCCTAGGCTTGAGGTGAGCTGCGCCGTAGGTGATGCTTTGTCGCGGATAGCCCACTTCAAGCTGAAAGACCTTGCCGAAGAATTCGTCCAGAAGCTCCGGGGGGCCCACGAGGGCGCGCGCATGAGTTCGGTCAAGATCCTCCAGCAACTGGCGACGACGACGGAGTCGTCGACCCCCTTGCTGAACAAGCAGCAAATCCAGGCCCTCCAGCGCGTGGGCGCGTCCTAATGTAGAGAGCGGGCAACCAGCCTCGGTGTTGTGGATAAGATGGCGCGAGTCGCCCCGAAAGTGGCTGATCTACAAGAAGGTAAGCACACAGGGCCGGTAGCCGGTAGAGTACCAACGTACTGTAGATAAGCCAAATCCTGCTCGGTTGGGATTCTGTAGAGCTGCTGTACACACGACAGCCGGCTGCGGGGGTCCTCACCGCACTCAAAGCGTACGCGCCCGGTTCGGTCGGTAAGCCGAGCGCGCCGCGAGCCGAAAACGTGGGTACGCCTTCCCGAAGTAAAAGCACCGTACGTTACGTATAGAACTGAACAGATACGAGATAGGGATCCGGTACACAGTTCTTGACGCACGACGCATGCGGCGCTGCCGTTTAAGGACTGCCGCCTAACGTGCAGCCCCGATCGCATCGGCGCACTGTCATGGCGCGCAGTGTGTGCGCTGTTTCATGTACACACTGCGCGCCATGACAAGTAAAAGCTCCGTACGTTATTTCTGATGACAGTTCTTCTTCATGTACACTCTACACAGAAATATGACTCACCACACCACAGGTGCGACAGGGATCCGTCGTTTTCGAAGATTTACAGCGGGCCGAGCCGTACATCCGATCGTTGTGGTTGCATTTCAGGCATCACCATCAGGATCAGCGGGTGGCAACTACACACCGACCAAGTTACCACCTCCGGTAGCACATTTGCCGTCCACACATCGCATGCACCTTTGAACTTTTCTTGTAAGTTGCGCCCTCCGTCTCTCTCCGTCTCTCTCCGGGCCCCCGGCCATTTCACATGGCCTTGGGCTGCCCTCCGCGAGGTCAGCTGACTACTTTCACTCCCCAAAACCGCGAAAAAGCGAAAGCCTCTTTTTTTACATGTACCTTCTTGTCTTCTTGTCGAGAGTGAGGTTGGTCTGTTGGCTCACGTCGAACTTGGACATGCCACACGACCCCCGCCTTGGATGCTGCACTTATTGCCGCAGTTGTTGTCGCCCTTGTCGCCATATTGTCGCCATCCCAATCGCCCCCGCATCAAGGCATGTTTATATAAAGTTTGCATGCAAGATCTCCTCGACGCCGTCGTCGACGCTCCACAATAGCTCCACAACGGCACAGCGCGCCACTGAGTTCTTATGCACCGTGAAGACAGCATGCCAAAAGCTCAGCGTCCACTTGATGAAGCGCCGTCCTGAGCTCAGCGCCCTCGGGAAGCGGCGCCGAGCGCTGTCTTGAGCTCGATCTCCTGTCGGCCAGGCTGAGCAGGGTTCAGGTCGCCACCAGCCGCCTTGACGACACGAACCTTCCAGCTGCGCTCGAACCACGCCTCGAAGCTCTTCCACTTGAAATTCCCTTCGGGTGTCAGGTCGTGCTCGCTCGCGCCGTCAGAGAGTACCTTGCCTTCGGCGACACGGCCAGCGAGCTCTTCATAAACGAGCTGCGCGTTCAACTGACGGTCCTCGTCGGACTCAAATGTGCCGCGCCGCGTGAGGTACTTGAACTGACGCTTGAGCACGAGCACCGCTTCCTCATCAACGAGCTTGTTAGCGATGAGCTGGTCGGTGAGGAACTCTGCCTCGGAGAGTTTGGGGTGCACGTTGCACTCGCCGTCGCGCACGGCGTCGCGTAGCAAGCACTCGTCCACCCGCATGCCAAAGTCAGTCTCTCGGATGGAGCGGCGTCTGCCGATCATCCCCACGTCGGAGATGGCGTCGGCGAGCGCGATCACGGCCATCGGCAGGTAGACGACAGCGAGCATCTTGGCCATGCCGCTTCGCGGGCAGATGTCACCATACCCGATGGTCGTCATGGTGATCACAGTCCAGTAGAAGGAGTCGATGAAGCCAACCACATCGAGCTCGAGGTTCTTGAGCCAATGTGCAACCCCACTGTGATGGCCGAGAAAGCTCACCGCGAGCTCGCCCAGCCACATCATCACAGGGTCCTCGCCAGCTGTGAAATCGGGTGGCTCGCGGATGTATTGCCAGTGCAGTGCCATACCCGAGAGCAGCACAGCCAGTGGGCTGAGGAGTGCGAGGGCATAGCGGCGCCCGTAGCCGCCCTCTGCTTTCATCCTTGCATTGATCTCATCCATTGAGAGGCTCATGTCGCGCGTGTCCACGCCCTTGCCACAGATGCACTCGAGCAGCTTCTCGCGCCATTCGCCCTGCAGTATCGCAACCAGCGGCGCGAGAGTCCCGAGGACTACGGTGATGCCGAGGACAGCATAGACGCACGTGAAGAGCTTGCCGAGAGGCGATTTGGGGAAGATGTCACCGTATCCAACGGTCGTGGAGGTGACGATCAGGTAGTACACCGTATCGCCCGGGGCCCATCCCTCGAGCAAGTTGTACACGATGATGCCCACCGAGAAAAAAAGTACAGGAACCTTGGCGCTCTGATAGAGCCCATAGAGAGCATCGCAGAGGTTCGTGAGCACACCGCCGCAACGGCCGATGTTTCCGCGCGGCGACTCGATGGCGATCGAGATGTCGTCGGCGCCCTGAGCTTCGGCGAGCGCCGCCGCTGCCGCGACCTCCAACTCGGTGGCGAAGCGGGTGGCAGCCTTGGCTACCGCGGCTTGAGCGGGGGTGGTGGCCAAGGCGGCGAGAGTCCGAGCCTTGTCGGTCGCCTCGCGGATCATCGCGTCGAAGCTGTCGATGGGGGCAGGCACAGGCGCGAACGAGCGCGATGCATGCACCGAAGGCGCTTGCAGCAGCGGCATCTGTGCCTCATCATCAACCGGAGGTGGCATGGCGGCCGCCTGTGGCAGGTCGATTCCATAAGTTGGACTGCCCGGAACTGGCTTTCTCGCGGGTAAGTCAGACCTGTCAGAGCTTCCCTCGTTGGCGCGACGTTGCCTCGTGGGTGGCATCTTCAGAAGGCGTGTACGCGGCCGTTCGTTGGAGGAGGTTGGGGATAATTGGCAAAAAATTCGCCAAATTGGCCCACCACGCCGAAAGTAATCAGCATGCATTCGCCCCGAAAAGCGCACGTTGGGTGGCGTAAAGCGTGGATCTGACGGAGACGACACAACTATGCATGACCGACTGATGACTGACTACATTTAAAAGACGATCGGACCGCTCATCTCCGGATCTACAGAATCTAAACCTCCTCCTGGATCTGCACACGGTAGAACTCGATGAGAATCTCGCCCGTGGCCGTCCTCAACTGCGCCGTCGTCTTCTCGTGGCCAACGGCCGGTTGGCCGTTGACCTTGAGGAAGACATCGTACTCCTGCAGGCCCGCCTTGGCGGTGAGCCCGGCCGCGATCAGCGACTTGATGTACGGACGCTCCTTCCCTGCGAGCGTGATCCCCAGCTTCGTGTCTGCTGTCGGCTTGTTGAGTGTCACCGTGAGGATCTCATCAGGGGCGGGCTCGTACGAGTGCGCCGCATGGGCCGGCTGCTTCTTCTCGCGCGCGGACCGGATTGACTTGCCTCGCATGGCGGCCTGCACCTTCGTCGCGGCCGCAGCCGCTTCCGCGTCGGAAGTCGTTGTTTTGTGACCATGCATCAGACTGCCCATCCAGGACGTCAGACGATGGGCGGCCGTCTCAACCTCTTTCGGGGCGGGCTCGTCCTGGGCCGGCTGCTTCTTCTCGCGCGCGGACCGGATCGACTTGCCTCGCATGGCGGCCTGCACCTTCGTCGCGGCCGCGGCCGCTTCCGCGTCGGAAGTCGTTGTTTTGTGACCATGCATCAGACTGCCCATCCAGGACGTCAGACGATGGGCGGCCGTCTCAACCTCTGTACGTCTCTTCGAAATGAAATCTCGGAGCAGCGCGCGCGCCACCTCCGCCTCATGCTCGGTCGACGCGCTCGCGGCATGCGCAGCCGTTGAGCCACCCAGCTGGAGCGGCGGCGGCGGCGGCAGCGGCGGCGGCAGCGGCGGCTCCTCGCCAGTCAGGAGGACATCCTCCTCGACCACTCGCCAGCCCCGGCCCAGACGCACCTGCACGCGCACGCGCCGGACGACTCTCGGTGACGCCGCCGTAACGGGCGCCTCGGCTGCCTTCAAGGCCATGCCGACTGCCAAGTGCGCCACCCTCTTCCCAAGCGCTTCGTCAGTGGCTGCTTTGTCAGCGGGGTCCACCGCCGCCGCCTTGGCCGCCGCCACCGCCGCCGCTGCTGCCCCTAACACCTCGGCCACCACTGCCTCCGCGGCGTCCGCCTCAGCCTCTGCCGCCACCGCCTCAGCGTCCGCTGAGGCTATCTCGGCCCCAGTGGGCTCGTCTGCCATGGCTTCCTCCTCCTCCTCCTCCTCCTCCACTGCTCCGAGCTCATCGGCGCTGGCCTTCTTCTTCTTCTTCTTCTTCTTCTTCTTAGCCTTCGAATCCTTGCCTTTGCCTCCGCGCTGACTCAATGGCGCCGCGTCGCTCTTTGGCGGCAGCGTGGCCGGCGGTGTAGAGACCTTCTGGCCACCGCGCTGACTCGCTTGGCCACCGCGCTGACTTACTTGGCCACCGCGCTGACTCGCTGGCGCCGCGTCGCTCTTCGACGGCGTGGCCTTCTTCACCGCCGCCGGCTCCACCACCGCCTTCTTCTTTTCAGGCGACGGCATCTTTTGCGAAACTTGAGAGACTTGAGCAAAAATAACTTTTGCAAACTTCGAAATCATGGTTTTGGCGGGCATTAAAAGGTCTGAGGCTCGGCTTGATCTTGCTTGTGAGAGAGCTCAACGCTCTATTGGTGTTGGGACACAGACTCACAGAGTGGAGCAATTCGAATGGATTTCTGACTTCTGAGGAACGCGATGGTAATTGACGGTGAGTGTGAATCTCCATTCTTCACATCGGCGTCACTCTTTGAGGACATTGGAGGACTTTGCATGAGATTGCGGCGAGGTTGTGACCTCCGAAGGATTAGCAGCTGTGTTGATCGTGTCTTTTGTGTCGGTCGACCTGTCGGTCGGCCCCAGGCGTCGATCGACACGCCACCAGCGCGGCTTTGACGTCGTTGTCTGAGGCGATGAGCACGTCCCTCATGGACGAGGTGCCAGCCGCACCCCTCTACCTGCAAGGCGTGGTGCTCTCCGAGACCTCCTTCGTCGCGTTCATCTCCGCGCCGCTCTACTTGGTCGGGCACATGCTCTTCTCACTCGTCATGCACGTGCCGGGCAACCTGCTGCCACGCCGGCTCTTTGCGCTCACGTTCGCCGCATCGGGCGCACTGCTGCTGCTTGTGTTACTCGAGATCAACGGCGGCTTGCCGGCGCGCGCGCGCTTCATGCTCTGGCGGCTGCACCTGGGCGTCGACCTCGCGCTCATCGTGCTCGTGCTGCCGTACGTGCTGCTCACGCTCGTGATGCGGCGCGTCTTGAACCGGTACCGGTTGTCAGCCCGTGCCGTGCTGCCGCCCGTACTGCTAGCCATGCTCGCATGGCTCTACCTCTTCCTCAAGGTCGACGAGACCTTACCGACGACGCGCGGCGCCGCCGACAAGGGCGACACGATCTTTTCGCAGCTGCTCTCGCGCTGCCTCTCGTCGGCGGGCGTCTTCGGCGTGTGCCTCTCCGCGCTCATGTCGGGCGTCGGCGCGGTTGCGGGGCTCTCCATCTCGCTGCGCCGGCTGCTGCACGTCGACGACCCAACCGAGCTCGACGAGGCGCAGCGGGCGCTCGTGCATGCATTGCAGCGACTGGCCAAACATGGACTGCGGCTGCGCGGCATCCGAAGGCGAATCGCGGCCTCGCAGGAGGGTCGCAAACGGCGCATCGAGGCTGCGGCGAGCGTGTGGAGCGAAAAGTGGCAGAACACGTGCCTCGCCGTGCAGCAGTGCGACTGGTACGGCGCGGCGAGCGCGTTGGGTAAGGTGGCGATCGCCGCGCTCCCGATTCTGAAGCCGAGACTGTTCCGGACGGCCTCGCAAAATGAGGCGCTGGGCGAGCTGCGCGCGGCACAGGGCGAGTCGCTCGAGCTTCGCGCGGCCGTGCGTCGCGAGGTGGGGGCCTTTGCGCGCCTACTCGATGAGGAGAAGCGCCTCCGTCAAGCGTCGACCTTGGTAGGGCGTGCGCTCAGCGTGATTGGAGACGTCTTCTCGGGCTATTGCGTCGTCAAGGTGGGCCTGGCGGTTCGCTCGATCTTGCAGCACGGCGCGCGGCGCACGGGCGTGGATCCGGTGACTCGTGCCATCGGTTACGCGCTGCGCCTCTCGCTGCTCGACCCAGGTACGTTGATTGCCACTGATGACCTGCCTTGCATGCAAGCGCTCACCACAGCGCCCTCGACTCGCTGCTCGACCCAGCCGCCGCCGCTTTCTACTCTCAGGGTGTCTCGCTTTGGTTGACTGGCATCATGGTCTTCAGCTCTGTCCGCGGTTTCCTGGTGCAGGTGATGGCCTCTGATGACCTCTGATGGCCTCGGATGATCCGGTTGTAGGCGAGCCGCCTGGCGATGGCCTCTGATGGCCTCTGATGGCCTCTGATGACCTCTGATGACCTCTGATGACCTCTGATGACCTCTGATAACTTCCGGTTGTAGGCGAGCCGCGTGGCGATGAATATAGAGCTGCTCGAGCAGCGACATGCGCAGCGCCGTCGCGAGCGTCTCGCCGCACGCCGCGCACGCGTGAACGGCTCCAACGGTGTGAACGGCTCCAACGCGAGCCTGCACACGGGGTTCGTCACACCGGCCGCCGCGCCGAAAGCGGATCAACCCGTAGCCCCGGCGGCGGCGGACGTGTTCTCGTCACCGACCACGGCCAGCGCCTTGAGAGTGGGTAGCAGCAGCAGCAGCAGCATCAGCAGCAGGACCCTCTGCGCCAGTGGAGCTCACTCCTCTTCCGTGACACGTCGGGTGCTCAGCACGACGCCCGACGCCAGCTTGAGGACCCCGGCGATGACGATGGCCACGCCGGGCAGAGCCACGGCATCGGGCAGAGCCACCGCATCGGGCATGCCCGATGGGCATGGTGGCGATGGCGGTTGCGGCGGAGGCGGTGGCGATGGCGGCGGCGGCGGCGGTGGCGGTGGCGGCAGTGGCGGCGGCGGCTCATTCACGGCGCTCGAGGAGGAGGGCGCCGTGGTGAGCACTTGCATGCAGCAAGCGCTCGAGGAGGAGGGCTTGGAGGAGGGCGACGACGCCGCAGACGCTCCGGTGGCGGGCCTGGCCGACTTGGTCGGAGCGGCGGCAGCCGAGCTGATGGGCTTCTACCTCCTCTCCTCGGTCCTCATGATGAGGGGCTCTCTGCCGCACGAGTTCCGTCAGGTAATGAGTCTCTGATGACGCCCTGATTGCGCTCACTCTCCTTTGTCCTCATGATGAGGGGCTCTCTGTCGAATGCGTTTCGTCAGGGTATCCATGAGGCCGCACGCGGCCTGGAGTTCGAGTTCTACTACCACTTCTTCGACGCCATCTTCCTCGCGTCCTTTCTGATTGCGGCGGCCATCTACGTGTCCTTCACACTGTACGAGGTGCGCCGGCGCGCCGCGCGCCGTCTCGAGCAGTCGCTGGGCAGCGCGGTCGCCGACCAGATGGCGGGCGTACGACGACACGACCACGCCGTGCAGGCAGCCACACAGCGACAGAGGGCCCTTGCACGAGCGGGCGCGCCCGACGCGGACCAGAACACGCCACCCCAAATGTCGTCGGATGCAAAGGGCGGGCGCAGCCCCTTGTCCGATGTGGTCGCGGCGCAGGCGGCGGCCGCACAGGTGGCCGCACAGGCGGCAGCGTGTACATCCGAGGGGCGAAGGGAAGGGCTGCTCGACTTTGCGGCTGCGCGGCTGTGCGACTTTGACGAGACCGTCAAGGAGCACGAGGCGTGAGCAGGAGGCGACAGCACTGACTGGTGGTCCAGCCTAGCCACGAGCGTGACTGGTGGACGCTGGGTTTCCGCTTCACGCTTGCGTTCCGAACTTCGCGAACCAACGTGCGACGAATACAGTATCCGCTAGAGAGCAGCGCAGAGTTTCAGTCCAGATCATCGACCGTTGGGCAATCACAGGTCGGGTTCGTGGTGAGTTTGCGTCCCGAGGACTGGCCACTTGTAATACAACGTAAGTCAAGAACGTAAGGAGAGCGGAAAAGCAGAGAATTCTCGGTTTTTGACGCGCACGCTCCGTCTTCTGAAGTGATGATGGTTTCTTCGCTGGAACAAGACATGCAAGTTAATAAATTACTTACCTGGGAATAAACGGGGACAACGGACATTACTTCGAGATGGCGCCGCTGGGCGATGCAGTCAAGCGTGGCGATACCGCTAAGGTGCGGCACCTGCTCGCCGAGGGCGCGGGCATCAATCAGATCGACGAGCATGGCTACACGGCGCTGCTGTGGGCCATCAATTTCAACCACCTCGACATCGGCACTGTGCTTCTCGAGCACGGTGCCGATGTGAATAAGGCCGGCAAGTATGGTGACACGCCGATGAGCAACGCCTGCGCCTATGACCTCCTATGGGTCCGACTCGTCTCCTCCTACGGTGCCGAGCGCGCCTTCACTATCCACGGAACCAACGGCACGGCGGAGGAGAGGGCAACGCGCTTTGGCAACACCAACCTATCCGCATGGCTCGTCACCTCCTGCAAATGGACCACGCCGCTCCACCACCTTACCATCATCCCCGCCGCCCGCGCCCACGCCCTCCTCCGCAAAGGCGCCTCCATCCTCGCCGCCTCGTCCGCACCCGGCGACCCCACGCCGCTTTCGCTCGCGCGCGAGCTGCACGCCAAAGGCGAGGCGGCCGAGGGCTCGGCAGCGGCGTTGGTGCTGAGCTGGTGGCGTCCGCGGCTCTTAATGCTCGCCATGGGCACGCACGCGCGGCTGGGCACTGAGAGCATGCTGCTCAAGCTCGATGGCCACCATGACCTCCTTGAGATGATTGCCCGAATGGGAAGCTGAACGGGTTTGGACCCAACGCCATGCCCAACGCATATGATAAAACCAGAAATAAGCCAGTAGGTGGGGTGCGTCGTCGAGCCAGAGCGGCGTGCTTTGACTTGTGGCCGCGTCGCTAGTTGTAGATGTGCGAAGATATCGTATAGAACGAGTCCATTCACAAACCCACAAAGCCGAAAAATGGCAGCAGCTCCAACTGAGACGCACCTACTAGAACTACAGAACCTCGCAGAGCCCACCACCTCAGTCCATGCCAGCCACCCCTGCCATCGAGCGACGCTGCTGCTGCTGTGCATGATCGATCATCTGATCGAAAATAAGGCACGCCGGCGGGTGCAGCGGCAGCGGCGCGGCCGCATTCGTCTCGACGCCCTCCCGAGTCCGCCCGCGCCCGCCACCGCCGCCGCTGCTGGGCGCCATGCTGGGCGCCTTTCGCGTGCAGGCCGAGGACGCGGCTCTCGACTCAGTCGGCGACGACCAAATCGGGTCGTCCCCTTCCCAGACGCTCCTTTGCCCAGGCGCAGGCTCGTGATGACGCTGGCGGCTGGTGTGGGAGGTCGGAGGTTCTCTGTCTTCGTCTCCCTCGTCATGAGCGTCGTCCTGAGCGTCGTCCTCGCCCGCAAGCAGACCCAACCTCGCGTCGTCCTGAGCGTCGCCCGCCTTCTCGCGTCGTGTCGTGTCGCGCTCATCACGGCGCTTACCGTTGGCCGCTTTCACAGCTTCGCCCAGGACAGCGCGCTTGCCTTTGGTGGCGGCCGCCACAGCCGATTCCCCCGAGCTGTCCTCGGCCTTCTCGCGCCGCGCCTTGCCGCCGCGCCTGCCCGAGACGGTGCCCATGACGGCGCCCTCGGGCACGAAGGCGAGCACGTGAGCATCCTCTCGAAAGTCCGCAGGGCGCTCGAGCAGCCGAAGGGCGGCGCAGCTGCTGAGCATGTGGCTCAGGTCGGAGTGGCGGGTGACCAGCATCCAGCCGTCGTCGGCGACTGGAAGGCTGCCACGGCCGCCGCCGCCGCCACCATTACCGCCGCCGCCACCGCGGCCTTCGCCTCCGCCTCCGACTCCGCCTCCGCCTCCGCCTCCGCCGCTGCCGCCGCCGCCGCCGCCGCCGCCCACCGCCGCCGCTGCCGCTGCCTTGGCGCTGGCCGTGCCACCCCTCGTCGCCCTTTCGAGGGTGGTGAGTCGGCACATGAGTAGCATCCGCTCTTTGCGCTGATTCCGCATGACGGCGGGGAAGAGCTCCGCGAGCATCGAGATGAGCTCGAGGAGGTCGGCACACCTGATGACGGAGGTAATCAGTGGTCATCAGTGCCGAGCCGAGGGCACTCAGTGGTCATCCGGCACTACGAAAGTAGAGCTGAAGAGCTGATGTAGAGCTGAACGGGGTCGCGGCGCACTCGAGACAGTCTGCGAGCGGCACGTGCTGCGTCTGGGTGATGGAGGAGGTCTGACACGTCACTGAGACCTCCTGGCCCGTCCTGGTGGGTCTCTTCTGACTCTTCTCATGCTCCGCATCGTCAAGAGCGTCGAGCTCGCCTTCGGTGCCACTGCCGTCCTCCACGGCGTTACCGGGCTTGACGAAGCCAGGGGGCGTCACTTCCACACCGAGCAGCTTGCGAAGGTCCTGTGGGAAGCAGGAGATGAAGCAGGAGATGCAGAAGCAGATGATGAAGAAAGACAGATGTAATCAAGCGGCAGATCGTGTGCCAGTCAGCGGGCTGGTCACCTGCGAGAAGAAGCAGTAGAAGCACATGACGAACCCGGCGAGCATCAGACCTCCGAGTCCGAGAGCGAGGGCCGACATGAGGCGTTGCTGCAGCATGGAGCCCTCGGGGGGCGGAGAGGGGGGCTTGATGACGTCACGTGCCGTGAGCGCGGGTGGCATGGGGGGATAATGCTCCTCGACCCCGTACAACGAGCCGCCGCCGCCGTAGCCGCCGCCGCCCCCCCCTTGGGCAGCTCCGACGTGCCCACCGGACATGCCCCCTGCGATAGCGTGCTGACCGGAGGCAATGCCGACGGCATGCCCTCCGTCGGCCACGTACCGAGCGGCTAAAATGCCCGAGATCACTCCATCGGTCGTGAACCTGATCAGCGAGGCCATCAGGGAGGCCACATCAGGGAGG
>Ga0164295_10001107_pt1 | contig 22282 bp, 20 predicted proteins | sample GEODES006metaG_FD_111798 | JGI IMG/M metagenome (GOLD analysis project Ga0164295, IMG submission 111798) | Oligotrophic lake water microbial communities from Sparkling Lake, Wisconsin, USA - GEODES006 metaG | ecosystem: Environmental > Aquatic > Freshwater > Lake | place: USA: Sparkling Lake... | reverse complement strand
GTGGCCGTGGAAATCGCCATGGAACTGCTCTCCGGGAGCCGGGAATTGGAGACCCTCCTCGAGCCGTGGGCCGGACCGCCAACACCTCCTGGCCAGCCGGCGGGGAGGCGCACGGAATGAGCGGGAGCCGTGCAGTGCCACTGTCGTTGATCGTCAACACCTACCAGAAGCCGCGCCACCTCGAACTGGTGCTGGAGTCGATTGCGGCGCAGGTGGGGGTGGCTGGCGCGTTCGAGGTGATCGTGACCGACGACGGGTCGCTCGATGCCACTCCCGAGGTGGTCAGCGCCTTCGCGGCGTCAGTCGATTTCCCCGTGCGGTTCACGACGCAATCCCACGACGGATTTCGCCTGGCAGCCATCCGCAATGCCGGCGCCCGCCTCGCCACCGGAGAGATGCTGCTGTTCTTGGATGGCGACTGCGTTGCGCCCCGCGATCATCTGGCCGCCTTCCTTGCCTGCCGCCAGCCGGGAGTGGCCCTGCTCGGCTACTGCGCGCGGCTCCCGGAGGCCACCAGCCGCAGCTTGGTGCCCGGCACGCTGGCCGGCCTCGATCTGGCCGCGCTCGCGCCCGCAGGCGAGCGACGGGCGTTGGCCCACCGCCGGCTCAAGGCCTGGTGGTACACGCTCCTGCGGCATCCCTCCAAGCCGCGGCTGGCGGGGGGCAATTTCGCTGTCTGGCGGAGCGACTTTCGCCGCGTCAATGGATTCGACGAGCGGTTTCGGGGATGGGGCCAGGAGGACGACGACCTCGGCCTGCGCCTGCGCGCCACCGGCGTGCGGCTGGAATCGATCCTGCACCGCACCAGTTCTCTCCACGTCTGGCACCCGAGCGATCCCTCAGCCACGCTGGCTTGGCGCGATGGGGCGAACGTGAACTACTTCGAACGCCGCGGCCGGCTCACCATCTGCCGTCAGGGCTTGGAGCAGCGGCCCGCGGCAGCGATTCTCTGGGGCCTGCCCTCTGATCTGCAGGCCACTGCCTGGGGAGCGACGCTGGACCGGGCGCTCACAGGAGCCCCGCGGGCGGCTCGCGAAGCCCGCTGCGAGATCGACATTGTGCTGCGGCCCGGAACGGGAGAATTCCGGCGGATGGCAGAATGTCGGCTCCTGCTCCTCGACGGTCCACCTGAGGGACGCGGCACGGCCGATCTGCCCCGACTGCGCCTTCAAGCCGATCGAGTGGTCGCTCTCGGAGCGGCCCCGGCTCCCGATTGCGCCACAGCATGGCTGCGGGGGATTCTCGATGATCTCGGGTAAGCCAGGTCGTCGGGTGAACCAGGTTGGGTGAACTTGCGACGAGCCGATCGGCGGTTCCCCACCGTCGCTGCGACTACTTCTTCTTTTCGTTGTGCAGCGTGTGCTTGCGGAGCCGCGGAGAATACTTCATCAGCTTGAGCTTCTCTCCGCCCGACTTCCGCCGCATAGTGTAGTTTTGATCGCCGGTCTCCTGACAGACCAGGTGGATAATTTCGAGCCGTTTTTTTCCCTTAGCCATTGCTATCTTTCTGCCGGATCCGCGAGTATCGGAAGATCGTGTTGTGACCGGCGGTCAAACATGCCAGCCGGAAACCCGCTTATAGTAGCCGGGGCCTCGACACCTCGCCAGCGGAACCTCCCCGGCCCGGACAATTGCGGGGGATCGGGCGTTTTTTCAGGTCGATTGGCAGGCTCAGTCGAACGACTCCCGGGGTGAGAGCATGAGCAGGAAAATCAGGGAGGCCGCAGCGAGCGTTCCCGCTCCATCCCTGGCGACGCCCCCGCCGCAGGCCCCTCCCCTGTTTGCCAGCCTCCCCCTGGAGGCTCCGGCATGGGGGGTGAGCATGCTGGTGCACGCAATCGTGCTGCTGGCGCTGGCCTTGATTGTGCAAGCTCCCCCCCGGCTCGCAGAGCAGCCGCTGGCGATCGTGGCCGAGGGCCGCGAGGCAGCCGAGACGGAGGCCGCTTTCGAGGTGGCAAGCCCCGACACCGAACCGGTGCTGGAGGCTCCTGCCGGGGAGATCGAATTGACCGAGATGGTGCCGCTGGAGCCCGTGGAGGTCGCTGGCGCTGCAGCCGATCCCGAGGCGGCCCCGTTGGCAGTGGAGCTGAGCGAATTGAGCGCCGAGTCGGCCATCTCCAGCGATCTGCTCGAGACGGTCGGAGCCCTAGGCGGCGAGGCGGGGGGCCTCGGCGGCCGCATCAACCCCCAGCGGCGCGACCAACTCGTCGCCAGCGGCGGCGGTAACCCGCAGAGCGAGGCCGCTGTGGAAGCGGCGCTCAAGTGGTTTGTCCAACACCAGCTCCCCGACGGGGGCTGGTCGCTCGATCTGGCCAGCTGCCCCGCCTGCAAAGGGCAGTGCTCCCATTCCGGCGAGCCCGCCCGCAGCAAGGATCGTTGCGGGGCCACGGCACTGGCGCTGCTGCCCTTCCTCGGCCGGGGCTACACGCACAAAGAGGGTCCCTACAAGCGGCAGATCGACGCCGGCCTCGGTTTTCTCGCGGCCATGACGCTCAAGGGACAGGGGCAGGCGTATGGCGAGGGGGGGTCGATGTACTCCCAGGGTCTGGCAGCGATCGTGCTCTGCGAGGGCTATGCGATGTCGCAGGACAGACGCCTGCAGGCACCCGCGCAACTGGCCCTCAACTTCATCATGGCGGCGCAGGATCCGGTGGGGGGTGGCTGGCGCTACAGCCCCCGGCAGCCGGGGGATACCTCGGCCGTCGGCTGGCAACTGATGGCCCTCAAGAGCGGACACATGGCCTACCTGCAGATCTCGCCACTGACGCTCAAAAAAACCACCGCCTTCCTCGATAGCGTGCAGGGGGATGAGGGAGCGACCTACGGGTACCTCGACGCCCCAGGGGCTGGGGGAGCAGGCTACGGAACATCGGCCGTGGGCCTCTTATCGCGGATGTACCTGGGCTGGAGAAAAGACCACCCAAAACTGCAGCTGGGCGTATCACGCCTGGCCAAACAGGGCCCCACAAAAGATCTCTACTACGACTACTACGCCACCCAGATCATGCACCACATGGAGGGGGAGGCATGGGCGGGCTGGAATGCCAAGATGCGCGACATGCTGGTCGAGGGGCAGAGCCGCAAAGGGCACGAAACGGGGAGCTGGTTTGACGGTTTCACGGAGGGCCACGGTCCGAAGGTGGCTGGCCGCCTCTACACCACGGCGCTGGCCACCCTCATTCTGGAAGTGTATTACCGCCACCTGCCCCTCTATGGACAGCAGAGCGTCGAGGCTGAATTCGTCGAATAGCGAACTGCGGTCGGTCGATAGGTTTGGCAGGGGGCCATCTGTGCGCCCCCCGCCGGCGCAGAACCTGAGGATTTCCGCAGCCCAAGCCACCCAGACTCGCCCGCCCTCCAGCGGATGACGGCCGGGAAGGGGGTTGGAGGCCGCGATCTTCGCAAAGTACACCGCGATGGCCCATGCACCGCAAGCCACTCCAGCCTCCCAGCCCCCCCGCCCCACCACCTGGATCGAACGGGCGGTGGCCAGCCCCACCTGCCGATCGGGCTACGCGAGCCTGCTGGTCCATCTGCTGTTGGGGATTTCGCTCACGCTCGCGGTGCTGAAGCCACCGGCGCCCGACCGGCGGCAACCGCTGGTGATCGCGCTGGGAGCAGCCACAGATCCCGCCAGCGCAGACCAACCCCCCGGCGATGTGGATGAGGTGACGCTGGCGGCGCCGGCAGATCCAGCCGCAGCCGGAACAGATGCTAGCCTGAAGGAGGCTGCTAGCGCCGCCCTCGTGACGGCAGCGACTGAGACGCCGTTTCCCGATGCAGCCCCTCCGGCCCTCGTGCCACTCCTGGCGGCTGAAGTCGTCGCTGAGGTGCCGCCGGAGACAGTCCTCCCGCCGCATGAGCAGGCGGAGACCCCGCTCGCTGTCCGCCCCACGTCCGCCACGGCTCTGTCCAGACGAATCAGCGGCGGACCTGCGGCCACCCGCGGCCCACGGCCTGCGGCCGGTGGCGTGACTGGTCCGCCATTTGCCTCACGGCGGGGGCCGGCCCGCGGTGAGGCGGCTCTCAGCCGAGGAGGATCGGCCGGCAGCGAGGCCGCTGTCGAGCGGGGATTGGCCTGGCTGGCGCTCCATCAGGCCACCGATGGCTCGTGGCGGTTTGACCTGGCCGGATGCCGCTGCGACGGCGCCTGCCGCGATGCGGGCACGCTGGAGAGCACGACGGCGAGCACGGCGATGGGGCTGCTGCCCTTTCTGGGCGCGGGCAACACCCATCTGGAGGGCCCCTATCGGGAGACCGTTTCCCGGGCGATCTACTATCTCCTCAGCCGCATGAAAGCCACTCCCCGCGGTGGCGATTTTTGCGAGGGGACGATGTATGGCCACGGTACGACAACGCTCAGCCTGGCAGAGGCCTTCGGGATGTCGGGAGACGAGATGTTTGTGCCGCCGCTCCGGGAGGCGGTGCGGTTCATCGAAACATCTCAGGATCTCCACGGGGGTGGCTGGCGTTATCTGCCTGGTCAGGCTGGCGACATCACCGTCACAGCCTGGCAACTGGCGGCGCTCAAAAGTGCGGCGATGTCGGGCCTGGAAACCTCTTCTCCCACGCTCGATGGCGTGCGGCGGTTTCTCGATAGCGTGCAGACGCAGAAGGGGGCCGCCTACGGCTACCGCACCCCGGCCAGCAAGCCCTGCACATCGGCCATCGGGCTGCTGTGTCGGATGTACACTGGCTGGGACGACCGGGAGGAGGCCCTGCGGCGCGGGATCACAACGCTGGCCAAGGCGGGGCCCCAGCCGACGGCGATCTACCAAAACTTTTATCTCGCCCAGGCCCTCGTCCAGTCCAATCACCCGGTGTGGCCGCGCTGGAACGCCAAGAATCGCGATCAACTCATCGCCCAGCAGACCCGCATCGGCCACGAGGCGGGCAGCTGGTTTCTCGCCGATCCCAACACGGCCCCCGGTGGCCGGCTGGCCCACACCAGCCTCGCCCTGCTGACGCTGGAGGTCTACTACCGGCTCCTGCCGATCTACCAGCAGCAGGCCGTCGCCGACCCGTTCTGATTCTGCTCCCGCCTCTTGGCGGAGGGGGCAGTCAGGGCCGCTCGACTCGGGTGCCAGCGGTCCCAAGCCCCCGACCGACTACACTTTCCAGTGGCCGAATCCTCTGGAGCCCTTGAGCACATGCGTCTGGTCACCTACACCCGACTGGCAGTCGTGCTGGCGGTGTGCTGCGTTGCAGTGGGCTGGCTCGGCATCGCGGGCTGGCTGGGAGTCGCGGTGCTCTTGGCCAGCGTGGCGATGCATGTCGCCGGGAACGCCATCGGCACCCGCATGGCCGCAGCGACCGACCTCGATATCTCTCGGCAACGGGGCTGGGGGCGGCCGGCAACGACCGCCGACCGGCTGCCCGCTCCCGTTTCCCACGCCCTCCTCCGCCGGGCCCCGCTGGGGCGGCTGGTGCCGGTTTCGGTCGGCCTGGGCGCCGCCTGCGGTGGCATCGCGGGGTCAACCGCCCTGCTGATGCTCACTGCCAGTTCCCACGCGGGAGCCCTCCTGGGGGGGCTTTCATCGGCAGTGATCGGCGGCCTGCTCGGGTTTCTGGTGGCCAGCTTTGTGGAGGTGGTGCGGACCTCAATTCGCGAGGCGATCGCCGCCGAACAGTCTGAGCCACACATTCCGGCGCTCAGACGGCCGCCCCCCCCCTGATTGGAGCAGGGCTGAAAGGCCTGTTTTTTCCACCGTCCCGCCCGAGCCACGTCTGGATGGCATAGGGGCGGCGGGCATGGTATCCTCCGCACTCAACTTTCGAACACGCATTGAGGATCTGTCCATGGCGAAACCCCACCGCACCCTGAAAAAGGCCAATCACGGCTCACGTCCGGCCAACAGCAAGGCCCGTAAGGCGAAGCGAAAGCACATTCGCACCTGATGGAGCCGATTCAGTGGCGCAGCGCGACTACATAATCAATCCGAGCGAGTACGACCTCTCGCGCGTCATAGCCGACATCCACGAAATCCGCCGCTGGAACGGGCAGCGGTTCGAGATGGAGCAGTTGACCGCGATCGTCTACGAGGATCAGGCACGCGGACTGTGTGTCGGCTACAAGGACACCACGCGCGATGATTTCTGGGTCCGCGGGCACTTCCCCGTGATGCCCCTGATGCCAGGCGTGATCATGTGCGAGGCGGCGGCGCAGCTGTCGAGCTACTACACCCAGCGTTACAACCTGCTCGACGCCAAACTGATCGGTTTTGGCGGCCTGGAAGAGGTGCGATTTCGCGAGCCGGTGGTGCCCGGCGACCGGCTGGTGATTACCGTGGAACGCGTCCGCGTGCGGCCGCGGGCGATGATTGTCTGCCGCTTTCAGGGGCTGGTACGGGAGAGCATCGTTGTGGACGGCATCATCAAGGGCGTGCCTCTGCCGGTCGACTACCTGCTCAAGGTGGCCGGCGAATCGGCGGCCTCCTGAGGCCTCCATGCCGCGACGACCCCCCAAGAAACCAGATCCCACGCTCGACTTGACCTGGCATCTGCTCGCGCTCAATGCCCTCCCTTGCCCGCTCACGCCAGCCTCACTCTTTCCTGCTGCCCCGAATGCAGCGGTGGAACTGGAAGTAGGCAGCGGCAAGGGGCTGTTTCTGGCCAGTGCCTCGACAGCGGCGCCAGACCGCTGTTTTCTGGGGGTGGAGATCAGTGGCGGCTATGCCCGCATGTGTGCCGGCAAACTGGCCCGGGCCCACGCGAACAACGCCCGAATCATCCATGGAGATGCCAATCTTCTGGTGCGCAGCCTGTTGCCCAATGCCTGCCTGACGGGCGTCCACGTCTACTTTCCCGACCCTTGGTGGAAGGCCCGGCACCGCAAACGCCGCGTCCTCTCCGACCTCTTTCTGCAGCATGCCGGTCGGGTTCTGGCCCCCGGGGGACTCCTGCACATCTGGACCGACGTCGAGGAGTATTTCGACGAGGCGGTGGCCGCCGCGGTGGGCACCCAATCGTTTGCGGCCCCTGAAGAGGAGACGGTCGAACCGGCACAGCACGACCTTGATTACCGCACGCACTTTGAGCGGCGCACCCGCCTGGCAGGCGAACCGGTATGGCGGGCCATGCTCAAGCGCTCGGAAGCACCAGCGGCCGTGGCCCGCGTCGAATTCCCCAAGAATTCACAGTCCGAGCCCCAATCGCCCGACGCCTGATGCCCGCCGCCTGATGCCCAGAGGCAGTGTTAGCGGCTGAGCGATTCGTAGGTGCGGCCGGAGTCTCGCGATGTCTGGCCCAGAGCGATTTCATAGAGTCGCTCGCCAGCCGGGGTTGGATAGCGGCCTGTCAGGCAGGCTTGGCAGAGGTCGGAGGGATCAAACCCAATCGAGCGGGCCACCGATTCCAGCGGCAGATAGCGGAGCGAATCGGCCCCCAGCCGGGCAGCCATTTCCTCCTGCGCTTCGTCGGTGAGCAGTCCCTCCCGGAGGAAGGGGGGGGCGAAAAGCTCGGAGATCGTCGACATGTCGATCCCGTAGAAGCAGGGAGCGATGATCGGGGGACAGGCGATGCGCACATGAATCTCGCGCACGCGTCCGAGCGACCGCATCCGCCCCAGCAGCACCTTCATCGTGGTGCTGCGCACAATCGAATCCTCGACCAAAATAACCCGCTTCCCCTCCAGCACTTCGCGCAGGGGGGTGTATTTTGTCTCCGCCTTCTGCCGACGGCTCGAGGCGCCATCAATGAAGGTGCGGCCGGTGTAGCGGTTGCGGATGAGGCCCTCCACCGACGGGATCGAGAGCCGGTAGGCCATGGCGTCGGCAGCAGCCTTGCTCGTGTCGGGAACCGGCACGACGACAGTGTCGGAATCGATGGGGATCGTCTCCAGCCGGGCCAACTCCTCGCCGAGGCGTTTGCGTGACAGATAGACACTGCGCTCGTCCATCGAACTGGCCACATTCGCGAAATAGACCCATTCGAAAAAGCAGTGGGCCTTCCGCGGACTCGGGGCAAACCGCTCGATCCGCACCTTGCCCCCATCCACAATCAGGGCCATGCCCGGTTCGAGCGAATGAATCGACTCCGCAGGAAACCCGAGATTGAGCAGCGCCACGCTCTCGCTGGCGGCCGCCACCAGCGGACCGTGCTGGGCATATTCCATCGGACGGATGCCGAGTGGATCGCGGGCCACGATCAACCTGCCGCAGGCATCGAGCATGGCGATGTTCCAAGCCCCGTCAAACCGCTTGGAAATGGCCGCCAACAGCTCAATCGGATCGGGATCGGCCGAACCCGAGAGCTCCCGGCCGATCGCATGGAGGATCACCTCGGTGTCGTTATCGCGGGCGAGGTGGTTGTCGTTATCGGCGAGAATCTCCTCGCGCAATTCGGGATAGTTGGCGAGTTGGCCGTTGAAACCAAAGGCAAACCACTTCCGCTTTTGGATGTGCTGACGTTCCAGCGGCTGGGCGTAGGCCCGATCCTCGGCACCGCAGGTGGCGTAGCGAACGTGTCCGATCGCCGCCCGCCCGGTGTGCTGCTCCATGATCGTTTCGTAGGAGCCGCGGTGGCTCATGCGAAAGACCTCGCTGACACTTCCCACCTCCTTGAAGGTGGCCAGCAGTTGGTTGCGCTCCGGGTTCCAAGCGGTCATTCCGGCGGAGAGTTGGCCCCGGTTCTGCATGTCCAGCAGCATTCGCGGCATCAATCGCGCCACCTCCCCCGCCCCCTGAATGGGACACAGCGGACTCGTCTCCTCGCCCGGCAGATGGTAGATCGCCGCGAGCCCGCATTCGTGATGGAGTTCACTCACCGCAGCCGCCTGCAGAGCAGGCCCAGAGGGTGCATCGATCCTTCGACACCGCAGACAGCCACCGAACGCCAGCCGCCACAACTACTCACCACTGCGGGAGACGACCTCGGGCTCTTCGCCGGCAGGTGGCCCTGACGGTCCTCCGCGCCGGCCGACGAGTTATACGCCCCCGACTGGTGGAATCCAACCGGATTCACAGCAGCCCGGGTTTCAGAGCCCGTGGCACGAGTCGGCTGCAACTGATTCTGCGGCGGAGCGTCGCCCCAAGAAACGCCACCCAGGCCCACGGCGGGGGCTTTTCCTGCGTCGATCGGGTGCTCTCCTCAATAATCCACGGTCAGCGATCCCAGACGGTCAGCGATCGCTTTTTCAGTGGCCTGTTCAGTGGTTTTCGGCTGCGGTGGCCCGACCGGCATGGGCTCGGGTAAGATTCAGGTCCGAAGGGTGGGTGCCAGCGCCCGGAGGAAACTGGCGGTTCGCCGCTGCCAACTGCCCCCCGCTCGGCTCGCGCCCCTCCTCCCTGTCTTTCCCTTGCCCTGGCTGCAGGGTTTTCCCACGACTGCCCATGTCCGATTCGAATCGTCAGGCCGTTGCCGCCGCTGCCAGATTACTGGTCGTGAAGGTCGGCACCCGCGTGCTTACCGGCCCCGACGGACTCCTCGATGCGGCGCGTATAGAGGCCCTTGGTCGCCAATTCGATGACCTGCTCAACAGCGGCCGGCAGGTTGTGCTGGTGAGTTCTGGAGCCGTGGGCGCCGGCATGGGCCGCATGGGGCTGCGCACCAGGCCCCAGGAACTGGCCCACCTGCAGGCGGTGGCAGCCATCGGCCAGAGCTGCCTGATCGAAGCCTACGAACGGGTGCTGCGGGCGAAGAATCGCCATGCTGCCCAGCTCCTGCTGGTGGCCGATGATCTGCAGGACAGGACCAGGTATCTCAATATTCGCAACACGCTGCGGGCCCTGCTCGACTACGGCGCCATCCCGATCATCAACGAGAATGACACCGTGAGCGTGGAGGAATTGCGCACCAGCTTTGGCGACAACGACCGCCTCGCTGCGCTTGTCGCCACAGTGCTGGGGGCCCCCCTGCTCGTGCTCCTCTCCGACGTGGACGGCCTGTTTGATCGCCATCCCTCCGATCCTCAAGCGCAGCGGCTGGATGTCGTGCCACGCGTGGATAGCACCATCGAGGGCCTCGCCCGCGACAAGGCCGGCGGCCTGTCGAAGGGTGGCATGGCCAGCAAGATCAAGGCAGCAAGAATCGTCACCGAAGCGGGCGGCCACTGCATCATCGCCTGCGGTCGCCACGACCACGTCCTGACAGAGATCATGGCCGCTGAGTCGGTCGGAACGCTGTTTTTGGGCCGGGAATCAACGATGCCCGCCTGGAAACGCTGGCTGGGCTGGTCGGCCGATGCCCGCGGCAGTCTGCATGTGGATGCCGGTGCCCGCGCTGCCATCATCGGCCAAGGCCGCAGCCTGTTGGCGGCGGGCATCACCGGCTTGGAGGGCTCGTTCACCGTCGGAGACGTCGTCTCACTGATCGCCAGCGATGGGCGGGAATTCGCCCGGGGGCTGGCCAACTACCCCAGCGACGACCTGCGCCGTATCGCCGGCCTGAAAACGGAGCAGATCGTGGGCGTCCTTGGCTATGCCCCTTATGACGAGGTGATCCACCGCGACAACCTCGCCGTTATCTGTCGCGATGCACCCCAGACCGACACCTCGATCTGAGACCCAGACCCCACCCATGCTGCAGGAAATCCTCATCGTTCTCGTCCTGATCTTGGCCAACGGATTCTTCTCCGGGGCCGAGATGGCGATCGTCGCCAGCCGTCGGGGGCGGCTGCGGCAAATGGCCGAGGATGGCGATGTTGCCGCAGCCAAGGCCCTGGAATTGGCCCTGAGTCCGGACCGATTTTTGCCCACCGTGCAGATCGGCATCACGCTGGTGGGCACGCTGGCGGCGGCCTACGGTGGCGACAGAGTGGTCAGCCACATCGCCGAGTGGATCACGGCCAACGGCCCCCCGGCCGCCGTCGGAGCGGCTCGATCGATCGCGCTGACGGTGTTTGTGGTGCTGTTGTCGTTTGTGACGCTGCTGTTGGGGGAGCTGGTGCCAAAGCGGCTTGCCCTGCGTCAGGCCGAAACAATTGCCCGCATGGTGGCCCCCGCCATGCAGATCTTCGCCCGCTTCACCAAGCCGCTGGTCTGGCTGATGAGCGTTTCGACGTCGGGCGTTCTCTTCCTGCTGGGGGCCCGCAAGCAGGAGGGCCCCACGATTTCCGTCGACGACATCGAGCACCTGCTCGAGGCGGGGCGGGCAGAAGGGGTTCTGGAGGCAGTGGAACAGGCGGTGGCGACCGAGGCTCTGCGTCTGGGGGAACGTTCCGTCCGCGACATCATGCGGCCCCGCATCGATCTCGATGCGCTCGACATCGACACCCCTCCCGAGGAGGTTCTGGGGGCGATCGCGATGGCGGGGTATTCCCGGCTGCCGGTCTACGAAGGGAGCCTCGACCACATTGTGGGATATGTCTCCAACAAGGATGTTCTGCGGCAGAGCTGGATGGGCTGGCCGATCCAGCTGCGCAAGATCATGCACCGCGCCCTGTTCGTTCCCGAAACCATGCCGCTGGACCGCCTGTTGGAGCTGTTCCAGAAGGAACGCAATCAGATGGCGATTGTGCTCGATGAATACGGCGGCACGGAAGGGCTCGTAACACTTGAGGATGTCCTTGAGGAACTCGTCGGCGAGATCCACGACGAACACCGGCGCGATCAGGACGCGATATTCACGCCGCGCGACGACGGCTCCTGGCTGGTCGATGGCGGCGCGGGCGTGGAAAAGCTCGCGGAAACCTTTGGGCTGCGGCTGGATCACGTGCCGCGCGAGTATTCGACCGTTTCCGGGCTCGTGCTGGCCCAGTTGGAACGCATTCCATCCGCTGGCGATTCCACCATCTGGAACGGGCTGATCATCGAGGTGGTCGACATGGACGGTCGCCGTATCGACAAACTGCTGATCCGGAAGACCGCCTGATCCACTCCAAGCCTTGTTCAGCTACCGCCTGTCGAGCATGTCCTGCAGAACAAACGGTGCCGGAAACTTCTCGTCGAGTTGATCGAGAACCTTCCGATACTTGTCGATCAGTTCGTTGAGATCCTCGGCCATGAACATGTCTTCGCGGAGGATCTCTGATCCATCCAGCACCTCACGCCAGGCAGCGAACGACTCCTCAAAAGCCTTTTTGGCTGGTTGCAGACGAGCCGCCTTAAACTCGCGATCGGCCCTCCAGGCAGCCTCGCGGGCCCGCAGTGCCGGCTCAGTCACCTCCGCCTCACAGCAGGCACGCCAGTAGTTGAAATTGACGATTTCCCGATAGCGTTCGATGATCTCCGCCGTTTCGGTCGTTTCCACATACTGGCGGGCGAGTTCACGAGCCTTGTCGCGAACGTCCAGTGGGGCTTCACGAGCGACCATGGTCCAACTCACCTTGGTAGCCTCCGTGGCGGCATAGGCAGCCCTGTGTTGGTCGTCGGTACGGTCCATCGGTGAAGTGTCGAGGGCCTGCTTTTGGTCATCAGTCAACTGATCGCGTAGCTTCTGTTCGATCGCCTTGTATTGCCCCGGCAGGAGTTGCTCGAGTTGCTCGTTCAACTGTGATGCCCGCTCCAAACGCTCTTCGCGCAAGCCCAGACGGATCGGCACATCCCAAGTCGTGGGGATATCGCGCAGGGCATAGCGGCGCATTTCAGTCCCCGCCAGTTTCCAGCCATCGCGGGCAGCATCGCCAAAGACGCCATCCTCTTCCAAAGCCTTGGCGTAGTTGATCGCCGTCATCATCGGCTCGCTGTGATAGATCAAGGCGGTCGTCTTCAGCGGCACTCCCTCGTCGTGCAGTTGCTGACCAGCGAGATATTTTTCGCGACCCACCAGCCAGTTGTCGCGTTCGGGGAGGGTTCGCCCCGGGCGGTCGCGGTCGTGAAAGTCGTCGTCTGCCTTGAAGAGTCTGCGGTAGAGGACCTTCTCGTCGGCCGTGCCGATCTTGTGCCCGATGAACCATCCCATCCGACCCAGCAACCGCGGTTCGCGCTGGTTGTAAGAGATGCCCTGCCGCAGGAATTCGATCCCCTTCATCACCCACGCATAGCGATCGTGGTAGTCGTCAAATTCAACGGAGATGTTGTAGGAGAGATTGTGGGCCTGGAAATCCCAGACGGAATAGAAATTGGGCTGGAGTTTGGTGATCTGTTCCAGCACCGCCGAGAGGTTGGTCCAATCCTCCACCTTCTTGTAATGATTGGCCCGATCCCACAGCAGCGTCACCGCCACATTCTTCAAACCCAACGTGGCCAGACGGATCGTTTCGCTCGTGGGATCGACCTCCCCCAGATTGGCCTGCGAGAGGCCGAATTTGGTGCGGAGCCGAGCCAGAAAACCGCCGGGACTCGTGGAATCGGCCGGCTGGCTCAAGGCCGAGAGCGGCAGGAGGAGGGCGGCAATGGCCACCAGCGCCGCCAGCGTGCCGGGGCGAAGCCCCAGCCATGAGGCCTTGGCCGGCTTCCGGGCAGCGGACGAACCGCTCCCGCCGCGACGGGAAGGAACTGGATCATTGGCCGAATGTTCTGTCTGCGATTTCACGAAGCCACCTCACGTGCCCTGAGACAGAGAGCCCCCACGATGAAAAACGCCAGCAGATACCCGAACGTCTCCATGGCGTGGGCCCCGATCAAATCAAACGGAATGTCAAAACCCCCGGCAACGAAGTCGCCCGTGCCCAATGATGAAAGCGACGGGAACAATGCCGATCCGAGCCGCAGAGGAGCCAGCAGTGCTGTATCCAAGGCCTTCATGATGGCGACCGCCGGGGTCTGTTCCAGTTCCAGCGTGATCGATGTCTGGGTAACAATACGATAGAAGGACTCGATCGGCCCACCACCCGGCGTGAGATACGCATTGCCAGTCACCTGGCTGTCGAACAGGCGGTTGATGAACTCGCGGAAATGGCCCACGAGCACCACCGAGAGCGTCGCCAGCAGGGCCACCGGACCGGCCAGAAAGGTGCTGAACATCACCCCCAGCGCGGTCACCAGCAGCATGGAAAACCAGATGCCGAGGCAACTCTTCAGATAGTTGAAGGCAAACGAACCGTTGCCGCTGCGGAGATAGAAATCAGACTGGGCGACGCCGAAATACTGAGCCCGATCCAAGCACTGGAGCACCACCTCGACACGGCCATCGTCCACAATGTCGCGGTAGAGATCGACCTGCCGTGTGCCACCATCGGTGGAGGTGGCGGAGAGCGTGCGGGGAAATATCATCGCATCAACCGTGAATTCCTTCGCGGTGAAATAGAAAGGATCGCTCTGCAGGCCGCTGGTGGGGTTGCGCACACGCAGGCTGCCCTGAATGCCCTTCTCGACATTTCCCTTCCACGTGCGGAACACGCGCACAATCATCTCCAGCGGCAGGCCATCGGGAAACCGGCTTTCGGTCACCCCATTGAAGGTCCAGACGGCGCCTGCGAGCGTGCTGCCTTCAATGAACTGGCGATATCCCCACTCGTTGCCAACATTGGTACCCCGAAGGCTTGGCCGCCCCTCCCGGTCGAGAAATCGGAGCGTGCCCCGCAGCGGTTGCCGGGCCTCCAGCACACCTTCTACCGGACCCACGGAATAGCTTTGGCCCGACTGCGTGATCTGGTGGCGGTGCCCCTGGATGAAGTCGGTTTCGCCCATGCCGTCGGCACCAAGCTTGATGCGATGGCGATGCCCCTGATCAAAGCTGGTGCGCCCTTCCCAGCCGGTGGTGGAACCGTCGTCTGCGCGGATCGCCACGAGATCTTCCGCTTCGACGGCATGGCTGTGGTTCACGCTCCGCACGACAAACGCCCAACCGACCACCCCCATCAGCGCCAGCAGACCGGTGCCGACGAGGGCGAATCCGAGCATTCTGCCGAGCACGATTTCGCCGGTGCGCACCGGCTTGGTGGTCACCGTCTGGATCGCCTTGGTTTTGATATCGGCCGGCAGGCTGAACACCGACAGAATCAACGTGACCAAACAGACCAACAGATTGGTGGCGGCGAGAATGAAGCCCAGGTAAAGCTTGCCCGGATTCACGCTGGTGGGATCGAGAAACCAGCCCGCAAAGAGGATGATGAGCGCAAACATCCCCAGCACAACCAGCACATTGCGCCGCAGCGATTCCTGAATGGCCAGCCTCGCCAACGCCCAGATTCGGCGGGGAGACATGCCTGCCAGATCCGCCAGACCAGACAGCACACCGCGATAGACGCGATCGCCGGCAGCCAGCGGGCCATAGAGAGCCGACTGCACCATCCAAGCCACCGCGGCCACGATCACCGCCAGCAGACTGCCGGCGAACAGATACCAGAGCAGCGCAGGACCGATCCACGCCGTGAACTTCGGAATTTCCGCTTCAAGCACCATCTTGCCTGCACCTTGCTAATGAACGGATACGAATTCCCCAGAATCCCTTCACTGGCAGTCGAAAGGCCTGCCAGAACCAACCCCCTCCTCCAGGAGCGTCTTCAATCGGGCAAACATCCTCAGCTGCCCGATGTGCCATCCGACCGGCGGGCCCGACGGCCCGGCCGAGCCTCGGTATCGCGCACTACCTCGAGGAAGAGATCCTCCAGCGTGGTGGTCGGGTTGCCGATCTCGATATCCTTTCCGCCGTGCCTCTTGAGCACTTCCCGAATCTCCGCCTCAGCGGCGGGCGACAAGCCCTTGGCCCGGATCTGGGTGACATCGGTCACGCGGAGCAGGTCCTCAACGCGGCCAAGCTCCTTCAGCTCACCCTGATGGAGCACAGCGATGCGATCGCAGACGTCCTCCACATCGGCCAGCAGGTGGGAAGACATGATCACCGTCTTGCCCCGCCGTTTGAGATCGACGATGAGATCCTTCATCTCGCGGGTGCCGATCGGATCAAGGCCGCTGGTCGGTTCGTCGAGCAGCACCAGTTCAGGATCGTTGATCAACGCCTGCGCCACCCCGATGCGGCGTGTCATACCCTTGGAATATTCCTTGAGCTGCCTCTTTTTGTCACGCCCTAAGCCGACCATCTCGATGAGCGCCGCAGCCCGACGCTTCCGCTCCTCGGGAGGCATGTCAAAGAGCCGGCCGTAGAAATCGAGCGTCTCTTCAGCGTCGAGAAATTTGTAGAGGTACGTTTCCTCGGGGAGGTAGCCGATCCGCTCGTTCTTCGAGACGTCGGTCGCCTCCCGGCCAAACACCAGCGATTCGCCGGAGGTGGGGAAGATGAGCCCCAGCAGGAGCTTCATCGTGGTGGTTTTGCCCGAGCCGTTGGGGCCAAGCAACCCGAAAATTTCCCCCCGACGGATCTCCAGATCGAGCGGCTTGAGAGCGACCTTTTTGCTGCGACCCCAGAAGTCCCGATAAATCTTCGACAGATTACGGGCTTCGACGACGATCTCCCGCTCGTCTAGGCGGCTGGAACCACCACTTCCGGCGGTCCCCTCGGCACGAATGGCTGTTGGCATAAATAGAGCCTTCCCCACTAAATCCCGCGGTCCCTGTTCGGATCCCATCGTTGGGATCCGCGACACTATTTGTACCGGCATTCTGCCAAATGTGTAGGGGCTGGATGCCCTTACGGAGAAACCGGGAAAACGGTTCGGATTCGCGGAAAGAAAATGGGGCAATGAGCGTTCCCCCACCGCCGGAAGGGCTGCCGCCGCACGGCAGAGACGGGGCCGGGTTGACGCCCGGCGTTTGGCGGCTGAAGCTTGGGCGTCACGGTAGGCCGACCCCCAGCTAGGGACTCGGTTTTTTTCGCAGCAGGAATTCCCCGCCGGAATCAGCGGGGCCTACTCTTTTCCCAGCCCCGATTGGTAGGCGGCACTGGCGGCGGCTTCCTGGCCAAACTCTCCAGGCACCTTCGTTCCCTCGGCCACCAGAGCGACCACGCGCTGCGCCACCAGGAGTTCTTCGGGCGTGAAGAACGGCTCATCGGGCTCCACCAGCCGATCGTGCTTTTCGGCGGCCAGCCGCTCCCATGAGAGCCGGTTCGCGAGATGCCAAGCCACCGCCTGAGCCACCTTCTGCGAGAGTTCACCGCGTCCCAGACTGGCCATCACGACAGTGAGTTGTGGGTCGCTGGAAAACTGGTCGAGCGACGTGAGCTTGTAGGGCATCCGACTCGAGGGCTCCTTCTTGCCATGCTCAAGACAGACTGTGGTAACGCGGAGGACGCGGGTTTTTTGGGGCGGAATTGAGAACGCTCCACCACCTCCCATGCCGCCCATGCCGCCACCCATTCCGCCGCCACCCATGCCATTCATGCCCTGACCGCCAAAGCCTCCGCCGCCTCCCATTGTCTGGCCGCCCATGCCACCCATCCCGCCCATCCCACCCATGCCGCCGCCCATCCCGCCACCCATGCCACCCATGCCGCCACCCATGCCACCCATCCCCATTTGCGCCGCCACAGGCACGCCGGCGAAGGCGTGCGGCAGGCGCAGAGTGAGCGGCTTGCGGGAGCGGTTGGTGACGATGATCTGAGCAGACCGGGAATCGTTGGGGATGAACCTCACGTTCACCAACCCATCCTTCTCAGCCTCGAGGACGTCCGTCACGACCGCCGCGGTGGCGGCCGTGCCGACCGTGGATGTGGATTGAGAAGCCGACGGCTCCGCAGCAGGCACTCCCTGCGAGCAGAGCCAAACCAACCCCATTCCCGCCATCACCCGCAGCGAACACGCCATGATCGAAACCCCGTTTGGATGAATGCCCGTCCGGCAAGGAGTTCTCGCCGGAACGCCTGCGGGCAGCTCAGAGCCGGCCGCACAGCCGACTCCCTCGAAGCTTGGGCCACCACACATCGCATCCCTCAAGTATGCCTTCGGAATTTGGCGCAGGGAAATCGGAGCGAAGGGCCTGAAAAGACAGCCCTTGCCGGTTATTCCGGAGGAATGGAAGCCCTGATGAGAGCGGCGCGGCCAACCCAGCAGACTGCCTCGACTGGCGGTCGAAAAAGAAACGCGCTCCCCTTTTCTCGCCGCGGGTTACCGCTTGGAGAACTGCGTTCCGCGACGGGCACCACGCAGGCCGTATTTCTTGCGTTCTTTCATCCGGCCATCGCGGGTCAGCAAGCCTCCCTGACGGAGCGGTTCGGCCGTCTCGGTATCGAAGCTCTTCAGGGCTCGGGCGATTCCCAGCCGGCAGGCGCCAGCCTGGCCGGAGGGTCCGCCGCCGTCGACGGTGATGTCGACATTCACTGCAGTCTGCTTCCCGACGTGGGTCAGGGCACCCATCACCAGAACCTGATCCTTGAGGGTGGGAAAGTAGACCCCCATCTCCTTGCCGTTGACTTTGACCGTCCCCGAACCGGCCCGAAGGCGGACGCGTGCCACAGCGGTTTTCCGCCGGCCCGTGGCCAACACAGCACCACCCGATCGGACATTGCGCACTGCCTGTTCAACGGTCATGATCGTCCTCGTCTGCTCTTTTTCGGGGGTATTTGCCGGGTGGAAGGGTGTTTAAAAAAGTTCTTACCAAAAACGGGTCTTACTTGGCGCCCATCTCAAGGGCTGCGGGTTGCTGGGCCTGATGCGGATGCTCAGTGCCGGCATAGACCTTCAGTTTGTCGAGCATCACCCTGCCCAGACGGCTTTTGGGAAGCATGCGGCGGACAGCCTCTTCGATGATCAGTTCTGGCCGACGATCCCGGCGGTGTTCGGCAGTTTCCGACCGCAGACCCTGATAGCCGGTATACCACCGGTAGAGCTTCTGCTGCCATTTCTTCCCGCTGAACTGCACCTTGTCAGCGTTGATGACCACAATGTAGTCGCCCGTGTCGACGTGCGGTGTGTAGGTGGGACGGTGCTTTCCCATCAAAATCGTGGCGATATCACTCGCCAGCCGCCCTACCACTTTGTCGGATGCGTCGACCAGCCACCAGCGCTGCTCAACCTCGCCCACCTTCGCCATGAATGTCTTCATCGTGTCACAACCTGTTGTCTGGTTCTGCGTCTGCTGACCGGTTTTGTTTTGCCTCGCCACGCCCAGCCTGCCGCACCGCCGAAGCGTTCGGCAACCGGCGGCAGCCGGAAACTGCATCCACATCCTGTCGACCTGCTGCGAATTGGCAGGTGCGGATGTCCGCAACTTTCTCTCTGCTGGCGCGAGGAAGCCCCGGAGAATACCAGCCCTGCCCCGGCCGGGCAAGCGGCCCTTCTCCACCCCCGCAGAACAGCCCAAAACCGGGGCAAAACAAGCCCCATCAGGCTCCTTTTCCCAGCACCGCGGCCCACAGCCCATCCGAAACCAGCAGGCCCCTCCGCGTGAGCCGCACCCGCTGCCCATCGTCGCTGGCGAACCCCTGTTCCACCCACGAGAGAATCGCCCCGCCGGCCAACGCATCGAGCGAAAATCCGCTTGCCGCGGCAAACTCCCTCCGCACCAGGCCATCCCGCCGCCGCAACCCCACCACAATCCGTTCCCGGGCCGCCTCCTCGGGGGTCATCTGATCGCAGTCACCGCTGGGATCGACGCCGCTCAAAATCCTGTGCATCCAGGTGACCGGACTGCGATGGTTGGTGATCCGCGTGCGGCCGTCAAAGCGCGCCGCCCCCGGGCCAAACCCCTCCCAGGGCCGGCAGTCCCAGTAGGTTTCGTTGTGGCGGCAGCGGTGCCCGGGCCGGGCGAAGTTCGACACTTCATACTGCTCAAGTCCCCCTCCCTCCAACCGCTCAATCGCCACCTCATACATCTCCCGCTCGAGATCCTCTTCCGCCTCCTGCAGCAGTCCCTGCCGCAACAGACTCGCAAACCGGGTTCCCTTTTCCCATGTGAGGCAATAGACCGACACATGCTGCACCCCGAGGGCCAGCACATCCTCCAGATCCTGTTCCACTGCCGCGAGCGACTGCCCGGGGGCCGCGATCATCAGATCGACGCTCACCGTCAGCCCAGCCTGCAGGCCAGCCTCCACAGCCCGCCGCACATCGTCGGGGGTGTGGTCGCGATCGAGGGCGGCGAGCGTGGCGGGGGCCAGCGACTGGGCGCCGAGGCTCAGCCGGGAAAAACCCCCTTCCCTCAACACACACACCAACTCGGGCGTGACATCGCTGGGGTTGGCCTCGAGCGTGGCCTCAGCCCCTGCCGCGAGGGTCAGTGTGTCCTGCAGCACTGCCGCAAGTCGCCTGAGCCCTGCCACGCCCAGATGCGAAGGCGTGCCCCCGCCAACAAAGAGCGTGTCGAGACAGAGGGGCTCTGGCACGCGGGCCAACTCCCGGCCGAGGGCCTGGAAATAACGCTCGATGAGGTCGTCGCGGCCGGCCACCAGCGAAAAATCGCAGTAGCCGCAGCGATGGCGGCAAAACGGCACATGCACATAGGCGGCCCGGGGCACAGCAGAATCCATGGAGTTCACAATAGCAGGCCGTGCACCCGCCAGCCTGCCGGCAGGCATGTTCACAGCCAGAGATGGAGCCGGCCATCGAGCATGTCGGGGAGCCGCTTGGCCAGGATCCGCCGGATGCGCTCGTCGGTGTAGCGGGTGGAGAAGTGGCTGGCGATGATCACCTCGTTGCGAAAGCGGTCGCGCCGGGCCAGAAAATCATCCAGATGCATATGCCCATATTTATGCACCTTCTCGCGCCTGTGGCTGGCGGCCACGAATGTCATTTCCGTGATCAGTACCTGGGCTGCAAACATCGCCGGACACTGGTCGAGCCCCTCCGGGGAACTGTCGCCCAGATAGGCCACCAGCGGCGTGCGCACCTCGTGCGTGACATCGGTGCCCGAAAGACGCAGATCGCGAATCCGCTCCCCTGGCAGCCCCACAAACTCCTGTCGCAGCTTGCGTTTGCGATCCCACACCACATAGCCCACGCTCGGCAGCGTGTGGCAGGTGGCCGAAACCGTCACGACATGCTCGCGTGATAGCTCAATCTCCGCGCCGGGCCGGGCGGCCAGCAACTGGCAGGGCAGCCGGCCCCGATCGAGCCGGGAAACCGCCTTGAGCAGGCGTTCGATCGGCTCGATCGCCGATTCCGGCAGGTAGATCGTGGGAGGCTCCATCTTCATCATCCGCCGCCGGGCTACATACACCGGCAGGGCGGCGATGTGATCGAGATGGGTATGGGAGATGAACCAGGTGCTTGTGGCAATGAAGCCCCAGGGGTGGGCTCCCAGATCGAAGCCCAATTTCAGCTCCGGGATGCGCCAGTAGCTCTGCACTGCGGCTCGGGAATAGCCCTCGATCGTCAGCCCCTTGTGGACCAGTGACCGCAGGGGGGCGTTCGCTACCATGGCGGCTTTGTCTACTGGGGTGGGCGTCAGGGCTGGGCCTCCAGGGCCGGAGGTTGGCCGGCGATGTGGGGAGTGGCACCGGAGGCCAACGGGCCAACCGATGAATCGACCAGCACCAGCCAGATCTCGTCAAAGAGCCGTTCCTGACGGGCAGACAGCCTGCCGCGACGCACCAGTTCCAAGACTGCCAGAAAGATACCCACCAGCCGGGTGCGAGGCATAGTTTCGTCAAACAATTCTGAAAAAGCGACCCTGCCCCGCTGGCGCACGGTTGATTCGACCTGTTCGATGTGCACCTCGATCGGCGTGTCGTCGTGGACAATCTGTCGTGGCCGCCGCTTTTCCCGCCGCCGCAGCACCCGGGCCATCGCCCCCACCAGATCCCAGACATGCACATCGCCGATGGCCACCTCGGCTGGCTTGCCGCGCTCGACCGGCGCTTCGACGGGGGTGCGGGCAAACCGCAATTCCCAGTGGCGGGCCCGGTCCTCCAGCAGCACGGCTGCATCCCGATACTGCTTGTATTCAAGCAACCTTTGCACCAGATCCTCCCGGATCATCTCCACCGGCTCCTCGGCCTCCTCCGGCCGGGGCACCAGCGCCCGCGCCTTGATCTCCAGCAGCACGCTCGCCAACTCGACAAACTCCCCCACCTGATCGATTGCCAGATCCTCAAGCACCGCCAGATGGGCGACGAATTCAGTGGCGATCTGGGCGATGGGCACCTCAGTGACGTCCACCTCGTGGCGCTTCACCAGATAGAGGAGGAGATCCATCGGCCCGGCAAAGACGTCGATTGCAACCTTGAATTCCACCACTCTTCTCCGCAGGCGCAGGCCGGCACCGGGACATCCCTGGCAGACTGTTGATCCATTGCCGCAGTACCGGAGGCGATGCCCATCGCCCCAGGGAACGCCAGCCGGGCCCTCGACTGGGGCGTTCCCTGCGGTCGACGCCTTGGAAAAGGCCAGGGATGGCTTTTTCCACAGCCTGCTAGCGCCATTTGCCGCGGCGGGGCGGCGGGTGTCAATGCTGATCTCGCCGAAACCTCCCGGCCGGCTGTTGGCCGCCGCCAGCACCGCCAGTCAGCCCCGCGGCGGGTGCGTTGCCTGCCATCGACCAAATCGACTGGTTATGCCGGTTGCCCGGCGACCGGCTGGCGGCGGGGATCACTTTTTCACCGACAGCCGGAGCCGTTCGGCGGGGGTTTC
>Ga0164295_10001106_pt1 | contig 22292 bp, 20 predicted proteins | sample GEODES006metaG_FD_111798 | JGI IMG/M metagenome (GOLD analysis project Ga0164295, IMG submission 111798) | Oligotrophic lake water microbial communities from Sparkling Lake, Wisconsin, USA - GEODES006 metaG | ecosystem: Environmental > Aquatic > Freshwater > Lake | place: USA: Sparkling Lake... | reverse complement strand
GGGTCGATGGTGAGATAGGGCACATCCCACGGCTCGCCGTCGACTTGGCCAGCCAGACCCTTCTTGATCGCATCCTGATGGCTGCCGCTGAAGGCGGTGAAGACCAGTTCGCCTGCATACGGCTGGCGCGGCGGCACGGTCATACCGGTGCAGCGCTCATACATGGCGATCAGCTTGTTCATGTCGCTGAAGTCCAGCTTGGGGTCGATGCCGTGCATGTAGAGGTTCATCGCGACCTGCACGATGTCCAGATTGCCCGTGCGCTCGCCGTTGCCGAAGAGCGTGCCTTCCACGCGATCCGCTCCAGCCAGCAAGCCAAGCTCCGTGGCGGCGGTGCCAGTGCCACGGTCGTTGTGCGTGTGCAGGCTGATAATCAAGAAGTCACGGTTCTTGATGTGCGTGCAGATCCACTCGATCTGGTCGGCATACACATTCGGGCCTGCGACCTCGACGGTGTCAGGCAGATTGAGGATCATCTTGTTCCCCGGCGTGGGCTGCCAGACATCCATCACGGCCTCGCTGATCTCTTTGGCAAACTCCACCTCGGTGGCGGAGAAGCTCTCGGGCGAGTATTGCAGCGTGACCTGAGTGCCAGTGTCCTCCAGGCGATGCAGACGATCCTTGATCATCTGTGCACCCCGCACCGCGATGGCTTTGATCTCTTCCTTCGTCTTGCCGAACACATGTTTGCGCTGCGCGGGCGAGGTGGAGTTATACATGTGGATGACCACGCTCTTCGCGCCCATCAAGGACTCGACGGTCTTCTCGATCAAGTCCTCGCGCGCTTGCACCAGGCATTGAATGGTCACGTCGTCGGGGATGCGTTTGTCCTCGATCAGGCGGCGGTTGAAGTTGAACTCGGTGTTCGAGGCGGACGGGAAGCCGACCTCAATCTCCTTGAATCCGCACTCCACCAGCGCGCTGAACATGTCGAGCTTCTGGGCCACATTCATCGGCACGGCCAGCGCTTGATTGCCATCACGGAGATCCACGCTGCACCAGATGGGTGGCTGCGTGAGTTGACGCGTGGGCCATTGACGATTGGGCAGATGGATCGGGGCAAAGGGCCGATATTTCTTGGAATGATCGAAGGACATGAGTGGGGACAGGATTAACGGGATTGGCACGATGAACAGGATAAATTTCCTGGTCGAGGAAAGGCTTCAATGAGGTTGCCGTGCGTCGTGGCACGACATGGAATGGCAGGACTAGCGGGCGGCCAGCCCGAGTCGAAGTCGCAGTGTTAGCGATGTGCCAATGCCTTGCATAAAGGCCGCGATACTAGTGCCGAACTCGCTCGTGTCCAGCACTTAGCCAAACATCGCTGGCTGTCCGGTGCTCTCCAGCACAGAGTGCCACAGCTCGCGCTTGGGGTTCACCTTGCGGCGGCCATGCGTGACGAGGTCGATGGGCAAGTTGACGAAGGAGTTGTGCCAGCGGCCCACCAACATGCCGGTCTTGCCGGCCACCGCCGCGTGGACGGCGGCCTGAGCGAGGCGGGAGCAATACACGTTGTCCTGCGCGTTGGCCGGCACGCTGCGCACGATGTAGCTGGGGTCGATGTATTTGAGGTTCACCTCCATTCGACGCTCCTTGAAGAAGGCGTTGATCTGGTCTTTTAAGAACAGGCCGATGTCACCGTAGCGCTTGTTGCCGCTGGCATCGGTGGCGTCGCCCACGCTCATCAGCTCCTGCCCCGCGCCTTCGGCCACCACAATCACGGCGCTACCGCGCTTGGCAAGCCGATAGCGCAGCGTCTCCAGCAGGCCGCGCGGGCCGTCGAGCTGAAAGGGCACCTCGGGGATCAAGACGAAATCCACATTGCTGCCCGCGAGCGCGGCGAAGCAGGCGATGAAGCCGGAATCACGTCCCATCAGCTTCACCAAGCCCACGCCATTAACCGCGCCGGTGGACTCAGTGTAAGCGCACTTCACGGCGCGCACGGCCTCGGCGAAGGCGGTCTCGAACCCGAAGCTCTTGTCCAGATACATGATGTCGTTGTCGATGGTCTTCGGGATGCCAACGATCGACTTCTTCAAGCCCCGGGCTTCGACTTCCTTGGCCAGGGCGGACGCACCGCGCAGCGTGCCATCGCCCCCGATGACGAAGAGGATGTCCACGTTCATGTCCTCCAGCGTGTCGACCATCTCACCGATGTCCTGCTGGCCGCGCGAGCTGCCCAGCATGGTGCCTCCGAAGTTGTGCGCCTGTGCCACGGATTCCGGCCGTAGCATCACGGGCGTGTGGCCGTAGCGCTGCACCAGTCCTTCATAGCCGTAGCGGAACCCATAGACCTTGGTGATGCCATACTGGTGGTAGCACTGGTTCACGATGCCCCGGATGATGTCATTCAGGCCAGGGCACAGGCCGCCGCAGGTCACGATGCCGACCGTGGTTTTTGCCGGCTCAAAATAGATCATCTCGCGCGGCCCGGCTTCCTCGAAGCTGCGCGGCTTGCTCACATCGGGCAGGTCGTCCGGCTCCCAGTGGCTGAACAGGATCTGGTTGGCGTCCGTTTTGAAGGGCGCCTCCGTGCCGCCGATGTGGCGCAGGGGGGATTGAATCAAGCAGGGGCCCAGGGAGGAGATGGTCGTGTCCACGGCAGGAGAAGGAGGTCATGCAACGCGGACGTCGTCCGTCGTTGCCAGTGCCTTACCTCACAGCAGCCGGAGTGCCAGCCACGAATGCAGAAACCCGCCGCTAAAACGGCGCGCGCGGGCCGGAGGTGTCTTCGGGGCGCCGGCCTGGAGGCCCCTTGCGATCCCCGTCACGCGGAGGCGGACCGCCGCGACCACGCTGCTCAGGCTCTTCAGGCGTGCCTCCGAGCACCACATCCCAAGTGCCCAGCAGCTCGCCGCCCGGCCCGGCAGGTTTGAACTCGCGGATCACTGACAGCCGCTGCTCGTCCGTGCCCATGCGGCGCAGAATGCCATCGCGGTCATTCTGCGGCACGCCCGCGATAAAGAGCTGCGTTGTCAGCATCCGCTGGCCGCCCTGTTTCACGGCGATGTGCCAGTGAATGGTGCGCCCGGTGTAAAGGCCCGGCTTGATGGTGCGGAAGCGATACTCGCCCTTCGCATTGGTTTCGATTTTGCCATAGCCCTGGAACTTGGCATCGCGTTCCTTGCCACGCTGCGTGCCCCGGCTGTGGATGTAGCAGCCGTTGTTATCGGCCTGCCACAGTTCGATCACCGCGCCGCTGATCGGCTTGCCATCGGCATTGAGCAAGCGCCCACCGAAGTTCGTGATCACGCCCTCAGCGGTCTGGCCATCTTTGATGCTAACCAAATCGTTGTCCTGATCGAGCGGCAGATGATCCGGGTAGTAAGGCCCTTCCGTCGCCCGCGGCGTTAGCGTCAAGGCTTCTGCATAGATCTCACTTGTGATGATGCCGCCCGTGGTGAGCAGCAGGCTCTGCAGCAAGCGACGACGATTGCAGGGGATGTGGAAAGGATGCGGCATGCTCATGGTTAGACGGTTCAACTGGCAGACTAGCCCGTGGTTGCTGGTGATAAGAAGCTTTTCATGACAGCTTCAAGCACCGCCAAGAGCTGTCACTGCGTAATAAATTGCCGATGCCCATCCATACCTTACACACGAAACAGATCATCCACGCCACGGCTGCTGAAGCCTGGGACTTTTTCTCGGACCCACGCAACCTCGCGAAGATCACGCCGCCGGACATGGGCTTCATCGTCAAATCGGAACTCCCGCCGCGCATCCATGCGGGGATGATGATCGAGTATCGCGTGAGCCCCTTGCTGGGCATTCCGATGACGTGGCTGACGGAGATCACGCAAGTGCGGGACGGCTTGTATTTCGTCGACGAACAGCGCGTGGGACCGTATGAGATCTGGCACCATGAGCATCATTTTCATGACCTTGGCGATGGGCGGATCGAGATGGAAGACAAAGTCACCTACACGCTGCCGTTCTCGCCCTTCAGCGAGGTGGTGCATCCGTTTCTGGTGAAGCCGCAGCTGGACAAGATTTTCGCGTTTCGCGAGAAGAAAGTGACCGAGCTGTTCGGCGCTTAGGCGATGCCGAGCACTTCTTTCAGCACCTCCATGCAGCGCTCATTCTGCGGCATGGTGCCGATGCTGATACGGATCCACTCAGGCAGCTTGTAGGCGGCCATGGCGCGGACGATGACGCCCTTGTCCATCATGGCTTTGAAGGCGGCATTGCCATCGCCCACCTTCACGAGCACGAAGTTCGCGTAGCTCGGGATGAACTCCAGGCCCAGGGCCGCAAATTGCGTCTGGAAGTAGGTGCGGCCTGCGTCGGTGATGTTCTTGGTCTTGTCCTGGTGCTCCTGGTCTTGCAAGCCGGCGAGGGCACCTGCTTGGGCAATGGAGTTGATGTTGAAAGGCTGGCGGGTGCGTTGCAGCACTTCGATGAGTTCCTTCTTGGCAATGCCATAGCCAACACGAGTCCCGGCGAGACCTTGGATCTTGGAAAAGGTGCGCAGCACGACCACGTTGCGGCCTTCACGCACGTATTTCAGCGTATCCGGCGGGTTGTCGAGGAACTCATAATACGCCTCGTCGAACACGACCACGACATGATCGGGCACCTTGGCCATGAAGGCATCAATCTGCTCCTGCGTGACCAGCGTGCCAGTGGGGTTGTTCGGATTGGCGATGAAGATTTCCTTCGTGCGTGGTGTGACGGCAGCAGCCATCGCGTCGAGATCATGCACATAGCCTGGATCGGGCACTTCGATGGTTTCCGCGCCGAACACCTTGGCCATGAGCTTGTAAACGAGGAAGGCGTGCTCGGCGGTGATGATGTTGTCGCCTTCTTTCAGGAAGGCATGGCCGATGAACTCGATGACCTCGTTGCTGCCGCAGCCGAGGATGATGTTGCCCATTTCCAGACCGAACTTTTCAGCAATTGCGTTGCGCAGCTTGTAGCTGCCGCCGTCGGGATAGATGTGCAGCTCGGTCAGGGCCTTCTGCATGGCTTCGATGGCCTTGGGCGAGGGGCCGAGCGGGTTCTCGTTGCTGGCCAGCTTGATGATGTCTTCCGACTTCAGCCCGCGTTCGCGCGCGACTTCATCAATCGGTTTTCCCGGTTCGTAGGCGACGAGGTCTTTGAGCTGTGCATTGGCGAAGTCCCAGATGTTTGACATAAAGAGCGTGTTTCTTGGCGCGGTGAATGCAGAGTTTCAAGTCCAGCTTTCTTCTGCCACCCTGCACCCATGAAACAACGTTACGAATGGATCGACCTGTTGCGCGGCATTGCCGTTATTGGGATGATCTGGGTCCATGCGGCGAACACCTTTCTGGATGCGGACCAACAGGAGCAACCCTGGTTCCATGGGCTGCGGTTTTATCATGGGTTGATCGCGCCCGTGTTCTTCTGGGTGGCCGGCTACATGCGCGGGTTGTCGGCGGCCAAGCCGGGGCCGCCAAAGCCTGCGTGGCCGACGGTGAAGCGGTTGCTCTGGGTCTGGGCCATCGGCTACCTGCTGCATGTGCCGTGGGATGCCCTGGCGCGGGGCGACTTCTCAACGCCTGTGCTGCGCATTCTGTTCCAAAGCGATGTGCTGCACTGCCTGGCGGTGTCTTCGCTCGTTTTGCTAGCGGCGGAGCGATGCATCCCAGGCTTGCATTGGCAGGTGCTGGCGGTCACCACACTCACGGTTTGGGCTGTGGTCTTCAGCGACATGATGGCAGCGGCAGCCACCGGATTCATTCCTCTCGACGCCTACCTGTCCAAGGCCCACGGCTCCATCTTCCCGCTGTTCCCCTGGTTTGCCTTCGCAGGCTTCGGCTTCCTCGCCGGCCAGCAAGGCACGGTGCGTTGGTGGCTGGGCCTGGCGGGCGTGTTCGGAGCCTTTGCTCTGCCCTGGATGAATCTGCCTACGACACCTGCCTTTTTCTTTGAGCGCCTCGGCTGGGTGCTCATGGTCGTGGTCGCGGTCTGGGGAACGACAACATGGGTCCAGGGGCACCCGTTTCCCCTGCCCCAGTGGCTGCTGCTCGCGGGGCGGCAATCCTTGGTCATCTACGTGGCGCACCTGCTCATGATCCATGCGGTGCCGTGGTGGAGCGGCCGGACCTTGGACAAGCTGGTCGGCCCCACACAGCCACTCGCTATCGTGGTTATGATTTTCCTGGGCTTGCTCATGGCTTCCTGGCTGGTGGCGTGGGCTTGGGAAAAACGATCCCTTCGCGCAAGAACAGCACAAGCATGATGAAATGCTGGCTGGACATGCGCCCCGACTTTGCGTTTGCTAGTGAGCCAGTGTGCAAGCGAAGCACGTCATCTCCCCACCTGTGCGACAGCGCGTATGACTGAGACCCAATATATCCTTCAACTCACCCTCGTTGGCCTCGTCTCCGGCGCCGCCTTCTGGGTGGTGGCGCATTGGTCTGCCAAACGGCAACTCCAACCCGTGATCGACGAGGAGCGCAAGCTGCGCAACCAGCTGGAAATGAAACGGCAGGAGGAGTCTCAGAAGGCCGAGGAGCAGCTGGAGGTGCTGAAAACCCAGCTGCTCGGTGCCACGGACCGCTGCTCGGCGCTGGAGACCCAGCTGAACGCCGAGAAGGACGCGATGGTCGGGCTGCAATCCCACCTGTCCCAGATCCAGCAGACCCTGCGTGACTCAGATGCGCAGATGGCTTTGTTTCGTGCACGGCAAAGCGATCTGGAAGGCGCGCTGGAGGCCGAGAAGGGCCGTATTTCAGCCATGCAAGCCGCCCTGGATGCCAAGCAGGAGCTGGCCCAGCAGCTAGCCCTGGAGCTGAACTCCACCCGCCTGTCCGTGGCCGATGAACGCAATGCCTCCGCCCAGCGCGAGGCCGCGCTGCGGGCCTCCCTTTCCGAATACGAACGCCAAGCTGCCAGCGGCCTGAGCACCACCGAGGTGGTGCAAGCCGAGCTGGACAAGACCCGCGAGACACTCGCCAGCCTGGAGCAGGAATCGGAAAACCGGCAAGCCGACCTGAAGCGCAAGCTGACGGCGGCCGAGCAGAAGGCGCAGATGCTGCAAAAAGAAATCATGGCCCTGGTCAGCACCGGCACCCCGGGCGACGCCGCCGCCGCCGTGACCGCCGCTGAAGACATCGCCAAAGCCCAAGAACGAGCCGTGGTCGCCGAGAAGCGCGTGGCCGAACTGGAAGCTCAGCTGGCTCAAGGCGACGCCGGCACCCGCAAGCGCCTGCGCGAGGCGGAATACCGCATTTGCGAGCTCGAGTTCAAGCTGGCGCAAATAGACGAGCCCGCCCCGGTGGTGTCGGCTCCAGTTCCCGCGCCCATAGCAGCGTCCGCACCCGAGGTGGCACCTGAGCCCGCGCCGGAACCCGCCGCAGCGCTCGCGTTAGAACCAGCGCCACTGATGGCCTCCGCCACCCAGCCACTGGTTGCGATGTCCGAGCCCGCTCCTGCCAGCGCTTCCCCTTCTGAAACGGGCACCCAGCCGCTGACCGGGCTGTAAGTCTTCGTTGCTAGCCGCTTTACTGCGCCAGCCAACGTTCGGTGCCAATCAGTGTCTCCGGCACCAACTTGCCAGCATCGCATGCTGACGCGCTTTCCATCGCCTGATGGTGGGCACAAAAAAACCCCGGCTCCGCACGAGGCAGAACCGGGGTTGACGGATTCATTCGCTATCGATCCAGGCGATCAGATCACCTCGGCGAACTGCTTGCCGTTCGCTTCGTAATCCTTCTTGGCCCAGCCGGGGGTCGCAATCGGATACCAGCCGTCGGCATCTGGCTTGACCGGAGCCTCGGTTTCGTTGGTCACGATGGCAGGCATGTGCTGCACCTTGGAGTTGTAGGCCTCGTCCCAGGTCACCTTCTTGCCGCCATAGGTGGCCATGCGGCCCATGATCGCGGTCATGGTGCTGTCGCCGCAGTAGAAGGCGTTGTTGAGATACTTGTTCTCGCGGATCGCGGCCTGCAGCTCGAAGTGCTCGACTTCATACGGGTCAGGATCGCCGTTGGCGTTGCGCTTACGCTTCTTGCCCGGGCCGGTGGCCTCGGCCTTGTCGGCAGGGGCGGCGGCCGGAGTGTAGCGCCAGATTTCCTTGCCCTTGTAGTCCACCGCGTAGCAGTTGCCGCTGTTGGTGAGGTAAAGGATGCCCTTGGAGCCGGAGAACTCCTCGCGCACTTCGGCGTTGGTGCCGGCCTGGTGACGGCACTGGCTGTTGATGCGCACGCCGTTGGCATAGGTGAACTCGACGTAGTGGTGGTCGTAGATCTGGCCGAACTTCTTATCCACACGCTGCTGGCGGCCACCCATGCCTTGGGCGCTCACCGGCGTGGCGTCATGCACCTGGTAGGGGAAGACGGTCTTGGCCACCGGACCCGGGGCGTCCTTGCGCGGATCGACAAAGATCGACATGAACCAGTTGGCGATGTCGATGTTGTGGATGTGCTGCTCATTGATGTGGTCGCCGCAGAGCCAGGTGAAGAAATACCAGTTCTGCATCTGATACTGCAGCTCGGTCTGGCCTTCCTTCTTGTCACGGAACCAGATGCCGCCGCCGTTCCAGTAAACCTGGCCGCCGGTGATCTCGCCGATGACGCCGTCCTTCACCGCCTTGAAAGCTTCGCGGTAGCAGTTCTGGTAACGGCGTTGCAGGCCGCATGCGACCTTCAGGCCCTTTTCGTCGGCGATCTTCGCCATCTCATGCACCTTGCGCACGCCGGGGGAGTCCACAGCCACGGGTTTTTCCATGAACACATGCTTGCCGGCATTGATCGCGGCTTCGAAGTGATACGGACGGAAGCCGGGAGGCGTGGCGAGCACCACGTAGTTGGCATCGCTCTCGAGCACGCCTTTGTAGCAATCCAGGCCCACATGCTGGCGGTTCTCCGGCACGTCCACCTTGTCGCCGTGCGCATTGCGCAGGTTGGACAAGGACTTGTCCAGGTTTTCCTTGTTCAGGTCGCCCATGGCCACCAGGCGGATGCCCGCCTTGGGGTTGTTCAGCGCCTGGTTGGCCGCGCCGGACCCACGTCCGCCAGTGCCGATCATGCCGATTTTGAGTTCATCGCTGCCGGCGGCCCAGGCGGATTGTTCGATGGTGAGGGCGCTGGCAGCGGCGACGGCCGTGCTAGTGCGCAGGAAGTCGCGGCGGCTAGGCGCAGCGACAGGTGTGTTGGTTTCGTTGTTCATGAGGTGAATGAGTTGCCGTTAGAGAATCACTCCGCGAGCACGCTGCGGATAAACTTGATGCCGTCGTTGTAGACGTCTTCGGGGGACTTGAAGAAGTCGCGCCAGACGCGGGTCGCGGCGGCGAGGTCGGGCAGCGAGCCGCCGAAGGCTTCGATCGTCAGCCACTTGTCGTAGCCGATGCTGACCAGCTTCTGGATTGCCTCGCGGCAGGGCGCATGGCCGGTGCCAGGGGTGCCGCGGTCGTTCTCGCTGATGTGCACGTGATTGAGCTTGCCTGTGGCGAAGACGGTGTCGATGCAGGCCACAGCGTCCTTCTCCTCAATGTTCGCGTGGAAGGTGTCATACATGGTGCCGAAGTTCGGATGGTCCACGCGCTTCACGTAGCTGGCGGCCTGCTCCATGGTGTTGAGCAGGTGAGACTCAAAGCGGTTCAGCGCCTCGATAGCGAACTTGATGCCCGCGTCCTGGCCAATACCGGCGATGGCGCGATGCACGCCAGCGGCGTGGTCCAGCTCGGTCTCGGTTGGATACTTGCCAGTGAACTGGCCGAGCACCTGGTAATACGGGCCGCACAGCGTCTGCACGCCAGCGTTGTGGCCGCACTCGATCACGCGCTTCAAGTGGTCGATGGCACCCTGGCGGTTGGCCGCGTCGGGGCTGATGGCGTTGTGGGCTTCATCGGGCAGCACCGTCACGGCCGTGCATTCCAGGCCGTTGTCCTTGATCGCCTGGCCCACGCTCTTGAAATGCGCGGCGTTGCTGACGTCAAAGATCGGGATTTCGACACCGTCGTAACCGGCGGCTTTCAGTTTGCCGAAGAGGTGGAAGTCAGCGTCGGTGACGTGACCCGTCCAGAGGAGGAGGTTAAAACCAATTTTCATGCGGAGTGCGAAGAGTAGAGATGCGCCCGGTGCGTGGCAACACTGGATTCGTTGCAACGACAACGATCTGGCGCGGCTTTCGCCGATTTGGCTTTCCCCGCGAAAGTCCGGTCAATCCCCTACTTCCCGGCCTCTACCTTGGTCAGCAGCAACACAAAAAGCAGCCGGCCCTCCCGCCACTGCGGACCGCCGATGAACAAAGGGCTGTTCTCGCGCAAGACGGTGTCGGTTTTCACCAGCACCTGCTGCTCCTGCCAGAACTGCAAATTCAAGCTCATGCCCCCACCCTCGGCCGGGCCTTTGGAGTCGAGCTTCAGAAACAGATCCTTCGACGGCACCACCCAGCTCTCATACTGGCGGAAGATGTCCTGCGTGTGCTGGCCGATGACTTCGAAGCGAGTGAAGGGGAAGACCTTCCCCAGGCGCTCGGGTAAATTTTTCAGGGCCGCAGGCACCTCCGCAGGCAGGTCGGCGGCCGCCCCGTTAGAGGCATACACCAGCGCGCCCCAGACCTTCCCGTCCGTGGCCGGCTTCACGGCAGCAGGCAGCGGCTGCTGCGCCAGTGAAACACGGGCGAGCATGACCAGGGCGAGGATGGCGAGCGTCTTCACGGAGGAGTTAATGAGCAATAAGTTGCGGCTGATTGCGCGCGTCCTTGGCCAGCACCAGCAGCACACCGCCCGCGTTGTCGAACAACGTGGTCATGGCCACCGCCTGGTCGGTCTCGCTGCGATGGACCTGGTAGCCGACCAGCTTGCGATCGGCGGGCAGCGCGGCCAAGCCGTCGAGCATCAGAACCGTCGCCTCAGCCGCGTCGGAGTGGAAGGTATTGGCCTGCACGGCACCGTTGGGCGCATAGGTGCTGAGCACCACGGTGGCATTTTCGCTCTGGCCCAGCTGCATGACCGCCAGGAGCAAGCAGGCAGCAGCGGCCGCAGCGATGAGCCACTTCTTGGCGAACCAGCCGAACAGGCCGCCAGCCAGAAAATCACGCTCGGGCTGGCCTTTCGCCTCGTCCCGACGCAGCTCGTCGATGCGCTCCTGGATCTGGCTGTTGAAGAAGTCCGCGTGCGGGACTTCGACTTGGCGCTGGAAGCCCTGGTGCATGGCGGTGCTGATTTCCTTCATCGCCTCAGCTTCCGCACGCAGCGACGGGTCAGCGGCCAGACGCGCCTCAAAGGCGGCGCGCTCGGCTTCGTTCAGCTCGCCGTCCAGCCAGCGGGCGAGCAGCTCTTCGTTATCGGTGGGTTTCATAAGTGTCCTTCAGCAGTTCTTGAAGTTTCTTGCGGGCGTAAAAAAGGCGGGACATGACCGTGCCAATGGAGGTCTGCATGACCTGGGCGATCTCATCATACTGAAGCCCCTCGATCTCGCGCAAAAGAATCGCGGTGCGATGCTCCTCGCTCAGCTTCGCCACCGCCTCGCGGATGCGCACGCCCAGCTCGGCATTGGCCATGGCCTTGTCCGGACGGACATAGCCGTGCGGCACCGCCTCGGCCGTCGGGTCCGGCTGATGATCCACGCGGTTGTCATCGAACTCGCCCGCCGACTGCACCTTGCGCTTCCGCAGCCAGTCATAAGCGCAGTTGTGGGCGATGCGGTAGAGCCAGGTGTAGAAGCTGGAGTCGTTCTTGAACCCGGGCAGCGCGCGCCAAGCCTTGATGAAGGCCTCCTGCGCGAGGTCCCAGGCATCCGAATCGTTTTGAACAAGGCTGTAAGTCATAGAGTAAACCCGCCCGCGATACTTCGTCACCAGCGCGTCAAAGGCGCGCGCGTCGCCGCCCTGGGCACGCCGGACAAGGTCCACATCTTGGACTTCGGGGGCGGACTCCACAGCGGAGGGGGATGTCATATCGGTCGGATTCACGGCACAGACGCGCAGGCGGCGAACTTTATTCAAGGGCGCGTGTTTTGGATACTGGTTTTCTTGGCGGAATGGCAGGGCGAGGTGCCCAGCCATTGCTCGTTGGTCGTCGGACACTTGGTGCTCCCTTCTGCGCCAAGCGCTCCGCTCTTGACCCCTTCCGCCGCTACGGCTAAGGGACGCGGCTTATGTCCGACCGCCAGCACACGCTTGCCAAACCAGCCTCTCTCACCGGCACTTCCTTGCATACGGGAGAACAGGTCACCTTGACCCTGCAACCGGCCCCGGAGAACTTCGGCATCCAGTTCCGCCGCATGGATGTTGAAGACCAGCCGCTGATTCCCGCGCTGGCCGAGAAGGTGCAGAAAGTGGAGCGCGCGACGACCATCGCCGAAGGCAGCGTGAAAGTGCACACTGTGGAGCATGTGCTCAGCGCGCTGACCGCCATGGGCGTGGACAACGCCATCGTCGAGATGGACGCCAACGAGCCGCCCATCGCCGACGGCAGTTCCCTGCCCTTCGTGCAGCTGATCAAGACCGCTGGCATCCAGGAACAAAAGGCCGCGCGCCGCATCTTTGAAATTCGCGAGCCGTTCTATCAAGAGACACGCGATGGCACCCTGCTGCACATCGTGCCGGACAAAAAATTCCGCGTCAGCTGCACCAATGTCGGACCCGATGGCCGCAACACCCAGTTCTACAGCACCGAGATCACCCCGGAGATCTACGAGAAGGAAATCGCCCCCGCGCGCACCTTTGTCTATTATGAAGACGTCGCCCCGCTGCTGGAGAAGGGTTTGATCAAAGGCGGCACGCTGGAGAGCGCAGTCGTTATCCGCGGCGACACGCTGCTTTCCAAGCACCCCGCGCGCTTCAACGAAGAGTTCGCCCGCCACAAGATCCTCGACATTGTCGGCGACCTGATGCTGTCCGGCGTGCGCATCCTCGGCCACGTCATCGCCGTCCGCCCCGGCCACGGGCCGAACACGGAGATGGCCAAGACCATCGCCAAAACTTACAGCCACATGCGCGCCAGCGTTCCAGCCCCCGTGCATGTGCCGCTCGGTGACGCCGTGCTGGACAACATCGAAGTGCAGAAAATCCTGCCGCACCGCTACCCCTTCCTGATGGTGGACCGCATCATCGGCTTCGAAGGCGTGACCAAGTGCACCGGCGTGAAGCTGGTGACCATCAACGAGCCCTTTTTCCAAGGCCACTTCCCCGGCCACCCGATCATGCCCGGTGTGCTGCAACTGGAAGCCATGGCCCAGGTGGCCAGCGTGCTGCTGCTGCGCATGCCCGGCAACGAAGGCAAGATCGGCTACTTCCTCAGCGCCAACAACGTCAAGTGGCGCAAGCCCGTGCTCCCCGGCGATGTGCTGGTGATCGAAACCGAAGTGCTCAAGGCCAAGCGCGGCATCGGTCAGGCCGTCGGTCGCTGCTCCGTGAACGGCCAGGTCGTCAGCGAGGCCGACCTGATGTTCAGCATCATGGACCGGTAAAGCAGAGCGCTTGGCGCAGTGAGCATGATGCTTCAAACTCGCGCATCGAGACGCCTCGCGCTAGACTTAGCCAGCATCCCCTACCCTTAGCTCTTCGCCCTCAGCCCTCAGCTTTCCCGCATGATCCACCCCACCGCCATCATCGACCCCAGCGCCAAGCTTGGTGCCAATGTTCACGTGGGCCCGTATTGCATCATCGGCGAAGGCGTGGAACTCGGCGATGACTGCTGGCTTCAGCATCATGTCACGATTCTCGGCCCCTCGAAGATCGGCGCACGCAACCGCTTCCACTCCTACGGCTCTATCGGCCAGCAGACGCAGGACTTGAAATACGTGGGCGAACCCACCTTTCTGGAGATCGGCGACGACAACAACTTCCGCGAGTTCTGCACCGTGCATCGCGCCACCGGCGTAGGCTTGAAGACGATCATCGGCAGCCACAACCACTTCCTCTGCTACGCCCACATCGCGCATGACTGCGTGGTCGGCAGCCACTGCATCTTCTCGAACAATGCCACGCTCGCTGGCCACGTCACCGTCGAGGACCACGTCATCGTCAGCGGCCTCACCGCCGTGCATCAGTTCTGCCGCATCGGCCAGCGCGCCATCACCGGCGGCTGCGCCAAGATCGTGCAGGACATCCCGCCCTTCACCATCGTCGATGGCAATCCCGGTCGTGCTCGTGGCCTGAATCTTGTCGGTCTGAAACGCGCAGGTTTCAGCGAGTCGCAGATCAAGGCCATCAACGCAGCGTATCGCACCCTGTATCGCAAAGGCCTGAACACCACCCAAGCCCTCAGCACCATCCGCAGTCATCCCATGACGCCGGAGGTGGAGCTGTTTGCGAACTTTGTGGAAGGTTCGCAGCGTGGAGTGGTGGGAGCAGGGAAGCACGCGGACTAGAGCTGAATGAAAGCTCTGCATCCATTGCTCGCATGGTTGCTCCAGCTTTTCACTGGGCTCAACAAGCGCCTGCAATATAGCATTGCACTTCTACTGACAGGTTGTGGCTTTTACCTCACTTATGAGGCCGTGAACAAAGCAAGTATCACCGTGTTGTTTGCAGGCTTCGCGCTTGTGGCAATAGCCGCCATGTTTCCTGAAGAGTGACTTCAGTTACAGCTTCCGCATGTCCGTCTGAAACAGTCCACTCGTTGCACTGATCACCACGCGCAGCTGGCGCATGAGCTTGCGAATCGTGAGGCCTTCGACAGCGAGCAGACGAATGTCAATGACATCGCCCGGCAGCACGGTCATCCCAGCTTCGCAATCCTGCGCAGACTCCAGGCTGGGGCGCAGCGCTTCACTGACTTCTTTACCATGTTGTGGCAGCACCAGCCACACCGTCGCCGCAAACATCGGCTTGCCTGTGGTCGATTGCAGCATCCAGCGCCCAGGTTTCGTCCCCGCAAACAAACGCTCCTGCGAGACGAGTTGCCCGGCCACCACCAAGCGCGTGCGCAGGTCCAGGGATTCAAACTCAAGCGCCTCGCCATGTGCGATGCGACCCGGCGCTAGCAACTCGGCATAGAACAAGGTGGCGCCTTGCTCGACATAGATGCTCGTCTTTTGGAGGAAGGCTGAGCCCCGTTGCGGGATCAGCCACTCGGGCTGCACTTCCAAGCAACCGCCCTTGCCAACAACGAAGTGTTGCTGCTGCTCGCCGGGCGGATGATTGATATCCATCCGAGTATGAATGCGCGTCGCGCTCGGAGTCGTCACCAGCAACGAAGCGCCTGCATCGACCTGCACCTCGCTCTTCAACACATCGCCCGCGAAGATGCCTGCGGTCGGATTCACCCACTGCACCAGCAGCGCCTGACCATCCCAGTAGGACTTGCTCAAATGGAACGCGCCGCGATGAACGCGCTCCGTCAGCACGGTCTGTCCACGACTGTCCATCTCGGCGCGAAGGCACAATTCACCCCTAACCGCACGTGCGCTGACCTGAGGCAGGCTCACGCGGGCATCAGGTCGGTGAAGAAGACGCTGTGATCCAGCCATGCGTGTAGTTCGTCGGTGCCCTTGCCAGACTTGATGTCGCTCATGATGAACGGCCGGTCGCCGCGCGCCTTCCTAGCGTCGCGGCGCATCATTTCCAAGTCCGCTCCGACATAGGGTGCCAAATCAATCTTGTTAATCAGCAGCAGATCGCTGCGCGCAATCGCTGGACCTCCCTTGCGCGGAATGTCATCGCCTTCCGCCACGTCGATGACGTAGATGAACACATCGACCAGCTCGGGTGAGAAAGTCGCGGTCAGGTTATCTCCGCCACTCTCCACCAAAATCACCTGCAAGTTCTGGAAGCGCATCTTCATCTCGTCGATGGCTTGCAGATTCATCGCGATGTCATCACGAATGGCCGTGTGCGGACAGCCACCGGTTTCGACACCGAGGATGCGTTCCGCAGGCAGCGCATTGTGCCGGATGAGCATCTCCGCGTCTTCGCGCGTATAGATATCATTGGTGACGACGGCCATGTCGAAGCGGTCACGCAGGTGCTTGCAGAGATGAATGCAGAGAGTGCTTTTGCCCGAGCCCACAGGCCCACCGATGCCGATGCGGATAAGTTGGTTTCTGGTCATTGAGTTGGTTGGAAGAGAAAATCAGGACAGGAACATGCGTGCGTTCGCAGTCTCATGCCAGGCCGTCGCGATGTCGAGCCGGGGCAGGCAAGTGCCCACGTCTTCGAGGTCAAGCGTCTTCGCGTGCGCGATCAATTCGGGGTAGCGCATGGCCATCTCCGTCACCAGTGATTGCACGCTACTTTGGCCGATGCGCATGATCTTCATCGCGGCCTGTGCCACCATCATCACCGTCTGATGCGAGAAGGCAATCATCGCTGCTGTGGCCGGTAGATTGAGCATTCCAGCCTCGATGCCTGCCACGATGCAAAGGTGCTTGTGCGGCAACGCGGCCCCAAGACTGTCCAGCCACTGCAGCGCCTCTGGGTCCAGGCGCGAGGTTTGAAGCCGTGTGAAAAGCGACCAGCGCTGCGTGCCCAGGCGGCGACTTGCCTGCCGTTGCTCTGCAGCGAAACGCACCGCCTCACTGGTTTGGTCCAGCAGCTGCAGCAAGCCATCATCTTCCGCCGTGGTCGCCAGCCAGCCATGATACAACAGTGGCAACTCCACGCTCGCGAGCGTCGCCGCTACCTCATGATGCAAGAAGTGCTGCAAGTCCTCCGCCGTGCGGATGTGATCCAGGGCCACCATCCCCTCCAGCCCGCCCGAATGAGCAAAGCCGCCAATGGGATACGCGCTGTCCGTCGTGTGCAGCAGCGTGCTCAGCCAGTCAAAAGAAGCCAGCGAGTCCTCGCTAAGCGGTGGTGTCTTGGATCGGATCGTCATGGTTCAATGCTTGTGCCACTTGCCGTCGCCGTGGGTATGCCAGCCATCTCCGTTAGCGTGTTGATGCGGCGCAGGTTTTTCGAAGTGTGAGTGCGCAGGGGTGTCACAATGCTTGCTCGGCTGAAACACATCTTCACGAGCGGTCCACGTCATGCCCGCCGCGGTGATGCGCTCCCGCAAAGTCGGCTCTTCAGCGATGATGACTTCGCCCGGCCTCAGTTCGATTGGCAGGTGCATGTTACCAAAGAACCACGCCGTCCTCGCGGCCATCAGTGGCTCATCCGGCAAAGGCACCACCAGCACCGGCTCCGGCATCTGCCGCACCCGGTAGCGCTTCCCCTGCCCCTCGAAAATCACACTGCCATGCCGCACCGGATCCGTGAGGGCAAAGGCGAAGTCAGTGCCGTCCAGCGCTGAGCCGCGCCAGCGACGACGTGTCAGCGTGTCACGATCAGCGGCGATGGTTAGTTCTTGCAGAGCGTCACTGGTTTCAGCGACGGCTTGTTCAATCAGAGGCATGGTTAGAAAAGGAAATATCGTTGCGCCATCGGCAGCACCGTCGCGGGTTCGCAAGTGAGTTCTTCGCCTTCATAGCGAACGACATACGTCTCAGGATCGACCTCGATCTTGCCCATCGAATCATTGAACAGCATGTCCTTCTTGCCCACGACACGACAGCCTTTCACGGCACCGATGCGCTTGCTCAAGCCGAGGCTTCCGATGGTGCCATTGTCGATCGAGGCTTGGCTGACGAAGGTGAAGCTGGTCTGCGTGCGAGCCTTGGCGAAAGAGCCGAACTGCGGGCGATACATGGTCGGCTGAGGCGTAGGGATCGAAGCATTCGGGTCGCCCATGTTCGCGCAGGCGATGAAACCACCTTTGAGAACCAGCTCAGGCTTCACGCCGAAGAAGGCAGGTTTCCACACGACCAAGTCAGCGATCTTGCCAATGGCGAGCGAGCCGACTTCATGCGCGATGCCATGAGCACGTGCGGGGTTGATCGTGTATTTGGCCAGGTAGCGTAGGGCACGGAAATTGTCCGCTGGACGACCTCCGCTGAGCACGCCGAACTGTGTCTTCATCTTGTGCGCCGTCTGCCAGCAGCGGGTGATGACTTCCGCCACACGTCCCATCGCTTGGCTATCACTGGAGATCATGGAGATCACGCCCAGGTCATGCAGTCGATCTTCCGCCGCGATGGTCTGGGGACGAATGCGGCTCTCGGCAAAGGCCACGTCTTCGGGAATGCGCGAGTCGAGATGATGGCAGACCATGAGCATGTCCAGATGCTCGTCGATGGTATTCACCGTGAACGGCCGCGTTGGATTCGTGGACGAGGGCAGCACATTGGCGAAGCCACAGACCTTGATGATGTCAGGCGCATGACCACCGCCCGCACCTTCACTGTGATAAGTGTGGATGGTGCGGTCCTTGAAGGCGGCAATCGTGTCTTCGACGAAGCCGGATTCATTCAAGGTGTCGGTGTGGATCGCCACCTGCACATCCAGTTCATCGGCGACACCCAGACAGGTATTGATCGCTGATGGCGTGGTGCCCCAGTCTTCATGAAGCTTCAAGCCGATGGCTCCGGCATTGACTTGCTCGCGTAGCGGCTCGGGCGTAGCACAGTTGCCTTTGCCAAGGAATCCAAGGTTCATCGCGAAGGCATCACTGGCCTCCAACATGCGTGCCATATTCCAGATACCCGGCGTGCAGGTGGTAGCATACGTGCCCGTAGCGGGACCGGTGCCGCCGCCGATCATGGTGGTCAAACCACTGGCCAACGCGTGCTCGATCTGCTGTGGGCAGATGAAATGAATGTGCGTGTCGATGCCGCCTGCGGTGATGATGCAGCCCTCGCCCGCGATCACCTCCGTGCCCGCGCCAATGATCATCGGGTCCAGCTTGCCATCGGCTCCTGAGAACACCGAGCCAATGCCACTCTGGATACAAGGATTGCCCGCATGACCTCTGGAGCAGATGCAGACCGCACGCCGCAGCCTGCACGAAGACGTTGCCTGAGGCTTCGTCCGACCCTGCACCGCAAGAACGAGGGTCGCATCAGCGTCTTGGCACAGGACATGACCTGTGCCTGCGACCACACCCTGAGCCGACGACAATTCGTCGGCGGTGCCGCGCTTGGCCTGCCAGGCATTGCCCTCTCTCACTTGCTTGCAGGCGACGGGCGGGCGGGCACGCATTTCCCAGCCAAAGCCAAAAATGTGATCTGGCTGTTCATGCATGGCGGCCCCAGCCATCTCGATCTCTTCGATCCCAAGCCTGAGCTGGCCCGCCTCGCAGGCCGGCCGCTCCCGGAAAGCATGGGTGCCTTTGAAACCCGGCGCAAGGTGGCGCAGAATCCTTTGCTCGCGCCCCTGAAGCCCTTTCGCAAACGAGGCCAGTCGGGTCTGGAGATCAGCGATTTTCTGCCTCACATGGCCAGGCTGGCAGATGAGATGTGCGTCATCCGCAGCTGTCATGGCGACAGCGTGAACCACCCGCAGTCGGTCTATCAGATGAACACCGGCTCCATCTTGATGGGCAAGCCCAGCCTGGGCGCGTGGGTGTCTTATGGCCTCGGCACGGAGAACGCGGACATGCCTGCCTTCGTGGTCATGCCTGATCCTGGCGGCGGCCTGAAGGGCGGCCCTCCCGCCTGGGGCAGCGGCTTTCTGCCTGCGACGCATCAAGGCACGCCCATGCGCGCAGGCAGTGCGCCGATTCTGGATTTGAAGCCTTCCTCAGGCATGTCGTTGCAACGTCAGCGCAGCACGCTGGACTTAGTGCAGCAGATGAACGAGGCCCACAGCGCTCAACGCGGGCACGACACGCAGCTTGAAGCGCGCCTCCGCTCCTACGAGCTGGCTTTCCGAATGCAGTCATCAGCCCCAGGTCTGGTCAGTCTTGATCACGAATCCGAAACGACCCGGAAGCTCTACGGCATCGATGATCCGGTCACGCGTGACTTCGGCACCCGCTGCCTGCTGGCCCGGCGCATGATCGAACGCGGCGTGCGTTTCGTGCAGCTTTACTCCGGCGACACCAATGGCTGGGATGCGCACGAGGACGTGCTGGACAACCACACCGAGCACTGCGCGCGCACGGACAAGCCCGTGGCCGCGCTGCTCCACGACCTGAAGCAGCGCGGCTTGCTGGAGGACACGCTCGTCATCTGGGGCGGCGAGTTCGGCCGCATGCCCATGAGCGAGAAAGGCAAGGGCCGCGATCACAACCCGTATGGCTTCACCACCGTGCTCATGGGCGCGGGAGTCAAAAAAGGATATGTCCACGGCGCCACGGATGCCTTTGGACTGCGCGCAGAGCAGGACAAGGTGCATGTCTCCGACCTGCACGCCACGATTCTGCATCTACTCGGCGTGGACCACCATCGCCTCACCTTCCGGCACAACGGCCTGGATGAAAAGCTCACTGGCGTGGGCGACAAGGCGGATGTGGTCAAGGGAGTGCTCGCCTAACCGCCATGAGCAAGCCTCTCCATTCGTTGTTCATCCAAGCGGCGCTCCTTGCCGTGATGGTCGCACCCTCAGCGGCCCGGACCGTCCATGCCTCACGCGATCCGGCGGCCGATGAACCGCCCATCACAGCCGAAGACCGCCAGCACTGGGCCTTCCAGCCGCTGCAAAGGCCCGCAGTCCCGGCGGTCAAGAACACTGCCCAGGCGCGCAACGAGATTGACCGCTTCATCCTGGCGCGGCTGGAAGTCGCCGGCCAGACTCTCTCGGCACCTGCCGATGCCGCCACCTTGATCCGGCGGCTCAACTTTGACCTCACCGGCTTGCCTCCCGATGTCGATACGGTGCAGGCCTTCATCGCCGATTCATCGGACCGGGCTTACGAAGCCCTGGTGGACCGGTTGCTGCAATCCCCGCGCTACGGCGAGAAGCAGGCGCCGCACTGGCTTGATCTGGCACGCTTCGCCGAAAGCGACGGCTTCGAGCACGACATCGAGCGCAAGCACGCGTGGAAATACCGCGACTGGGTGATCAGCGCTCTGAACCGCGATCTGCCTTATGACGACTTCGTGCGCTGGCAGCTCGCCGGGGATGAGCTGTCGCCTGAAAATGCCATCGCCACAGGGTTCCTCCTGGCCGGTCCCGACATGCCGGACCTCAACAACCAAGCCTTGCGCCGCCATGACGTGCTCAATGAAATCACCGGCACCGTGGGCGCGGCCTTCTTCGGGCTCACCGTCGGCTGCGCTCAGTGCCACGACCATGCGTATGATCCAGTCAGCCAGGCCGACTTTTATCGGCTGCGCGCGGTCTTCGACAACCTGCATCCGCTCGCACGCGACAAGCAGCTCGGCCCCGCCTTTACCGAGGCAGGCCAAGCAACGCCCACCAGCCACGTCAGTGTGCGCGGTGACTACTCGCGCGCCGCGCCCACAACCGTGGTGGCATCGTTTCCGCGCATCGCAGCGAGCAAGACCCCATCCCTCACGGCCACCCTCACCGACAAGTCCACGGGCCGCCGCGCCGCCTTCGCCCAACGGCTGACGCAACCCGACAACGCCCTCTTCCTGCGCTCGACCATAAACCGGGTGTGGATGCAGCACTTCGGCCTGCCCATCGCTGGACAGCCCAACGATCTCGGCCGTCAAGGCGAGGCTCCCACGCATCCTGAATTGCTCGACTGGCTCGCAACCGAGCTGCCGAAACGCGCCTGGAGCATGAAAGCCATGCACAAGCTCATCGTGATGAGCGCGACCTATCGGCAGGCACCGCGCCTCGAGCACCGGGCAAAGGGCGAAGCCATCCAACCCTTGGCCCTTAGCCCTTCGCTCTATGCCTCCTTCCCCCGCCGCCGCTTGTCGGGCGAAGAGATCCGCGATGCCATGCTGCGGGTCTCCGGCCGGTTGAATTTGAAATCGGGCGGGGAAAGCGTGCGTCTGCCCCTGCCACCCGAAGTGAGTAGCCACCTGCTCGAGAAGCAGCAAAAAGTAACTGGGGACCCATCGGAGCATGACCGGCGCAGCATTTACATCTTCGCCCGGCGCAATCTGCGCTACCCGCTGTTCGAACTCTTCGACAAGCCCGACGCGCTCATGAGCTGCGGCCGCCGCAACGAATCGACCACCGCGCCACAGGCGTTGACGCTGTTCAATTCCGCGTTCAGCGGCAGCATCGCCCGGTCACTAGCGAAAGAAGTGCTCAAGCAAGGCAGCGAAACGGACACGATCATTAACGCAGCCGCGTGGAAGTGTTACTCCAGAGCGCCGACCGCGCAGGAGCAGACGCTCGGCCAGGCATTCCTTGAGCGCCAGGCAAGACTGGCCGGCACGCTGGACGAAGCCGTCGCGGACTATTGCCTGGCCCTCATCAATGCGAGCGCGTTTCTGTTCGTGGATTGAAAAAGCAAGGGCGGAAAATAAGTTTGCCAGCGCCAAGGCGCTTCTCTAGAAATGGGCTTTCATGCTCATTCGCTGCGCTCATCTGCTGCTTGTCCTCACCCTGCTGGTTTCCGTGGGCGGGCATTGGGCGCTGCTTCAGACCGCGGCCTGGGCAGGCATGTTCGTGAGCCATGCGCAGCAGGGATCGCTCGT
>Ga0164295_10001104_pt1 | contig 22318 bp, 10 predicted proteins | sample GEODES006metaG_FD_111798 | JGI IMG/M metagenome (GOLD analysis project Ga0164295, IMG submission 111798) | Oligotrophic lake water microbial communities from Sparkling Lake, Wisconsin, USA - GEODES006 metaG | ecosystem: Environmental > Aquatic > Freshwater > Lake | place: USA: Sparkling Lake... | reverse complement strand
GGTGCTTGTGCACGATGTAAAGTTGCCCGTACATCATGTTCGGGTGCTTGTGCACGATGTAAAGTTGCCCGTACATCATGTTCGGGTGCTTGTGCGCGATGTAAAATTGCCCGTGCACGATGTACGGGCACTTGTGCACGATGTAAAATCGCTTGTGCACGATGAACGAGCACCCGTGCACAACGGAACGGAACCCCGGTGCACGAGACACGGAAAGGCACTTCCGCCGCCACGCATGGATTGATAATCAATGAGTCGCACCCGAAACAGATTGAGAATCATCTCCCGAGCCTCTGTCACCAGTGCCCGCGCCTGACTCATCTGCTCACCCCAGCCGCATCCCAGCTGCGGATTCTAAGTTTATTCGGGGGAGGGGATGAGAATAAAAAAACGGGTGCCAATTGACACCCGTTTTAAACCGAAAACCTTGGAACCAATGAAATCAAATCATGCCTTCGGGGCGGTCCATCACTGGGCCCGTCGAGAAACGCCAGCGGATTTTATTACGCTTCGAAGCGGAACGAAGCTTGCGTTGCTTGCGCTCGGTCGGGGTCTCAAATGCACGGCGGCGGCGCATCTCTTCAAGGATACCCTCGGCATCCAGCTTGGTTTTAAGGCGCTTGAGAGCCCGGTCAACAGGCTCGCCTTTCTTCATGGTCACTCCACGCATGCGGTAATAATTGGTTGTTTTGGTTGGTTCCGTAGAAATCTCGGGGCGCGGTTCTTATTGGGCAGGCCCCGAGATGTCAAGCCAGAACCTGTTGGGTTTCCGAAAAAAGTGGGCTTGCTTGGTGCGGCGATGTGGCTTATCACAAATTGTCTTGTCGCTATCGGTGCGCAGTTGCACCGACCGATCGGTTAAACATCCGGCTGTGACGAGGTTCCTAATCCTGCTCAATATGTACCGTATTCCTTTCAACCGAGTGAACTGGGTCACCAGCTCATTCCTCATCGGCACCGCCCTCGTGGCACTCATCGGTGTTCCGATTTACCTTTTCCACTACGGAATCAACTGGTTCCAGTTTTTGATGTTTTTCTTCTACGTCACCGCGACGATGATGAGCATTACGGTCGGGTATCACCGGCTTTTCTCGCATTTGTCGTTCAAGGCGAAGCTCCCGGTGAAATTGTTCACCCTGATTTTCGGAGCCTGCGCATTTGAAAATTCCTGCCTCAACTGGGCGTCCGATCACCGCCGGCATCACAAGCATGTCGACCACGACGAGGACCCTTATGATATTTCCAAGGGCTTCTTTTGGGCGCACATCGGCTGGCTACTCTTCAAGCTCGATCCCGAGCCACCGTTGGACAATGTCGCTGACCTCCGCAAGGACAAGTGGGTGATGCTGCAACATCGCTACGTTCACTGGATCGCGCTGGTGGTGGGGCTGATCCTCCCGTCGATTCTCGGGTACTATTGGAATCTTTCAAATGGCATGGATCCTGCGACCGGCGCGCTCGGTGGTTTTCTCCTTGCCGGGGTAGCCCGAGTTGTCGTCGCTCAGCATTGCACTTTCTTCATCAACTCGCTTTGTCACACGGTAGGGCGTCAGCCGTATTCAACCAGCCACAGTGCTCGCGACAGCGCGGTGATGGCCTTTTTGACCTTCGGTGAGGGCTACCACAACTACCACCACGAGTTTCAGCATGACTACCGCAATGGAGTGAAACCATGGCAGTGGGATCCGAGCAAGTGGACGATTTGGACGCTTTCGAAACTCGGTCTGGCTGAGGGTCTCCGCCGTGTGCCAGATGGTCGGATCCTTCTCGCGGAGATGGGTGAGGCCCGTCGCAAGGCGCAACTGCACTTGGCGGAAATGCGCCAACATCCAACATCGGCGGCTCATCGTGCGGCAGATGCCCTTCACGAAATGGTGGAGAAGCTTTCTGCCAATTATCATGAGTTGGAAAAATCGGTTTCCGATCGCGTGCAGCTTTCTCGCGAGGTTCTCAATGGTTGGCAGGAAGAGACTCGCAGCTTGATGCGGGAAATTCGCCGTGCCTCCGCTTCCCACGCGTGAGGCCGATGGCCACGGGTTGCGATGACGAATCAAGAAACCTCGGTGATCTGAGCGATTCGCCGAGGATTTCAGCTTCGATGAATTTCGGCATCATCGGTTCGGGGATCATTGGTGCGTTTCATGCGGAGGCGATCCAAGCGATGAGCGGCGGGACTTTGCGTTCCGTTTTCAATCATCGCTCGGAGAGTGCGGTGGCACTCGCTACGAAACATGGAGCGTCGGCGCATGGATCGCTTGCCGATTTTCTAGCAGATCCTGAGTTGGATATCGTCACGATTGCGACGCCGTCGGGTGCGCACTTGGAGCCAGTCCTCGCGGCGCTTGAAGCGGGGAAACATGTAATTTGTGAGAAGCCGCTCGAAATTTCCACCGAGCGGATCGACCGCCTCATCGCTGCGGCTCAAGCGAGCGGGAAAACCTTGGCGGCTATTCTGAACCGGCGCTTTCATCCCGCGATGGCTGCATCCAAGCAAGCTTGCGATGGCGGGCGCTTGGGGCAGATCGTTTCGGCGTCTTGCTACGTGAAGTGGTTTCGCAGCCAAGCGTATTACGACTCGGCAGATTGGCGTGGGACTTGGGCGCTGGATGGAGGTGGTGCATTGATGAACCAGGGAATCCACAGCATCGATGCCTTGCTTCACCTCGCCGGACCGGTGAAGTCGGTGCAGGCACGAACTGCTTGTCTGGCTCACGAGCGCATCGAAGTTGAGGACATGGCGGTTGCCATGCTTGAGTTCGCGAGTGGTGCTTATGGGGTCATCGAGGGATCCACCTGCACTTGGTCAAAATCTGGCCAACCGGCGCGGGTGCAATTGGCTGGCACCGAAGGCTCAGTTTATTTGGCCGACGAAGCCTTCGAGCTTTGGGAATTTCAAAATGAAGCCCCCGAAGATGAGTTCATTCGCAGCACCCTCATGCGTGGGTCGGAGATAAGCTTGGGTGGCAACGATCCCAAGGCGATTCAATTTCACCAACACCAGCGGAATTTTGAGGATGTCGTCCGGGCGATCCGTGAGGGCAGGGAGCCCGCCACATCGGCATCCGAAGCGCGCAAGGCGGTCGAGGTCATCGAAGCCATCTATCGGAGCGCCGCAAAGGGTGGTGAAAGAATCGATCTGTGACAGGGGGCGGCTGGCCAAAGCGGATGTGGCTGCTTTAGCCAAGGGGGAAATCGGAAACTTGTTCGAGTTTCACCTGATAGAGTGCGGCGATCTCCGGTGCGTCTGAGACGTGATAAATGTCGCGGTAGTAGATTTCCTTGATGCCATAAGCGCAGAGAGTCTGCATGCAAGCGGTGCAGGGCATGGTGGTGGTCGCGACGATTTTTGCCTCGCCGCGACGGAAAAGGCTGCAGAGGTTCACCTCCGCGTGGAGCATGAATTTTTGGCGTGCGTCGCGGTCATCCCAGAATCCGGGGTGGGGGTTGTAGCCGGGCGCGAGGCCATTGTAGGCGGTGCCGATCACGCGATTGTCGAAGTCCAGCGCGGCCGCGCCGACCTTGCGGTAGGGATCCTCGGACCGCAGGCTCGCAACGTGGGCGAGGGCCATGGCGTACTGAGGAATGGACAAGCGATCAGATGACATGGGCACAGGATGGCTTTCTGTGCCGGTTTTTCAATCCGCATCTTCCTCGCGGCTCGGTGGGCGCGATTTTGACATCGATGAATCCGCCGTAGCACCCTACTGCGCAAGGCGCTTAGGACCATGCTTACGTTAATTCTGCTTTTTTACAGCAAGGCCCGGAGGCGTTTGCTCTCCAGGTTGCTGAGTTGAATCAGTTCCTCGGCACCCTGCAGCTGAAGCTCCCATGTGTGGAGATTTTTTTTCACCAGCTTGACCACGGACTGAGTGTTCACGAGCAGGCTGCGACCGACTTTGGCGAAGAGATCGGTGGGCAGTTGGCTTTCCCAGAGGGAGAGGGTCTGTTTCATCATGAGGGTTTTGCCTTCATTCAGGAGGATCCGGGTATAGTCGCCATGAGCCTCAATGGCGGCGATTTCCCCTACTTTCACCATCATGGAAAGAGATTTACTCCGAAGTGACACGAGGTCCTCGGCTTCAAGTCGTTCTCCTGCTTTAGCGACTGGATGAGGCACGCCCGTTTCAGAAACCGGGGCCTTGGACAGGCGTAGGATCGTTTTGGCAAGCCTCGCTGAGCTGACTGGCTTAGTGAGATAGTCTAAGGCATTGGCCTCGAAGGCCCGGATGGCATACTCGTCATGGGCTGTGACAAAGACGACAGCTGGCTGGGGGGTGAGATTCTCAAGCTTCGGGAGAAGGGCGAAGCCATTCTTTTTTGGCATCTGGATATCGAGAAAAATCAGGTCCGGTTTGAGCGTTTGAATCAGATCGTTTGCCGAGGTCACATTTTCCGCTTCTCCTACGATCTCGATCTCGGGGTGGGATCTGAGACGGTTAGTGAGTTGGACTCTGGCCGTGGGCTCGTCATCCACCAGAATGACGCGGAAACGCGGCGGAGAAGCCGGGGTTTGAGGATTGCTGTTCATGGCTTTATGAAATTGGAACGCCTATTTTCCGCGAAAAACGATCGGAATCGTCACGCGTGCGAGCACACGATGCGGGGTGTTTTCATAGGTCAGGGAAGCGAGGTTGCCGTAGATCAGTTGGAGGCGTCGGCGGAGATTGCTGATGGCGATACCGATGCCATGGTCTTTTCCACGAGATGATGCGGAAGAAGGCTCTACCCACGATCCCGTGTTCTCAACCGTGAGGTGAAGCTCTCCGTCTGCGAGTCGTGCCTGAATAAGGATCGAGAGCGGCATCGGGCTGGTCTGCTGGCCATACTTAATCGCATTTTCGAGAAGCGGTTGCACGAGATGCTTGGGAGTTTTTAAGGAGCGCGTTTCTTGATCCGCATCGATCCGGCACACGAGATTCGCACCGAATCGGATCTTTTCCACATGGAGATAGTTCTCCAGGGCATTCAGCTCTTCTTCCAGAGGCGCTTGATCTTCATCACTCTTGCTCAGCGAGAAGCGGAGATAATCAGCCAGTGACTGGGTGAGCGTCTCCACTTTCTCTTTGTCATCACTCACGGCCATGACTGCGGTGAGGGCGTTGAAAAGGAAGTGGGGCTGCATTTGGTATCTGAGAAGCGCAAGCTCGCTTTTTTGCTGGCGGCGAATCAGTTCAACGGAGTCAAAAAAGAGCGAGGCTGTGAAATAGAACCCGATCCAAATTGCTAAAAAGAAGAGATCCATATAAAATCCTAGCACCATCATACTGGTTCCTATCGAAAGAGTGGCTGTTAGGGGCCTGAAGAGCTCTCGCAGAAATGGAATCTGAGTGGTGAGGAAAATTTCAACCGCTGTGCACGAGATGGAAATCCCCTGAAGTAAGATGGCCACTCGCAGGGGATGCCACTTCCTCGAATGAATCTGAATAAACAGCGTGCGAAGGGAGCTGGTGATCAGAAATCCGTAGGCTGACTTGAGTAGGATCCATTCGAGGAGCAATGCTTCTGATCCGCGCGGAAAAATTCCGGTAGCGATCAGCAGACCACCTACGATTCCCTGAAGAAGCGTGTAAGCAACCCAGGCGCTGATCTGCAGTTTCCAAAAGTGGGGAAACTGTCGGCTTTTAGTCACATGACCGCCCAAATGTAGGTTGGTCATCGCTCGGTCCCCTTGGTGTGTTGCAACGCGGTCATTCCTCAACTTGCTGCAGCAGGTAAACGAATCGTGACTGACTCGCGAGAGGAAAATCCCGCATGAGCCCACAAAACCGCTCCGAAACGGCAGACCATGCGATTCGTCGACGCTTTAGGGTGATTCGTCGATTTTCTATTGCGAACAGGTTAGAAAAGATTACCTATAAGCTATAACCCGTTTGAGAGAAGATTAACCCTCTTCTTAGAGACGACTAACCCATAACCATAAAAAATCAATGCTCCCGAACAAGGCGAGTTTTGGAAACTGTCTCACACTTGCCCTGCGTTGTGTGTTCAGCCTCCTACTGACCATGGGCATCGCCAGTGCCTTTCCACCCGCTCCGTATTACACGCTGTTCGGCGTGGTGCGCGACCAAGTGGGCCAGACGGTCACCGCCGAGGGCGCGGAGGTGGTTCTGCTCAAGGGCGGCGTCGAAGTCGGACGCACGCCCATCACCTCCAGCCAGATCGACCGCAGCTACGAACTCAACATGCGGCTCGACCAGAACCGCAGCGGCACCACGTTCTACACCGACAAGGCGGTGGCCGCCGGTGGGCTCTTCAGCTTGGTGGTCTCGATGAACGGCTCGTTGTTCTACCCGATCGAGGTTTCGGGAAATCTCACGGCAGGTAAGGGGAGTGAGCGCGTCTGTTTGGATCTAACGCTCGGTGCGGACCTAGACAAGGACGGCCTGCCCGACGACTGGGAAGCCTGGCAGCTTTATCAGGCTGGTTACTATCAGAATGACAACGGCGAGTGGGATCTCACGCGCATCGACAAGGACGGCGACTTCGACAAAGACGGCCAATCGAACCTCTTCGAATACGTCGCTGGTACCTTCGCGGGCGATGCCACGGAGATCTTCGGTCTGAGCATCAAGGAAAAGCTCGCGGACAACGTGCGCTTCGAGTTCTTCGCGATCACTGGCAAGGTTTACACCATCGAAAGTTCGCTAGACATGAAGACCTGGGCACGCGTGCCGTTTGCGGTGGGCACTCCCGGCACAGGCTCCAACGGCTATCAGGCCTCGGATGTCGGGATTATTTCCGCGTTCACCGCGCCGCGCTCCAGCACCTCAGAATTCTACCGCCTCTCCGTTCGATGAAAAAAATTCTCGTTACTCTTTTCCCGCTGCTTATCACCGCCACCGCCCACGCGCAGTGGAAGACCGAAACCTACACGCTCAAGGGCGGTTGGAACGCCATCTACCTGCACGGGGATGCCGGTTACGACACCATTGACAACCTGCTGCCGAATAGTGGTAGCACCGCCAACATCACCGAGGTCTGGAGCTGGAACTCCAATCCCGACCAAGTCCAGTTTATGGACTCGCAGATGATCCCGTCGGGCGGCACGGCCGAGTGGAGCACCTGGAAACGCGGCGACAGTGCCTCGACCACGCTCTCCAGACTGGCAGGCCAGCGCGCTTACCTGGTCAAGTGTATCGGCAGTTCCACCGACACTTACACGGTCACTCTCAAGCAGGCGCCGCAGATTCCCACCAATTCCTGGGTCCGTAACGGCGCCAACCTGCTGGGCTTTCCCACTTATAAAAACGGCAGCACGTTTCCGACCTTCGCCAACTACTTCGCCACCTTCCCTGCGGCCATCGCCAGCAGTTCGAAAGTTTTCAAATACACGGGTGGCAACTTGGGATCGACCAACCCAGTTCAGTTGTTCTCCACCACCACCGAGCGGGTGGATCGAAATCAGGCGTATTGGTTCTCCGCCAAGGTTGCGGGTGAGTATTACGCGCCTCTTGAGTTCAGTCTGAGCACTGGCGGCGGTCTGCACTTCGGCCGCGCCCTCTCGGACATCAAGCTGCGCATCCGCAACCGCACCGCCGCGCTGGTCACCGTCACCCTCAGCCCCACGGCCAGTGAGGCAGAACCTTCCTTTCAAACCGCCATTGCTGGTTCGGTTTCGCTCATGCGCCGTACCTATAACGCGGCCACGGCCACCTGGAGCGAGGCGGCCTTCGGCGCGTCACAGACCGAGGTGATCGCACCGCAGGCCACCATCGAGCTGAGCTTCGGCATCAATCGTGCATCGATGACGGGTCCGGTGGGGGCGTTGTATGCCTCGCTTCTGCGGATCACGGAAAGCTCGAATTTGATGGATGTGTATCTTCCAGTCAGTGCGAAAAAGGATTCGCTCGCTGGCTTGTGGGTGGGGGACATCCGCTTCAACAGTGTCAGCAACAAAGTGTCCAATCCTGCCAGCGCGACCGCGACTTTGACCAACGGGGTGGTTACCGGCTTGCAGGTGGCTGGCTCGGGCGGCTCGGGCTACACCTCTCCCCCCATCGTTACCATCACGGCGCCAGCGAACAACGATATGAAGGTGGCGACCGCGACCGCGACGGCCAACGCCACGACCCGGGTCGTGAGTTCGATCACCCTAGCCGACGGTGGATTTGGCTACCCGACCGCCCCGCTCGTGACGCTTAGCGCGCCTACACCAGCGGTTACGGCGACGGCCACCGCTGTCTTGTCGGCGGGAACAGTGGCCTCTTTGACACGAACCCTAAACGGTTCCGCGTATCGGACCGCGCCGACGATCACTGTCGCCGCGCCCGCTGCCAGCAGCCAAGCCACCGCTACGGCGCTACTGGCGGGAAAAAGCGTGGGTGTGATCGAAGTGAATAGTCCCGGTGGATATTACTCGTCGGCTCCTACGGTGGGGATCACCGCGCCGCCTGCAAGGGTTAGAGCCACCGCCACGCTCGGCGGCACAGCGGGAAACTGGACCATTACCAAGGCCTTGTCTGGCACGGGTTATTCCACGCCACCAACAGTGACGATTACCGGCGGCACGGGAAGCGGAGCGACGGCCACCGCCACTCTCGGGCTGACGGCGGACAGTTTTTCAATCACTCCGGGAACCATGAGTTATTCGGTGGCGCCAACCGTCACCATCACTGGCGGCGGCGGCACGGGTGCCACTGCCACGGCGATTCTTACCGGCGGGTCGGTGACTGGCATTACCATCACCAACTCTGGATCCGGTTACACCACCGCACCCTCCCTCGACTTCACTGGGGGAACGACCACCGGCGGCGATGTCGCGCCCAGTGCGGTGGGAAATGCTACTCAATTTACCGTCAGCACCGTGGTCAAGGGAGCGAATGGAACTTACTCGGTGATTCCGAGCACGGTCGGCATCGCCGTTCCACCCGCTGCGGTGCAAGCCACGGCGAACGCGTCAATCGCGAACGGTCTGGTGACGGGATTCACCGTGACCAATGGCGGGACCGGCTACACCAGTGCCCCCACGGTGAACCTTACCGGCGGGGCTTTCGTCTCGCCTGTCACGGCGACGTTTAACGCCACCCTCTCCGGCGACACGGTGAACGCCACCCCCCGAACTAATGCCGGGGCCGGCTACACCACCCCGCCCACGGTCACCTTTTCGGCTCCTCCAGAATCGGTGCAGGCGACCGCGACGGCGTCAGTCAGCAACAATCGCGTGACGGGCTTCACCCTCACCGGCGCGGGCTCCGGCTACTTTTCCACGCCGACGGTGACCCTAGCGGCGCCGAGTCTTGGGGCGCAGCCGGCATCGGCCGTGGCCCAAATGAGCAACGGCAGTGTGACGGGCTTCATCATCACTGCCGGCGGCAGTGGATATGGCGTGACTCCCAAGGTGACGATTGCCGCGCCGCCTGCCCAGACGGGGACGGCCACTCCCGGTCGTTTCAAGTTGCGCACACTGCTCCATGTGGCGGATAACGGCGTGACCAAACTGCTCTCCAAGGCCTATCTCGGCCCCTTGGCGGTGGCTCCAAATGACCTTGGAATCGCCACCTCACAGAGCTTGTTGAAAGCTTCCGACCTGGCATCTGCGAGACGCATTTCTGCGGCGCATTTGCCCGCCGGGCGGGTGGTTACGGGCAGCGGCAACGTCACCAGCGGCAGCAGCTTGGCCTGTAGCATTTCGCTGCCTTACGACGACCGGACCAACCCTTTTGTCCACCCATTCCATCCAGACCACGACAACAAGGATGCCCGCTTCGCGCCGGTGGGTGAAGGAGTGGAAAGCTACACCGTGAACCGCGCTGCCACTTTTACGTTTACCAGCGCGCCGCCATCCGGCGGGGCCGTGGCTGGCTGGGGTAGCAGTGTCATTGGCGGCACTTACCGGGAGATCATCACCGGCCTGCACAGCAGCTCGATCCAGCTGGATGGCACCTTCGAACTTCGCCGTGTTTCTGAAATCGGAACCCTATCGCAGTAAAACAGAACTCTAAACGACCAACTCTAAACTCCTAACTTTTAACTTTTCCATTCTCCAAACCACCATGAAAACGTCCGCCCGTATCCTCGCCTTCCTGCTCTTTTCCGGATCATCGCTGATTGCCGCTGTTCCAGCCACCATCAACTACCAAGGCGTCGTCGCCGACTCGCAAGGGAACCTGCTCGCACCGAGTACGCCGCTCAACCGCAAGGTCATCTTCCGGATTTTTGATGCATCAACGGGCGGCACCCGCCTTTGGACCGAGGAGCAAACCGTGACGATTTACAAAGGTGAGTTCAGCGTGCTTCTTGGCGCGGGCACCCCCGCCACCGGCACGGCTTCCTCAGAGACCCGCCCCGCGTTCGACACGGTTTTCACCGCCGCTGCCACCAGCCGTTTCATTGAAATCATGGTGGACAACGGCGATGGCGTCATCAACGCGAGCGATTCCCCGATCAGCCCGCGCCAGTCGATTACCTCGGCAGCCTTCGCTTTCCGTTCCCAGGTGGCCGAGTCGATCCTCAGCGGTTCTGACCTGACCATCACGCCCACATCCGGCACCGCCACCAACTATGGCCTCGGCTGGTATGGCAGCGGCCGCCAATGGAATGGGTTCTCGGTTGATGGGCCGGTGCTCTATGGCAATAGCGGTGGTGTTTTAGGTTCCAATGCGAGTGGCACCCGCAATACCGCCTTGCTTTGGGATGCCTCGGGCCGAGTCGGTATCGGTGCCATCGGTGACTTTCGGGACACGAACAAATTAGTGTTACAAGGAAATGATGCCAGCACTCCCGCCCAACAAATGATGATCCGTGGCAATTCCGACGCCAGTAAGCGGCTTCTCATTGGATTCGACACCACCAACAATCGCGCAACCCTCCAGTCCTACACCGCGACTAGCACCACTGGTCCGTTGTTGCTCAATCCCGTTAGCGGTCTGGTCGGCATCGGCACCAGTGCTCCCTCAGCTCGCCTCACTGTCGAAGGATCGATCAGTGCAACTGGCGCGGGTGGCTACATTTTCGGCACCGGGGGCGATGTTGACGGCGGCTTGTTCTCACCCTCCGACGGGGTGGTCACGCTCAAGACCAACGGCACTGAGCGTCTGCGCGCGGATTCGGACGGTCGAGTCAGCGTTATCAGCAAGTTAGGTATCGGTACTACGACCCCGACGGCTAGACTGACGATCTCCGACGATAGCGTGGTAGAGACTGGCACCTTCGGTTCTGTGCAAATTAACCGGGCCGCCACGGGCCACGTTGGGGCGCATCTGAGCTTCTGCCGGGTGGGGTCTAACGATTTTGGGTTGGGCTACGGTCAGTCCTCAAGCACGGCAGGTTTTGGCCCAGGTGCGACGGGAGCATTCACTCCCAGTTGGCTGGGGTTTGATCCAAGTGGCAACGTCGGAATCGGTAAAGCGCCCGCTTCTCCTTACAAACTCGATGTGGCGGGCAGGGTTCGCATTTCTGAACAAGTGGACTTGGACAACAGCATCGTCTTGGGTCACGATGATTTGATTTACGGCAAAACAAATGGTGGAGAAGATCAGGGTGCCTTTTGGCCACGGGGGGCCAATAATGGCACTTACCTTAACTTCGGCACTGGTGGGCTTTTCCTCCGTGACAATGGGAATAACTCTAAGATGCAGATAACCAATGATGGGATTGTCCAGATTGGCACGGGCGGGGTTTCTGCCAGACTGTGTATTGGAAAAAAAACACATAATCCCATTTATATCAGCGGCTACCTTGACGGCAACGGCGGCCAGTCGGGTGATTCGAACCAAAGCCGCGACATGTCCATTACGGCTGAAGGGATGATTGGTGCAGAAATTGTTGCCGTTTTCTCGGATGTCCGGATCAAAACGGATCTTCATGTGAGCGATACGGCTAAGGACCTGGAAACTCTGAAAGGAATCGAAATTACCGATTACCATTACAAGGATAAGCTTGCTAGCGGTAACGGCCCGCAGAAGAAGGTGATCGCGCAGCAGGTTGAGACGGTTTATCCGCAGGCGGTGATCCAAACGACAGGCGTGGTGCCGGATCTCTTCAAAAAGGCGGCGGTGAAGAACGGCTGGGTGGAGCTGGCTACCGATCTCAAAAAAGGCGATCGGGTCAAACTCATCGGCAAGAAGGCCGAGGCGATTCACGAGGTGCTGGAAATCCGCGACGGCGCCTTCCGCCCTGATGGCCAAGTGGATGACGAGCAAGTGTTCGTTTACGGCCGCGAGGTGAAGGATTTCCGCACGGTGGACTACGATGCCATCTCGATGCTCAATGTATCCGCCACCCAGGAATTGGCCCGCAAGCTCGAGACAGTGCAGGCTGAGAACGCCGCGCTGCGCCGCGAGCTTGCGGAACAAGCAAAGCACACCGCCGCCCAAGCGGATGCGGATACGGCCCAGAATGCCAGACTCGTCGCGCTCGAGAAACTGCTGACCGAGAAGGCTGGCGATCTCCAAACCGTCACGCTCAAGGCCGGAAAGTGAAGATGGATTTCCGGATGCCTGGGTCCAACTGCCCGCACGTTGCACCCGCCACTCACTGAACCACTCCAACTTACTATTGTGAATCCGCTATCCCGAAATCTGATTTTAAACCTCGTGCTCTTGGCGAGCGCTCCGCTGGCGCTGGCGCAGACCCTCTCGCTGAACGTCTCGCAGCAGAATCGCTTGTATCATCCCTTCAATGGCGCGGGAACAGGAACCGTCGCGGCGACTGCCGCCACTGCTTATGGCCCGCCGGGAAGCTTGAGCCTACCCATCAGTAACACCGTAGCTTTGCCTGCCACGACTGGCAGTAACAACCAGGGCATGGGCCAGAGTGGCGGTTCGTCGCGGGCAAGAACGACTACCGCACCCTATTACCCGAGCAATACCACCCGTGACCTGAGCACAGCGGCGGGCACCACGCTGGTATTGCGCAGTAGCACGTTTGGCGGCGTTTTCGCCTCAGGCCTGCCCCGCTATATGATGGGCGATGAAATCACGGCGCCTCTCACCAGGGCGGATCTCACTACGGAGGCACCCGCCGGCTACTGGCGTCCGATGCCCGTGCAGCCCGGCGAGGGATTTTTAACCGCGGGGACTGTTCCCACGGTCACGATCCCTACCAGCACTGTCAACGTCACCTCCAGTAGCACGGACTCGCGCCTGGTGACGGTGGCGAGCGTGCCTACTGCTTTGGTGAAAGGAGCTTCCTTGCTGGGGCAGCCGATTATCGATATCACTGGCACGACGGTGACATTGGCGGATTTTGCCAACACCAACATCACGGGCAGCGTCGCCAGCACCATCACACCGGCGCTGAACTATTACTACAGTCCGCACGCTGAGAAGTGCTTCGCCTCCCAGCCCGGGCAGGTCAGCGTCAGCTGGGTTTCCAATGTGGCCAGCGGCGGATTCTACGAGATCATGACCGAGGTCTTCTCCGTGTCATCCACCACCTCAAAGCCGATCCGGACGATTTACTGGAACCAGCGCGGATTCGACGCGCCGCCTGTGACCATCACCGATCCCAACATCATGGCGGTGAATCCGGTTTACAATCTATTCGTGCCCAAAGCCGTGACCAACGAGGTGATCTCACCGGGTGATAGTCCGTCCGCGCCGCCGATTTATAGCACGCTGAAATTTAACAAGGTGGGTGCGACGGCCCAATTGAGCGCCTACAACGTGGAAGGCCGGATCTTCGTCGAATACCTCGGCAAGGCCCGGGTCGGTAACAGCGTGTTCACCTACATCGGATCGGACGTCGTAGAAATCGTCCGTCAGGCGGATACGAACTACACCTCGGTCAGTCTCGGCAAGGAGATCCTGCCGCATGACGGCAGTGCGGGTGAGCTCATCGCCTCGCCGGTCAACAGCGGGTCCACGGCCGCTTACTACGTGGCTGTAACGAAAAGCGATGGTTCGACGAGTTACTATGCCGAGAGAACCACCAGCAGCGCCAATGATCCCGATAATGGCAATGCCAGCAGCACCACCGCTTATAACGATGTGAAGTTTTATTGGCTCGAAAAGGGCGATTACGGGATCAACTGGCCGATTTACAAGGATGCCTACTGGCTGCGCTGGTCGCCGAATCTCACGGATTACACCTTCCAGACGGTGGACGCTGGCGGGAGCACGGCAGACACGGGTTTGAAATTCACCAGCGGATCTCTGCCATCGATTGTGTATCAGGACGATCCTGCCGGGGCCGAGGCGAGTATGGATGCGCTGTCGCAATCAATCATCGTGAACCCGGGCGCCGATGGGCGAAACCGCAGTCTGCTGAAGTTCACCGCCGCGGGCACACCGTGGTATGTGAACCTCTACACGCAGGCGGAAACGCGTGCCACCCAACTGGCAACTTCGTTTAGGACGGACAATAACGTGACCACCGTTACTGTGGCCAGCACCGTGGGTCTTGAGGTGGGGATGCATGTTTCAGGCACCGGTTACTCCGGCACCATCGCAAGTATCCTCGATGGGACTCGCTACACGCTCAATCAAGCGGTGACGGCGGTTCTCCCGACGATTCCCAATCCGAGCTTTGAGCAGTATTCGTTGGATAATGGTTGGTATCAATCGTCTCAAGACATCGCCGGTTGGACATTTGTGGGGCAGCGCGGCGTGCAAAGGAGCAATGGCTATGTGATGATGGAGAATAGTATTGTTCCGGACGGACAATTTGCGGTGTTTATGCAGAATACCGCGTCGGCAACGACAACCGTGACCGGACTCATCGCCGGTTTAACTTACGAAATCCAGTTAAGCGTAGCCAGAAGAAATTATGATATCGCTGTTCTATTGCCTTATACGGTTTCTGTGGACGGAAGCACCCGGTTGAGTGACACGTTGGGATATTCGGGCACCTCTGCTGTATTTTCATCCAAAACGCTGTCATTTACGGCCACCGGCTCCACCGCCAACCTGAGCATTTCCATCGCGCCAGTAGGCGATGCTACCCTACTGCTTGACAACTGGCACATTCGATCAACTGCGACTTACACCGTGGAAAGCGATCAAACGGCGAGGATTGCGGAGACCACGGCGGCGACGGTGGGTGATCGCATCGTACCTCCAGCTGGTCACGAGTTGGGAGGCTACATTTCGAGTGGAACTTGCTACTATCCCGCCGGTTATGTCGATCCCTTCACTCAAGGGATGGATGCCGCGAACAAGGGTGCGATTATTCCAGTCAATGCCAAGACGGGCAACAATACACTCACCGTGAGGTGGTTTAAGAAGGTGCCTGCTCCCTCATCGCAGTTTGGCGATTTTTACGTGCCTGGCAAAATTGGGCGCTATACGGTTTCCTACCCAACCAATCCCACGCAGCTCGTCATCGCCCAAGGCGTGGGCACAGGTGATCTCACCGGCGCGGAGGCGGCCGGCAAGGTTTACTATCAAAACGATTCGACCCAAATCGGTTACAATCCGAACGAAGAGCATGCGTTCATGCTCGGTGGCCGGGCCTATGCGTTGCGCGATGACCTCAATCTAACGACCGCAGGCGCGACCTATACTTCAGAGCCCTACCTGCTGCTGGCATATACCGGCGCGGTTGACGAGCGGCCCGCGATGAAAGCTTACAAGGTTGTGAGAACCGACGCGACTTACACTTTCAACTACACCGCCACGGCAGGCACCTTGTTGGTGAAACCCTATCCCTTGCCGCTGCTGCCGCTTGCGATGGTGGGTACGGGCGATGCGGCCACCGCCAAGGATCTTGAGATCGTCGGCGCCGACGCGCCGGTCAACACCGCGGTGCAGTCTGCGGACGCCTACAAAGGATTCACCTTCAAGGACCGCAAGGGCTTTACCTGGATTCACCGGGGGCCACATGCGACGGGCACGCCGACCCTGACGATGAAACTTTATTACAAGAGCCAGGATGGGTTCTTCATCCCGGGAATGAGCAGCCAACCACCGGTTGGAACCATCCTGCCGTTCCTGCGCAACTCCGGACGCACGGGCCAATTGCTGTCGACCAACCTGATTGACGCCAATCCTGCGGGTACTGGTCAGATCGATGAGCCGCTGGCCATCACCTATACTCCAGCGTGGCCGACGGCGGTGCCGGAACTCGCTGTGGGAGAATCGCTCACTCTCGCCAAATATGGCCTTCCCCAAGTGCGTGGCCAAGCCAGTGCGCAAGTCTATTATCAGGGCTCGATTGCCAGGGACACCACCAATAGCCCCACCGCCAAGGCAAGTGTGATGCTGCATGACCCCACCCGCGAGAAGACCTATGCCCTCAGCGCTAGTGGTTTGGCCAGTCTGCCGACCTCCATTTCCACCACTATCTACGAGGGTAAGACCTACTTCCAGGGACTCTCGCCATCGCTGCAAAAGCGTATTTACTTCGATCCGCTGCGTGGCGCTAAGGGAATGCTCGTTTTCAAGGGGCAATTCCACGACGCGATCGCGGGTGAAGACTACCTCGATCTCAATGTTCTCAGCGCTGCCGAGCTCGCCAAGCTCAAGGCTCTGGTGCCCGCCGGAAACAACGATAAAACCTCATGGGATGCAGCGCTCGATGGCCTAACGACGAAGGTGGAAACCTTCATTGAAGACCCCTCCAAGCTGGGCACCTACAAGGTCGGTAGCACCGCCACGGTAGGTGGGACCGCCCTTGCGGAAATCACCAACCCGGACACGGCGGTTGATAGCTACGCGGTGACCGCCACTGGCAAAGGCACGGGGTATGTGACGATGATCTTTGGCGATGGCAACGCCTTCACTCCTGAGGGTGATCCAGTGCAGGTCAAGGTCTTCAAAGTGGCGGACCGCCTCTACACGGGCGATCTCAAGGTCGTGAGTTCCAGCAACCCGCTGGACGAGCAAGTGAGCCTGCGCCACAGCGGTGACTTTGCCGCCAAGCCCGAGGAGTATGAATTCGATTGGCGCTGGGCGACGGGTGCCGCGAGTGCGCCTGCGGTGTATCGTTCTGAGTTGGGAAGCAAGCTGGGTGCGACTGCGACGTGGTACATCTACACCTGCCCGGGAGCCAGTTTACCAACCGCCGCCCAATACGCCAGCACACCCGCCAGCCGTGCAGCCACCTTGCCGCGCAGCGTGGAGATCCGGCCGGCAGCCAAGGCCGTTGGTATTTACACCCCGACAAACGTGAATGGCACCACGGTCAGTTTGGCCAATACATCCGCCATTATGCCAGGTATGATGGTTAGTGGCAATAGCTTGAACGGTTGGGCGACGGTGGTGAAAGTCATCAGCAACACGCAGATCCAACTTTCACAGGTCCCAAGTGACAACACCTCGCAGATCTCTGTGGTTTCGGCGACTTACAGCGATGAGGATGCAGCCAATGGTTATCCAAGCGTGGTGTTGAAATCCAGTTCAGGTGTCGATTTCACGTCGGGTGTCCCCGGCGATATCGTCTTCAGCGCCTCGCTTGGAACTTATGACGGCATGGTTCTTTATGTGAACGGCAATGCCGCATTGGCCCATAACGCACCGACCACCGGGTTGGAGCAGAGCAGCGCCGGAACCGGGCTTTCTGCCGCAGGCCTCTCCAAGCAGTTTAAAATCGCGCCGAGCTTTTTCACCAAAGGTGCCAATACCATCGAAGTGGCGCTTTACACCACAGCTGACGTCAACTCAACCAGCTCGGTCCAGTTTTTCATCGAGGCTGCCACCGAGACCGACATGGTCCTCAGCGGCGGCAGTGTTTGGCAGTCCCCGGGCGACCCGAATGGGGTGCTGAGCAACACCGCGATCGTCGGCGGCCAGGTCAGCAATCCGTTCGGCGGTCCTGAGTTTGTCCTCAATGACCGCTGGTTCACCGTGCGCTACCGTCCCAAGGCGAGTGCGGGCAATGTGCTCGGCTCGACCAATTATTCGCGCTGGATGCCGGCGCAGTTCAACGAGGGCTGGATCAAGCGCGTGCTCGCCGGGATCAATCCGTTCTCCCAGCGCGTGACGGATCTTTATAACAATGCGGTCAACACCGACGTGAGCGTGGTCACTCAGGCTGGCAAGCGCTGGGAAGGGGATATCGCCCTGACCATGGACAACGTGGATGATGTCGGTTTGATCGAAATTTACGAGACTGTGCTTAACCGCGCCAAGGGCATGAGCATCGACGCCAACACCAATGATCCGGACACCAACAACGCCCTGATTCTAGCCGCCGGTTACCTGAACGATCTTTACATGATCCTCGGCAACGAGGCGTATTCCGATGCCGCGAACCCAACGATCTCGCTCGATGACGGGTCGGTGAACACCAGCCGCTTCAGTTTCGAGGGTCAGGTTGCTAGCTCGATCGACGAGGAACTTGCACTGCTGCGCGGTCGCGACGACAGCGTGAGCCCCGTCGTGGTGACCGCTCCTACTTACAACCGCCTCTACTGGAACTACACCGGCGGCATCAACAGCGGTGAGTCGCTCTACGCGACGAACTACAACATCAAGGAGAAATCCGGTAGCAGCACGGCCAACGGCGTGATCGATGAGTCCGACGCGCAATGGATGTTCCCTCAAGGCCATGGTGATGCCTACGGCCATTTCCTGACGGCGCTGACTGGCTACTACCGCTTGCTGAATAATTCCAACTTCACTTGGACGCCGCGCGCTGAGGCGGTCACGGTGATGGGCCAAGCGGTGACCATCGACTATCGGGACGAGCGCAAGTTCGCCGCCACAGCCGTCAGTTTGGCCCGCACCTCACAGCAGGTTTGCGAGCTGGTTTACCGCAAAAACTACCAGGACGACACCGCCGGTGGGTGGGAGCAATTCTCCGACGACGCATCTGGCTGGGCGCTGGACGATACGGTGAGCCGCTCAACTCAAGGTGCCCTGTTCAACTGGGCGCTGGGCAATGCCTTGCTGCCGGCGGAAGATACCTTCCACACCGGCGTGCAGAAGATCGACCGCTCCACGGTGCCCGAACTCGGCGAACTCGAGGCCCTGGCGACGAGCTTCCAGACGACGATGGACAACGCTGACGCGCACCTCAATCCGTTGGGGCTGAGTCCCGGCGCGGTCGCCTTCGACATTTCGCCCGACGAGATGATGGCCGGCAAATCCCACTACGAGCAAGTTTACGGCCGTGCGTTGGCCGCGCTGAACAATGCCGCTGGCTCCTTCGAACAGGCGGGCCGGATGACCGCTTCCCTCAGGCGCCAGCAGAACACGGTGGATGATTACAGCTCGGCCATCAGCGACCAGGAAACGGCGTATGTGAGCCAACTGATCGAAATTTACGGCGCACCCTACGCGGGCGACATCGGACCCGGCAAGGTTTACGCCCAGGGTTATGCCGGGCCGGATCTGGTCAATTGGTTTGTGGTCGACCGGCCGTTCGCATCCACCCCGCTGGCGATTACCGATACGGTCAGTCCCGCCACCGTCGCGATCAAGGTGCCGACACCCACTGCCATCGATGATTTCACCGGTAAATCGATTCCAGATATCATTAGCCAAAGCAACAATTCGACACAAGTGACGGTTCAGGAAGTGACCGTGAATCCCAACGAGTTCATCCAATACTCGGATGTTTACCGCACAGGCATGGGAGCACGTTCTGAGGCCGGCGATCTGCAGACCGCATTGATGGAGTCACACCTGGCTTACCTCGATCTGCTCAATGCCGTCGGCGGGATTGAAAACTGCAACCGCGATTTCGTCCGCGAGGCGCAGATGCTCATCGACACCATCGATAACCACGCCAAACAACTGGCGACCAGCGACAAGATCAACGCCAGCCTGTTGCTCAAAGCCAAGGTGATCACGGCGCTCGAGGCGACGGCCGAAGGTACTGAGGCGCTTGGTGAGTTTTATGGAAAAAATGCGGAAGCTCTGGCGGAATGTCTGCCGAAAGTCGCGGGCCTCTCCTTCGACGCCACCTCCGCGGCGCGGGGAGCGATCAAACTGAGCGGCGTGATGTTGGACAATGCCCTGGTCTTCACTTCGCTGGCGTTCAACAACACCATCCGTGGCCTGGCAACGGAAATGGAAAGCCAGCAAATGGATCTCGATTCGTATTTGGTTGAGCAGGAATACAAGCTCGAGGCCGTGCAACTGGCCTACGAGGTCGAGCAGAAATACCGGGAAATGACCGGCATGCTGTCATCGCTGGCAGGCCCTGCAGCTAAGCTGCAAATGGCCAATGAGCGGGTGCGCAGCGTGCTTGCCAAGGGGATGCGGGTGCTCGCCGAGCGCGAGTCATTCCGGATCCGGGCGTCCGCCATCATCCAGGGCTATCGCACCAAGGATCTGTCATTCCGTTTGTTCCGTGACGAGTCGCTCGAGCAGTACCGCAGCCTGTTCGATCTCGCCAGCCGCTACAGCTACCTTGCCGTGAAGAGTTACGACTACGAAACCGGGTTGCTCGGCAGCAGCCAAGGCGAGCAGATCTTCAATCGGATCGTGGCCTCCCGCTCATTGGGCGACCTAACCGGCGGAGTGCCACAGGCGACGACCAGCACCCTGGGCGACGCCGGTCTCGCGGGCACCTTGGCTCAGGTGAACGCGGATTTCTCCGTGGCCAAGGGCAGGCTGGGCATCAACAACCCCGACCAATACGGCACGGTCTTCTCGCTCCGTTCCGAAATGTTCCGCTTGCTGAACAGCCCCGGCACGACGAGCGACGACGATGCGTGGCAGCAAACGCTGGAGCAGCACATGGTGGCCAACGTGGCGGGTGACAGCGATGTGGCCAAGTATTGCCGCAATATCACCAAGCCGGACGGAACGGCGGTGCCAGGGATCATCATTCCCTTCAGCAGTACCATTCAGCACGGCTTGAATTTCTTCGGCCTGGACTATGCGGCGGGCGATCACAATTACACGCCGAGCAACTACGCCACCAAGATCTACAGCGTCGGTATTGCGCTGCCGGGTTACAGCGGGATGGATAGCTTCGCTACCGGCATCGCGGGTTCTGGCGCGGCGGACACCACCAGTGCTAATGCACTTGGCGCCACGCCCTATGTCTATCTGATCCCCTGCGGCAATGACAGCATGCTGGCACCGCCCCTGGGCGATACCAACACAGCCCGCACCTGGACGGTCCAAGACCAGGCCTTGCCGCTGCCCTACAACCTCGGCGGCACGGATTTCAACAGCACACAGTTCTTCAGTGCCAACGGAACCCTCAGCGAGCAGCCGTGGATCATCCGCAAACACCAAGCCTTCCGTCCCGTGGCGGATGCCACGATGTTCTACGGGAGCGTGCCTCAGGAATTCACCAACACTCGACTGATCGGCCGCAGCGTTTGGAACAGTCGCTGGAAGATTGTGATTCCGGCCTACACCTTGCTCAAGGACGAGCAGACCGGCCTCAACCGCTTTGCGGCGAGCGTGAAGGATATTCAGCTGTTCCTTCGAACCTATTCTCACTCGGGTAACTAGTCTTGCAAGCTTGCTTGCCCCGGACAGGAAACCGCGCTTAAATCTTAGGGCGCTTGCAATTTTATGAATTCGAACTAAAAATTCAACTTGGATCCAAGATCCTTCAGCAATTTATGATACGATCGCGCTTTTTCGATGGGCTCTTCGCCTTTGCAATTTTCACTTTTGGATGTTTTTCGGTAGTTCTGGGAGCAGTTCCGCAGATTCTCAGCCACCAAGGGCGCATCGCTGTGGGCGGCATCAACTTTGATGGTAATGGACAGTTCAAGTTCTCGTTGGTGAATGCGAACGGATCAACAACTTACTGGAGCAATGACGGAAGTGGCACTGCTGGTGCTCAGCCAACGAACGCAGTGTCGCTGCCGGTAACCAAGGGTCTCTATTCGGTGATGCTCGGCGACACGGGTCTCACGAATATGCAGGCTCTGGCACCCAGTGTGTTTGAAAATCAGGATGTCCGCCTACGCGTCTGGTTCAACGATGGAAGTCATGGTTTTCAGTTGATCACGCCGGACCAGCGCCTTGGAGCCGCGCCCTATGCGTTGGCTGGGGCAAGTGCAGGGAACTTTACCGGCTCGCTATCGGGCGATGTGACCGGAACACAAAGTGCCACCGCGATTTCTGCAACTACGGTGACGGGTAAATCTCTAACAGGCTTTACCTCTGGCGCAGGTAATATTACCGCGACCGATACGATTCTATCAGCGATCAATAAACTCGATGGCAATTACGGGTTGAAGGCGAACTCGGCCTCTCCCACGTTCAGCGGTACGGTGACTGCCCCGGCTTTCAGTGGTCCTCTGGCTGGCAACGTTACGGGCAACGTGAGCGGAAGTGCGGGGAGCTTCACGGGCAATCTATCGGGTGACGTGACAGGGACACAAAGTACCACTGCGATTTCGGCAACCACGGTGACTGGGAAGGCTCTAACAAACTTTACCTCTGGCGCAGGTAATATCACCGCGAGCGATACGATTCTGTCAGCAATCAACAAGCTGAATGGCAACGACGCATTGAAAGCCCCG
>Ga0164295_10001103_pt1 | contig 22318 bp, 16 predicted proteins | sample GEODES006metaG_FD_111798 | JGI IMG/M metagenome (GOLD analysis project Ga0164295, IMG submission 111798) | Oligotrophic lake water microbial communities from Sparkling Lake, Wisconsin, USA - GEODES006 metaG | ecosystem: Environmental > Aquatic > Freshwater > Lake | place: USA: Sparkling Lake... | reverse complement strand
CTTGCCCATCAAGACGTAATACAAACCCTGGTACGCCAGCGTGCGCTCAAGCGCGGCTTGGTCCGCCGGAGTTTCCACCACGCAGAGTTTGCTGCGGTCGCGTTGCGGGTTTTGGCAGGTGTTACAAATGTCCAGCTCTGTCAGCGTGTTGCACAGCGCGCAGTGTTTGACGCTGAGAACTGCGTGCTCAATAGCCTTGGCAATTTGCATCGCCCCGGGCTTGTCGTTTTGCAGCAGGTGAAAAGCCATGCGGGCCGCCGACTTGACACCCACACCGGGCAAACGGCGCAGCGCCTCGGTCAGACCTTCCAGGGCATTTGAATCGGCCATCAGGTCAGACGCGGCTCAGCGTGCTGGGGCAATGGCATCAAAAGGGCAGCTTCATGCCACCGGGCAAGCCGGGCATGCCGGCGGTGATCTTGCCGAGTTTTTCCTGGCTCAGGTCTTCGGCCTTGCGCACGGCGGCATTGAATGCGGCCGCCACCAGGTCTTCAAGCATGTCCTTGTCTTCGGCCACCAGCAAGCTGGGGTCGATCTCAATGCGTTTGACGTCGTGCTTGCAGGTCATGGTGACCTTGACCAGGCCGGCACCGGCATCGGCTGTGACCTCAATAAAAGCCAGCTCGTCCTGTGCCTTTTTCAGATTGTCTTGCATGGCTTGCGCCTGCTTCATGAGGCCTGCGAGTTGTCCCTTGTTGAACATGTCTGGTTTCCTTTAAATCGATGCTGGGAAAAGAAGCGTCATCATATCGGCTTGGCCTCGGCAGTCACTGGTGCGGCAGCTTGCATGCGCACACTGCCGGGCACGATGCGGGCACCCCAGTTGCGCACCATGTCTTGCACCAAGGGGTCTTGGTCTATCAGCTGTTCAGCCTGCTGCTGGCGCTCTGCCATGAGGGCAGCGTGACGGCGTGCCGGTGTGTCTGTTGCAGGGCCGATCTCGACTTGCAAACGCTCTGCATTTTGTTGGCTGGGCAAGGACGGCAGGTTTTGCAAGGCCAGCAACAGCGCCTGGCAAGCGTCACCCTGGCAGAGCGACGGACTCTCGACCCGCAAGCGCCATGTGCCACTGCCCTGCGACTGCAACTCCGACTGCAGCGCCAGTTCACGAACCAGGCCATTGACAAGCTCGGCTGCAACCAGGGACTGAACGCACTCCGCCCACAAAGCCCCCAGCGCCGTGGCTTGTACAGGCAAAGCAGGCAAAGCAGGCGCAGCAGGCGCAGGCGCAGGCGCAGCAGGCGCAGGCGCAGGCGCAGGCGCAGGAGCCGGCGCAGGAGCCGGCGCAGGCGATTCAGGCTTTTTTAGGGGCTCGGCGGCACCCCCCGCAGGTGCAGTGTGCAAAACCGGCGCCGCGCTGGCCACGGGCGAGGTGCCGGCGCCAGGGCGCTTGAAAGGCAGCAAGCGAAGCAGCACCATGGTTAGCGCAGCGTACTCGTCCGGCGCCAGCCCCAACTCGCCGCGGCCATGCAGGCACAGGCTGTAAAGCAGTTGGATTTCATCTGCAGGCAGCCCCTGAGCCAGGCGCGCCGTTTCGGCAATGTCCGGGTCGCTGGCATCGTCTGCGGCAGCGGCTTCGGGCACGGACTGCAGCACCGCCATACGCTGCAAAACCGAAGTCATTTCTTCCAGGGTGGAAGCGGCGCTGAATCCGTTGAGTCGCAACACTTCACAGAGTTCAATAATGCTTTTACCGTCGCCCTTGGCCAGCGCATCCAGCAACTGGTACACATAGCTGCGGTCTACGCTGCCCAGCATCAGCCGTACGCCGGTTTCGGCCAGCGCGCCAGATCCAAAGGCAATCGCCTGATCGGTCAGGGACAGCGCGTCGCGCATAGAACCGCGAGCCGCACGGGCCAGCAGACGCAGCGCCTGCGGCTCGGCCGGCACGCTTTCGGCGGCAAGCACCTGCACAAGATGCTCCAAAATAGTTTCAGGCGCCATCGGCCGCAAATTAAATTGCAGGCAACGCGAAAGCACGGTCGCTGGCACCTTCTGGGGGTCGGTGGTGGCCAGCACAAACTTGAGGTATGCCGGCGGCTCTTCCAGCGTCTTGAGCATTGCGTTGAAAGCCGTGTTCGTGAGCATGTGAACCTCGTCGATCATGAACACCTTGAAGCGTCCGATCACCGGCTTGTAAACCGCTTGCTCGAGCAACTGCGCAATCTCGTCCACACCCCGGTTGGAAGCAGCGTCGAGCTCGGTGTAGTCGACAAAACGGCCGCTGTCGATGTCCATGCAGGCCTGGCAAACGCCGCAAGGCGTGGCCGTAATGTCGCCCTGCCCGTCAGGCCCGGTGCAGTTGAGCGACTTGGCCAGAATACGCGACACCGTGGTCTTGCCAACCCCGCGCGTGCCGGTGAACAAATAGGCGTGATGCAAGCGTTGCGTGCCCAGCGCATTGCTCAGTGCCTGGACCACATGCGACTGCCCGACCATCTCCGAAAAATTCTTGGGGCGGTATTTGCGGGCAAGTACAAGGTAAGACATGGACCCATTCTAGAGTGCAGCCTGGGGTCTGCTTCTCAGGACCCGGGCTGTGCACACAGCAAGGTGGCGTCCACTACAATCAACGCCGACGGGCCTTCCCGCATGGTGAAGCGGCCAACCGGGTCAGGTGGGGAACCAAGCAGCCCTAACTGTGGAGCCAGTGCCGGGGCGAGGCTCGTCACCTTTTTCTTCAGAGCCTTTGGACTTTCACCGAGAACGGCGCTCAGTGACCCAGCGGCTGACGCAACAGCTCTTCAATGGCCGCTGTCGAATTCTCGGCGTGCTGGGCGATTTGCGCGCTCATCAAGGCCAGCGAAGCCAGCGGATAGGTGCCGCTGATGATGTTCTTGTAAGCGATCTCTGCCCCAAGCGCGTCCTGACCCAATCCATCGACGGCAGCAGAAATGCATTCTTCAATACTGGCCAGACCGGCGTCAGCGTAAAGGTCCTCGCCTTCGTGGCTTACCCGGTAGTCAAAGCGGCCGGTTTCAAACTGGTCAATGTGAAATCGAACGATCATGGTGGAGCTTTCTTTCGGTGGAAATGAATGCGATAAAAAAATCAGGCGGCTGACAACAAGCCGAGGTGGCGCAACACGCCCTGCCCGGCCCGCCGGCCGCTGGCCATGCAAGCGGTCATGAGGTAGCCGCCTGTGGGCGCTTCCCAGTCCAGCATTTCACCGGCACAAAAAACGGCTTGCGCCGTTGCAAGGCCCTGAACTTGCAAATCTGCCGACAGGTCTGAAAAGCGCACACCGCCGGCGCTGCTGATCGCTTCGTCCAGCGGCCGGGCGCGCACCAACTTAACTGGCAAGGCCTTAATGGCCACAGCCAAACTGGCAGCATCGGCCATGGCGCTTTTGTCGAGCAATTCATACAAGATGGCGGCCTTGATGCCCGCCAGGCCCAGCCGGCTTTTGAGGTGGCTGGACAAAGAGCGTGATCCGCGTGGATGGCTGACATCGGCCAAGACCTGCGCAGCCGATTTGTCGGGAAGCAGGTCGAGTTTCAGGGTTGCGCTGCCACTGCGTGTAATTTCCTCGCGCAGCAAATTTGAAGCAGCGTAAATCAGGCTGCCTTCTAAGCCGGTCTCGGTGGCTACAAATTCGCCGCGACGCGTAAATTCGTGTCCCAGCGAATCGGTGAAGGCGATGGCTACCGACTTGAAGGCTTGGCCGGCAAAACGGCTGCTGAAGTGCCTTGACCAGCCCGCCACATCAAAGCCGCAATTGGACGGCAGCAAGGGCGCCACCGACACGCCTTGCTGCTGCAGCCATGGCACCCAGGCACCGTCTGAGCCAAGGCGCGACCAGCTGCCGCCACCCAAAGCGAGCACAACGGCGTCGGCCTGTAATTCCAACTCACCGGCCGGGCTTGCAAAACGCAGCGCACCGCTGTCAGACCAGCCGGTCCAGCGGTGGCGCATCGAGAACTGCACACCGGCTGCACGTAAACGATGCAACCAGTGGCGCAGCAAGGGCGCGGCCTTCATGTCTTTGGGGAACACCCGCCCGGAACTGCCCACAAAAGTTTCGACGCCCAGTTCATGAGCCCATTGACGCAGTTCGTCGGCACCAAAAGCGCTGAGCATGGGCGCCAGCGCGCTGGCGGCATCGGCGTAGCGTGTGTTGAAGCTGGCGGCAGGTTCAGCGTGGGTCAGGTTGAGTCCGCCCTTGCCGGCCAACAAAAACTTGCGACCTACGGACGGCATGGCATCCAAGACATGCACGCTCAGGGCGGCCCCGGCATTTGACAAGACCTCGGCAGCCATGAGGCCGGCCGGACCGCCACCGATGATCGCAACGCGGGGGGCAGGCGCCCTTGCAGCGCCGGCCGAAGTTCCAGACATAGGGAAGTGGCTCACGAAAAATTCCGTTCAAGCGTGCTGGGCCGACATAGGGTGCAGCGCCGGCAGCAAAACCTAATTATTGCAGGCGGGCAATTTCAATCCACAGCAATCAGCCGACCCTGGGCCGTGAGAAATGCCGCCTTCACAGTTTGCCCGGGGTAAACCGCCAGCAGCGCATCGCGGTACAGCTGCATTTGCTGGCGCAACTCGGGCAGATCTTGGGGCGCGGCATTGGACTTGTAGTCCAGCACCCACCAGTGGCCTTCATGCCCGGCATCACAACGTCTCACCAGGCGGTCAAGCCGCATGCTTTGCCCCTGGTAAGCCAGCTCGACCTCATTGCCCTGCCAATCAAGCACCGCGGGGTCCCAGGCCCAAGCGCCCTCGCCGGCCAAAATGCGCTGCGCGCCGCTCAATGCGGTTTGCGCTTGCGCAGCATCCAGCCGGAACTCGCGCGTGATGGCCTTCACATGCAGGGCCGACAAGGCACCCCACTCCAGCAAGCGGTGCATGGCTTGACCGGTGCGCGACGCCGCAGAGTCTGCTGCAGGCCGGGCCGCAGCAGGCGGCAAAACAACTGCCGGCGGCAGGATCAGGAAATCAAAGACCTCATCAGAGTGCTCGGCCGGTACGGATGTGCTGGCAGGCGCTGTGGGCGCCGGCCATTCGGCCGCCAATGCGTGCAAGCGCTGCCACCAGCTGTCGGGCGCGCTGCGGTAGGCTTCAATGGACGACATCACCAGGGTTCTCCGGGCTCTGGTGAGCGCCACATACAAGGCGTTGAGTTCTTCACGCTGACGGGCGATTTTTTCGGCCTCCAGCGTCTTAACGCAACAGGCTGGCGGATTGCTTTCGCTGACCAAAAACACAAAGCGTTGAGGCACTGCAGCTTCGCCTGGCCAATCCAGCAGCACAGCCATGCTCTCGGCGTTGCGCGGCGGCGTGTCCGTGTCCAGCAGCAGCACCGCCTCGGCCTCGAGACCCTTGGCGCCATGAATGGTCAACAGCCGCACCGCGTCTGCACTCACCGTGGCCGGCGCCAAGATACCACCGGCCCTGAGCGCCCGCACCAGGGCATAGGGGGTGGTGTAACGCCCGCCGTCGATTTGCAGCGCAACCGCCAGCAGCGCACGCAAATTAGCCAGTACTGCGTCGCGCTGAGCCGCCGGTGCAGCGGCGGCAAAACGGGCCAGCACATCACCGTCGTCATAAAGAGCCTGCAACGCATCATGCGGCGGCAGGCTGTCCAACCAAAGGCGCCAGCGCGCCAGGTGCGCGGCCACGCCTTGCAGACAGTGCGCATCGATTGTGCGCAATTCATCTATGGGCTCGCTGGCATCGGTTTGCAGCAAGTCGTACCAAGATTGAGAAAGCCTGCGCTGTGCCAGCGCGAGCTGGACAAGTGCCGCATCGGTGACGCCAAACAGCGGCGAGCGCAGCACCCGCGCCAGGGACAAGTCGTGTTGTGGCGACACCAGCACGTCAAGCAAGGCGGTGATGTCCTGCACTTCGCAGCAATCAATCAAGGCAGTTTTTTCGCCGATTTGGGCGGGAATTCCCAGCGTGCGAAGCTCTTGCTGAAGTGGCAACAAACCAGCCCGCTTGCGCGACAGCACCATCACCTGCGCAGGCTTGATTGGAAGTGCGCCGGCTGATCCCGAACCGGGTGCCAATTGCAATGCAATCCAGGCGGCTGCCTGACGCGCCTCAAGTGTGCGCAGGGTTTCTTCAAGCACTTCTCGCGGCTGCAAAAGACTGTCGCGCCAGGGCAGCGGGCTGTCGTGCGGCGTTGACGGTGTCTCATCTTTTGTGGCACGAGGGATGGCCGGCAGACGCCCGACCGCGCCGATGTCGGGCGAGTCACTGCTGTGCACGCGAAAGCCGTCGTAGCCGTCGACTTTCGCCGCTTGCTGCATGGCTGTGTTGACAGTGTTGATGACTGCTTGCGCATTGCGCCTTGTATGGTCACAGCTGAGTAAATCTCCCTGCAGACCTTGGCGTACAAAATTCTGCGCCGCCCGGAACACCTGCGGCTCGGCACGGCGAAAACGGTAAATGCTTTGTTTGGGGTCGCCCACGATGAACACACTGGGCGCCCGGCCGGCGCCGCCATAACTGCCCAGCCACGCCGACAAGGCCTGCCACTGCAAGGGGTTGGTGTCCTGGAACTCGTCAATCAAAAGATGCCGCACGCGTGCGTCCAGCCTTTCCTGCACCCAGCCTGAGAGCACCGGGTCACCCAGCATGACCAGGGCCGCGCGCTCCACATCATTCATGTCTATCCAGCCGCGTTCCCGCTTGAGGGCGGTGAACTCGCTGATCAACAGACGCGCCAGCCGGGCCATGCGCAGCTGGTGCAGCCAGGCTTCGTGCTGATGAACTACGGCAGCGACCTGCAGAACCAAGGTTTGCGCCTGCCGCACAATTTCAATACCGTTGATTTTTTCGCCGAACTTACGGGCTGTGCCCTCCTTGGTGAGAAGGCACTTGAAAACAGCGTCCATGTTGCCATCGGTCAATGCGCGCTCAAGCTCCACGCCCATGGCAGAAAAAGACGGCGCTTTGGCGCGACCCAAAGCAGTGGCAGCCTCATTGAGCAACTGGCGCCCGGGCGTGTCTGTCAGCGCTTCGTGCGGATGCTGCCAATGGGAGAACTCGGGGTATTGCCGGCCAAAAGTCTGAACCGACACATCGACCAGCCCTGCAGCATCGGCCAAGCCAAACTCGACGCGTTTGTCCAGCGCCGCTTTTAAAGCTTTTTCGGTTTGCGAACGGCCCCAGGCCATGACCACAGCTTCAAAATCGGCCTTTTGGGCCGGCTCCTTGCGCAAAGCCTGGTAAAAACGCCGCCACACCAAGGTCTGCGCCTGGCTGTCGTCTTCCAGCAGCTCGTAATTGACCGGCAAGCATAAATTTTGCAAAACCGCCACGGGCGCGCTGCGCAGCAAGGCGGCAAACCAGCCGTGGAAAGTGCGGATTTGCACCGAGCGGCCGCTGGCCAACATGCGCGCGTACAAGCCTTGCAGCTGCGCCGTCAAGCGCTGAGCGACAGCTTCGTTTTCCAAATCCGGCACGCCGCGGATCTGCAGCTCATGGTGCAGTCTGGCGTTGTCAGCATGGGCAAAGTCGGCCAGCCATTCATAGAGGCGCTCGCGCATTTCTCCGGCAGCGCGCTTGGTGAAAGTGATGGCCAGAATTTCCTGGGGCTGGAGTGCGCCACCAGCGCCGGCTTGGTCTGCGTCTTCCAGTAGGGCACGCACCATGCGCGAGACCAGCATCCAGGTCTTGCCGGCGCCGGCGCAGGCCTCCACCGCCACGCTGCGCCGGGGATCGCAGGCGATGGCGTAAAAAGCCCCAGGCGCGATCAGCGCACCATTGCATTCATAAGCGGCCTGGGGTTTCATGTGGCCACCCTGAAGTCGCGCCGGCACAGGCCCCGGGCTTCACAGTATTCACACGCCTTGCCTTCGCCCATCGCCGGCATGGGTGCGCCTTCTGAGATGCGACGCATGTCGGTCTGGATACTGTCAATCAACTGGTCGCGCAGGTTCACGATGTCTGGCTGGGGGTAGCTGCGGGTGGGCTCTTTTTCACCCAGGTTGACATAACTGGCGCACAGCTCGTCGTCACTCAAGAGCGCAGCATAAAAAGGCAATTGCGTGTCTTCCTGCGGTTTTTTGATGCGATCTGCAGTCACTTCGCGAGACTCGCTTTTGTAGTCCATCACCAAAGCCCGGCCGTCTGGCAGGCGGTCGATGCGGTCTACTTTACCGATCAGTGTGAGTGAGCCCAGCGGCATTTCTTTCCATTGCTCGGCTTCGCTGAAGCTGCCGCCGGCCTCTTCGTGCTCGCTCAGCCAGGCCAGGTAGCCCTCGCGCACCTTGGGCCAAGCCGCGGCAAAGGGTAAAAACTCGCTGTCAGCCAGACCGAGCTCCCGGGTGGCGCGGGCAGCGGCCGCGTCGATCAAGCGTTGGCGGCCCGGCAAATCCGGTGTGGGTGCAGCCAGCAGCGCCACATGAAAGTGGCTCAGCAAGGCGTGCAGCCAGTTGCCAAAATCGCGCTTACTCAACTCGCCCTCGAGCTCATCGACGGGCTGAAGCTTGAGCTGGCGCATGGCAAAAAAGCGGTAGGGGCAACGTCGTAAATCCTCGTAGGCACTGGCCGACAAGCGCATCAGCGGCAGCGCCTGACCCGATGCTGCGGGCATGGGAACAATGTGGGCCAGGAGCGGGCGGTGGATGCGGGCATCGGCAGCCTGATCCGGCCCGCGGGCCAATTGCAAAGTCTGCACAAAACCACTGGGCATGATCCGCTCGCCGCCTTCACTACAGCGCCAAAGCACATCGGCATATTCAAATTGCAATGCGTGCGACCAGGCGGCTCTGGCGGCCAGTGCAAGCGTGTCTCTGGAGGGTAAGCCCAGCAACTGGCGCTGCGATGTTGTCCACTGCCCGGGCGGCTCGGGGGAGACGGGCAGGCGTACTTCATCGGCACCCGGAAACACCACAGCCTGCATAGGACGGCCCAGCAACTGGCTCAAAGGCAAGATAACCACCTGCGCTTGCGGCGGATGTTCGGGTGAGAAGCTGGCCGCTTCCAGCACTTGGTTGACCCAGGCGCTGAACTCGCGCAAGTTCATACGATCCCCAGATCCACCAAAAGCAACTTCAATGAGGCTTTCCTGCCCCTCCCGCAGGTGCAAAGCATCGATGCTGGCCTGCCCGGCTGTATCGCTCAACATGCCAGTCCAGAGACCTGCGCTGTCAATCACGCTGCGCAAAGCCTGAAGCCATTGAGTCAGCACACGGCTGCCCTGCAAGGGCGATAGCAAAGCCGTCATCGCGGCGGCCAGAGCTTGGGCTGCCGGCTGCGACGGGCCAACTTGCCGCCACTGGCGCAAGCCGTCCTTGCGCAGCTCTTTTTCAGCCGAAGTCACGGCGGCGGCGTCAAAAACGGGGGCGTTTTTAAGCCAATCGAGCATGGCATCCGAGGACACATCCCAGGCGGCTGCACGCAGCAAGCTCATGATGCTCGCCGCAGCGCGGGTCGTCGACAGCTTCCAGCCGGTCTCGTCGCGAACGGCCACCCCCAGGTTGGCTAGCATAGCTCGCACGCGGCGTGTGAGCAAGCGGTCTTGCGCCACCAATGCCACCGGGCTCAAGCCTTGGCTCAGGCGCGCCAGCACACAGGCCGCAGCGCGCTGCGCTTCGTCTTCTGCATCGCTGGCGGCTTGCAGCGCAGTCTGCCCAGGTGCACCCGGCACCAGCAAAGGCAAAGACAGCGCCCGCTCGCCCCAGCGGGCCTGGAGTGCGTCGCTCAAGGGGTCCGCCTGAAAACCTTTCAGCACGACCAGCAACTCGCCTTTGGCCAAAAACAGCACATCGGTCGGGTACGCAGAAGTGGACGCCCAGGCCAGGGCAATTTGGCCTACAGCAGACTCCAGCTTCAACAATGGGGAATCCATGCCAGCAGCCAGCTGCGGCGCCAGTTTTTGACCCCAAGCGGCGCGCTCCTCCGGCGGCCAGGCAGCTGCCAGGCGCGCCAGCGACCAGGCGGCCTCAACCAGCCGCCCCGCCAACATCTCCTTGTGCGCACCTAAACCGGCCTGCGTCAGCAAACCGGCGGCAGTCAGCCAGTCGCACGCCGTGTCCATGGTCAGCTCGCCTGGCCCCGGCACCAGAGGCCCGGCCAGGGGCATCTGCAGGTTGTTGGCCCAGTTCATGGTGGTCTCAAAACGCGGCACAAAAGCAGCTTCACCCTGCTCGGCCCAGGCTAGACGGGCCTGGGGCATCAGCTGCGCATACGGCACCAGCACCACGCAGGCGCTGGGGTGGAGCCCTCTGGCGGCGATCTCCTCACGTATCAAGCCCATCACCCTGCGCCAGTTGCTGTCAATGAAGTGCTGGTTGCTCATGGGGTGCAATTGCTGTGCTCTCTGGGAGGCTGATGAAAGAACCTGTGAGGGGCGGGTCGGCCAAGGTACCGGCTTTCTGCCACAATGACACTCACTTTAGCCGTATCTTGAACTACTTCTCAAGGAGCCTTCATGGCCAGCGATCTAATCAAACACACCACCGACGCCACATTTGAAGTGGATGTCCTCAAATCAAGCACACCGGTGCTGGTGGACTACTGGGCGGAATGGTGTGGTCCTTGCAAGATGATTGCACCGATTCTCGACGAAGTGGCAGCCGGTTACGTAGGCAAACTTCAGATCGCCAAGATGAACGTCGACGAAAACCGTGACGTGCCGGCCAAATTCGGCATCCGCGGCATTCCCACCCTGATGATCTTCAAAGATGGCGAGCTTGCGGCCACCAAAGTCGGCGCCTTGAGCAAGGCCCAATTGACCGAATTCATCAATCAGCAACTGGCCTGAGTCCCGGCTTCAAGGCCAGTGTCTGCGCACTGGCCTTGGCCATCCTGTTGGGCCTGGCAATGATCGCCCGGCCTGCCTCACCAAAACCTTGTTTTTTCCTGTCATAATTAACCAAAGCTTTCGGACTTTCACTCAAAGCATTTAAATACCGGCCTTGACAAGCTGGTTTAGAGCCATTTAAGCCCATCGCCGGCTGGCTCATCTTTCCACACCCCCCAGTTTTCAGTTGAACGCCGTTTTCCAGGTGTTCCATTCACGCAGGTAACTCCATGCACTTAAACGAACTCAAGGCACTGCACGTGTCTGAAGTCCTCAAGCAAGCCGAAGCTCTTGAGATCGAAAACGTCGGCCGCATGCGCAAGCAGGAGCTGATGTTCGCCATCATCAAAAAGCGCGCCAAGACCGGCGAGACCATCGTTGCTGACGGTGTGCTGGAAGTGCTGCCCGACGGCTTTGGCTTCTTGCGTGCGCCGGACTCAAGCTACACCGCCTCGACCGACGACATCTACATAAGCCCCAGCCAGATCCGCCGCTTTAATCTGCACACCGGCGACATGATCGAAGGCGAAGTGCGCACGCCCAAAGATGGCGAGCGTTACTTTGCGCTGAACAAGCTCGACAAGATCAACGACGGCGCACCGGAGGACAACAAACACAAGGTGATGTTTGAGAACTTGACTCCGTTGTTCCCGCGCGAGCAGTACAAGCTCGAACGCGAGATGAAGGGCGAAGAAAACCTGACCAGCCGGATCATCGACATCATTGCCCCGATCGGCAAAGGCCAGCGCGCCTTACTGGTGGCGCCGCCCAAGTCCGGCAAGACCGTGATGATGCAAAACATCGCCCACGCCATCACCGCCAACTACCCCGACTCGGTGATGATGGTGCTGCTGGTTGACGAGCGCCCTGAAGAAGTGACCGAAATGCAGCGCAGCGTGCGCGGCGAAGTGATCTCTTCGACCTTTGACGAGCCGGCAGCGCGCCACGTGCACGTGGCAGAAATGGTGATTGAGCGCGCCAAGCGCCTGGTCGAACTTGGCAAGGACGTGGTGATTTTGCTCGACTCAATCACCCGCCTGGCCCGCGCCTACAACAACGTTTTGCCATCCTCAGGCAAAGTGCTCACCGGCGGCGTGGACGCCAACGCCCTGCAGCGCCCCAAGCGTTTTTTCGGTGCGGCCCGCAAAATTGAAGAAGGCGGAAGCCTGACCATCATCGGTACCGCACTGATCGACACCGGCAGCCGCATGGACGAGGTGATCTTTGAGGAATTCAAAGGCACCGGCAACTGCGAGATTCACCTGGACCGCCGCCTTTATGAAAAGCGCGTGTTCCCTGCCATCAACCTCAACCGCAGCGGCACCCGCAAGGAAGAGTTGCTGCTGTCGCCCGAGATTTTGCAAAAGTCACGGATTTTGCGCCAGTTCATGTACAACATGGACGAGATCGAGTCGATGGAACTCATGCTCAAAAACATGAAAGCCACCAAGAACAACCACGAGTTCTTTGACATGATGCGCAGAGGCGGCTAATTAAGGGCCCACACGCTTTTCACTTCGTGTAAAAGCTGCCCCCCGAGGGGGCGCTGCGCCTGCGGACCGGCTAAGCCGGATCCGCGGCCCCTGCTGGAAGGGACAACCGGTCTTCCCTCTTTTAACCCTCCCCTTAAGGGGTGCTGCGCCTGCGGCCCGGCTAAGCCGGACCCGCGGCCCCTGCTGGGTGGGGATGACGGGTGGGGTGCTTTTGCGTGGCATAATGTGCGGCTTAGTGGAAAGTGTCTAGGACTGGCTTGGATGGCTCCCGCAACGATCAAGGAACAGAGAAATGAAAGACGGCATTCACCCCAATTACCGCGAAGTTTGCTTTTTGGACTTGTCCAACAACTTCAAGTTTGTCACGCGTTCATGCGTCAACACCAAAGAGATGGTGAAGATGGATGACGGCCGCGAGCTGCCTCTTTACAAGCTGGACACTTCCAGCGAATCGCACCCTTTCTACACCGGCACGCAAAAATCCGTGGACAACATGGGTGGACGTGTCGAGAAGTTCCGCAACCGCTTCGGCAAGACTGCCGCCAAGTAAGCTGCGAAGAATTTCGAGTCGATACTAAAAGCAGCCTGAAGTTCAGGCTGTTTTTTTTTGCCCAACAGGCACGGTTATCCGTCATCATTCAGGCTTACGTCCAGAAACCTCTGACCTGCCGCTTTTGCTTTGAACCTGCCCTCCCCCGCCATCATTGCCCAGTCTGCGGTTCGCAGGCTGCCGCGCCTTGCGCTGCTGTTGTTTGGCGTGGCTTATGTGTTGCCGGGCTTTGTCGGCCGTGGCCCCTGGAAGAGCGCAGACATCACCGCTTTTGGCGTGATGCAAGAACTTGCGCAAACCGGCAGCGGCTGGTTGCAACCCAGTCTGATGGGCCAAACCGCGGGCCTTGACGGGCTGCTGCCTTATTGGCTGGGGGCTGCGGCAATCTGGCTGCTGCCTTTTCTAGACCCGGCCCTGGCCGCACGCCTGCCCTATGTGTTGCTGTTGGCATTGACGCTGCTAGCTACCTGGTATGCGGTTTACTACCTCACACGCAGTCCGCAAGCCCAGCCCGTGGCCTTTGCCTTTGGCGGCGAAGCCAAACCCACTGACTACGCCAGAGCCATTGCGGACGCCGGCCTGTTGGCGCTGCTGGCTTGTCTGGGTCTGGCGCAGTTGTCGCACGAAACAACTTCCAGCATGGCCCAACTCAGCTTTGCCACGCTGATGTTTTACAGCGTGGCAGCCAGCCCTTACCGCAGCCCCTGGCGGGTGCTGGGTCCGGCATCCGCCTTTGTCACCGGCATTGTGGGACTCTCGCTGAGCGGTGCACCCGCGGTGGCCAGCTTGCTGGGGCTGGGCTGCGTTGTGGTGGAGTGGTCTCACAGCCGCTGGGGCGGTGTGACCGAAGACCATCCTACAAGCAGCCAGGGCGTGCAGACAGACACCCGCGGCTGGATGCTCTTGATCACCCTGGCCACCGCAGGCGCAGCGGCCCTGGCTTACGCGCTGGACCAGTGGGCCTGGCGCGTCAACTTCAATGCCCTGAACCCCAGTCGGGCCAGCACAGAATGGGGCCGGATTTTGCGCTTGTTTTTATGGTTCCCTTGGCCGGCCTGGCCACTGGCTTTGTGGACCTTGTACCGTTGGCGCCTGCAACTTGCCAGCCGCCATGTGGCGCTGCCACTTTGGTTTGCGGCGGTCGCCATTGGAACCACCGTGTTTACCAGCGCATTTGAGCGCGCCCTGCTGCTGGGCCTGCCACCGCTGGCGGCGCTGGCGGCCTTTGCGCTGCCCACGCTCAGACGCAGCGTGGCATCGCTGATCGATTGGTTCACTCTGCTGTTTTTCACCTCGTGCGCAATCATCATCTGGCTGATCTGGGTGGCCATGCAAACCGGTATCCCCCGGCCCATGGCCAACAATGTGGCCAAGCTGGCACCTGGCTTTGAGCCTAGCTTCTCTGCGCTGGCCTTTGTGCTGGCACTGGCCGGCACCCTGGCTTGGGCTTGGCTGGTGAAATGGCGTACCGGCCAGCAACGCGCTGCCATCTGGAAATCTCTGATCCTGCCGGCCGGGGGCACCACGCTGTGCTGGCTACTGTTGATGACTTTATGGCTGCCGGTGCTGGACTATGCGCGCAGCTATCTGCCGATGGCCCAGCAAGTCGCCAGACAAGTTAATCGGCTCACCTGCGTCTCGGTGCTGGGCTTGAACTCCGCCCAGATCGCAGCGCTGCGCTACCACAGCAAGCTTGATTTACGACCCGCCGCACAAAGCCAGAACTGCCCTTACATGGTGGTTGACAGCGGCTCCCTGGCCGCGATGAAACAAACCCACCCTGAAAACGAGTGGCAGCGCTTGATCATGGTTCGACGGCCCATGGACCGCAGCGAAAACGTGGTGGTGTTTCGCCGCCTGATACCTGGCGCGTGAAAGAACTCAAACTCATCTTGCGTCATGCCGGCACCGTGCTGCTGGGGCAACTGGCTGTGATGGCTTTCGGGGTGGCAGACACCGTGATTGCCGGACGCTACAGTGACACGGCACTGGCAGCACTGTCGGTTGGCTCAGCCATTTACATCAGTGTTTATGTCGGTTTGATCGGCGTGATTCAGGCGCTTTTGCCCATCTGGGCGCAGATGCGCGGGGCCCAACAGCACCATGCGCTGGGCCAGTCCATCCGCCAAAGCCTTTACCTGAGCGCGCTTTTGAGTTGTGCCGGCATGGCCGTGTTGCTGCTGCCGGGCCGCTTGCTGCAGTGGGCCGACATACCGCCAGACATGCAAGCTGAGGTGCGCGCTTATCTGGCTGTGCTGGCCCTGGCCTTTGCGCCCTCTCTTTTGTTTCGGCAGTTCAGCACGCTCAACCAGGCCTTGGGTAAACCGGTCCTGGTCACCTGGCTGCAAGTCGGCGCGCTGGGTGTGAAAATTCCTCTGTCGATCTGGTTTGTTGCCGGCGGCGCGGGCCTTTCGCCCCAGGGTGCTGTGGGTTGCGCATGGGCCACGCTGGTAGTCAACTATTTCTTGCTGTTGATGGCAGTGCTGCTCTTGCGCAGCAACCCGATTTACCGGCCCTACCGGATCTGGGCCCGCATGGAAAAGCCCGACTGGCGGCAAATTGCCAGCTTCGCAAGGCTGGGCCTGCCGGCCGGTATGTCCTACATGGTCGAGGTGACCTCCTTCACACTGATGGCGCTTTTCATTGCCCGGCAGGGCACAGTGGCTGCAGCCAGCCACCAGATTGCCGCCAGCCTGGCTGCGCTGCTTTACATGGTTCCCCTGTCATTGGCGATCGCCAGCAGCGCACGCGTGTCTTATTGGATAGGCGCCGGCGAGCCGTCTCTGGCCCGGCGCGTTGTCGGTATGTCACTGGGGCTGTCAGGACTCAGCGCCACGGCCTTGGCACTTTTGCTGTGGCTTCTCAGCCTGCACATCCCGGCCTGGTTTTCACTCAACCCTGAAGTGGTGGTAGCGGCGTCCTCTTTGCTCGGCTGGGTGGCGCTCTACCATCTGGCCGACTCAGTGCAGGCGCTGTGCGCCTTTTTGCTGCGCTGCTACCGGATCACCCTGGTGCCCCTGCTGATCTACGGGGTCCTGCTGTGGGGTGTTGGCTTGGCCGGTGGCTACTTCCTGGCCTATGGCGGCAGCGCCAGCCTGCCGGCGGCGCCCAATCCGGCCAGCTTCTGGTCAGCGGCAACACTGGCCCTGGCGGCTGTAGCGCTGAGCTTTTTGGCCCTGTTGTGGCGAGCCTTGCAAGCCCCAAGGAATACCGCGCCAAGACCCTGAAGCGGATGGCCCTTCGGGCGCACCACAGCCCGCCCGAGGGCATAGCCCTGAAAATATGACAAGATCTAAATGTCACAGAATTGTCATGTTGCCAACCTAAAGTGCGTTTTGTCTTTTCACAACCGCAACGAGGACTTTTTATGAACTTTAAACGCACAATGCTTAAGACGGTTGCCGCAACCGTCTTTAGCTGCATCGCCATGGGCTCTGCAATGGCTGCCGATATCACCGGCGCCGGCGCTACTTTCCCTTTCCCCATCTATTCCAAATGGGCTGAAGCCTACAAAGCCGCTACCGGCACCGGCATGAATTACCAGTCCATCGGCTCGTCCGGCGGCATCAAGCAAATCCGCGCCAAAACAGTGACTTTCGGCGCCACCGACGCACCTGTGCCCGGTGCTGAGCTGGACAAAGACGGCATGGTTCAGTTCCCCGCCATCATCGGCGGTACCGTGCCCGTGCTCAACCTCGATGGTTTCAAGCCTGGCGAGTTGCGCATTACCGGCCCCGTGCTGGCTGAAGTATTCATGGGCACCATTTCCAAATGGAATGACGCCAAACTGGCAGCCCTGAACCCAGGCAAAAACCTGCCTGACTTGGCCATCACCGTGGTGCACCGCGCTGATGGTTCCGGCACCACCTTCAACTTCACCGACTACCTGAGCGCTATCAGCAAAGAGTGGGCTGACAAAGTTGGTAAGAATGCCACTGTCAAGTGGCCAGCCGCTTCGTCGGTTGGCGGCAAGGGCAACGAAGGTGTTGCAGCCAACGTCAACCGTATCAAGGGCTCGGTCGGCTACGTTGAGTATGCCTACGTCAAGAAAAACGGCATGAATTTCATGCAATTGCAAAATGCCGATGGCAGATATGTGGCTCCCGATGACAAGACCTTTGCTGCGGCCGCTGCCGGCGCTGACTGGTTCAGCGTTCCCGGTATGGGCGTGTCCATGGTGAACGCCAAGGGTGCCACATCCTGGCCCATCAGCACCGCTTCGTTCATCCTGATGTACAAGCAACCCGCCGACAAAGCAGCGTCTGCTGAAGCACTGAAGTTTTTTGACTGGGCCTTCAAAAATGGCGCCAAGATGGCTGACGAACTGGACTACGTCGCCCTGCCTAACAGCCTGACAGATCAGATCCGCAGCAGAGTCTGGTCACAAATCCAGAAGTAAATTCTGCAAAAACCGGCCGTGGGCCTGCAACGCGCAGGCCCACGGTTTTTTAATATCGGCAAAATGGCCAGGGTAATGTCATGAGCATAGAAGCCAGTATGAATTCAACAGACGCACAGAATGAATCTGTGATGACCGAATCCAGCCAGACGAACATGGTGGGTATCGCCAAGCGGCAAAGATTTCAAGACGTCGTCTTTCACCGGCTCACGCAAACTTTCTCGCTGCTGGTCTTGCTGGCCCTGACGGGCATCATTGCTTCGCTGTTCATCAATGCCTGGCCGGCATTTCAAAAATTTGGTATCAACTTCATATGGCGCGTCGAATGGGACGTCGTCAACGAAGAGTTTGGTGCTGCGATATCCATCGCCGGTACGCTGGCCAGTGCCGGTATCGCCATGCTCATCGCCGTTCCCCTGGCATTTGGAATCGCGGTTTTCCTGACAGAAACTTGCCCCACCTGGCTACGCCGTCCGCTGGGAACCGCCATCGAGTTATTGGCTGCTGTGCCCTCGATCATTTACGGCATGTTCGGTCTGTTTGTTTTTGCACCACTTTTTGCTGACTACCTGCAAGTGCCGCTGCAAAAAATCCTGGGCGGTATGCCTATGGTCGGTTTTTTATTCGGTGGCTCCACCAACGGCATGGGCATTCTGGCGGCCGGCATTGTGCTGGCTTTCATGGTGCTGCCCTTCATTGCCGCGGTGATGCGCGACGTTTTCGAAATCACTCCACCCATCCTGCGCGAATCAGCTTACGGCTTGGGTTGCACCACCTGGGAAGTCATCCGCAATGTCGTGCTGCCCTACACGCAAAAGGGTGTGATCGGCGGCATCATGCTGGGTTTGGGTCGGGCACTTGGCGAAACCATGGCGGTCACCTTCGTCATCGGCAATGCCAACAGAATGCCGACATCTTTGTTCTCACCCGGCACATCTATCGCCTCCACCCTGGCCAATGAATTTGGTGAGGCAGCAGAATTTCACATGTCTACTTTGTTTGCTTTGGCTTTCCTGCTGTTTGTGATCACTTTTGTGGTGCTGGCCATGGCCAAACTGTTAATTAACCGCACTGAAAAAGCCAAAGGGGGTTGATATGTTGACCAATTTCAATCAACAGCTTTACGCACGCCGACGCCGTTCCAATACACAAGGACTTTTTCTGTCCATGTGCTCTATGGCACTTGGTTTGTCCGTGCTGCTTTGGATTTTGTTCGTTCTTTTCTCTAACGGCCTGGCCGCGCTGGACTGGAACATATTGACCAAAGATACGCCCGCACCTGGCTCAGAGGGCGGCGGGCTGCGAAATGCCATCATTGGCAGCCTGATGATGGTGGGCTTGTCGGTTTTGGTGTCTACGCCAGTGGGTATTCTGGCCGGGGTGTACCTGACGGAATATGGTGACCAAAGCAAAACTGCAGAGCTGACCCGCTTTGTCACCGACATCATGCTGTCGGCCCCTTCCATCGTGCTGGGGCTTTTTGTGTACGCCATCGCTGTGGCCACTCTCGGCAGGTTCTCAGGTTATGCCGGCAGTCTGGCCTTGTCACTGATTGCTATTCCGGTGGTCATGCGCACCACCGAAAACATGCTCAGGCTGGTACCCGGTAGTCTTCGTGAAGCAGCTTTTGCGCTGGGCGCGCCACGCTGGAAGGTTTCTACCCTGGTCACACTGCGGGCTGCCAAAAGCGGCGTTATCACGGGCTTGCTGCTTGCTGTTGCCCGCATCAGCGGTGAAACCGCACCTCTTTTGTTCACTGCATTGAACAACCAGTTTTACAGCACAGACATGAGCAGGCCCATGGCCAATTTGCCGGTGGTGATCTTTCAATTCGCCATGAGCCCCTACGATAACTGGATACGCCTGGCTTGGGGTGGCGCTCTGCTTGTCACCTTGGCCGTGCTGGTTATAAATATCCTGGCGCGGGTTTTCTTCCGTGAAAAGGTAAGCGCTTAAAACTGCCAAGCTGCCGACTTGACTCATTTCAAACATCGACTGACTGAACACAAACCGGACTGACAAAATGCCTGAAACCCTCACAGAACTGAAAAATGCGATTGAAGTACGAAATCTCGACTTTTATTACGGTAATTTCCGCGGACTTAAAGAAGTCACTATGAACATTGCGGAGCGTAAAGTCACTGCATTCATCGGGCCTTCGGGCTGCGGCAAGTCGACTTTGCTGCGAACACTCAACCGCATGTACAGCCTGTACCCCGGCCAGCGGGCTGAAGGCGAGATCAACTTTTACGGCACCAACATTCTGGACAAACAACAGGACTTGAACCTGCTCCGCGCACGCATTGGCATGGTTTTCCAGAAGCCGACGCCTTTTCCGATGACTATTTATGAAAATATCGCTTTTGGCGTTCGTCTCTATGAAAGCATGAACAAAGTCGACATGGACGAGCGGGTAGAGTGGGCTTTGACCAAGGCCGCACTGTGGAACGAGGTCAAAGACAAACTGGGTCAAAACGGCCTATCGCTGTCTGGCGGACAACAGCAGCGTCTTTGCATTGCCCGCAGCGTGGCAGTCAAACCGTCGGTGTTGTTGCTTGATGAGCCGACCTCCGCACTGGATCCGATTTCTACCGGCAAGGTAGAAGAGCTGATCAATGAGCTCAAAAAAGATTACACCATTGCCATCGTGACGCACAATATGCAGCAAGCTGCCCGCTGCAGCGACTTCACCGCCTACATGTACCTGGGTGAACTGATTGAGTTCGGTGCGACCGAGCAGATATTCTTCAAGCCAAAACGTACTGAAACAGAAGACTACATCACAGGAAGGTTTGGTTAATCATGAGCGACAAACACATCTCCAGCCAGTTCGACACTGAACTCAACTCCATCTCAACCCATGTCCTGGAGATGGGCGGACTGGTTGAGGCACAGCTGCACCAAGCCATTTATGCACTGGTGCATCTGAGTTTGGAAACAGCAGAACAGGTACTTGAAAAAGAAGCTGTTATCAACCAGATGGAGATGAGCATTGACCACGAGATCATCTCCACCATTGGCCGTCGTCAACCTACTGCGCGTGACTTGCGCTTTCTGATGGCAATTTCACGCACCACCCAAAATCTGGAGCGTGCAGGTGATGAAATCGCCCGTATTGCACGCATGGTCAAATCAATCATACAAAACGGCACACCACGCAATTTGCCCAGCTCAGAATTGCGCGTGGCCTCTGACCTGGCAGCTGCCCTGCTGCGCAAAACCCTTGACTCGTTTGCTCGACTTGACACCACCATGGCAGTGGCCATCATCAAGCAGGACAACGAAATCGATGACGAATACAACGGATTTTTGCGTAAGCTGATCACCTACATGATGGAAGATCCGCGCACCATTTCGCCTAGCCTTGACTTGCTTTTCCTCGCCAAGTCGATAGAGCGCGTTGGCGATCACGCGAAAAACATTGCAGAACAAATTATTTTCATCGTCAAAGGCGAGGATGTACGTCACACGCCAATGAGCCAAGTGGAGTCCGTCGTCAAATGAGAAAATTGCCCAGAGTTCTGGTTGTGGAGGACGAACCCTCTATCGCCGAGCTGATCGCGGTGAACCTGCGGCATAACGGATTTGCGCCAACTGTTGTGTATGACGGCTCTGCAGCCCAGCGTGAAGTTGATGCCGTGCTGCCGGATCTGATTCTGCTGGACTGGATGCTTCCCGGTGAGAGCGGCGCTTCTCTGGCAAGACAGTGGCGCAAAAACGACCGCACTAAATCCGTACCCATCATCATGCTGACGGCCCGCAGCGACGAGTCCGACAAAATCCAGGGCCTGGATGCCGGTGCTGATGACTACATCACCAAACCCTTTTCAACGCAGGAAATGCTTGCACGAATCAGGGCGCTGATGCGCAGACGCGCACCCGAAACGATCAAAGATTCGGTACAGGTGGGAGAACTGATACTGGATGCCAGCACCTACCGGGTTTCATTCCAGTCGCATGAGCTCAAAATCGGACCGACAGAGTTCAAGCTTTTGCACTACCTGATGAAACATGCCGAGCGGGTACACAGCCGCAGCACTTTGCTGGACAAGGTGTGGGGAGATCATGTATTTATTGAAGAGCGCACAGTGGACGTTCATGTCAAGCGACTGCGCGAATCCCTTGGTGATGCATCCTGCATGGTTGAAACCGTCAGAGGTGCTGGTTATCGATTGACCGTTCAAGGCAAGCCAGTCATGGCGGCATGACGCGACGCCCGATTGAACTGCTGGCCCTTGTAAGCCTTGGCGCTGCCTGGGGTCTTTTCGAAGGTTCTCCAGGTTTAACTTTTGCCGGCGCGGCATGTGGTGCAGTTGTTTGGAGCGCCTGGGATGCAGTGCGTGCAGCGCGTCTGCTGACTTGGCTGAACAACTTTGATTTATCGAGCTCTCCGCGACTCACCGGCTTATGGTTAGAACTGTATGACCGAAGCAGGAAAATATTCAAAAAACTAGAAAAGCAACGGCTATCAAGTGACATCAGGCTGTCTAATTTTCTGGCTGCAATTCAAGCCTCGCCCAATGGCGTCGTGCTGCTCGATGATTCAGGTCGGATTGAATGGGTTAACCTGACCGCAGCCAACCAATTGGGTGTTGATCCCCAACGCGACATCGGCCAGTATGTACAAAACCTGGTGCGCTCCCCTGTTTTTTCTGCCTACCTTGCCAATGCAGACTTCAGCGCCGAAATCCAGATCAACGGCGTGCGGGCCAGTGCAACGCATCCTTCACGCATATCCATTCAAATTCACCCTTATGGAAGCCGGCGCAAACTGATGCTCACCCGTGATGTGACTGCGGTAGAACTGGCTGAGGCTATGCGCAAGGATTTTGTGGCCAATGTCTCGCACGAAATCCGCACACCCTTGACCGTTCTGAGCGGATTTGTAGAAACTCTGCAAACTCTGCCCATTCAAGAGCCCGAGCGCAATGTCTACCTGGGCTTGATGAGTCAGCAAGCTCTGCGTATGCAAAGTTTGGTGAGCGATTTGCTGACCTTGTCTCGCCTCGAGGGTAGCCCCGCACCCGGACAAGGTGAGTGGCTGGGCAGCAAGGAGTTACTCACCCAAGCTCTTCTTGAGGCCAAGGGCTTGTCACAAGCGATCTCCCATCCGCCTCATG
>Ga0164295_10001102_pt1 | contig 22331 bp, 22 predicted proteins | sample GEODES006metaG_FD_111798 | JGI IMG/M metagenome (GOLD analysis project Ga0164295, IMG submission 111798) | Oligotrophic lake water microbial communities from Sparkling Lake, Wisconsin, USA - GEODES006 metaG | ecosystem: Environmental > Aquatic > Freshwater > Lake | place: USA: Sparkling Lake... | reverse complement strand
CTTCGCTTGGACGGTGGCTCTGCCACCGCCACGGCGCTCACTCACTCGTGCCGGGCCGCTCCGGGCCGTGCCGGGGCATGGAATTTATGAGTTCACGGCCTAGAACGCTTTCCGACCAACGTGGGTCGGCGGCGCGGGCGCGATCTTGGTGCAGGGCAAGGCGCGGGAAGGGCGCGATGCTGGCCGCATCGTGACCGACGAGCAACGCAGCCCTGAGCCAAGATCGCCCTGCCCTGAAGGGGTCGCCCGCAAGGGCGATGATGTTGATCCAGGTTGATCGATAACCGCTTTAATCCCGGAAGCTCGGGTCCATCCGATCCAGCTTGCGCAGCAGCGCCGGCCAGGCCAGCATGTTGCCCACCAGTTTCAGGCCCATCCGGCCTTGATCAGCGGCCTTTTCCGGCGTGCCCTGCGGCGGGTGGTTGATCAGATCCTGGCCGCCGGCCAGGGCCAGGCATTGTGCTTCGCAGGCACGTTCCAGGAAATACATCTTGATGAAGGCCTCAGCCACCGTTTCCCCCACGGTCAGCGTGCCATGGTTGCGCAGGATCATCGCCGTCTTGGTCGGGCCGAGATCGGCAACCAGCCGCTCGCGCTCATCCAGATCGGTCGCGACGCCTTCATAATGATGGTAAGTCAGTTCATCGCGGATCAGCATCGCGGTCTGGGTGAGCGGCATCAGCCCTTCGCTGTGCGCCGATACCGCCTGGCCATGCGGCGTGTGCAGGTGGATCACGGCATGGGCATCCTCGCGCGACATGTGGATGGCGCTGTGGATGGTGAAGCCGGCGGCATTGGTGCGATAGGGCGTTTCCATCACCGGATTGCCGTGCACATCGATCTTCACCAGGCTGGATGCGGTGATTTCCTCGAACATCAGCTCATAGGGGTTGATCAGGAAATGATGGTCCGGACCCGGCACCCGCACCGAAAGATGGGTGAAGATCAGATCATCCCAGCCATACATGGCCACCAGGCGATAGGCGGCGGCCAGATCGACGCGCAGCGCCCACTCCTCCGCCGATACCTGATCCTGCACACTCTGCGGCTTCAATTGGGTGGCCATGGTCGATTCCCCTGGAAGATTTGCCATCATCCTGCACCATTTGGACGGCTGCGCAAATAGGCGCCCGTGCGGCACGCGTCAGAGCAATATTTCACCTGATCCCAATCCTTCGCCCATTTCTTGCGCCAGACAAACGGCCGGGCACAGGCGGCGCAGTCCTTGGTGGGCAGATCGGCCTTGCGGCGCATTTTCGGCATGGTTGCGAGCGCCCTCGAAATTGTCACAATATCCGGTTTAATGGCGACCAGCATCTAACGGGGAATCTGCCATGCGTCCTGCCATTGATCGTCGCGCCTTCCTGACGGCCACCGCCGCCGGCCTGATCCTGCCGGTGCGCCCGGCACTGGCGCGGCTGTGGCCGGGCAGCGGTTTCACCCATGGTGTTGCGTCCGGCGATCCGGCGGCGGGCGCCATCACGCTGTGGACGCGCTATGCCAGCGTCACCGGCGCTGCCGCCACGCTGAAGGTGGAGGTCGCGGAAGACGCCGGGCTGACCCGCATCATCGCGCGCGGTGAAGCCGTGGCCGGCGCCGAAACCTGGGGCACCGCGCAGGCACGCATCACCGGCCTGCCCGATGGCCGCTGGCTGTGGTATCGCTTCACCGCGCCCGATGGCAGCCAATCCACGATCGGCCGCACCCGCACCTTGCCGTCCGGCAAGCTGGATCAGATGAAGATCGCCGTGCTGTCCTGTTCCAACCGGCCGTTCGGGCATTTCAACGCCTATGCCCATGCCGCCGCGCGCGACGATATCGATCTGGTGATCCACCTGGGCGATTATATCTATGAATATCAGCCCCGCGTGTATCCCGAAGTGGTGATGCCCGGCCGCGAGATATTGCCGGCCGATGAAATCATCATGATCGACGATTATCGCCAGCGCTATGCCAGCTATCGCGCCGATCCGGCCTTGCAGGCCATCCATGCGCGCTTCCCGATGATTGCCATCTGGGACGATCATGAATTCGCCAACGACACCTGGAAAGGCGGCGCGCAGAACCATCAGGACAATGAAGGCGTGTGGAACCTGCGCCGCGACGCCGCCGTGAAGGCGCACCGCGAATGGCTGATGTCCCCCGAACGCCCGTATCAGCGTTATGATTTCGGCAATCTCCTGTCGGTGATGACGCTCGATACCCGCATGACTGCCCGCGACAAGCAACTGGACCTGAATGCGGCGCTGCGCGGCGGCCCCGATGCCATCAAGGCCTTCGCCGGCGGCGAATGGCAATCGCCCACCCGCACGATTCTGGGCAGCGAACAGGAAGCCTGGTTCGCATCCGAAATCGCCGCCAGCGTCAAATCCGGGCAGCGCTGGCAACTGGTGGCGCAGCAAGTGGTGATGGGCGACATCTTCACGCCGAAACAGGCGGTGGAATGGCTCGGCCCCGATGCCGATGCCCGCGCCAAGGCCTATGTGCAGGGCGGCCTGATGGCGGCGCAGGCCGGCATCCCCGGCGCGCAGGACATGTGGAGCGGTTACCCGCAAGCGCGCCGCCGGCTGCTCAAGGCCATGGCCGACGCCGGCGCCAACCCGATCGTCATCGCCGGGGACAGCCACAACGCCTGGGCGTTCAACCACAGGCTCGACAACAAGCCGGTTGCCGCCGAATTCGGTGTGCAGTCGGTCACGTCTCCTGGCTATGAGCAGTCGCTGAAGGCCGATCCGGCGGTGATCCGTGGCGGCCTGCTGCAAAGCTCGCCGGGCCTGGCCTGGTGCGACACCAGCCGGCGCGGCTATCTCACCCTGACGTTCACGCCCGCCGAAACCCGCTGCGATTTCGTGTTCATGGAAACGATCCAGACCGTCTCCACCGCGACCAGCATCGGCCAGGCTGCGGTGGTCAAGCACGGCAAGCGGCAGATGACGCTGGCCTGATCCTCCCCTATGCTGGCCGGATGCATGTGTATCCGGCCTGCATGGCCTTGCTCTTGCCCGTCCTGCTGGCCGCACCGGCCACCGGCGCGACCTGCGATGGCCTGTGGCGTGACGCCCCGCGCGGGCGCGACGTGCCGGTGCGCATCACCCTGCCCGATGGCAAGGGTGCAGTGCCCGCCGTGCTCTGGACTCCGGGCCTGGGCGGCGGGCTGGGCAATGCCAGCCGCTGGGTGCAGGCCTGGGTCGCGGCCGGCGTCGCCGTGGTGCGCGTGCAGCATCCGGGCAGCGACGGCGTGGTCTATGCCGGCACCGCGACGCCGGCCGAACGGGCTGCCAAGGTGCGTGCCGGCGCTTCACCGGCGCAAGTGTTGGCACGCATTGCCGATATCGGTTTCGTGGCGGACGAGCTGGCGCGGCGGCCGCGCGAGGGCGGTTGTGACCTGACCCGCATCGATGGGCAGCGGCTGGGCCTGGCCGGGCACAGCATGGGCGGCTGGGTGGTGCAGGCGATGGCCGGACAGCGCGACACCAACGGCGAGACGTCCGCCATCGATCGCCGCTTCCGCGCTTTCATCGCGATGAGCAGCTCCGGCCCCGCCGATCCGGCCGAAGCCGCCCGCCTGTTCGACGGCATCGGCAGGCCGCTGCTGGTGATCACCGGCAGCCGCGATGGCGTGCCCGCCAAGGCCCCACCCGATGTGGCAGCCCGCGAAATCGCCCGGCGCAGCGCGCCCTATGCGGGCGCACCGGCCGACGGCCGCAAGGCGCTGCTGGTGCTGGCCGACGCCGAACACATGGTCTTCGCCGGCGACACGAGCCGCGGCGCGGTGGACATCGCCCGGCAGGATCGTGTCGCCATGATGGCCACGCTCTGGTGGCGCCGCTGGCTGCTGGGCGATGAAGCGGTGGAGGCGGCGCTGGCCAAGCCGGCGCTGCCGGCCGGCGATGTGTGGGAGCGCAAGTGAGGGCGAGGCCGCGCCGCGTGGTCCGGTATGATATTGCCATGCGCGCTGCCCGCCAAAGCCTCACGCCACCCGCGCCAATGTCCCCGGCTCACCCCCACCGCCGCCCACGGTGAGATTGTCGAGCGCCAGCGCGATCTGATCAGGCGTCAACACCGGCGGAATCGCCTTGAAACGCGCCGACGCGATGATCTGTTCGATCAGGAAGCGCGGCTGATAGGCGGCGAGCGCAAGGCCGTGCGTGACGGTCAATTCGCGTTCGATCTCGATGATCTGGCTGTCGTCGGCGGCAATGCCGTGGCTGGCAGCGACGCCCTTGAAGATGCGGCGCCAGGCCGGCGATGACGGCGGGCCGATTTCCAGTTTGTAGGGGATGCGGCGCAGGAAGGCCGGGTCCATCAGGTCGGCCGGCGCCAGATTGGTGGAGAAGATCACCACCGTCTGGAACGGCACCCGGAAACTCTTGCCGGTGGCGAGCTTCAGATAATCGACCTTGTTTTCCAGCGGCACGATCCAGCGGTTGAGCAATGCGGTGGGGGAGACCATCTGGCGGCCGAAATCGTCGATCAACAGGCAGCCGCCAGCGGCCTTCATGTGCAGCGGCGCCACATAGAAATTGCCGCCGGATTCATGCTTCAGATCGAGCATTTCCATGGTGAGTTCGCCGCCGGTGATGATGAACGGCCGGCGGCACGCCACGAAGCGGCCATCGGCTTCGTCGCGGTACAGCGACGTCACCAGCCGCGGCCGGGCGAGCGCGTTGGGATCGACGGGCTGGTGCACATCGGGATCGAACACCGTCATCACCTGGCCTTCGACCAGCACGGCATGCGGGATGTGGATGATCTGGCGGAACACGCGTTCCAGCCGCTGCGCCACCGAGGTCTTGCCGTTGCCCGGCGGCCCATACATCAGCAGCGCGCGGCCCGACGTGACCGCGGGGCCGAGCTTGTCGACCAGCACATCGGCAACCTCCAGGCCTTCGAAGGCCCGGCGCATGCACGGCACGTCGATCACCTCGTTGGTGACCTTCTGGCGTTCGAGCCAATGCGCATAGACCTCCAGCGGCACCGGCGCCGGGCCGATATAGCCGGATCGTGACAGCGCCTCGCGCGCGCGGGTCTTGCCGGCGTTGGTGAGTTCGTGGCGCATCATCAGCCCGGCGCCGCCCAGCGCCACTGTCAATTGCCCGCGCACCGCCGCTTCCAGCAGATCGGTGACCAGCCGGGGCGACAGCCGCACCGCCGCCGACAGATCGGCCACGGTTTCTGCGGGGCCGAGAAACAGGAATTTCAGCAACAGATCGATCAGGAAATTTTCGGGCAGGCCGGTGTCTTCGATGGTCGCCGGCTCCACCGGCACACCGTCGCAGAAGCGGGCCAGTTCGTCGGCGGTGATGGCACCCACCGCCACCAGATTGGGCCCCAGCCGGCCGCCGTCCTCGTGCTGCCGATCAAGGGCGCGCGCGATATCGGCTTCGCTGACCACGCCGGCCGCGACCAGCAATTCCCCGATCCGCATAAGCACCCCCGCACCAGCCCGATATCGTCCTTACGGCAGAAGTGTTTAGCAATGATTTCGCCGCCGCCGCAGCCTCACCGGATCGGCACATCGCCCATGCCATCCATCACGCGGGCGAGCACGATGGCGCGAGCGTGTTCGATGTGCGCGGTGGCGGCCTGTTCAGCAGCAGCGGCATGCCCGGCCGCGAAGGCCGCCAGCAAGGCCGCATGGCCATCGTCGGCAGCGGCGCGGTCGCCATGTTGGGATCCAGGCCCGAACAGGCCCAGATGCACCAGCCGCTCGCCTTCGTCGGCCAGCGCATCAAGGATGGCAATCAGCCTGGCATTGCCGGTGGCCGCTGCAATGGCATGATGGAAGGCCCGATTGGCCGCAACGAAGCCCAGTTGCGCTGCGGCGGTGTGCGCGTCCTGTGGCGGCTGGTTGATCCGCCGCAGCGCCGGCACGTCGATCCGCCCGGTGGCCAGCGCCGCGGCCTTGGGCTCGGTGATCAACCGCACCTGGAACAGATCACGGATGGACTGCACGGTCACCGCCGCCACCGTATAGCCATGGCGCGCGACGGGCACGACCAGGCCCTGTTCAGCCAACCGGGTTAGTGCGGCCCGCGCCGCCGCCCGCGCCAGGCCAAATCGCAACGACAGGCCGGCTTCGGAAAAGCGGCTGCCCGGCGCCAGGCGGCACGCCACGATCTCGGCCTTGATCATCCCGAAGGCCGCATCGCTTTGCCGTGCGGCTGGATCGTCGTTGCCGGTGCCAGGTGTGGCCATGCTGCCTCCGTGATCTCGACTGCCACTTGATCCTTGATCGCTGACATGTCACAAGCATGTCAGCCTTTGTCAACACGAGTCCGCTCGCCATGACCGCCGCCAACATCATCGCTGCCCTGTGCTGGACCGGGCTGGGCCTGATTCACCTCACGCCGGCTGTAGCGCTGGTACAGCCGGCCTTGATCAGCCGCTTGTACCGTGTGCCACCAGGCAGCGCGACCTTCCTGCTGCTGCACCACCGTGCGGCGCTGTTTCTGGTGATCGTGCTGGTCTGCGCCTGGGCGGTGTGGCGGCCGGACGTGCGGCCGCTGGCGAGTGTGGCGGTGGCGACATCGATGCTGTCCTTCCTGTGGCTGTTCGCGGCCGCTGGTCAGCCGGCGGCGCTGCGCCAGATCGCGCTGGTCGATCTCGCCGGCCTGCCGTTGCTGGCCGTGGCGGCGTGGCTGGCGTTTCGGCCATTGGGTGCCTGATGGCCATCCGCATCGCCCCATTGCAACCAGCGGACGCAACCGATTGGCGGCGGCTGTGGACGGCGTATCAGACATTCTATGGCGTCACGCTGTCCGAAGCGGTGTTTGACCGCACGTGGCAGCGACTGCTCGATCCAGCCCACGGCATGTATGGCGCGCTGGCGCGGCGTGACGGTGGCCCGCCGGTGGGCCTGGTGCACTGGCTGCGCCAGCCGACCTGCTGGGATGTGCACGACAGTTGCTATCTGCAGGATCTGTATGTGGACCCAGCGCTGCGCAGTGGCGGCGTCGGCGGTGCGTTGATCGCGCATGTCGTGGCCGATGCTGCGGGGTTCGGCGCGGCGCAGGTGCGCTGGCTCACCCACGAAACCAACGCGCAGGCGCGAAGCCTCTATGATCGGGTGGCGACGCTGTCGGGATTTGTCGATTACCGCATCCCGATTCCGCGCTGATCAGGCGGCCAATTCGTCGGCCAGAAACGCCTCGACCTCGCCCAGCGGCACATCCTTGGCCACGAAGCTGTTGCCCAGCGCGCGCGGCAGGATGAAGGGCAGGGTGCCGGCGGTCATCTTCTTGTCTTGCCGCATGTGGTGGATCAGTTCGGCAGCGCTGGCATCAAGGCCGAGCGCGGCGGGATGGATGACAAAGCCCATGGTGGCCAGATGCGCATCGACGCGCGCGGCATCGGCCGCCGAAATCAGCCCGCGCCGCGCCGCGAAGCGATGCGCCAGCGCCATGCCCAGCGCCACCGCCTCGCCGTGCAGCAACCGGTCGCTGAACCCTGCCGCGGCCTCGAACGCATGGCCGAAGGTGTGGCCCAGATTGAGCAGGGCGCGAATATCGTCCGTCTCGCGCTCATCGGCGGCGACCACGGCGGCCTTGGCGCGGCAGCCATGGGCAATGGCATGGGTCTGCGCCGCGGTATCGCCGGCCAGCACGGCCGCACCATTGGCTTCGCACCAGGCGAAGAACGCGGCATCGTTGATCAGGCCATATTTCACCACCTCGGCATAGCCGGCGCGCAGGTCGCGCAGGGGCAGCGTGGCCAGCACTTCGGGATCGATCAGCACGGCCGACGGCTGGTGAAAGGCGCCGACGAGATTCTTGCCGGCAGCGGCGTTGATCGCGGTCTTGCCGCCGACGCTGCTGTCCACCTGCGCCAGCAAGGTGGTGGGCACCTGCACGAACCGGCAGCCGCGGCGCAGGATGGCGCAGGCAAAGCCGGTGAGATCGCCGATCACGCCGCCGCCCAGCGCCACCACCGCATCGCCGCGCTCGATGCCCAGCGTCAGCAGCCGTTCGACCACCAGTTGCAGATGTGCCCAATCCTTGGTGGCTTCGCCCGGCGGCAGCACGATCGGTTCCAGCACGATATCGGGCAGGCCGGCCGCCAGCGCATCCAGATACAGGGGCGCCACGCTGGCATCGGTCACCACCGCCAGACGGCCACCGCGGGCAAACCGGCCCAGCACCGGCGCGGCATTGCCCAGCAGTCCCGCCTGGATGGTGATCGGATAGGCCCGCGCGCCGAGCGCGACATCGACGATCATGTGGCCTCTCCCGCCTCGATGTTGGTGGCATTCGCGGCGGCCAGCGCCGTGATGATTGCTTCCACCATGTCGTGGTGGGGCCCCGGCCGGCTGAGCACCTGGATCGGGGCCAGCGCATAAACCGGATTGCGCACCGCGGCCAGCTCGGCGAGCGCCACACCGGGATCGCGCCCAGCCAGCAGCGGCCGGCCGCCGCGCCGTCGCACCCGATCGACCAAAGTGGACACTTCGGCGTTCAGCCACACGGCCTGGGTGCGTGCCAGGATCAGTTCCCGGGTTTCCGCGTGCATGAAGGCGCCGCCGCCGGTGGCAATCACCTTGGGGACGCCATCGATCAGCCGCGCGATCACCCGGCGCTCCCCGTCGCGAAAATGCGCCTCACCAAAACGTGCGAAGATTTCCGGGATATTGAGCCCGGCCGCGGCTTCGATTTCGGTGTCGGCATCGGCAAACGGCAGGCCCAGCCGCAGCGCCAGCCGCTTGCCGATGCTGGATTTGCCGGCGCCCATCAGGCCGACCAGCGTGATCGGCCGGCGCGCTGCCAGCGCCAGCCGGTCGGTCACCGGTGCAGCGGCAGGGGTTGGCGCCGGGGTCGTTCCCTCGCCAAGGATTTTCGGGTCGCCGTCCATCGTCTGCACCGCTATACACGCGGCCATGGCGACAGCAAACCTGGGGGCAAAGCTTGGGGCAAACATGGGCCCGTTCAGGGCGAACCGGGCATGGCGCGGCCTGATGCTGGTGGCTGCGCTGCTGGCTGCGCCGGCGGGCAGCCAGCCGGCGGACAAGCCGAAATCGCTGCTGCCGCCGGGCTTTGACGTGCCGGCATCGTCACCGGCCGCTGCACCGGCGCCGCTGTTGCCCGGCGTCGCGCCGCCAACAGCGCCCAGCGCCAATGCTTCCGGCGCCGATGTGCCGCCGCTGCTGTCCGACGCGCCTGCCGACGGCGTGGTGCTGCCGCCCGAGCCGGCCGATCCCTTTGCCGCGCGCGCCGCGCTGCCCCCTGGCGCACCGATCGGGGTGTTTCCGGCCGAGACCAAAGGCGGCTTTGGCAATGACAGCTTTGCTGGCAGCAATGGCCGGTTCCTGGCCGTGCTGGCGGCGCGCATCACCCGGCCGGTGGCCTCGCGCTGGGCGGCGATCACGCTGCGCCGCGCGCTGCTGGCGCGCGTGCCGGGCCCGCGCGGGCTTGGCGATGGCGATTGGGTGGCGGCCAGATCAGGCCTGCTGCTGCGCCAGGGCGAAGTGGATGGCGCCCGCCGGCTGATCGATGTGCTGCCCGTCGATCGCTTCACGCCGGCCACCTATGCGATGGCCGCGCAAGTCTCGCTGGCGGCGGCCGACATCGCCGGCCTGTGCCCGATCGCCGCCACCGGGCGTGCGCTGACGCCAGGGCCGCTGTGGGATCTGGCCTATGGCATGTGCGCGGCGATGGAGGGGGATGAGCTGACGTCGGCCAACATCATCGATGTGCTGCGCGGTCAGCGCCGCCGCGTCGCGCCCTTCGACGTGCGGCTGGCGCAGCGCGTTGCCGTGCTGGCCGGCGGTGCCGGACGCAGCGGCCGCGCCGATGGCGTGAACTGGGAGGAAGTGGAGGGGCTGACCGTCTATCGTTACGGCGTCGCCACGGCCGCCGGGGTGCCGGTGCCGGCGGATCGCCTGGCCGCATTGGGCCCGGCCCATGCGGGCTGGGTGGTGCGCAATCCGGCAGTGAGCGGCGAAACCCGGCTGGCATTGCTGCGCGCTGCGGCCATGCAGGGCAATCTATCCACTGCCGAACTGGCCAGCGGCGTGTCGGCGTTGTCGCCGGCCGATGCCAATGGCGGGTTTGCATCCGGCAGCCGTGCCGCCAATCTGCGCGATGCCTTCACCGCCGGCGCGCCGGCCGCGCGCGCGGCCGCGATGGCCGCGATCCGCGCGAGCGTGTCGGCGGGCGGCGATGCCTATGGCGCACTGCTGGAAACCGCGACGGCCGCTGCGGCCTTGCGTCCGGAGGCGGCGCTGGCCAGCGATTCCCCCGCCATCATTGCGGCGTTGCTGGCCGCCGGCAACGAGCGCGCCGCATCGCGCTGGTGGCCCATCGCCAGGGCCGCCGATGACGACGCCAGGGTGCGCGCCTGGGCCTTGCTGGCGGTCGGCAGCGACGTGACGGCATCGGCGAGTTCGTTCAAGGAATGGCGCAGCGGCACCGATGCTTCGCCGCGCAGCGCCGCTGTGCTGCTCGCGGCGCTCAGCGGGCTCGGCGCTGCGCGGGGCCAGGATTGGGACGGGCTGCGCCGCGAACTGATCACGCCCACCCCCGGCCGCTGGCGCACCGCCATCGACAACGCCGCCCGCCGCGGCGCCGCGGGCGAAGTCGCCCTGCTCGCGGCCACCGGCCTGCAGGGCGGTTGGGCCGATGTGCCGCCCGCGCATATCGAGGCGATTGTCGCTGCGCTGGTGGCGACCGAACACCGCGCCGAAGCCCGGCAGTTTGCCGCCGAAGCCGTCACCCGGGCTGCCGGGGGCCTGCCGGCTTGAGCGCCAACATCGGCGATTCGCAGGCGATCACCCTGTTCCTCGATGCCATGGCCGCCGAACGTGGTGCCGCGAAGAACACGCTGCTCGCCTATGGCCGCGATCTTGCCCAGGCCAGCGAATTACTGGGTGGCCGGCTCGCCGCGGCAGACGCCGCCGCGCTCGCCGTGCTGGCACGCCATTGGGCACCGCTGGCCCGCGCCAGTGCGGCGCGCAAGGGCTCGGCGGTGCGGCAGTTCCTGGCGTTTCTGGCATCGGAAGGCATTCGCGCCGATGATCCGGGGCGCGATCTCGCGCTGCCCCGCGCCGCCCGGCCATTGCCCAAGACGCTGGGGGCCGGCGACGTCGAGCGTCTGTTTGCCGTGCTGGCCGAACAGGTGGCGGCAAAGCCAGACGATCCGCGCACGCTGCGGCTGAGTGCGCTTGTCGAACTTCTCTATGGCTCCGGTCTGCGCGCCACCGAGCTGGTCGCCTTGCCGCGCAGCGGCGTGCGCGCCGGGCGCGGCCATATGGTGGTGCTGGGCAAGGGTGGCAAGGAACGGCTGGTGCCGATCAGCCGCCGCGCCGAAGCCGCCGTGCTGGCCTGGGCCGTCCATGTGCCTGTCACCAGCCGCTTTCTCTTTCCATCAGGGCGGCGCGGCAGTGCCGACGCGCACCTGACACGGCTGCGGCTGTGGCAGTTGATCCGCGCACTGGCAGCGGCGGCCGGCATCCCGGCGACGCGCATTTCCCCGCACGTGCTGCGCCATGCCTTTGCCACCCACCTGCTGGAAGGCGGCGCCGACCTGCGCATCGTGCAGACCTTGCTGGGCCATGCCGATATCGCCACCACGCAGATCTATACCCATGTCGCCGCCGCGGCGCTGGTGGAACTGGTCAACCGCTGCCATCCGCTGGCGCAGACACCCGAATGACGGGGCCGATAACGGGGCCACACCCCCCATAAAGAAAAGATGAGGTTCCCTTGCACGCGCGCCCCGGCTAACCAGCGGCCATGAGCACCGAAACCCTTTTCCGCCCCTTCACCCTCAATGGCCTGACGCTGCCCAACCGCATCGCCATGGCCCCGATGACGCGCAGCTTCTCACCGGGCGGCATCCCGCGCGAGAATGTGGCGGAATATTATCGCAAGCGCGCCGCCGGCGGGGTTGGCCTGATCATCACCGAAGGGACCGCCATCGAGCGCACGGGCGCCGCCAACGACCCCAATGTACCGCATTTCTTTGGCGACGCGCTCCCGGGCTGGGGCGAAGTGGTCAAGGCCGTGCACAGCGAAGCCGGCCTTATCGCGCCGCAATTGTGGCATGTCGGCGCGCTGCCCAATCGCCGCAACCCCAAGGCTGAAACCGCCGAAAGCCCGTCGGGCGTCTATATGGCCGACCGGGAAAATGGCGTTGCCATGACCGATACGGACGTCGCCGACGCCATCGCCGCCTTCGCCCGCGCCGCCGGAGACGCCAAGAATCTGGGTTTCGATGCGGTGGAACTGCACGGCGCCCATGGCTATCTGATCGATCAGTTCTTCTGGGACGTCACCAACCAGCGCGGCGGCGCCTGGGGCGGCCCGACCCTGCCCGAACGCGCGCGCTTTGCCGCCGAGATGCTGAAGGCCGTGCGCGCCGAAGTTGGCCCCGATTTCCCGGTGATCATCCGGCTGAGCCAATGGAAGCAACAGGATTTCGGCTATCGGCTGGCGCCCTCGCCCGCTGAACTTCTGGCGTGGCTGGCACCGCTCGCCGATGCCGGCGCCGATGCCTTCCATTGTTCGCAGCGCCGGTTCTGGGAACCGGAGTTTCCCGAAATCGACGGCCCGGACGGCCTCAACTTCGCCGGCTGGGCCAAGAAGCTCACCGGCAAGGCCACGATCAGCGTCGGCAGCGTCGGCCTTTCCGGCGAGTTCATCGCCGGCATGGGCGGCGAAGCCTCGCAGCCCGCCAGCCTGGATGGCCTGATCGCCCGCATGGAGCGCGATGAATTTGATCTGGTCGCAGTGGGCCGCGCGCTGATCGTCGATCCCGACTGGGCGCACAAGGTGCGCGATGGCCGCTTTGGCGAGTTGACGGATTATACGGCGGCGGCGCTGGGCACGCTGGTCTGAACGATTGCGTTCGGGCCTGGCGGCCACCCCTCCGGCTCGCTGCGCTCGCCACCGGGAGGATCAATCAACTCCTCCCTTTCAGGGGAGGTGGCGCCCGAAGGGCGACGGAGGGGTGACGCCCGCGCCGTCAATGCGCTACGGTCCGCCCATGAAGGTCGATGAAGACAATGTGCCCATCCTTGCCGGCCGCTCGCTGCGGCCCAAGGATGCTGCCACCCTGCTGGTGATCCGCCGCGATGGCCCCGCCCCGCGCGTCTTGATGGGCCGGCGGGCCAAGGGCCATGTGTTCATGGCGCAGAAATGGGTGTTCCCCGGCGGGCGGCTGCACCCATCCGATTACCGCGTCGCCGCCGCCAGCGAACTTGGTGACGACACGGCGCGCCGCCTGGGCCAGACCGCGCCGGGACCAAGGGCTTTGGGCCGCGCCCGCGCGCTGGCCACGGCAGCGGTGCGCGAATTGTTCGAGGAAACCGGCCTGGTGCTGGGCGCGCCCGGCGCGGCGCGCACCAGATCGCCGGAATGGCGTGACTTTCTCGCCACCGGCCACCTGCCGCATCTCGCGCCGCTCAGCTTCGTCGGCCGCGCCATCACGCCGCCGGTGCGCCCGCGCCGCTTCGATGCGCGCTTCTTCACGGTCGATGCGCAGCATCTTGTCAGCCTCGATCCCACCGCCGGCTGCGGCGAGCTTGATGAAATCGCCTGGTTCGATTGGGACGCCGCCGCGCAGCTCGATCTGCCCAGCATCACCCGCGCCATTCTCGCCGATGTCGCCGCGCGGCTGGATGACCCGACGCGGCCGATCCCCTATCACCGCTTCGATCGCGGCCAGCACCGGCTGCTGATGCTGTGATCGCGGCGATCACCCGGCTGTCCCTCAGTGATTTTCGCAACCACGCCGCCGCCAGCCTTGCCGCCGCGCCGGGCCTGGTGGTGATCACCGGCGAAAATGGCGCCGGCAAGACCAACATCCTCGAAGCCATTTCCCTGCTCGTACCCGGCCGCGGCCTGCGCGGCGCCGCCCTGTCAGACGCCGCACGCCACGCTGGACCCGGCGGCTGGAGCGTGGCGGCGACACTCGCAACAGCGGCCGGTGAGGTGCAGATCGGCACCGGCACACAGGCCAGCGCGCCCGATCGCCGACTGGTGCGCATCAATGGCGCCAATGCCAGCGCCGCGTCCCTCGGCGAATGGCTGGCGCTGGTGTGGCTCACCCCCGCCATGGACCGGCTGTTTTCCGACAGCGCCGGGGCGCGCCGGCGGTTTCTGGATCGGCTGGTGCTGGCGCTGCACCCCGGCCACGGCGCGCGCGTCAATCGATATGACGCTGCCATGCGCGAGCGCAGCCGACTGCTCGCTGGCGATACGCCGGCCGATCCGGTCTGGCTGGCCGGGTTGGAAGCCGACATGGCCAGCCACGGTGCCGCCATCGCCGACGCGCGGGCCGATGTGGTGATGGCACTCGCCGGCCAGGCCGCCGCTGCGCAGGATGGTCCCTTTGCCCGGCCACTGATCAAGCTTTCGGGCGATGATGCGGAAGATCTCGCCGCCCGGCTGGCCAAGGGCCGTGCCCGCGACGCCGCTGCTGGCCGCGCGCTCGAAGGCCCGCACCGCGCCGATCTGATCGTCACCCACGCCGCCAAGGCGATGCCGGCGGCGCATTGCTCCACCGGCGAGCAGAAAGCGCTGCTGATCGCCATTGTGCTCGCTCATGCCGCCCTGGTCAGCCAGCGCCACGGCCGCCCGCCGATCCTGCTGTTGGATGAAATCGCCGCGCATCTGGATGAAGCGCGCCGCGCCGCGCTGTTTACCGCGCTCGCCGCCATGGGCGTGCAAGCATGGCTGACCGGAACCGATCCCGATCTGTTCGCCAGCCTGTCCGGCACAAGGCTGCAACTGCACGACGGCGACGTGCTGCCCGGCTGAGCCCCGCTTGTTCCGGCGGTTTACCCTTGGTATCGTTTGGTTCATCGGATGGGAGACAGCATGATGCGATGGATATTGGCGCTGGCCATGGCGCTGTTGACCATGGTCCAGCCGGCGGTGGCGGCCGAAAAGGTCAAGGTCACCGTGCTGTCCACCATGCTCGCCGACATTCCGGGCCGCGGTGAATGGGGCTATGCGGCGCTGGTGGAGGTGGACGGCCGGCGCATCCTGTTCGACACAGGCGCCGATACCGACACGGTGTTGAAGAATGCGCAGGCGCTGGGCGTCGAGCTTTCCAATGTCGAGGAAGTGGTCATCAGCCACAATCATTGGGATCATGTGAACGGGCTGGTGAGCTTGCGGCAGGCGATGATGGCCCGCAATCCCAAGGCCTTGTCGGTCGTGCATATCGGCGCTGGCGCCTTCGAGCGTGGCGGCCCCGGCACGGCGCGGGTTGACATCAAGACGCCCTATGAAGCCACGGGTGGCCGTTTTGTCGTACATGATGGCCCTGCCGAAATCGCGCCGGGCGTGTGGCTCACCGGCCCGGTGCCGCGCGTCTATCCCGAAACCAATTGCTGCAAGGCCGGTATCCTGCAAGCCGATGGCACGCTGACGCCGGATACGGTTCCGGAGGATAATTCGCTGGTGATCCGCACGCCGGACGGGCTGGTGGTGATTGCCGGCTGTGCCCATGCCGGCATCGTGAACATCGTCACCGCCGCGCGGCGGATCGCCGGTCCGCAGCCGATTTCCGCCCTGATCGGCGGCCTTCACCTGGCCGATGCCAAGGGCAGCACCATCGAATGGGTGGCAGCAAAGCTCAAGGAAATCGGAGTGGCGCAGTTCCTGTCGGGCCATTGCACCGGGCTGGAGCCAACCCGTCGGCTGGCCACGGTGCTGGGGCTGAGCCCGGCGGACGCCGTCTATGGCCCGGTCGGTGGCAGTTGGGAACGCGGCAAGGGCATTGATCCGCGCCGCATCGCCCGCCCCATCCCCGCGGGCTGACCGCCACATGGCTTCGGCCAAATCTTTCCTCGCGCGTACGCGCGCGAGTCTCTATAGCCATTGGGATTGACCTTCAACGATCAGGCAAAATCTTGTCCGACAATCCCAAAGCCCACAATAGCGAAGATTATGGCGCCGACAGCATCAAGGTGCTGCGCGGGCTGGACGCGGTGCGCAAGCGCCCCGGCATGTATATCGGCGATACCGACGATGGTTCGGGCCTGCACCACATGGTGTTCGAAGTGTCGGACAATGCCATTGATGAAGCGCTGGCCGGCTATTGCGACCGCATCGACATCAGCCTGAACCCCGATGGTTCGGTCAGCGTGACCGACAATGGCCGCGGCATCCCCACCGGCATCCATGCCGAAGAAGGCGTGTCGGCCGCCGAGGTCATCATGACCCAGCTGCACGCCGGCGGAAAGTTCAACAACAGCGACGACAATGCCTACAAGGTGTCGGGCGGCCTGCACGGCGTGGGCGTGTCGGTGGTCAACGCGCTGTCGGAATGGCTGGAATTGACCATCTGGCGCGACGGCGAAGAACACTGGATGCGCTTTGCCCATGGCGACGCGGAAGGGCCATTGGTCGTGCGCGGGCCATCCGGCGGCAAGCGCGGCACCCGTGTGACCTTCTTCCCCAGCATCGCCACCTTCCGTGCCATCGATTTCGATTTCGCCCGGCTGGAGCATCGCTTCCGCGAACTGGCGTTCCTGAACAGCGGCGTGCGGCTGTTCCTCACCGACGCCCGCCATGCCGAAGGCAAGGTGGTGGAGCTGTATTACGAAGGCGGCATCGCGGCGTTCGTGCAGTATCTCGACAAGTCGAAGACCGCGCTGATCCCGGAACCCATCGCGATCACCGGCCAGGCCAATGACATCGGGATCGAAGTCGCGCTGGAATGGAACGACAGCTATTACGAACAGGTGCTGTGCTTCACCAACAACATCCCGCAGCGCGATGGCGGCACGCACCTGGCCGCGTTCCGCGCCGCGCTGACCCGCACGCTCAATCAATATGCCGAAAAATCCGGCCTGCTGAAGAAAGAGAAAGTGTCGCTCACCGGCGATGACATGCGCGAAGGCCTGACTGCCATCGTGTCAGTGAAGTTGCCCGATCCGAAATTCTCCAGCCAGACCAAGGACAAATTGGTGTCCTCCGAAGTGCGCCAGCCGCTGGAAAGCCTGATGGCGGACCGGCTGGACGTGTGGCTGCAGGAACATCCCGCCCACGCCAAGACCATCGTCGCCAAGATCATCGACGCCGCCGCCGCCCGCGAAGCCGCCAAGAAGGCGCGCGACCTGACGCGGCGCAAGGGCGCGCTTGATATCGCCTCGCTGCCCGGCAAGCTCGCCGACTGCCAGGAGCGCGATCCGGCCAAATCCGAACTGTTCCTGGTCGAAGGCGACAGCGCCGGCGGCAGCGCCAAGCAGGGCCGCAACCGCCAGTATCAGGCGATCCTGCCCTTGCGCGGCAAGATCCTCAACGTGGAGCGCGCCCGGCTCGATCGCATGCTCGGCAGCCGCGAAATCGGCACGCTGATCCAGGCGCTGGGCACCAGCATTGGCACCGAGTTCAACCTGGAAAAGCTGCGTTATCACAAGATCATCATCATGACCGACGCCGATGTGGACGGCGCCCATATCCGCACGCTGCTGCTCACCTTCTTCTTCCGCCACATGCCGACACTGATCGATGCCGGGCATCTCTTCATCGCGCAGCCGCCGCTCTACAAGGTCGCGCGCGGCCGATCGGAAGTCTATCTGAAGGACAATCCGGCGCTTGAGGATTATCTGGTCGAGGCCGGCACCGGCAATCTGGCGCTGATGACCGCCGCCGGCCCGCGCTCCGGTGCCGATCTGGCGTCGCTGGTCGATCACGCCCGCCGCATGCGCGCGTTGATGGATTATGTGCCGCGCCGTTACCCGGCGCATGTCGTGGAGGCGCTGGCGCTCAATGGCGCGCTTGCCGCCGCCAGCGAGTCCGCCGCGCAGGCCACCGCCGCCTGGCTCAACGTCGCCGAAACCGAAGGCGGCAAATGGACGGCGCGCCTGTCGGTAGACGGCGGCTATCAGGTGGAACGCGCCTGGCGCGGCGTCACCGATTATCACGTCATCGACGGCGCGTTTCTGACCGCCCCGGAAGCCCCGCGCCTGCACGCGCTGGTCACCCAGGAAGCCGCGGCCTACGCGACGCCCGCCATGCTCGGCACGATGCGGGTCACCCGCCCCTCCGATCTGCTGGCCGGCGTGCTCGAAGCCGGGCGCAAGGGCCTGGGCGTGCAGCGTTACAAGGGCCTTGGTGAAATGAACGCCGAGCAGCTCTGGGAAACCACGCTCGATCCGGCTGCCCGCACCCTGCTGCGCGTTGACGTGGACGAAGCGGCCGAAGCCGACGACATTTTCGCCAAGCTGATGGGCGATGTGGTGGAGGAGCGCCGCGCGTTCATTCAGGAAAATGCGCTGAACGTGGCGAACCTGGACGTGTGAGTGTTGATCCTCCCCTGATTGGGGAGGGTCAACTGGCTGCTTTGCCCATCAGCAGCTGCACAACCCCCGCATCCACCGCCGGCACACTGCGCATCTGCCCGGTTGCCGGATCGCGGCTGCTGACGGGCTCGGCCATCAACAGGCTGTTGGCAATCGCTTCCTCGGTTGCATCCGCGACCGCGACGAACAGCGGCGAGATATTGTCGTTGCCCACATCCGGCGCAGCCATGGAGGCCGAGCGGCGGGCGAGGGTACGGCGCACGTCGGGGTGTACCGAAAACGCGATGGCATAATCGCCAGAGCCATTGGAAAAGGCCGAACCGGTGCGCGCCAGGCCCACCATCGCGCGCGCCGCCAGCCGTTCGAGGTTGCGGTCCGACAGCGGCGCATCGGTGGCAACGACGATCATGATCGAGCCATCGGCGGACGTTTTTTGTGGCTCGGCATCCAAGCCTGCCGAGCGCGGCTCGGCAGCAGGCGGCGGTGGGATCGGCACCCCGCCCAGAATCAGCCGGCCGCCATAATTGCTCTGCACCAGCACGCCGACCGTGAAACCCTGCGGCGTCACCCGCGACGAGGTGCCGATGCCGCCCTTGTATCCAAACGCGATGGTGCCGCGCCCGGCGCCGACTGCGCCTTCTGAAACCGGGCCGGATGTCGCCGCCGCAATCGCCCGGCGCGCATCCGATATGGTGACGGCACGAGCGCGGATATCGTTCAGTCCGCCGTCATTGGTTTCCCCGACCACCGCGTTCACCGATCGCACACCTTCATTGCCCGGCTGTGCCAGCGTGTGTTCGATGATGGCGGCGGCGGCTTCCGTCACGTTCAGCGTGTTGGTCAGCAGGATCGGTGTTTCGATCTCGCCCAGTTCACGCACCTGGGAAAGCCCCATCAGCTTGCCAAAGCCATTGGCGACGAAGATCGCCGCTGGCACCTTGTCGGCAAAAATATTGCCGCCGTGCGGCAGGATCGCGGTCACGCCGGTGCGAATGGTGTCGGCCCGATCAAGGGTCACCTGCCCTACCAGCACGCCCGGCACGTCGGTGATTGCGTTCAGCGCACCGGTTGGCAGCGGCCCCGGCGCAATGCCGATGGCGCGCGCCCGCTCGGCAAGCGCGGGCGTGGCGGACAGGACAAGCAGAGCGGTGAGAGCGATGCGCATCACGCCATCATGACGCGCTGCTCTCAAAAATAAAGTGTCGCCCGGCAGGAAGGGAAAGACCTGCCGGGCGACACCGTCATGATGCGTCCGAGGGGGGCGGGAGAACGCACCAGAGCTGGGAAGCCTTGGGAAATTGGGGGGCGCTTTGGTCCGGCGGTGCGCTGATGGGGGCAACAGGCGCACCGCAGGCCGGATCGGCGGACAGGGACGGCCCCTGCCACTGCCCGCCGTGGGTCACATCAGCCGATCAGCCCGCCAGCTTGCCCGAGGCGATCGCCGCCATGGTGGTGTTGCGGGTCACCCGCAGCGCTTCGTTGTAGCAACGATTGGCCTGCGAGGCGGCGTGGGGGTCCTGCTCGCTGTTGCTGCACACGGCGCGCGCTGCGATGCGCAGGCGGGTTTCCAGTTGCGTCTGGCCAGCCTTCGAACCCAGGTTGATATCGGCAAAGGCGACATGGGCGATGCGCTGGCCATCGGCGTTGACGCCGTAGGTGATCGGCGACGCGGTGGCGGCCTGGGCCGGAGCCGTGGCGGCGCCGACGCACAGGCCAGCGAACAGCAGCGTGCCAGCCAGGCCGGCAAAGGTGCGGGAGAAACTGTGGGTCGAAGCGAACATGATAGGGGACCTTTCTCGATTGTTCGGCCTGCAGGACCATCCGGCTGCCGATATCACATGCTTTGCAACGCCCGTGCCAAGTGCTGGCAATAATCCTTAAATCAATGAAATCAATAAGTTGGTGGAATAACTGTATTACTCAATGATGACATGCTTGTTCAGCGCTGCGAAATATTGGCGTATTTTCCCATCTTTCGGCGTCGATTGCGCGTGGCATTCCGCGCTTGGCACGCGCGGAGGCTCCATGGGGCGGGTTGGCAGCAATCCCTTGCCGGTGCATAGGATAACGGTCTCATGCTTACCCAACGCTCCCGCTATGCGTTACGCGCGCTCATCTTCATCGCCCGGACCAACGGAGTGGCGCCGGTGCCGATCTCGATGATTGCCGCCGATCAGAAACTGCCGCGCAAATTTCTCGAAGCCATCCTGCTCGAGCTCAAGAATGGCGGCCTCGTCACCAGCTATCGCGGCAAGCTGGGCGGCTATCGCCTCGCCCGCCCGGCCGGGCAGATCAGCTTTGGCGAGATCATCCGCCAGATCGAAGGCCCGCTGGCGCTGGTGCCGTGCGTATCGGTTTCGGCCTATCAACGCTGCGTGGATTGTTTCGAGGAATCGACCTGCGTGATCCGCAAGACGATGATCGAGGTGCGCGAACAAACCGCCAATATCCTGGATCACACCTCATTGGCCGACCTGTCGATCGATCACGCGGCGGCCTGATCCCGTTTGCCGGCAGCGTTGATCGCCAGATTCAGCGGGCAGGCGGCCGCCGCAGGCGCAGCCGGCGGCCATCTGCGGTTGCCAGCACCGCCTCCCCGCTTGTCGTGAACACCAGGCTGGTCACATCGCCCAGCGCCGCGAGGAACCGTTCCTCCACCGCCAGCACCGCTGGCGCGCAGGCCATTCTCGTGCCCGCGAACGGCCCAAGCTTCAGCATGCGGCCTTCCTGCGCCCATCGCCCGCTGAATCGGTTGCAGCCGCTGCTGCCAGCCACCGTGCTGCTGTTCTGATCACCGCCGTCGAAGCGCAGGGTGATCACCGGATCGGGCGCGCCGCCGCCATTCAGATCGGCCAATTGCCATTCGCCTTCCAGGCTGCCGGCCACCACCGGCGGCTGGCCCGACAGGGCCTGCTTCAGTTGACTGCGCTGTTCACGACAGCCGGGCAACAGGGCAAGCAACACAAAGGCAAGGGCAAATGCACGCATCACATCACTCCTGCGGTGCCGGCACGGCGTTGGCAAGCTGTGCTGCCAATTCCACCAACGCCGATTGATCGACCAGGATGGCACCATCGGCCGGCCGATCGAGATCGAGGATCAGCATGACGGTGAGCGCCATCAGCAAGAACAGCACGCCCGACGCAAAGCGGTGGCGATGGCCGTGCGCGGCCAGCACATAACCCAGCAGGAAACAGGCGACGCTGGCGAAAAACACCAGCAGGATCATCACCTCGCCCGGCACGCGCGCCGCCACCGATTTTTCCCGCGTGGTGCCGGTATCGAGCACGGCGTTGACCGCGGCGACCAGATTGGCGGCGCGGGCACCGTCCAGCCCGGCCTGGGCCAGGCCAGTGATACGCCACACCTGGTCGCGCAAGCGGGCGGCATTGGCCAGTTTTTCGGTTTCGGTTGGCAGCGGGCTGGTCTGCCGCACCTGTGCATAGGCACCGAGCGCCTGTTGCAGGTGCGGGCCGTGCGGTGCCGGCACCAGCCCGGCGCGCAGCCAGGCGGTGCCGATGTCATTGGCTTCCTGCACCACCAGTTGCCGTCGTTCGTCATAGCGGCCCAGCGCCATGGAGAAGGTGAAGCCGAGCAGCAGCGCCAGCACCAGCAGCGCGGTCGACAACACCTGCGTTTCATCCTCGGCCGATCCGCTGCCGCCAAAGCGCCGGTGCAAGCGAAAGCCGAGTTCGGACGCCAGGAAGAACAGCGCCACCAGCACCGCCGGCACGGCCGCCAGCGGCACCTGATCGAGCAGGCCAGCCAGATCGGAGATCAACCGCGGCCCTTCCGCAATTCGTCGCGGATTTCGGCAAGCAGCGCTTCGGATGGGGTGGGTGGCGGCGGTTCGGCGGCGGCGGCGGGGGCTGCGGGTGGGGCCATCGCCTTGTTGGCGGCCTTCACCATCAGGAAGATCACCCAGGCGATGATCAGGAAATTCAGCAGCGCGGTAAGGAACTTGCCATAGCCGAACAGCGCGACGCCGGCTTTCTTCAGCGCTTCATAATCGGTGGGGCTGCCCGTGTAGTCGGCGGGGATATCGCCCAGCACCAGGAAAAGCCCGGTGAAATCGGCGCCG
>Ga0164295_10001101_pt1 | contig 22344 bp, 20 predicted proteins | sample GEODES006metaG_FD_111798 | JGI IMG/M metagenome (GOLD analysis project Ga0164295, IMG submission 111798) | Oligotrophic lake water microbial communities from Sparkling Lake, Wisconsin, USA - GEODES006 metaG | ecosystem: Environmental > Aquatic > Freshwater > Lake | place: USA: Sparkling Lake... | reverse complement strand
GAGAAATTGTATTATTAATAGCCGTGCATTAATTGAACATGGGTCTCTAGTAGCAGATCACTGCCACGTTTCGACCGGTGCCATTCTCAATGGAAACACTTCGTTAGGTATTGGCAGTTTCATCGGCAGCGGAGCGACAATCAAAGAGGGAGTTTCAATCGGCGCGCGATCATTGGTGGGAATGGGTCTTTCGGTGAGACATGATTTATCCGAGAACAGTCTGTTCTTAGGTATAAAAAATTCATGAAGACATTAATCATCGCTGAGGCTGGCGTAAATCATAATGGCGATATTGAATTAGCTAAGAAATTAATTGACGTTGCTGCTGATGCCGGAGCTGATCTTGTTAAGTTTCAAACCTTTAGTGCTGACCGACTGGTCACGCAGAGTGCGCTAAAAGCCGAATATCAGCGTCTTGCAACTAACAAAATAGAATCTCAGCATGAGATGCTTCGAAAGCTAGAACTAACAGAATCCATGCACCGTGAACTCATAAACCACTGCACGAAGCGCAAAATTGGATTTTTCTCCACAGGTTTTGATATTGAAAGTATAAATTTTCTCGCGAGCTTAGGTCAGGAGTTGTTCAAAATTCCCTCGGGGGAAATTACTAACCTTCCCTTCTTACAACATGTAGGCGGGATAGGTAAGAAAGTATTACTCTCTACTGGGATGTCCAACATGCATGAGGTAGCTGCAGCACTTAATGCTTTGGCGTTATCTGGAACGCCTAAGAATAGAATCACGGTTCTTCATTGCACATCTTCGTACCCTGCTGAGATGTCTGATGTAAATCTCCGCGCAATGCTAAGTATTCAAGACGAATTTGGGGTAGAAGTCGGATACTCAGATCACACTCTTGGTATAGAAGTGGCAATTGCCGCAGTTGCGCTAGGAGCGAAAGTTATAGAAAAACACTTCACCTTAGATCGCAATATGACAGGACCTGATCATAAAGCGAGCCTCGAGCCTGATGAACTAATCAGAATGGTGGCAGGAATCAGGAGCATTGAGAAAGCTCTTGGTGATGGAAATAAAGTCATAACCCAAAACGAAATTCAGAATCGAGATGTTGCTCGGAAATCAATCGTGGCTAGCAGGGACATTCAGGCAGGTGAAGTCTTTACAGAAAATAATTTGACTGCAAAGAGACCTGGTACGGGAATTTCACCCATGGAATGGGACAAAGTAATTGGGACCAAGGCTAAACAAGACTACGTTAAAGACGATTTGATTCAGTTATGACCCGCAAAATTTGCGTAGTTACCGGCAGCCGAGCTGATTATGGTCTCTTACGCCCAGTGATACTGGGAATTAGTCTTGATTTGGAGCTAGAGCTACAGCTTGTAGTTACAGGCATGCACCTATCTGAGGAGTTTGGCTCGACTGTTGCAGAGATCGAAGCAGATGGCTTTGAAATAAGCCACAAAGTACCAGCACTCGCGAATTCTGACTCTCCAGAGGGTATTGCAAAATCGATCGCAAATGGAATTGAAGGTTGCGCAAATGCTTTTGCAAGGCTGAAACCAGATTTAGTTGTTCTCCTAGGCGATAGGTTTGAAATCTTCGCAGCAGCATCCGCTGCCTTAGTCTCACGCTTGCCAATTGCTCACCTACATGGCGGTGAAGTCACTGCAGGGGCATTTGACGAGGCATTTCGTCACTCAATTACAAAAATGTCCCAACTTCATTTTGTTGCCCACGAAGAATATAGAAACCGTGTAATTCAGCTCGGCGAAAATCCCATTCATGTCTTTAAAGTTGGGGCGTTAGGAATAGGTAACTATAAGCCCGGAGAACTTTTGTCAAAAATTCAATTAGAAAAGGAACTTGGAATTAAGTTCAAGAACAAAAATCTTCTAATTACGTTCCACCCAGTAACTTTGGAAAATAATACTGCAGTAACGCAAATGTGTGAACTTCTGAAAGCGCTGGAGACACTGGATGACACAACTCTTATTTTCACAATGCCAAATGCTGATACTGGAGGATTGGCACAAATGAAATTAATACAGGATTTTGTAAGCCGGAATCCCCATTCTATTGTCTGTATGTCTCTCGGCCGCATAAAGTATTTATCCTGCTTACAATTTGTTGACGGAGTTGTAGGCAATTCTTCAAGCGGAATAATCGAGGCCCCTAGTTTCAAAATTGGTACGATAGATATTGGCGATAGACAATCCGGCAGAATCAAGGCCGATAGCGTGATTAATGCCGAGCCAACATCCGCAAGCATTCAAGCTGCTTTAATTAATCTGTATGAGACAAATTTTCAAAACCGATTGAAGACATTACATAATCCCTTCGGCGACGGTGGAGCCAGTAAGGAAATTATCAGAGTCATTAAGCAAGTTAATTTGCTTACAATCCTCAAGAAAGAATTTCATGATTTGTAGTTTGTCTACCCGGCGCGTTCAGTTTAATTCGTGGAGCTCGATTCTTAATTTGCCATGAAGCTAGGAATATCAAAAGAAAATTAGAGAAGAATATGTTTACGGGAAGATCTGAGATCGACTCTAGAACTAGTTAGATGGTATCTCTGCAGGTCGAGTGGAGTCCTTAATTTGGGTTAAATTCAAGCCGGTTGATAGCCTGAGTCAGGCTCTTAAAGAGAATTACAACAGACCAAAATCTATTGGCTAGCATGAATCACTAACAAATGTCAGTTAGGCTACATCGACTGGCATAAGGGGTCGAGCTTAAGGCGCAAAGGAGGGTTATGCTGAGGTTGCTGACTGCCGAAGTCAATATATTTTCAAAGCGCTTCAGTCAATTGTATTTCCTGAGGGAGATAAAGGCGAGAGTCAGGATTTTAGGGATCTGCTTGAACAACAGATATATGGAGATTAGATTATGAAGAAACCACCTGTATTTATGACTATTGGGCGAGAGCAGTTATGACATGTTGGAAAATCTAGGCGAATCTTGGCAGAAGTCGACACTTCGAATAAATTCAAAAATTTCCGATGCAGTGCAAGTCCTGAATGACACTGGTTCAGGAATTGTTTTGGTTATCGGGGCAGGGGATGAACTCATCGGAACGATTACCGATGGTGACATCAGGCGTGGGCTTTTGGGAGGTTTAAATCTAGACAGCCCAATCCAGGAAATTGTTCATTTAGAAGCAATAGTTGTAGATGAAATGGTGCGTCGAAACAAAATTCTCACCATAATGATCGAAAACAAGATTCGACAAGTTCCAATTCTGAATGAAGATCGTAAAGTTGTTGGGTTACACCTTTGGGATGACCTGCACATCCAACAACTTCGGCCGAACACGATGATGATCATGGCCGGCGGTAGAGGTTCACGCTTGTACCCCGAAACTGAAACTTGCCCAAAACCATTGTTGAAAATTCATGATAAGCCGATACTTCAACACATAATAGAGCGTGCCAAATCGGAAGGTATTCAGAGTTTCATAATCTCACTGCACTACCTTGGTCAAATGATCAAAGATTATTTTGGTGATGGGGATAAATTTGGGGTGAGTATAAAATACTTGGAAGAGGAAAGTCCTTTAGGTACTGCCGGAGCACTCAGTTTAATCGATTTGCCTTTGGAGTCAGACATTCTTGTAACAAACGGAGATGTCATTACCGAAATAAAATATGGCGACATTCTTGACTACCATAAAGCACATTCAGCTTTTGCGACTATGGCTGTGAAGCGTCACGAGTTCAAAAACCCATTTGGAGTGGTAAAAGTGAGAAATTTGGAAATCTATAACTATGAAGAAAAGCCAGTGACTTTAAGCCAAATAAATGCAGGAGTTTACGTTTTAACGCCGCAAGCACTAAATCTTTTAACTAAAGGTGTACCATGCGATATGTCAACTCTGTTTCAGTATATGATTAAAGAGTCACATAAAGTTGTGGCGTACCCAATTTATGAGGACTGGCTAGATGTAGGCAGCCCAAACGATTTAGAGGTAGCCAGAAATGCACACCAACAGAAAGTTGAAAACGGCATATGAATCGAATTAGCCTCCCTGCAGAGGTAAACCTAGATGTTTATGCTGAAGAAGTAGCTAATCCAGATTCAAAATTCGGTTTACCACGCGATGTTGTTTATTGTAAAAAGTGTGTGATCTCAAATCAACGCCCCAATTCAGCAATCGAATACAATCACACTCAAGAATCAAAAAAAGCTACCATAAATTTCGATGCCTTTGGTGTTTGCGATGCATGTAGTTTTGCAGAACGAAAGCAAAATCAGATTGACTGGGCCGAACGGGAAAAGGAACTTCGTGAGCTATGTGACAAGTACCGAAAAAATGATGGCTCATATGATTGCATAGTTCCTGGCTCAGGAGGGAAAGACAGCTTTTACGCATCCCATATTCTAAAAACTAAATATGGGATGCATCCGTTAACCGTGACATGGGCCCCACATGTTTATACAGAGTGGGGGTGGAAGAATTTCCAATCTTGGATTCATGCGGGTCACGATAACTATTTATTGACTCCAAATGGTCGCGTCCATCGGCTGCTGACTCGATTGTCTACAGAACTTTTGTTTCACCCCTTTCAGGCATTCATGATTGGGCAAAAGTCGGTAGCGCCTAAAATGGCTCTCTTGTTCAACATCCCGCTAGTTTTCTACGGAGAGAATGAAGCTGAATACGGAAACCCTATTGTAGATACCGAGACTGCAAAAAGAGACTGGTCGTACTTTGCTGCGGAAGATCAGAACAAAGTTTTTCTTGGCGGGGTATCAATTCAGGATTTGAAGACAAATTTCGGCCTGAATCAAAATGATTTGCAACCATACCTACCTGCTGATCCCAATCTAATTCACGAAAAGAAAATTGAAGTTCATTATCTTGGCCACTATTTAAAATGGCACCCTCAATCTTGTTATTATTATTCCGTTGAACATGGTGGGTTTGAAGCTTCACCCGAGCGTACACCTGGAACTTATTCGAAGTATAATAGTATTGATGATCGGATTGACGATTTACATTATTACACCACGGGTATTAAATTTGGAATCGGTCGAGCTAGCTATGATGCGGCACAAGAAATTAGATCTGGCGACATCAATCGCGAAGAAGGAATATCGCTTATCAAACGTTTTGACCATGAATTCCCAACAAGGTTTATAGATGAGATGTTTAGGTATTTGTCTCTTCCCGCGGAAGATTTTCCTGAGGCGAGTTCCGCTTTTGAAAATCCGATTATGAATGCAGATTATTTCAGATTACTTACGAATCAATTTCGATCTCCACATTTATGGGTGCATAAAGATGGAAAATGGGTTTTGCGCCATCCTATTTCCTAGGGTTGAGAGCGAGCAAAAATTTATGAGTCAAATTCGGCTAATTGCGAGACTCGATGTTAAGGGTCCGAATCTAATTAAAGGGGTTCACTTAGAAGGTCTACGGAAAATGGGCGTTCCTCATGACTTTGCACTTCGCTATTACCTGCAAGGAGCAGACGAACTAATCTACATGGATAGCGTCGCAAGTTTGTACGGCAGGAATCACCTTGGGGATATCATCCGAAGAGCCGCAGAAGATATTTTCATACCTATAACCGTAGGTGGTGGCGTACGGACTTTGGCCGATGCTAGAGAGATCCTTCGATCCGGCGCGGACAAGATCGCAATGAATACAGCGGCAGTGGCAAACCCAAGTTTAATTTCTGAAATTGCTCGTGAATTCGGTAGCCAGTGCACAGTAATTTCTTTAGAGGCTAAGCAAGTAGGGGTTCAGCAGTGGGAGGTGTTAACAGATAATGGCAGAGAACGGACCGGGCTCGACGTAGTCGATTGGGCAAGAGCGTGTGTCGCTTATGGCGCAGGAGAAATTTTAGTCACCTCGATAGACCGTGAAGGAACGAGAAAAGGCTTTGACGTTGAGCTTGTGAGAGCCATCTCATCGGCCGTCGATGTCCCACTAATTGCGAGTGGAGGCATGGGTAAACCCGAGGACGTCGTTTCAGTGGTAATTGATGGTGGAGCAGACGCAGTATCCATGGCTGACATTCTTCACTATGGTCGCTATACCCTAAGTGATGTGAGAAGTGCTGCCGCTGAAGTTGGTATTGGAGTGAGACAATATGCCCTCGGATGAAATTACCGTAATCGATTATGGAGTCGGCAACCTACTAAGTGTTCAACGCGCCTTAGAGCGTTGCGGCGCAAGAGTTTTGGTGAGCTCTGACCCAGAAACAATTTTGAAATCACCAAAAGTGGTCTTTCCAGGTGTTGGCGCATTCCCTTCTGCCATGAAAAAATTGGAAGAACTCAGTTTGGTTTCTGTAATTCAAGAGATTGCAAAACTAGGTAAACCCCTACTTGCCATCTGCTTAGGCATGCAGTTACTTTTCGATGAAAGTGAAGAATTCGGAAACACAAAGGGCCTTGGGATAATCCCGGGAAAGGTTGTATCGATGCGAGACGCGACTACACAGTCTCAATTAAGTAAATTTCCCCACATTGGGTGGAGCCCTCTACAATTTGTGGATGCTTCTGACTCTTGGTCAAATACATTGCTTGATGGAATTAAAGAGGGTGACTCAACTTATTTCGTTCATTCATTCATGGCAATCCCGAAATTTGAGGAACACAGAATCTCAGATGTAAATTATAGTGGTCTAAGAATTCCCGCCGTTGTATCCAAAGGTAAAATCACTGGATGTCAATTTCATCCCGAAAAGAGCGGCGAAGTGGGCCTACAGATAATCAGGAACTTTACAAAAGCATGAAAGTACTAGCCCTAATTCCCGCTCGTGGTGGATCAAAACGCTTACACCGAAAGAATATAAAAAATCTGGGCGGAAAACCCTTGATTAATTGGACGATCGAATCCGCTCAAAAAATTAATGAAATATGTTCAATCCTTGTATCAACCGACGATCCTGAAATAGCTCATGTCGCAGAATTGGCTGGGGCTATCGCACCTTGGCTAAGACCAAAAGAGTTGGCGCGCGACAACACAACGTCAATAGAGGTGGCTTTGCATGCTCTGAGTTGGTTTGAAGGTGAACACGGAAATGTAGATGGGCTCCTTTTACTGCAACCAACTTCACCATTCAGGACAAGCGAAACGATTTTTGAAGCAATAAGGCTTTTCGAACAGAATATAGACATCCCGGTTGTCTCCGTATCTCCTTCCCGCGATAATCCATTTTGGTCTCTTCAATTTACGGACAACCTTATGGGACCACTCTATAGTGAGAATATTCAACTTAGGTCTCAAGACCTCCCAGATACCTATCACCCAAATGGCAGCATATACTTGGCTTCGCCAGAATTTCTGAAGAGGAGTAATTCTTTTTTCGACAAAGAAATTGTTCCATTGATAATTAATTCTCCGAAGGAATCAATAGATATAGACACTCATTGGGATTTCTCAATTGCAGAACACTTTTGCAATGAAGCTCTTAACGGGAGCGAGTAAATTGAATTTCATGGCCCCAATATTCTCGATAAATCGTTTTCAAAAACAGGGTAGAATTCTCGAATGAAGAGAGTTGCAGTAACCGGTGGTGCAGGTTTCATCGGTTCGAATTTGGTCAGTCAATTAATCTCAAAGGGTTATGCCGTCACAGTAGTTGATGATCTTTCTACTGGCCTACTCTCAAACATTTCGGATCTTGATTTAGATTTTCGCCAAATTTCCATCACAGACTTCAATAAATTGCAATCTGCACTTATGGATAGCGAGGTGATTTTTCATTTGGCGGCTCGGGGATCGGTTCCGCGTTCAATTATTAACCCTACCGCGACACATAATGTGAACGTCAACGGAACCGTGAATGTGCTTGAAATAGCCAAGAGGAATAAGTCCCATGTAATTTTTAGTTCATCGTCTTCGGTCTATGGGCGTAATTTAGCATTGCCCAAAGAGGAAAACATGTGGCTAGGCCCAACAACCCCTTATGCAGCCAGTAAACTCGCAGGGGAGTCTTATTTAGAAGCATATGCTCATAGTTATCAAATCCCAGTCACAATACTCCGTTTCTTTAATGTATTTGGTCCAAGACAACGCCCGGATCATCAATACGCGGCGGTTCTTCCTAAGTGGATTTGGCTTGCGATGCGTGAGCAGCCAATTGAAGTATTTGGGGATGGGACAGCTTCAAGAGATTTCACCTATGTAGATACAGTCGTGAGTGTGGCCATTGAAGCCATGGAGAAGAAAATTGAAACGGAAGGCGCTGTAAATCTCGCGTATGGAAATCGCATTATGTTAAATGATTGCATTGAAATGTTAAAGACTTTCTTCCCGCAAATCGAAGTAAACTATGTTCAAAGTCGTCTCGGTGATATCAAAGACTCACAGAATTTACCAACATTATTGAATCAAACATTTCCTGGTGTGATCCCAAAATCATTCGAGTCAGCGTTGGAGGAGACCGTACAGTGGCTACTTGCCCATGGGAAAAGTGTCGCCGATGGTCCGGCGCTACTTGAGTGAGACTCTAAAACACTTATGTGCGGAATCTGCGGTGGTATCGGTCCAAATGCTCCGACCCCCGAACTTATCGAAACACAACTGCAAATCCTAGAACACAGAGGACCCGACGATCGGGGTATTTATTCTGCCCAAGGCATTTCCCTAGGAATGTGCAGGCTTGCGATAGTTGAAGTCTCAGAAGGGAAACAACCAGCAGAAGATGCGACCCAAAGAGTATTCCTAGTGTTTAATGGAGAGATATACAATTTTCGTGAATTAAGAAAAGATTTAATTCAGGAAGGAGTCCAATTTGAATCTTCAAGCGAATCAGAGGTTTTGATACAGTTGTATTTGCGCCACGGAATTCGATTTGTTGATAAATTGAACGGGATGTTCGCGATAGCTCTTTATGACAAGCGATCTGGCACTTTATCGCTAATTCGTGACAGAATTGGGAAGAAGCCACTTTGGTATGCTCACTTGTCTGATGGGACACTACTTTTCGCTTCAGAAGTCAAAGCATTATTAAAGGTGTTACCAACAAAAACATTGCGGCAAGGTGCGATATCTGATGTAATGCAATTTGGGTTCATCAATTCCCCTCATTCAAGCTTTAATGAAATTAATCAGGTAGTGCCAGGCGGGATTCTAACTTGGAATAATCGAGTTCTGCAGTCAAAGATCTATTGGGAGCCAAATTATCAAGAGATCCCGAATCTAGATTTTGCTGAAGCACTGGAGACAACTAAGAAATTGATATGCCAGTCTGTCTCGAGGCGATTAATCTCAGAAAGACCCATAGGAGCTTTTTTGAGTGGGGGTTACGATTCAACTGTAGTTGCTGCCTACATGGCGACGTTGTCGCCTGGGGTTATAAAGACGTTTTCAATAGGTTTTGAACACGATGCATTTAACGAATCGCATCATGCAAGGAATGTTGCAAAGTTTTTGGGTACAGAGCATCACGAATTATTAGTTAGGCCAGACCCGAGCTTACTTGTAGAGAGGCTATCCACAGTCTTAGACCAACCGTTGGCTGACCCGTCTATCATCCCAAGTTTTCTATTGTCCGAGTTTGCTAGAAACAGTGTTGTAGTTGCGCTGGGAGGTGATGGGGGTGATGAGGTTTTTGCAGGTTACGATAGGTATTTGGCCGCACCAATTCTGCAAAAGTTTAATTCTTTACTCTTTCTTGCAAAGTATCCAATCAAGTTTTTGACTCAAATGGACATTGGAAATTCACGTAAGTTATCGAGAATTGAATCGCAGATGAGCAGAAAATTAGATCTGGCGAGTCGATATCAATCGATTATGTCTTCTGGAAGTTATTCAGAACTGCACTCAATCTTGGACAAACAATTTCATGGAAATCTTAGTCACTCGGAATTTGAAAATGATTTTAATTCTGGTTCCTATTCAAACCTAAATCGGATGCTTCGAGCCGATTTAGAGAGGTACCTACCAGGCGATCTTCTTCCGAAAGCTGATTTTGCATCGATGTCGAATTCGCTAGAACTTAGATCACCTTTGCTTGATATTGAAGTCGTTGAATGGGGATTAACATTACCGAAGGAATTCAAAATTTCAGGTTTTGAAACTAAGCACATTCTTAAAGAAGTAGCTCGTTCGCTCGTTCCAAGAGAACTTATTGACCGTCCCAAAATGGGTTTTGGAATTCCTAGAGCACAATGGCTCCGTTCTGAAATGAAAGAACTGTCTTGGGATCTTTTAACGGATCAGACGGCAAGGAATAGAGGTTGGTTTAACGCCACTGAAGTAAATATGCTTCTTACCCAGCATTCTGAAGGCAGGGACAAGGACCATTTGTTATGGCCCATGATCATCCTAGAACTTTGGGCTAGAAATTGGCTTGATTAGAGAATAGCTTCGCATATAAATTTTTGTGGTCGGAAACCAATCTAGCTGTTCCGAAATTAGCAAAAGTGAAATCTTTGGCCGCATTACCCAATTGCTTGCGCAGATCATGTGAGTTGATAAACAATTCAAGTGAATTAGCAATTTGGACACTTTCAAGTGGAGTCAAAATACCTGTCCTATTTGCGATGATTATTTCTGACACGGATCCGACATTGGTAGATACAACAGGAAGCCCAGCCATACCTGCTTGGATTAAAGAGAGTGGCGTGCCTTCATTGTCGCTTGTAAGAAGTACTACATCAGCAGCAGCTAAAACTGTTTCAATATTCAAACACCAACCCAGTGCCAGAACTGGCAGAGACTCAGTTTTTATTCTTTCTCTACATTCCTCAAGTAAGTCGCCATCGCCAGCCAAAATGAAACTGACATTTGAATTCCTTCTTTTCAATTCTGCCACTACATCCAAGAAACGATCTGGCCTTTTGATCTGAGTAATTCGTCCAATAAAGGCACAAATAATTTCTTCTCCACTGGTGATGCCTAATGAATTTAATGCATCAGTACGACTTGGCAAGTCATTAATCGTTAAACCTGGGGGCATAACTTGAAACTTATCTCTATCCCCGATACCAGCACGAATTAGATCATCTTGAACTTTCGTACCTACGGCAAGTAGTTGGTGGGTAAAAGTTGAAAGGAGCCTTTCAATTACAATGACAAGGAAAGTCTTGAATTTTCCAAAGTAACCATTGAGCAAATGACCATGGTAGGTGTGCACGCGGACGGAGTTCACACCCGAAAAAATAGAAGCTAGGCGCCCTAAAACTCCAGCTTTTGCGGTATGGGTATGGATTATGTGAGGCCTAAAGCTTCGAATCTCCCTTATCAGCTGCACGAAGGCCTTGGCATCATCCCAAAAATGGATAGACCTACCAAGGCCAGGAATCGTGATTGCACTTAAGTCTGTGGCAACATTTTCAAGAAAATCTGCTTCACTCTCATCGCACCGGCCGGTGAATAAACGGTGATCAAATAAGCTATTGTCGAGGCCACGCAACAACCCAGATACCTGCACCGCAGGTCCGCCTACGTTCATCCGAGCAATAATTCGCATGACACGTATTTTGGTCATAGCTTCCTTCTTTAAACCTAAATCATCCTAATTTCAACTTGAAATTTGCACTAGGTACTTGCTAAAAATTTGATACACCTGAGTGTAGGCTTGCCCAGTGCCGGATACAAATTCAAAGACTGTTGCAATAATTGGGCAAGGCTACGTCGGGTTACCACTTGCGATGGCGGCAATACGCTCAGGTTGGACTGTTATCGGGATCGATAATTCTATTGAAAGGGTTAGAGGGATTAACACGGGCCAAAGCCCAGTTGAAGACGTGTCTGACGAAGAGTTAGATGCTGCCTTATCTTCAAAGTTATTTATTGCTACCTCGGACTTTAGCGAAGTTTCCAAGGCTTCGGTTGTAACCATCTGCGTGCCAACCCCTCTGAATATAAACAGAGAGCCGGATTTATCTATGCTTGAAGCTGCGGCGCTTGCCATAGCCCCAAATTTGTCTGATAGGACTCTAGTGATCAGTGAATCTACCTCTTTCCCGGGAACCTTAAGAGATTACATTATTCCACTTATCGAAAACCTGAAGGCAAACCAGGGAAATTCGTATTTTTATGCAAGCGCGCCAGAGAGAGTCAACCCCGGCGACAAGCAATGGAATCAAAGGAACACCCCGAGGCTTGTTGGATCTATAGATGAGGAATCTGCAGAGGCTGCGATGGGTTTCTATTCTTCAATATGTGATTCTGCAATCAGAGTAGCAACTCCCGAGATTGCAGAAGCGGCAAAGTTGCTCGAGAACACTTTTCGCCTTACCAATATCGCCTTAGTTAATGAATTTGCGAAATTATGTTCCTCTGCGAATATTGACATCAACCAAGTTATAGACGCAGCATCCACGAAACCTTATGGGTACATGGAATTTCGCCCAGGAGTTGGTGTTGGAGGGCATTGCATTCCAGTCGATCCACTTTATTTAACGTGGTGGGCTCGCAAGATTGGGATGAGAGCAGAATTGGTGGAGACGGCCGATTCAATCAATTCAGAGATGCCAAGTTTTGTCGCAAGCAAAGCTCTAGAAATTATCGGTGACAGAATTCAAAACCCTCGAGTCTTAGTTCTAGGAGTTGCCTACAAAGCAGGGATCGCCGATGTTAGGGAGTCACCAGTTTCGGGATTAATCGATGCTCTGCGGGGGAAAGGCGCCGAAGTTGCGTGGCATGATCCGTTAGTGAAATTTTGGAATGGGAAAGAGTCTGAGGCCATAACTTGGCCTTGTGATATCGCGATTGTTGCGACCAATCAGCCCGGGCTAGAGATAGAGCTTTTGCTTCGGAGCGGTACAAGAATTCTTGACTGCACTAACTCATTTAATAGCTATGAAAAGCTTTTCTACCTATAAGTCTATTTTGCACGCATCTCTGTGGCGATGTCTGAAATCATAGAAGCTAAATCAAGTTTGGGCGTCCAACCAACCAACTGATGGATGAGTTCAATATTTGGAACACGTCGTTGCATATCTTCAAAACCGTCCCCGTAAGCTTCTGAGTAAGGAACATACTCAACTTTACTCTTCGAACCTGTTAGATCAATAACTCGTGTTGCCAAATCGTTAATTGAAATCTCAAAATTGTTACCTATGTTAACCACTTTTCCAATTGCGTCTTGGCAGAAGCCAATCGCAACAAGAGCTTCAACTGCGTCAAATACGTGAGCGAAGCATCTAGTTTGCTCACCGTCACCAAAAATAGTTATTGGCTCACCAGATATCGCTGCCTTTACGAACCGAGGGACGACCATTCCGTATGCACCGAGCTGTCTAGGTCCGACAGTATTAAAAAATCTTACAATGCGCGCATCAAGCCCTCTTTCAAGATGGTAGGCGTAGGCCAATGATTCATCTATTGCTTTTGCTTCGCTGTAAGACCACCGTAAAGTCGTCGGGGAACCCAAGACTCTATCGTCGGATTCCCTCAGGGAATCTGAGGTATTTTTCCCATAAACTTCGCTACTGCTTGTCACTAAGACAGGTGTGCCATTTTTGGCCGCCAGATCCAAGACATTTTCTGTGCCACGTATATTTGTGAACAGACTTTTCAGTGGGTCGTTAACTATGTTGAACACACCCACCGCAGCAGCCAGATGGAAGACATACTCAATATCAACGAAAGCCTTCTTTAGGTCATCAGAATCCAATATCGAACCGTGAATAAAATTTACTTGATTGATTGATTGAGACAAATTCGAAATTTGACCAGTCGAAAGGTCATCAATCACTGAAATTTTATGACCTGCTAATAACAAATTATCTACGAGATGTGAGCCAATAAATCCAGCTCCTCCGGTAACAAGGATTCTCATCCCCGAAGCCTAGTACCTAGGGTGTAAAAACCCTAACATGCTACTCTTCAACGAGCGAACTAAAGGGTAACTAGGATTTATAAAGGTGCCAAGCCCTCCTATAAGTTTGGACGATAAAACGGAGGTGTTGCGCTTTCTGGAATGGAGGTAAATTATGAAAGACATTTTGGGCAGTTTTTTCCTTTTTGTTATAAAGATTTTGATCAAGATGGGGTGGCACCCGCTGGCTGGCCTTTTATGCTCCGTCGTAGGTTCAGTAGTTTCTCGCGAGAAAGTTTCTTGTCGTTTCGACGGTTTGGACTGGGTTTGTAAATGGAACCTTAAGTATTTGGTGCTCAGCTCCCCTACTTGGAATCCAAAAGGCTGGGCAGCCGCAAACCGTGATCTTTTTCTAAATCGGTATACACCCAAAAAGGGTGACACAATTATGGATGTTGGCGCTGGCTCGGGTTGTGAGTTGCTATTTATGGAAGATTGCGTCGGGCAAACAGGGAAGATATATGCAATCGAACCAGACGAAAAGGCTTTTCGCAGACTTGAGAAAACCGTTGGTTATAATAAGTTCCAAAACGTGGTGTTGATTAAGAAAGGAGTGAGCTCAGATGTAGGTAAGTTCTTTCTTGAAGACTTGAGTGAATCGGCAATTGGAAACTTCATTTCAAGTCAAGAAACCTCTACGACATATCCGATAGAAGTTACGACCCTAGATATGATAGTTAGTGAATATGGAATAACAGAAATTAATTACTTGAAGATGAACATCGAAGGCGAAGAGCTGAAGGCACTGGAAGGCTTTTCCAATTGTCACAGTTTTGTATTGAATTGGTGTATAAGTTGCCACGACTTCCTAGGCAAGGAGAGCGCCAAAACCTTTGCCAAAGTCGATGAATGGTTAAAACAGCGTGATTACATCGTCACTACTTATGATGTTGAAGCCAAAAGAATTAAAGCCCATGAAAAATACTACTTGTATGCCTAGTTTCAGCATTCTACGCAGTCCTCAATCATTTGTTGAGGTAATGATTTTCCAAACAGCGTTGCTAAGTCGCTCCGAATATTTTGTAGAGTCAGAATAAAGAAAGAAATTCCTGCGTTCGTCCAAAGCTTCATCAGAATAAATCGGCCCATTTATAGTGAGCTCTCTAAACTTTTTAGCTATCTCTGATTTTTTTCTTACGAAGACGAGATTAGGTAATGTGCTCAGTTCTTTGAAATGCTCGTATCCATAATATACTTTTTGGGGGCTATATATTGAAAATGGTTCCTTATACACAAACGCCAAGAAATTCTTTTTCATTGAAGTCGCCTCAATCAACATGGAAGTCAACCCCCCCATGGTGAACTCACAATTTGCCAATAAAGCCGGGTAATAATCTAGATTTGGTTGAAAATGTATATCATTTGCTTGTTTTGTAAACTGACCCTTAACTTGCGGATCAATCACAAGATTCTGGAAGTCCGCCTCATTCAGTATTTGGCTTGAGTGCCTCCAGGGATGCGGGCGATAAACGATCTTCAATCCATTATAAATTTCTTGCTTGGAAGAGATCTCCTTGTCAAGGATCTCGAGGACCTCTACTTCATTCATTGGAAGTGATGTGCCGAGATAGAGAACATATCTGAAATTGAATGGTGGCGTAGATGCCTTTTCCCGACTATCAAAATAGAGCTGAAATCTCGGAGATCCTAGTGCCAGACAATTTTCTGATTTCATTCCTTGAATCTTTACGGCATGGATATTGCTCTGGGGACCCCAGGTTGCTAGGTAGTCTGGTTTTCGCCAGAAAACTGTTTTGCTGGAGAGATTATCCCAATTATCTATGAGAAATAGATTTTTAATTGATAATTCATTGCAAACTTCTACAAAATGAATCCCAGTTATCTCGTGAGCAGAAGAGACATAGATTGCTAGAGCTGGATCTAAATCCTTCAATATTACTCCTAGATCTCCGTCGTATATCTTGCGATCCAAAACAAGTACTTTGAAGATTGGGAAAACTAATTTTGTTCCCAGAAACTTAACACGAAATCTCTCTAGTACTCGATACAACTTTGAGAGTGAAACTGAAGAACTCAAAGTTCTTGATCTAGGCTGGCTTTCGGTAGACTCTGCAACTTTCTGAAAGAGTTTATCTGGTCCCAAACCTAAGACATTAGCAATCAATCGGTACCGAATACTTGGATAGTGTCTCTGTTCCCTGTACTTAAATGAGATTGATCTATTCCTATACCGCCACGCGATAGTTTCAAATATCAATCTCGATTCTTTTTCAGAAATACTTGGGGCATGAAAGTAATGAATATTTAGGTTACTCCCGAACTCAAATCCAAACATCGAAGTAGTACGTGGCAGGAGAAAATGGAGTTCAAAATCATTTACAAGGCCGTTGAAGGCTCCGGAATCTATAAAATTGCGTTTGTAAAGGGGCGAGGTCAGGGTGATAACTACCCTAGGTTTTAATTGAACCAAGATTCTCATCCCCCAATGCGAATCATGGACGAATCAACTTTGTTGCATTTAGAGAACTCTTCATTTGAATCATCGTACTTTCAAGGCTTGAGGTAATCTGTGGGTCAATCGCAGTCTCCAAAAGAATAGATTTGTTTGTAAGAACACCACGAGAATTCAGCGCCTCATACCAGCCAATTTCGCTTAAAACAAAAGCATTCAACTCTTCAGTTAATTCAATTCTTTCATTTAATTGAAAGTCTGGGAAATCCTTCATCGTGCTTTGCGCTAGTTCCAAATTATTCTTAGTACCTACTGATCCTTCAATCGTGTACCACGAATCTTGCTTTTCAGAATTGTCCAATAGAAAAACATTTTTTCTCAAAGATAACGCGTACCAGAAAGCTGTACCAACGTCTTGCACTACAATATTCTTGTACCTTAGAATCGTCTCCAGCAAGTTTGGTAAGAATAGGAGCCTGCCCCCTACTGGAGCCCAAGGAATTTCAAATCCGGAACTCCCTCTGTAACCAACACAAATAACTTCACAGTCTTGCGCTTGGTAGGCCTTTCTTATAAACGGATCAATAAAGTCAATCCAAAATAAGCAAACTACTACCTGTTTTGAATTAGTTATTTCTCGAACATGTCTGATATCGGCATTCAGATAACTTTTTATTCCATGAAAACTATGAGTAGGAAAATAGAGTGTTGAGTTTGGCTCTTCAGCAAAGTTTAATTCACGAATTAATCTAGAGTCATTTAATTCAATTCCAACAAATTGAAGTAAATGCGACCAGGGTGATCCTATTGCATATGCTTGTTGAAATCCTAAAGATGCTTTATGTTCTACGACTCGCTGATTCCAATACAACTCTGGATACGCCTGGAAAAATCTATTCCTAACCTTCCTCGGGTTTTCTAATCCGTGATACCAGCCATGTTGGATTGATGCCTTGAAAATACAATTCTGAGGCAATCGGTTATTGACCAATAAAATTTCGCGGTGACCGTAATTAAATTGTTCGGAAAGATTAATCATAGGCGGATAAAGAAAAGCAGAAAATAAACCTCGGATGTCCATCCTAATCCTAACTTTATACTCTAGGCACCTTGGTGAAGGGAGACTAGTGATAATCTATCGGATGTGAGGGCCTCTTTGCGCAATAAACCAAGGATTTTAATGGTTGGGGTGTGGGCCAATCGAAATTGGATCCTTGGGAATTTACTCAAGGAGATCTCCCTTAGGACTAGGTCTTTAACTAAGATACATTGGGTTCTTAGCGTTTTCGCGAACAAAAGCCCACTAGAAATATTGGTTAAGTTTCCACTTCCTCATTACCCGGCGTATTTCTTTTCGTACCCAACAATATTTAAGAGTTATCTACTCAAATACCCAAAACGCCTAATGAATAATTCGATAGTTCTTTATACCCACCATGATTCTGAATTGGGAGACTATAATGAGCAAGCAAGATATTTGAACGAGGCTTTTCGAGTGTATTTCATGAACAATAAAGCTGCCGAGATTCTCAGATTACATGGATTGAAAAAAGATAAAGTAAGGATCGTACAATTCGCAATCGATAACGATTGTTTTTTGCCTCGGTCAATCAGAAAGAATAAAACAATAATTCTTGCTTCAAAATTTAGCCCACGGAAAGGTTTACACCTGCTTCCAGATTTAGTTCAATCAATGCCAGACTGGAATTTCATTGTACTCGGAAGAGATTGGGAGAATTTTGTGGCGAGTACTTCCCTGCGGGAAGTTCAAAACTTCACGTTACATGAATTCACAAAAGAATCTCGAAACAAATATTTCTCTGAGGCATTCATATTCTTAAGCCTTTCAGAAATCGAAGGTGGCCCGATACCGCTTCTGGAGGCAATGGCATTTGGATTGGTGCCTGTTTGTACTCAGACAGGCTTTGCGCCTGACTTAATTGAGGACGGTAAAAATGGAGTACTCTTACCATCAAATTTTTCGATTTTAGACATTAAAAAAGCACTACTTAAAGCTGCAAAACTCGAACCTGAGAGTTCCCTTGATTTCAATAGATTTACTTGGGATCGGCTTAGCAGAATTCTCCTATCCGACTTCCAAGAAATTAGTGAAAGCTTTAAAAGGTCCCAAGATGTCAATTCATTCTAAGTTTGGTGCCGAGCAGTTGTCACAAATAAGGAGGTCAGATTGTGATCACGTCACAATTACATGCATTTAGTCGTGGCTTAGGGTTATTAAATAGGCGAGACAAAGTTGCTTTATTTTTCATTTCGGTCACACAGTTTCTATTGGGCCTACTGGACCTGTTAGCAGTATTTTTCTCAGGGCTCTTCATACTTTTAGCGAGCGGTCAAATTGGAGTCGACAAAAATCTATTTTTTGAGTTAGTAATGCGCCTTGTTTCTGCCGATGACAGATCAAGCAACAAGTCGACCTTTGTTATTGGAGCCATTGCAGGGAGCCTATTGCTACTTAGGACTCTATTGTCGATAGTCACAATTAATGGAACTTTCAATTTCCTAGCAGGTAGAGCCAATAATATATCCTCAGAAATAATAAAGAAGTTTCTAAATCAAAACAAGATCCAAATTGATCAACAACCTTCGCAAGAGAGCGCATACTCTCTAAATACTGGAATTGACAAGATTGTGATTGGGATAATTGGAATTTCGGTAACGCTAGTTTCGGATGTTTCAATTATATTTGTTTTGTTTTTTGGTCTTTTTCTTTACCATCCATACATCGCAATCGGTTGCTTTGTATATTTTGGCTTAGTGGGTTGGTCGATAAATAAGATAAATGGAGAAAAAGGTAAGAAACTAACTTCTGAGCTGGCACGGCTAAACATAAATCTTAATGAAATGGTTTTTGAATCCATTCAAAATTATCGAGATTTAGTTGTTAGAAATCGAAGACCTTATTACGTCTCGAATCTTGAGATGTACCGATTTAGAACATCTGAGATAAATTCAATTTTGGCATTTTTGCCTTACGTTGGTAAGTATTTAATTGAATCCGCTATAGTCTTAGGGGGCTTCTTATTGACTATCAGCACTTACTTTTTCGCAAATAAGGGTGAGGCAGTTGCAATAATCGCAATATTCCTGGTGGCGAGTTTTCGAATAGCACCTTCCGTATTGCGCTTACAGCAGGGACTTTTGCAGATCTCAATGGCTTATGGACATTCATTGAAAACTTTCGAAATGATAGAGAAATTGCGTAGACTACCTCAGGAATTGGTACTTGATAATCTTAATAATAGGAACTCTAACTTCACACCATCGATAGATTTTGCTGATGTTGAATTTCAGTACGATGCAGATTCAAGCTTCAGATTGGTCATTCCAGCCTTGAAAATCCATTCAGGGGAAACCGTAGCCATTGTTGGATCGTCAGGTTCCGGGAAATCAACTTTTGCTGACTTAGTGTTGGGATTGAATCCTGTAACTCACGGCTCGATCCAGATTTCAGGAATGGACCCTCGAGAGGTCCATTTAACGCACCCAGGTTCTCTTGGATATGTACCTCAAGAAGTTTATATCTCCAGAGGCTCTTTGCGGAAAAATCTCACTTTGGGCTTCAACGAATCCGATTTCTCTGATGAGGAGATCATGATTTCACTAGAAAAAGCAAAATTGCTAGATTTCACCAAAAAACTAGAGAAAGGCTTGTATACCGAAATAGGTGAACTTGGAAACTCATTAAGTGGAGGAGAAAAACAAAGGATTGGCGTTGCGCGCAGTTTGTTAACTAATCCTAAACTTTTGATTTTGGATGAAGCAACCAGTTCATTAGACGCAACAACCGAGAGCCAATTATCAGAAAATATCCTTCGGGGAGAAGGAGATCTCACAATTGTGATTATTGCTCATAGACTCGCAACCGTGAAATCAGTAGAACGCCTTTTGTATCTAGAAGATGGCAGAATAATCGCTGATGGCAACTTCGAGTTTGTCAAAAAGAATGTCCCCGATTTTCTTCGCCAAGCAAATTTATTTGGATTGTGATCCTTGAGACTTAAAATCCTGGCCAAAATCAAGAAAGGGAGATCTTTATGCTGCTGAACGGCATAAGTTACGCGACTTCAGATTATAAGAATTCTGCGGCGGCTCTAGCAGCTAGGTGTTTCGAGCTAGGCTTTAATTCCTTTAAAATCTATGAACCAATCGATATTTCAATTGAATTTCAGGAAAGGCATCGCGATTCTCTATCAAAAACAAGAGGTGCTGGCTATTGGATTTGGAAACCGTATATCTTGGAAATGGCCGCAAAGGCATTAAACCCATCAGAAATTGTAATGTATGCAGATTGCGGTGTGCTACCTTTGCAAGATTCCTCATATTATATTGATTTAGTTAATGATGGGCGAATTCATGTTTGGGCCCTAGAGGGTCAAAAAATTAAGCAATGGACAGAACCTGTTGTCTTAAAGGAACTGGGACAAACAAGCCAGGTGGGCGAATTAACAATGGTTATGGGTGGAGTCGTCCTTTCCAAAGTTTCTGAATTGTTTTTGCAATTTTTGGAATTGTGGCGAGAGCTATGTTCCAATCCCGCTTACTTACATCCCGATGCGGAAGAAAACTATACAAAGCCAGAAGGGCTTGTTTGGCACAGGCATGATCAGTCCATTTTAAGTATTATCGTAGCCAATCATCCAGAGTGGTTTCATGTACACTCGAAAACAAACAACTGTAATCCTACAGAAGAAGACTTCAGTATTCATAGGAGAAAAAACATTCGTTGGAAAACCTTTGTTTTTAGCTTTCCGAAGTCTCGAGCATTTAGACAGAAAGTTTCAGCAAAAATGCCACAGAGGTTTAGGTCGAGTCTGCGCAAGCTCCTATACTTTCGGCAAAGAAAGAAAATCAGCAGTGTTGAAATTAAATCAATTCAAGCCACTCTGTAAAAATTGAAATGTCATTTACTCTCTTGCTCAAGTTGAATGTCAGTAATAACCATCTTCTTTACTAACTCTTCAAAATTTGTTCGAGGCTCCCATCCAAGTTTTTCTTTTGCTTTACTGTAATCGCCCACTAACAATTCAACCTCAGCTGGCCGAACCATTTCCTTGTCAAAGTCTACATATCTGTCTACATCTGGCTCTAGATCAGCTGCCATTAAAGCTGCCTCAAGAAAGTCCCTAACGCTACGTGTGATTCCTGTAGCAATTACATAGTCATCTGGGGTTTCTTGTTGAGTCATCAACCACATTGCTTCTACATAATCGCCAGCATACCCCCAATCCCTCATGGGCCGAAGATCACCCAGAGAGAAACGATTTATTTTCCCGAGTTTAATTTTTGCAACGTTTGAAGTTATTTTTCTTGTTACAAACTCGTGTCCCCGATATTCGCCCTCATGATTGAAAAGAATCCCCGAGGAGATATGCATTCCGTACGACTCTCTGTAATTTACGCAAGTGTAGTGAGCGAAAGTTTTAGCAACCCCGTACGGAGAACGAGGGTAAAAAGAAGTGGTCTCTGTTTGCGGTGATTCCTGAACTTTTCCGAACATCTCGGAGGAAGAAGCTTGATAAAATCGAATTCCATTATTTGGAGCCACCTTTCTAATCGATTCCAAGAGCCTAAGGGTTCCTAAACCAGTCACGTTCGCAGTTAACTCAGGTTGTTTGAAACTCAACCCCACAAAACTAATTGCTCCAAGATTATAGATTTCATCCGGTTGACATTCATCGACGATTTGCAAAAGGCTAGAAAAATCTGTCAAGTCGCCTTGATGCAAGTCAACTTCTGGATATTTAGTTGCAAACGCTAAATGCCTCGAATTTGATTGCCCATTAACTATTCCACTGACCTTATACCCTCGCTTAAGTAAAAATTCGGTAAGGTGATGCCCATCTTGCCCAGTTATACCGGTTATTAATGCTTTAGGCATCCGTACGCTCCTCCTAGAACTCACAACTTTAACCACCACCAGATTGATTTTTTGCCAAAACTATCGCATTAACTTCATGCTATTAACAAAATCTTGTTTGAGTTTTTAATTGTTCTCGCTCCGTACTGTAGTACAACATTGAATTAGATTTATGAAACGTGGCTTGGGCCGGGATCGAACCGGCGACCTAACGATTTTCAGTCGTTCGCTCGTACCAACTGAGCTACCAAGCCAAACAAAGCTCCAACATCGGCCTCTTTAAAGTACGACACCAAAACCTT
>Ga0164295_10001100_pt1 | contig 22349 bp, 16 predicted proteins | sample GEODES006metaG_FD_111798 | JGI IMG/M metagenome (GOLD analysis project Ga0164295, IMG submission 111798) | Oligotrophic lake water microbial communities from Sparkling Lake, Wisconsin, USA - GEODES006 metaG | ecosystem: Environmental > Aquatic > Freshwater > Lake | place: USA: Sparkling Lake... | reverse complement strand
CTTCGCCTTTCCATCATAAGTCGCCGTTAGATTTTCAAGGGACACCGTGGCCGACGCTTTTCCCACCGTCACGCTGATGTCGCGGCCAATCGATTCGTAGTTGTTAGACGATGGCGTGAAGACCATCGTCTGATCCGCCGTGCCCGCACTTGGAACCCGCGAAGGATCGGCAAACGCAAAGCTCCCAGCGACCGAGGCCTCCCCACCGCTCAGCAACGCACTGGACAGCGGCTGACCATACACGAGCCCCGAGGCGACCGGAACCGAAACCCAGGCGGGAGTTGCTTTGCCAATCAATAGTTCACCCGAGCCAGTGCCTTGGTAGTTGGCATCGGTGATCGTTCCCACCACCGCATAAGTTCCGGCATTCACTGGCACGGTCGAAGTTCCATTGTAAGTCAACGCCACCGCCAGCCCGCTCGGCGTGGTGCTCGCAGAAACCACCTTCGCCGTTCCATCATAAGTCGCCGTTAGATTTCCAAGGGCCACCGTGGCAAGTCCCGGCAGAACCGTTACTAAAGCCGTATTCGATAAGCCCCCACCCGAGGCCGTGATGACAAATGGACCACCCGCAGCGTTCGCAGCAAAAACACCTGATGAGTTAATGCTGCCACCACCATTGACCAACCAACTGAACCCAGTTGGCTGAACCGCCAGTGCCAACCCGAACTGATCAAGCGTAGCCGCACTGAACGTTTGAGTTGCACCCACTCTTAGGCTAGCACTGCCAGGACTTACCCGAACCTCTGATGCTGTCTGCAAAACGCGCACATGAATCAACGAACTCGAAACAAGCCCCGGAACATCACGAATCGAAACCGTTAGATCATAATCCCCAGCTTCTGAAAAACTCACCACCGTCGACTTTGCGGCATTGGTTCCATTCACTGAAAACGAAACCGCTGCTCCGAGGCCACTCGAAAGGCTCCATGTGTAGGTAAGTAAACTCTCGCCACCGTTATCACTCGCACCTACGGCGAGACCGAGCGAGCTACTTCGCACGATCTGATAAACCGTACCATCCGGATCCGTCACGGTTTCTCCAGAATTGCCGGTTGCAGCCGCGGAAATTGCAGGCGCTTGATTCGTGAAGTCACCACTTCCAGTCAACGCAATGCTGTCGATACTCCAGCCCGTGCTGGCTGTTGCGCCATTGGTGGCAAGTCGCCAGCGTATTTGCAGATTTTTACCCGCATACTTTGCCGCATCAGTTAAGTTTACCGTGGATTTGATATAGCCGTTGCTGTTTCCACTCCAGGCAAGTTTGCCGTTTAAATCATTGCTGCCACTACTAATCGTAGACGCATAGCCATTGCTGGCAAATGAAGCACCTGAGCCTGCATCCGTGACATCGAACCAGGTTCCGCCAGCAACCGAAAACTCTAACCTTCCACCGTCTTTATTGGATTGTAGATTGTAGTTATGCCAAAAACTGAGCTGCAGGTTTGTCACCAATGAAGGGATTGCAATGATCGGCGATGTCAGATTGACGGTCGATCTGCTCGCGGGGCCAGCAGCAAAATAAGAGCTTGTGGGCGAGTAACTCACCGAATTCACAAGAGACCAACTATTGGAACCTGTAGTGGTTAGAGATGTCCAACCGACGGGGTTTGAATCAAAATTCTCATTCCAGATCGCTGCCAAAATGGAGAAGCCCGCAGTCAGGGTCGATGTGGAAAGATCAGGATTCGTACCCACCACATCCCAGAGACCAGCAGCCGCCCCCGTGAGGTTGAATTGGCATCGCAATGAACTACCAATCAACTGAACACTCGTTCCAACAATATCTGTTTGGCCAACACGCTTGAGCTTGATGACCGATCCAGCGAGAAAACCTGAACCTGTTAGATCAACCGTGACGTTGCCTGACATTCCGCTTGCTGGGCTGATCCCACTCAATGAAATCGGAGGAGGTGGAGCTAAATCGGCAGAGCTTCCAGAAAGGATGAGAGAATAATTCTGAAGATTGTTGGTGAGCGTGCCAGAAAACGAAACCACTGCCTGATAAGCTCCTGCAGCGGATGGGGCTGAAATACTGACCTGCTCAACGTTGTCGGTGTTATTGACGCCCGTGGTGGCTGGGGAATCCATCGTAGCCGCCGAAGGGGCTGAGACGAACGGCATCACATAGGGGTAAAAAATCGTTCCGTTGGGAGCGACGATCTTAAGGTTCAGATTATTGACAAGGCGGACCGTTCTTGAATCTGAAGTGGTCGTCGCAATACCCGCCGGATCCGTCCATGAAAGCGTGGCGCGAATCGATGATACACCATCCCAGATGAACGATTGGGTCCGAGAAACGGTCGAGGCATTGAGTTGATTTTCGGTAATGTACTGTTTGCTCGAAAAACTCGCGTGGTCTGCAATCAAATCCGCCGCCACTTTTACATTGATCAAGCCCCAACCGTATTTGTAATCGGGGCCAACGTTTCCCCGATCATCGGCAGTATGAATCAACAAGCCTTTGAGCGTGCTGGCTCGCATCGCTTGCCCAGGGAATAGGCTCGTGTACTGCTGAATGAGCAATGCCGTTGAGCCCACGGCGTTCGGCGATGCCATACTCGTTCCACTATACGTATCGTAGGAATTATTGCTTGCGTTCGTCGACGAGTACAGCCCGTCACCATTGGCGACGAGGTCGGGCTTGATGCGCCCATCATCGGTGGGTCCCCACGACGAGAAAGAGCTAGAATCCGCTTTGTTGGGATCGCGTAATCCATTGGTCACTGCGTCGCTGGCCGAACCGATGGTCATCACATTTTTTGCCAATGCATCGTTGGCGATGGTTTCGAACCCACTCCGATAGTTCCCATCACCATTCGGGTGGAGCGCAGTATCATAGGTCACCACCGATGTGCCACCCGGGGTGAGTGATACCGTTTGCCCCGCACTTGGACTGTCGACTCGATCATTACCAGCACTGCGAAAAATCAAATAGTAAGGTGCCGCAAAGGCGAGTGCATCTTCATCGCGGGCGTAGGTGTTATATTTACCGAAATCTTGGTCAATACTCGTTGAGGTGGCACCCTCACCATACCATTCCCAAACCCGCGTGCCATTGTTCACATAATTCCAACCGCTGATGTATCCATAGCTGTGATTCGAGAGGTAAATCTTGCCTGCCTGATTGGGCGCGGAGGCTCCACGCAAGGTCATCTCAGTGCTATCTGAGTTCCAATCATAACTGTTCACAATGGCTCCCGGAGACATCCCCTTGGCGTTCACCATGACCCCTGAGGCGATCAAGGTGCCCGCGACATGGGTCGCATGGTCGATCGAAGCAGCCCCATCCATCACCGACAAGCGAGTGCCAAATTCTTGGTGAGTCGAACGACCAGACCCACCATCCCACAATCCAATCGTGACGCCAGTTCCGTCGAGCTGGTATCCGGTTCTTACAATGGTTACTCCAGTGGAAATCGACGCATTCGCATTGTGGGTGGTGAAATAGATGGGCTTTTCCCCCTCGAAATCAGCAATTTCTTGGGTGACTCCGTTGGGTCGCGTGATCCGCAGTGGCAGGCCTCTCTTCGTCGCACGATCCCTAGCGCTCTGCCGTTTCAGCCCACTGATTTCGCGCATCCGCGTGGTGACTCGATCCCTTGAAATAGGATCTGAAAGGTCAGTGCCAGGCTGCGCCAAGAGGTCTCCCAAGTTGTCCTGACCTCGCGCGACCCCCACGAGCAAAAATACACATACCACAAAAAATCGGAGTCGGTAACGATCCCTCACACCGCTGAGGATCATACCGCGGTGAAAAATTACAACATCAAATCCTCAGTCATCTGCGTACAAAATCCGCCCGCAGTCCTCACACTGAGCGATTTCCCGTCCGGACGTCACCTTCATCACCGTGGAGGCGATCAGCTTCATGTGGCAACCACCACATTTACCCTGCCGCATCGGCGCAACCGCCACGCCGTCTTTGATCTTCATCAGTCGCTGGTACAGCGGAATCAAACTCTCGGGCACATCAAGCGCCAGTTTCTCCCGTTCCACTGAGACTTCAGCACGATCAGCCTCCATCTTTGCGTGCCGCTGGGCGATGGATGCCAAATCCTCCTCCACCAGCGTTCGGGTGTGGACAAGGGCAGCTTCGGCCGCTTTCAGCTTGGCACGAAATCCGTCCACCTCTTCCATTGCAACAAGTTCTTGGGTCTCGAATTCGTCCAAATCCTTCTCGTAGCGCGTGATTTCATGCCCGAGTGCCACAAACTCCTCGTTTTTGCGGGTCTCAAATTGCTGCAACTTGAGGCGTTTGATCGTCGTGCGCCGCGTTTCAGCATCCAGCTCGATCTTTTTCACCCGCAGTTCGCAGTCGAGCAGTGCCTGATGAGCCTTGGCGACGGCCGCCTCATCCCCTGCCAGCTTGGCCTTGGCCCGAGTTTCGTCTTGGGGCAATTTCAAAAGGTCCTTAGCCAAAGCCAACAACCGGCGGTCACGGTCCTGGAGAATCAACAACGCACGAACTTCATCTTGCATGCCAACTGATTAAACGGCGCGACCCGAGACCGCAAGGATTACCCTACCCCATTCGCGAATTCTCCAGCCTTCACACTCAAATCGAGTTCTGCATCACTCGCAACTCGCCCGCTTTTGCCGCGGACAGCACCCATCACGATCCCTTCCCGAACACTTCCACCTCGATGTAGTGGTTCATTTCGTTCGACGTGTTGCCCTTGCTGTAAAGGCGCACATAGCGGCCCTTGATGCCCTTGGCATCGGCGATGAGACCGTAGCGGGATTCGACATAAGGATTGTCCGTGCCTTTGCCGAGTTCGGAGGAGTTGTCGTAGTCGTTGTTGTAGATGGTAGTGACGCCGGCCTTAAACTCCGCATCGTCGGAAATTTGAATGACCACATCGTGATACGCCCGCTTCTGCGAGTGAAAATGCCAGACCCACACGGCCGAGAGTGTGTCGCTCTTTTCCAGATCGATCTGCACCCACTGCTTCCCATCTAGCAACTCGACAAAGTAGCCCTCGCCCGCCGCCTTGTCTCCGTCGGTGATGAGGGTGAGGTCGCCAATGATCGGGTTCTCATCGCTGCTCGTCGCCTTCTTGCCCTTTGAAAGCAGGACGGTGCCTTCGGGAACGCGAAACTCGGGGGCTTGCGTCGGCGCTTGGACGAGGTTCGGAACCTTCATCGGCTTCGGCGTGCCTTCAATCAGTTCTGGAGGGAGATCGGTAGCGAGTGGCACGCCACCGACTGTTCCAGTTGAAGCGGCTGGTGCGGGTGCTGATCCCGCTGCGTCTGAGGTAGAATCCGATTTCTTGCCGCAACTCGAGAGTGTAAAAACGGAGGCTGCAAAAATGGCGTGGGCGGTGATGTTGAGTTTCATACGGTGAGGTGTTGGGCGGTGAATTCGATGGGCTGGCGGCTCAGAGCGGAAGGATTCACCCAGTAAATGGGTGCCTCACTCTCGAAGGCGTGACGGGCGTCGCAAGTGAGGGTAGCCTGCCCTCGGACTGCGGCAAAGAAGTTTTCCAAATGCGGTTGGTGCGGTGGCTTGCTGAGGTCGCCCGGAAGCTCGAAAGCCTCAGCTGCGGCCGACTCATAGGATGCGATCGCACCCGGCGCAGGCTCGGGCTTTGGAGGCGCAGGCTGCTTTTTCAAGAGTCCACGGCTGACCAGCGAGTCCCATGAAGGCGCGCTGTCTTCCCGATAAATGCTGGTGTATGCGGTCTGCTCGGAAATCCGGATGTTGCCCTGGGTTCCCATGAAGCTCTCATAATACCCGCCACCCGCGCTGGTGGTTGTGAGGACTTGATAAAACGCACGGACACCCCCCTGCGGCGTGTCATAGTCGAATATGGCCATGACGTTGTCGAAGTGCTCGCGATTTTTGAAAAAATCATGCCCGCCCGATGCAAAGACCGACTTCGGCGGCACTCCGAGGAACCAATTGAAAATGTCAATCTGGTGGGCGCCGAGATCGGAGATCGGTCCGCCCGAGAGGTCACGGTAGGTGCGCCAATTCATGAATTGCTGCATGTCCCTGAACCCGTATTTCGTGAGAATATCTTGCTTGATCGTCAGCTTCGGGTTGAAGCCGATGTCCTGGGAGGAGTTGACCGCGCGGTTCCACTGGCCATTCACATTCACGATCTGGCCACAGATTTTGCTACCATTGATGAGTTGGTCGAGGACGTAACGGTAGCGTGGGTTGCTGCGACGCTGGTGACCGATTTGGCAAAGCTTGCCCGATTTTTCCATCGCATGGACCATCGCCCGCGCTCCGTCGATGGTGTCCGACATCATCTTCTCGCAATACACATTCAGACCCGCCTCAAGGCATTTCACCGTATGAGGCGAATGCCAGAAATCAGGGGTAGAGATGATGACCGCATCGAGCCCCTTCTCCGTCGCGAGCATTTCATCGATGTCCGAGTAGCCCTTGGGCGTGTGGCCTTGAAACGCGCGCACCTTGGCGATGCCACCTTGGCGATTGTAGTCCCAAATGTCGCAGATCGCTTGGAAGTGAAGTCCCGGGATATTCGACATCGCTTCAAACAAGACGCGCCCCTGCTTGCCGGCGCCAACGAGCGCCACGTGAATCTTATCGGCCGCGTCGCTCGCCGCATGGGCGGTCCGTGGAGCACCGAGCACCAAGCCAGCGCCGATGCCAGCTGCGGTTTTTGACAGGAAATCCCTGCGATTGAGCGGAGTGAGTGACGGAGTCATGCGATTACCACTTTTTGAGGAGGGTGAAACGATTGTGATTGGACAACGCGAGCGCCATCACCACGAGGATCATGTGGACACCGAGCCAGGAGACTCCCTCGTCCTGTTTAATGAGGATGAGGCCCCACGTCAGGCTGGTGTAAAGCAAGCCGAGCAGAAAAAGCGATGTCCGGCTGGCGATCCCGAGCAAGATCGCGACGCCTAACACCAAAAGTGATGGGCCAAGCACCTTGTCATAAAGCGGCAAAGCGACCTTCAGCATCAAAGGCTCCGCAGTGAACTTCGCCATCAACGCTTCGGGCACCCCGTGATAGTTCTCCAGCGCGTAATGTTTCACCGAGCCACCTGAGGTAAGCCCGTAGGAATTGACCGCGCCATCGATTTTTACGGCTTGATCGGACGCGGCACTACCCGCGAATTTTTCAATACCCGTCTGGACGGAGCGTACACCCAGCCAAATTCGTAAAAGAAGCGCCCCATAAGTGAAGGCAAGTTGGTTCGTTTCGCAGGAGGACTCGTTGCTCATGTTCGATTGATTTCAGTTAGACTAAAAATAGGTTTTTAATTTTGTGCTCTAGGGATAGTAGAGCACTGCGACTTGCATCCAAGCTTAGACGAGCTTGGGTTCCCACCCAGCACGGTACTTGCGCTTGATCATCGACTGCGCCTCAGGAAGCCCCCGAGCGTCAATCTTTTTCATATCCCAGTCGATCCTCTTGCCGAGGCGGACTGCTAGGTTGCCGACGAGCACCATCTCAGTGAGCGGCCCCGCGTGATCGACAAAGTTTGAAACTGGCTTCGGCCCATCGCCTCGGATGGCTCGGCAAAGCTCTTGGGTTGGACCGCCCGTGACGCGGGGATAGACCTTCGGAGTCTTCCGTGCTTCTTGCATGAGACTTTCCGGAAAAACCTTCGGCGACGTGCCGCAGTAAGCGTCATTGACAAACAGCACGCCCTTGGTGCCCACAAACACTTGTCCAAAATCGCTGTTGAGCTCGAGGTCCGCTGGAATGCCTGGCGGGCGAACGAATTCCTTGTCGGTGTTCGGGTCATTCACCCCGTCTTGCCAAACCACCTTGACCGCCCCCCTCTTACCCTTCGCAGGGAATTGATAAATCAGCGTCGACCGCAGCGGAGCAATGACATCATCAAACTCTGCGACCTTGCTCGCCTCGACCACGAAATCCCCACTTAAATCAAGCGCCCAGAATGCCGAATTGAAACTGTGGCACCCGATGTCACCCAGAGCCCCGCAGCCATAGTCCCAGAAGCCCCGCCACTTAAATGGGTGGATGCCGGGGTTGTAAGGGCGCTCAGTCGCGACCGTACCCTGCCAAACGTCCCAATTTATCCCAGGTGGTACAGGCTGCGCCGGAAATTGCAACCCCACGCCCTGCGGCCAGATCGGCCGATTCGTCCAGTAGTGGACCTCGGTCACCTCGCCAATGACCCCAGATTCAATCCACTCCCGCAGAATCCGTGTGCCTTCAAGCGTCGCCCCCTGATTGCCCATCACCGTCAGAACATTTTTTTCCTTAGCGTAGTTCGCCAACGCACGCGCTTCCCAGAGATTGTTGCAAAGCGGCTTCTGCACCATGACCGGCTTGCCGAGACGGATTGCCTCAACCGCAATCGGAAAGTGCATGTGGTCTGGCGTGCTGACGGTGACCACATCGATCTGATCCGCCACCGATGCGAACATCTCACGGTAATCGGAGAAATATTTGGCTTGGGGGAAAGCATCCATCGCCCGCTTCGCACGGCCCTGGTCGATGTCGCACAAAAACGAAATATGATTGCCAGGCGCGATCTCTTGCAGGTCGCTAAAACCTCTGCCGCTGCAGCCGATGACGGCCACATTGAGTTGTTTCAGTGCGTCTTTCTGCCCGAGCAGAAGGTTCGGCGCCAGTGCACTGCCCGCGAGCGCTGCGGCGGATTTGATGAAACTGCGGCGTGAGTTCATTTGCATGGTAGATGTTGGGTTTTCGTTAGCGAGAGTGATTTTCCTCAAACCGAGGACAAATCCTACTCATTATTTCAAAATCTTCACTCGTACGCAGCCCCGGAGCAAAATTGTTCAGAAACCCTCAGGAAATCGCAAGAATTTAGGCGCCAGACCAAAAACCGTCACTCGCTAGCGCTTTTTCCGCAGTCTCTTGCCCGTCAAGCGAGTCGCAATGAGGTTCGGACAGCGCCCCTTGAGACGAAGCTGCTCGCAGTTCGCCTCGATCCGAATCGATTGCCTCACCGGCTTAAATCCCAACCTGCGCGTGACGCAATCGTTGAGGAGATCGAGGTGCGAGTCTTCAAATTCCACCACCCGCCCACAGTCAATGCAGACCAAATGATTGTGCGAGGGCTTATCAACAAAGTTGGGATCGTAGGTCGTCTGATTGTCACCAAGGTCGACCTCCCGCAGCAAATTCGCCTCCACCAGGAGACTCAGGGTCCGGTAAACCGTCGCGCGAGAAGTCTCAGCATCCACTTTTCGTACCCGGTCAAAAAGCTCATCCGCCGTGAAATGTTCTTCACGCGAAAAAGCAGCTGAAACGATGGCATTGCGCTGACTCGTCCGGCGCAGTCCTTTCCGCGAAATGAATTCATTGAGACGTTCTTGAATACCGTGATCCACAAAAGGAGTGATAAACACTGAACTCATTTACGGAAAGCCTAAATAATCTGCGCAGATCGACCGTGGTTTCAAAACTCAGAAAAATGGAGTACCCACGCTAACGAATTATCAAAAACACCAGCATTCTTAATCACAAGATTATCAAGAATTCCTCATAACGTATAAGAAAGATAATTTTTTACATCAACTATCATTAATAGATTGACCATGAATACAAAACTATTGTATATCCGAAATGCTATGAAACTGCATGCATTAACATTATTGCTGACATCGGCACCGCTATTTGCAGGTGTCTCCGCCCCGACAAGCACCGCGCCGCAGTCTGACTGCGTCGCTGGATGGACATTCGGATTTGACGCACTCGCCCTTCGCCCCTTCCAATCGGAAGGATTGTATACAGAACGTGGTTACGATTTCGCATACCGGATCAATGCCGGTTACGATTTCAGCGACTGTTTGTTCACGAAAATGTCATACTTCCACTACGACACGACGACAGTGAATGAAAACCTAATCGTCGCACCCGAGACTGTTTCAACCCAATTCGATGGTGATATGCAAGCTCAGTCGGGCGACTGGGTGGTAGGCCAATATTTCAGACCATCGGAACAACTGGTGCTATCCCCCTACGTTGGACTTCGTTGGGCAAAATTTGAGGAAAATTCGAATGATACCACCTTGTCCGTGACCGAAACTCTTGGCCGCCAGAGACATGAATTCAACGGCTATGGCATCGTTGTCGGATTGGATGGCAACCGATCCTTTGGCAACAACCTATCGATGTACGGGGTTGCAAAACAAGCGATTGTATTCGGCAATACCGACTACAGCCAAACCACCACGGTCGATGGCACACTAACGCTCAATGATCAATATAGCGAAGACAGTGTCGCATCGATCACCGAAGTGGGCTTTGGACTGCAGTACGACTTTGTCATGGGGGCGACTGCCGCCAATATTCGCGCAGGGGTAGAAGGCCAATATTGGGCCGGCCTCAGTGGTGGCTTTGCGAGCGGATCGTTCAGCGATAGTGAAAACGTCGGCCTCGCTGGCTTCTTGCTAGGCGCAAACTTGAAATTCTAACTCTAACCCAACCTCAATTCCCCCCGGAGCCTCCCCGATCACTCGGGGAGGCTTTCTTTTTTTGAACGCTTCTGAAGCAGGTCGCACCGCAAGGTGAGTATCGACACTGGATCTCGAATCGGTAAACTTCGCCGGCATGACACTGACAGAGCTGGGATGGAACAAGGACTTGGAAGCGGCCTGCACAACGTATCGCGGCAAAGGCTGGGTTCCTGCACGCTTGATTCGTGAAACGGTGATCAATTACGGCGCCTTCTTGAAAGGTGGTGAGGAAATCGATGTAATCCTCTGCGGCCGCGTCTGGCACGAAGCCGCATGCGATGCCGATCTACCTTCGGTCGGCGACTGGGTGATGGTCGAGCTTGGCGATGAAAACCAGCCTTCCGTGATCCGAGCAATACTGCCTCGCCGCACCTGTTTTTCCCGGAAAATGCCCGGCAACAGCTCGCAAGCCCAAGTCATCGGCGCAAACATCGACTACGTCGCCGTCGTCACCGATGCTGGTTCCGATTTCAACATCCGCCGGATGGAGCGCTATTTCATGCTGATCGGACGCAGCGGAGCCAAAGCCGTGGTGCTGATCAACAAGGCCGATCTCTTCCCCAAAGAACAAAGCGAACGGGCCGCCGCAGAAATCGCCGCGCTCTGGGATGGAGCGAGCGTCCACGTGACCAGCGCCCTCAATGGCGATGGACTGAAGGTCCTCAAAAAGTTCCTCAAAAAAGGCATCACCATGTGCGTGGTGGGATCAAGCGGCGTGGGAAAATCCACCTTGGTCAACCAACTCTACGGCGACGAGTGGCAATGGACGAGCGAGTGTAATGAAATCACCGGAAAAGGCCGCCATACCACGACATCTCGCGAACTCGTGCCACTGCCCGGAGCCGGGTTACTCATCGACAATCCCGGAATGCGCGAAATCCAGATGTGGACGGATGAAACAACCCTGCGCGATAGCTTTGCCGATGTAGATGCACTCTCCGCTGAATGCAAATTTTCAGACTGCAGCCATCGCACCGATGCCAAGTGCGCAATCCGTGCCGCCGTCGAAGGCGGAACCCTCGACCTCGCGCGATACGAGAATTTCCTCAACCTCGAAAACGAAATCGCTGCACTCAAAAAACGCACCGAAAAGCGCCAAATGGCAGTCGAGCGCTGGGCTAAACGCAACAGCGTGAAAGCACGCAACCTCGCCGATCGAATCCAGTTAGAGAAAGATGTCCGTGGCGACCTCTGAACGATCCCCGTCGATGTGGCTGCGCACCCTATTTACGATTAATCCATGAATTTCCCTCACAAAACCTCTCGCTGCCTTCGGTGGATCTGCGTCATCTGCCTCGGGTTTTCCGGATTCACGCTGATCAACGCTGCTCCTATCTCGCCGCTGAAATCCGGGCTCGCAGATCAAAACAGCGCGCCCACCCCAACCGCCGATGCGCCAGAAATCATTCGCGCAAGAATCACTCAGTGGATTCAAGAGGCCAAGGATGCTCTGGTGAAGATCGATGCGTCGACCGCCGAACCCATCCTCCCAAGTGGTGTTAGCAGTGCTGAACTTGACGATCACCGGCGAGGGTTGGAGGCCACGGTAATGACTGCCTCTCAATGGCTAAAGAGCATCGATGCCACAGACGACCTTCGCAAGGCCGGCGAAAGCGCTCGCGCCGAGCGCGAGGCTTGGACCGGCTTCAAAGAATCTCCACCCTATTCGATCCTCATGCTCGATGCACTGCTCAACGAGAGCGATGCAACTCAGTCGAAGCTCGATACCGACGAATCGACCCTCCTGAATTACGATCGGCTCGCCCAAACGATCATGGATGAGGCCAGAGCGGCTGAAGAGACGGCGACCCTGCGCGTGACCGAGCTTAAAAATTCTAACCCCGAAAAGCTCGACGACGCAAAGTGGCGGCTGGATGCAGCCCGTGCTCAATCACGCCAACTCGCCGCACGCTCCGGCCTGCTGGAAAACAAAACCCGCGCTCTCAAGGACCGAATCGAAAACGCCAAAGCTGAGCTCTCGCTCCTGGCCCGTAAAGTAAAGCTGGCCAAAGCCAACACCCACTTCAGCGACGAAGATTTCGCGAAGCTGGTCAAAATCGCAGACGACCGCAAGCGCGCTTCCAAAAAGGAAGCTGACGCGATCTCCAAACGCCTCAGCGCCGCAAAAATTCCGCTCGCCAAGGCCCAAGCCGCCTTGGATGCGCTGACAACCGCAACACCACCCGCTGATGCAAACGCACTCGAATTGGCCAAGTTCCGGTTAGAAGTTGCCCAAGGTCGCGTGGACTCGCTCCAATCAGTTTCCGAGATGGTCGAAGGCCTCCCACAACTGGAAAACCTCACGCTTGATGCCTATCAAAGCCGCAGAAATCTCATCAATGCCACCCAGCCCCAACGTCGAAGCGATGCCCTCAAAGCGCTCGAACAAATCGGAAATCGCATTCAAGCATGGGCAAACGTCCTCGAACAGGAAATGTCTAACAGCCAATCCGATTTCATCGGACTCGAGTCTCGTGCAGCATCAGTCAGCCCCGAAGATCCACGCTTCGAACTCCTCAACGAAAAGCGCGCGACCCATAGCGAGAAGCTCGCCATACTCGAGCGCATCTCACAATCATTAGAAACCCAGCAACAACTCATCAAACGCTGGATCTCCGAGTATTCCCTCACAGACAACTCTGCGGGCATCCTCACCCACATCAGCAAGTTCATGACGGCCACGCAGGGGGTGATCCAGAAAATCTGGTCGTTCGGGTTGATGACCTTCGAAGATCACTTGGTGGTGGACGGCCAGACCATGACCCGGACCATCCCAGTCACCTTGGGCATGTTGCTGCGTGCCCTCCTGTTCTTCGTCATCGCCTACGCGATTTTTTCGAAAATCGCCAACCGGATTCAACAGATCCTCATCACCCGCGGCCACGTCGCCGATGCCCAAGCGAGAACCTTGCGGAATTGGCTGATGATGGCTGTGGGCATTCTGCTGGCCATCAGCACGCTTTCGCTTTTAAAAATACCACTCACGGTTTTTGCCTTTTTTGGCGGTGCCCTTGCCATCGGTTTGGGCTTCGGCACCCAGACGTTGATCAAAAATTTCATCAGCGGTATCATCGTTCTTTTCGAACGCAAAGTTCGAGTCGGCGATGTGTTAGATGTGGATGGCATCGTCGGAACCGTCACCGAGATCAACACCCGCTCATCGATCATCCGCAGCGTCGAGGATGTCGAAACGATCATCCCAAACTCTTTGTTTCTGGAAAACCGAGTCACCAACTGGACCCTGAGCAACTCGCGAATTCGGCGAAACCTGCGAGTCTTTGTGGCCTATGGGACGGCGCCGGAAGAGTTGATCCAAATTCTAATGGAATCGGCGGCACAGCACCCATCGATCTTGAAACACCCGAAACCCTTCGCAACGTTCGAGGAGTTTGGCGAGCGGTCGATGATTTTTTGTCTCTACTTTTGGCTGGAGCTTGATGCTGCCAGCAATGCAACGATCGTCACAAGCGATCTGCGCACCCTCATGTCCAATCGCTTCAACGAAGAGGGAATCCAAACCTACCCCCAGCCATTCCCAACGCCATGAACGACGATGCCTTGTGGATGCAATGTGCGCTCGAAGAAGCACGCAAGGGCGTGGGGCGCACGGCACCCAACCCGCCGGTTGGCGCGGTGATCGTAAAAAATGGATTTCTGCTAGGAAAAGGCTGGCACCATGCCGCAGGCAGCCCCCATGCCGAACGCGAAGCATTGGCGGATGCCGTCGCCCACCACGGTCACGATGCCGTGCGGGGATCGACCGCCTATGTCACGCTGGAACCCTGTTCAACGCATGGCCGGACGCCACCCTGCACTCAAGGATTGATCGACGCAGGGGTAGCTCGGGTCGTTTATGCCTGCACCGATGTGAATCCAGACCATGCTGGACGCGCTGACTATTTGCTGAAGTCCGCCGGCATCGAGGTTAAATCAGGGATTGGTGCTGGCGATGCCGAAAAACTGCTACGACCATTTTTTAAAGTGCGTAAATCGGGCCTTCCTTGGGTCATTTGGAAATCGGCAATGAGCTTGGACGGTCGGATCACCCGCCCACCCAGCGAAGGCCAATGGCTCACCGGAGAACTGGCCCGCGCGGATGTACAACAACTTCGCTCGACGGTGGATGCCATCATGACTAGCGGCGTAACCGTGCGCCGTGACCAACCCGCGCTCACGATCCGCATCCCAGAATTGTTAGAGGGCCGTAAGCAGCCATGGCGGGTGGTGGTGTCTGATCACCCCGAGTCGCTACCAAGCAATGCTCCACTTTTCACTGATGAATCTGCGGAGCGCACGTTGATCTTCCCACGTGGCGACCTAGCAGAAATATTGCGTCGCTTGGTGCGTGACCATGAAGTGCTAACGGTAATGGTCGAAGCGGGCGGGATTTTTTCAGCCGCGATGTTTGAGGCGGATTTAATCGATGAGGTGGTGATCTACTATGCGCCCCTGCTTTGTGGTGGTCCGTCGCCCGCCCTCGCGGGCGCAGGGCTGCCTGAGTCGCTTCGATTGAAGGAGATCGATTTTTACCAACTCGGAAATGACATCCGCCTGCGTGGTTTGATTGATCAAAAATAACCGGGATAACGGATGATCCAGTTAGATCGCTGATAGAGCGGAATCCAATGCGCTGACCGCATGGTCGATTTCCTCCAAGCTCGTCGATAAAGGCGGCATGAGGACAATCGTGTCGAGGATCGGCCGAGTGAGCAGGCCGAACGCCCTAGCAGAAAAACACACCGACTCACCCACTCGTTCGGCCACTGGAAAATGGCTTCCATCCGGTCGGCGGAGTTCGATCCCAGCAATTAGACCGCACTGACGAATCTCATGGACGAGCGGATGACGGGATTGGAGTCCAGCCAATCCAGCGCTCAGTCTCTCAATTTTCGCAGGGAGTTGTTCCAGCGTTTTTTCAAAATTGAACAGACTGAGGCTTGCAAGCGCGGCGGCACAACCTAACGGATTTGCCGTGTAACTATGTCCATAGTAGAACGCCCGGTCTGCCCCACCGAGGAACGCATCATACACCCTCCCAGTCGTGAGCGTCGCGGCAAGCGGCAGATACCCACCGGTAAGACCCTTGGCGAGGCAGAGGAAATCCGGAATCACCTGTTCAAGTTGGCACGCAAACATGCTGCCCGTGCGACCGAAGCCAGTCATGACCTCGTCGAGGATCAAGTGCACTCCATTGACGTCACACCAATTCCTTAGCTCGCCGAGCATTCCGGTAGGCCATGGGCGCATTTCATTCACCCCTTGAATCAGTGGTTCGATCACGACCCCCGCGATGTTATCGGGGGAAATGTTCGCAAGGTCGGCCATCGATGTTGCGTGCTGCACAGGAAATCCCGTCCCGCGGAAGCGCTCGAAAAACCGATCCACACCACCCAGGGACGCCGCGCCGAGCGTGTCGCCGTGGTAGCCATTGGCGAAGGCGATAAAGCCATTGCGCTGGGGCTGTCCCGTCTGTTGGCGATATTGCACCGCCATCTTGAGGGCGCACTCGATCGCGGTGGAGCCATTGTCCGAGAAGAACACCCGCTCCAAGGTGTTTGGTGGAAAAAAACCGCAAAGCTGACTGGCGAGATCCGCTGCAAGTGGATGCGTGAAACCGAGAAACGACGTGTGCGCGACGTTTTCCAGCTGCGCGCGGATCGCCGATTGGATCACCGGGTGCGAGTGCCCGTGGATGTTCGTCCAAATCGACGAATTTCCATCCAAATAGCGATTTCCCTCGGAGTCCCACAGCCATGAGCCCTCGCCCCGCACCAGCACGAGCGGCTCATGCCCGCGGTCGCACCACTCAGTCTGTCGAGTGAAGGGGTGCCAGCAGTGAGCCAGATCGGCCTCAATCCATTGCCGAGTGTCGTCGCGCATGCCCGCAGGATGCGGATTGCCTGCCATTGTTCAACCCACAATCAGCTCGGATTGGCCGCTTGGGCATGATTTACATCCGAAATGAGTTGAAATCATCGGCATCATCTGCTTTATTCAATCTGCACATTCTCATGGCGTCGCTCGGCGGCTCATGGGAATTGCCCCCGATGTGGGAGACTCCAAGCAACAGTCCCCTCGTGCGGCTTCGGAGTCCAACCCACATCCCAAAAACAGTCGGCGGATATTGCAGCCCCCAGCAATATCCGCCGATATCGTTTGCGCGCGGAGCATCGATACGAAAAAACCCGTCACCCACCGAAGCAGGTAACGGGTTTGATAGGATCGGGTACCGATTATTTCCGCAGCGCTTCTTCGCGAGCCTTCGCCTTGGCGATGACCTCGTCGGAAACGTTTTTCGGACAAGGAGCGTAGTGGCTGAACTCCATCGAGAACTGGCCACGGCCGGAGGTCATCGTGCGAAGGTCGCCGATGTAGCCGAACATGGCGCTCAGTGGAGCCTCTGCCTTGACGCGGACGCCGCCTGGAGTTGGCTCCTGGCCTTGGATGATGCCGCGGCGGCGATTGAGGTCGCCGATGACGTCACCAATTTTTTCCTCAGGGGCGAAGACGTCGAGTTTCATCATCGGCTCAAGGATTTGCGGAGCGCACTTGACCATGGTCTGGCGATACGCGGCCTTGGCTGCGATTTCGAAGGCAATGTTGCTGGAGTCCACGGCGTGGAAACCACCTTCGTTGAGCATGACTTTGAAGTCCAAGCAAGGGTACCCGGCGAGTGGTCCTTTGTTAACGCAAGTTTTGAAGCCCTTTTCAACGGCTGGGATGAATTCTTTCGGGATGCTGCCGCCGGTGACCTTCGATTCGAAGATGAAGCCGGAGCCTGGCTCGCCTGGCTCGATGGTATAATCGATTTTCGCGAACTGACCAGAACCGCCGGATTGCTTCTTGTGGGTGTAGCTGTCGTTGATGGCCTTGGTGATGGTTTCGCGGTAGGCGACCTGTGGTGCGCCGACGGTGACCTCGACCTTGTGGGTCCGCTTGAGGATGTCGATTTTGATGTCGAGGTGGAGCTCGCCCATGCCCTTGAGGATCATCTCGTTGGTTTCATCGTCGGTTTCGACGCGGAACGATGGATCTTCCTGAATCATCTTGCCGATGGCGTTGGCGAGCTTTTCGGCGTTGGCCTTGTCCTTCGCAGCGACGGCGATCGAGATAACTGGATCTGGGAACACCATTGGCTCCAGCGTGGCTGGATTTTTCTCGTCGCAGAGCGTATGACCGGTCTGAACGTTTTTCAAACCGACGATCGCGACGATGTCACCTGCTTGGGCGACGTCGACCTCGTTGCGGTCATCGGCGTGCATTTCAACCATGCGGCTGATGCGCTCTGTCTTGCCGGTAAAGGAATTGAGAACGGTGTCGCCCTTCTTGATGGTCCCCGAGTAAATGCGGGTGAAGGTGAGTGCACCGAACTTGTCGTCCATGATCTTAAACGCCAAACCGCGGAACGGGGCGCTTGGGTCAATGATGGCGAACTTGCCGGTTTCGTTGCCCTCGGCGTCCACTTCGGGGAGTGGCTTGACGTCGGTTGGCGAAGGGAGGTAATCGACGACTGCGTCGAGCACGAGCTGGAGACCTTTGTTTTTGAACGAAGAACCGCAGTAGGTCGGGAAGAACGCAAGATCGATGGTGCCCTTGCGGATGCACTTCTTGATCTCGTCAATCGAAGGCTCCTTACCTTCGAGGTAGGCTTCCATGATCGCATCGTCTTGTTCGACGGCGGTCTCGATGAGCTCGGCGCGGTATTCCTTCGCCTTGTCCACCATGTCGGCAGGGATCTCTTCGATCTTGAAGTTTTCGGGTTGGCCGGATTCGTCCCAGATGTGGGACTTCATCGTGAGCAGGTCGACAACGCCGACGAAGTCACTTTCGGTGCCGATCGGCAGCACCATCACCAACGGCTGTGCGCCGAGGATCTTTTTGACCTGGGCGACGACACGGTAGAAATCCGCGCCGATCCGGTCGAGCTTGTTGACGTAAATGACGCGGGAAACCCCAGAATCGTTAGCGTAGCGCCAGTTGGTTTCGGATTGGGGCTCAACGCCGCCGGAACCGCAGAACACGCCGACGCCGCCATCGAGAACTTTGAGCGAACGGTAAACTTCGATGGTGAAGTCAACGTGACCAGGAGTGTCGATGACATTGAATTGGTGACCTTTCCAGAAGCAGGTCGTGGCCGCGGACTGGATGGTGATGCCGCGCTCGGCTTCTTGATCCATGAAGTCCATGGTGGATGCGCCGTCGTGCACTTCACCGATCTTGTGGATCTTACCGGTGAGTTTGAGGATACGTTCGGTGGTGGTCGTTTTGCCCGCATCGACGTGCGCGAAGATGCCGATGTTGCGGTATTTACTGAGGTCCTTCATAAGGGGTATTGGCTTCTGGTTGGCGAGCAATGGTGCATGCCGGGGGCAGATTCGTAGTCACAGATGGAGTTTTGGCAATCCTAGAGTCGGAGATTTTCCGCCATAATTGCCGATTTCCGGTTTTTAGTCCGATCGGAGGCCTGATTCGGCCCCAAAACGGCGAAATCAGACCATCCGCACCGCATGCTTTTTCGAAAGCTTGAGGACATCACCGGCAGCGGGTGAAATGTCGGCCATTGGGTCGGTGAGTTTGACGCCATTCAACTGGACAGAGCCGGTGATGATGAATTGTTTTTTCAGCTCGCCATTGGACTTCTCGATGCCGAAGGCCACTTGAAAAGCGTGGGCGGTGAGGCTGAGAACGGTGAGGCCTTCGGGAAGCTCAGCGATGGCAAGCTCGGGCAACTCGGCGGCGGCAAGATCCTTCTTGGAAAAACGAGTATCCCAATCCGCACGGGCGGCTGGCCCAGCTTCCTCGCCGTGGTAGCGGCTGGTGATTTTCTCAGCCAGTGCCTTCTTGGCATCCATCGGGTGCCCCTCCACATCCCGCGCCTCACCCAGCAGAAGCAGGTAGTAGCGATCCATCAACGCATCGGACACACTCATCAACTTGCCAAACATCTCCTGCGGCGGATCGCTCACGCCGACATAATTTCCATAGGACTTGGACATCTTTTTCACGCCATCCAGCCCTTCGAGCAAAGGCATGACCATGACGACTTGCTGCGGCTGCCCCTCTTCTTTCTGGAGGTCTCGCCCGACGAGGATGTTGAAAAGCTGGTCGGTGCCGCCGATCTCGACGTCGGCGCGGATTTCTACCGAGTCCCAGCCTTGCATGATTGGGTACTGGAGTTCGTGCAGCCGGATTTCCTGCCCTGCATCCAGTCGGGTTCGGAAGTCTTCGCGCTGAAGCATCTGCTGAAGCGTGACACGACCGTTAAGCTTGAGAACTTCCTCGTAAGTCATCTTCCGGAACCAATCGCCATTGTAAACGATCTCCGTCTTCGACCGATCCAGAATCTTGAACGCTTGGTCGGTGTAGGTGGCGGCGTTTACGAGAACCTCGTCGCGCGTGAGCGGCGGGCGGGTCGAGGATCGCCCAGTCGGATCGCCAACCGTGGCGGTGAAATCTCCAATGAGCAGCACCGCTTGATGACCGAGGATCTGGAACTGTCGCAGCTTCTCTAACGCCACGGTGTGACCCAAGTGGATGTCGGGCGCAGTGGGGTCGACCCCAAGCTTGATGCGCAGCGGACGACCGAGGCGGAGTTTCTCTAAGAGCTCTTTTTCGGAGAGAACCTTCGCGGTGCCGGCCGTGAGTTGGGCAAGTTGGTGTTCGGGAGACATTTTAAAAATAATCGAAATGGCGGAATCTGCCGTGGCAGAGCCGATCTGCACGAATTCTCAAAAGGAGAATGCCTTTCAGAACGAAGCTGCCAAGTCTGGATTGATCAATCGATGCTGGAAATCCATCCACCATCACCTTCCGCCCCGATTGGCTTTTTTTTGCAGGATCGGAGGATCGCCTTGATTTTTCCCTTTCCAAAGTGGCGGGGATCGATTAACCATCGCGCCCCGCCTGAAATGGTGGTCGTAGCTCAGTTGGTAGAGCCCCGGATTGTGATTCCGGTTGTCGCGGGTTCGAGTCCCGTCGATCACCCCATCTTTCCCATCGGAACCCCAAGTGGGGGTTTGGAAGGGGGAGACGGAAACAACGCCATTCATCTGATGCAGACGCTTGAAAGCCGGATCCACTATAAATTTCGCAACTCGCTACTTCTAGCAGAGGCTCTAACTCATCCGAGCCTCGCCTACGAGTCTCAAAAACCGCACTTCGACAATCAGCGGATGGAATTCCTCGGGGATGCCGTGCTGCAATTGATCGTAACGGAGGAACTCTTCAAAATGTTCCCCGATTTCCCTGAGGGCCGCCTGACCAAACTCCGCTCGCGCGTGGTCTCTCGCAGGGCGCTGGCACGGTTCGCCATGGCGATCCACCTTGGCGACTACATGCTCCTCGGCAAGGGCGAGGAAGCCACTGGCGGGCGCCGACGTTTGTCTACCCTCGCCGATGCGTTCGAGTCTCTGCTCGGCGCGGTCTATCTCGACTCCGGCCAAAATGCCGTGCGCGAACTGGTGCTGCGCTTGTTCGAGTCGGAAATCGGGAGCATGGCCAGCAGCCCCGAGGAACGCAACCCCAAGGGCGAACTCCAAGAGTGCTTGCAAGCGATCCACCCCCTAGCCCCCGTTTACCAAGTGATCGGCGAGACAGGCCCCGACCACCGCCGAGTATTTCAGTCGGAAGTTTCATGGCGCGACCAAGTCCTCGCCACCGGCAAGGGCAAAAGCAAAAAGGAAGCCGAAGCCCGCGCCGCAGCCGAAGCACTCCGCATGCGCTTGTGGGAACGCTAACCAATCCCCCGCTCCGAACTCCGCTGATTTCTCGCAAGGGACTGGGCACTGATGTCGGCCGCGTGGGTAAGCAGCACGGCCTTAATGCGCTTGAATAAGAGTCAACCGACGGGGTCGAGCGAGGGTATTGCAATCCAAGATTGGTCGCGGAGCTGAATGACCCTGTCCCGAAATGCGTGCGACTGGAGACGTTTGAGGACCCAGGATAGCTTTTCGAGGATCGAAGAACGGTTTGGCTGTCGCAACGCGATCACAATGATGCCCGCGTGCTTCTCATGGATATGCGGAATCGTATGGAAAAAGTCACGATCAGTCGTCAGAAACACCGCGTCGCAGCGCTGAGCCTCAGCGAAAATATCCGGATCAGGCAATCCCTCTCGGCCCGAGCCCCGCAGATCGAACACCTCATGCCCCATGCCTTCAAGCAAGCCTACTGCGGCCTTTGGGAAATTCTCGTCCAAAAAGAATTTCATGCCACCGCCCCATAGGCCGACTCCTGGTAGTCCGAAAGGCGACTGGCAAACTCGAGAGCCGCCTCAATATCCTCCCGTGTGATGTTCGGATAGTCTTCCAACAAGATATCGATCACATCACCACCGCTGAGAGCTCCCAGAATGGTCGACACCAAAACACGGGTCCCCCGAATCACGGGTTTGCCGTGGCAGATGTTTGGATCGATCTGGATGCGAGAATGCATGGGAAAACCATACTGCCCAGAAGACGGTTGGCAAGTCACCGTTATTCCAGATCACTCGATGAATATTGCCTCCATGCAGGCGGAAATCTAACTTCAAAATTCAAGAGTGACCTTGAACGCAAGCCCGCGCCGCCGCCGAAGCACTCCGCCTGCGCTTGTGGGAACGCTAACCAATCCCCCGCTTCGAACTCCGCTGATTTCTCGCTGGATGCCCGCTGCTTTTTGTCCGGCAAATTAAAGTGTCGGATCGTAAAGTTTCACGGACGGCTGATTTTGACGCGGTAAAACTTTTTCAACTCGAGGCTACCCGTGTCGATCACCGTGCGTTGCGGACCATCATCGACGGTGGTGAACCTAAAAAGGAAAATGGCCGTGTTCGTGGAGCGCCTCTGAGCGAGGCGTTTGATTTCGAGGGCGGGTGGTCACTAGCGAGTCTATTTTCACCCGCTGAGGAGGAGCGAGGCTTCTTCTG